>Ga0193751_1001991_pt1 | contig 12646 bp, 12 predicted proteins | sample L1c2metaG_FD_143050 | JGI IMG/M metagenome (GOLD analysis project Ga0193751, IMG submission 143050) | Soil microbial communities from a riparian zone of the East river system, Colorado, United States - L1c2 | ecosystem: Environmental > Terrestrial > Soil > Riparian zone | place: USA: East River... | reverse complement strand
CGCGCGCCGTGGCCTCGTAGTCGTAACGATCAGCCACCGACTCGGCATCTTCGGCTTCTTCTCCCATCCCGCGCTCTCGGCGGAATCGCCGCAGCATGCGTCCGGCAACTACGGTCTGATGGACCAGGTTGCCGCGCTTCGATGGGTGAAGGCAAACATTGCGGCGTTCGGCGGTGATCCGGGTCGCGTCACAATCGCAGGAGAGTCCGCTGGCTCGTTCTCGGTCTCTGCGCTCATGGCGTCGCCGATGGCGAAGGGACTCTTCGCCGGCGCCATCGGCGAGAGTGGTGCGATGTTCGGGACGACGCTCAGCACCGCGTCGCTGAGCTCCACCGAACAGGACGGTGTGAAGTTCGCCAACGCGATCGGCGCGCCGACGCTGGCGGAGTTACGTAAACTCTCAGCCCACGAGCTCGTGGCAGCATCGGGACGCGCCGACGTTCCGCACTTCCGCCCGAACGTGGACGGCGCCTTTCTTCCCGAGACAGCCGCAGCCATTTACGCCGCCGGAAAACAAGCGCGTGTGCCTCTGCTCGCGGGATGGGACTCTGAGGAGTCGTCAGGACGCGCTGTCGTGGCTGACCCCACCGCGGAAACTTTCGCCGCATCGCTCACCCGGATCTTCGGTGCGCGCGCCACCGAGGCGCGCAACTTTTACTCGGGTTCGACAACACAGGAGATCGCGCAGGCAGCCACGAATCTCGCGAGCGATCAGTTCATTGCGTACGGTACATGGAGGTGGCTGGAAGAGCAGTCACGCGCTGGACAGCCCGTCTATCGCTATTACTTCAGCCGTCCGCGCCCTCCTCTCGTGAAACCTGAACCCGCATCCGCCAATGCGAACAATCCCTGGGCGACAATCCCGGCTGGCGCGCCGCACTCGACGGAAATTGAATACGCACTCGGCAACTTGTCGCGTAACACCGTGTTCGCATGGACGGCGGACGACCAGAAAGTGTCGGCGACGATGATGGATTACGTCGTCAATTTCGTGAAAACCGGAAACCCGAACGGCACCGGGCTGCCGACGTGGCCGCAAGGCAAGCCGGACGCAAGCGGCAAGGTGACGCGGATGCGCATCGACGTGGACACACGTGCCGAGCTCGAGCCGCGGGATCGCTACCTTTTCCTTCAGAGGTTCTACACTTCGCAGTAGGAGTCGAGCGTGAAGAAGATCCAAATTCAGGCGTCGCACCACATCACGATCGTTGGTTCGACAAAACAGAGCGCAGTGAATTTCTGGCAGGGCGTGTTGGGAATGCCATTCGTCATGGAACAGCCCAACCTCGGGAACCCCGACGAAAATCATCTTTACTTTGACCCGGGTGATGGGCGCTTGCTCACCGTGTTTACGAATGAGACCCGACAAGACGCCGGGCGTCCCGCTCCGCGTGAAGTCGGCTCCGTAGACCACATCGCGTTCAATGTCTCGCGCGCGACATTCAAGGAGGCTCCCGCGCGACTCACCGAGCACGGGATTTCATTTTACGAGCGCGACCGCGGCTTCATGGATTCGCTCTACCTCAAAGATCCAAATGGACTGACCGTTGAGCTAGCGTGCTACAAGTTCCAGACGCCTGAGGGATTCCGTGATGTCGACGTTCTGATGAAGGCTCACCGGCTGCGAGTCGAGCGTGGGGCTCATCACATTGCGGAGGAGCACCTGGCGGATGCGATCGAGCTCCTGCTGGAAAGTCGCGACCGCCTGCCTGGCTAGGCTTCCCGCGCCGCCGCGACGTGCGCGCGCGGACTCGATCCGGTCCAGCGTTTGAACGCGCGTGAGAATGCGGCTGGCTCGGAGAATCCGACCAGATGTGCGGTCTGGTTCACCGACATTTTCTTCGTGCCCAGGTAGTGTAGCGCCAGCTTGTACCGCAGCTCATCCAGCACTTTCTCGAACGTCACGCCTTCCGATTTCAGCTTGCGAAAAAGCGTCTGACGGCTGACTCCGAGATTGCCGGCGATCGTCTTCATGCTGACATCCCCGCCCTTCAAGCTCGGCGTCAACAGCCGCTCGACGCGCCCCCGCGTTGACTTCGAGCTCTCCAGCTTCTCGAGCAGCTCCTCCGCGTGCGCGGTCAAGACCTGGGACGCATAGGCCGGCGGTACCGGCGGCTTCCAGCTCAGCATCGCCTCATCCACGAGCAGGGCGTTCTTGTCGCTCTCGAATACCACCGGCACTCGAAAAATCCGATCGTATTCGGCGCGATACCCCGGCGCAGGATGAGTGACGTGTACCGCTTTCAGCATCGATTTGTCGCCGATAGCCTGACGCATCGTACAGACCATCCGCGCGAAGCTCGATTCAGTGAGCTCGGGAAAATCATTCGGATTTGTGCGGGTGTCGATCAACCACAATTTCCCGCCAATGCGCGAGAGCAGGTACCGATCACCGCTCCCCTCCTCGACTTCGACAGCCAGTCGTGCATAACGATTGACCACCGTGAAGGCTTCAGCCATCGACGACGCACCGATCTGGTGGGTAAACCCGATCTCGGATGAATCGACGCACTCGCCGAAGTGAAGCGCGAATGCCGGATCATTGCACAGGTCCTGACCGGCTTTCATCAACGCGACATATCTGACGAATGGGATGCGATTGTCGCGGTTTTCCAATTCCGCGGGATCGATTCCGGATCGCTCGATCAAGGCAGCGCGACTCGCTCCTCTGCATACGGCGAGATCCATCAACGCGCGCACGCCACTCGCCGCCATCGTGAGCTCAGACATTGGTTCGGCACCTCCTGCAACCTGCAGTCATGTTTTGGTTACGTGGCATTATGTCCGTTGGTGTCAGCCCTCCGTAAGGTACGCCTGCACATTCCAATGGAGGGATTCACCATGCGCCGTACGGCGAGAATTGCCGGTGTCTTTTACTTGATGGATTTTGCCTTTGCGCCCGCCCTCTACGCTATCCGCAAGTTCGTCGTACCCGGCGACGCAGCTCAAACGTGACTTACGTCGTTGTCACCGCCTTGTTCTACGAGTTGTTCAAGCCGGTGAACAAGACGGTCTCTCTGGTTGCAGCGTTCATGAGCCTCATGGGTTGCGCTGTTCTGGCTGTCGGGTGCGTTTTTTATGTCGCCCCACTGCCCGCTCTGGCCCGCGCGCAACAATCGCCGGCGCTCGCGCTCATGTTCATCAAACTGTATGCTCAAAGCTTCAACACCAGTTTCGTATTCTTCGCACTCTATAACCTCTTGATCGGCTACCTCATATTCAGGTCCACTTTCATGCCCCGGATTCTGGGTGTCGCATTGGCATTTGGCGGTTTGGCCTGGCTGACTTTTCTTTGGCCTCCGCTCGCTCACTCTCTGGGATCGTACCTTCTGCTCTGCGACGTCGGCGAAGGCGCGCTCATAGTGTGGCTCCTGGTGAAAGGCGTGAACTCTGAACGATGGAACGAGCAGGCCAAAGCCACCCGACTCGCGAGCTGATCAATCGTGGAATACGACCGTGTGATTCGCGGCGGACGCGTGATGGATCCGGAATCGAATCTCGATGCGGTTTGCAACATCGGTCTCCGCGACGGACGAATCGCCGTCATCACCACGGAATCCCTGCGCGGCCGGGACACAGTCGACGCGCAAGGGCTCGTTGTCGCGCCTGGGTTCATCGATCTGCACGATCATGGACACACGCCGGAGATTTATCGATTCCGGTCACTCGACGGCGTGACGACGACGTTCGAGCTCGAGCTCGGAACCGCGGACGTCGATGCGTGGTATCGCGAGCGTAGTGCCGGTGAGCTGATCAACTTCGGCGTCAGCATCGGGCACATCAAAGTCAGGATGTTCGTGATGAACGATCCCGGCACCTTCATGCCGGTTGGCGACGGAGCCTATGGCGATGCGTCGCCGGGACAGGTCGGCGAGATGGTGAAGCACATCGAGATTGGTCTCAGTCAGGGCGCTGTGAGCATCGGCGCAGGATTTCCCTACACGCCGGCGGCGACGCGGGAAGAGCAGCTGGCCGTATTCCGCGTCGCCGCAATGTCCAAGACACCGGTACATCTCCACTGTCGCACTGGCGTTATGGGCCTCACTAAAGAGCTTTCGCTAGTCGACGAAACCGATGCTGCGTTGCAGGTGGTTCACATCAACAGCACCGGCCTTGCTGAATTGCCGGCGATGCTCGAGATGATCAGCGCCGCGCGAGCTCGCGGACACGACGTGACGGCGGAGGCTTACCCGTACACGGCGGGAATGACAGAAATCCAATCCGCAACCATACAAGACATTTATAGAGACGCTCCGAGCGAGCAGCTGGCCAAAATAGAATGGCCGAGGACGGGCGAGCGGTTGAATCGCGAGAGCTTCGAGCGGTATCGCGACATCGGCGGACCGATTGTCATTCACGACAACACCGAGCAGATGGTGTCCGCCGCACTCGGGAGTCCACTCACCATGATTGCGAGCGACGCATACTGGCAGGACGGCACCGGCCATCCGCGCACGACGGGAACATATTCGAGAGTGCTCGGCCGCTATGTACGCGAGGCGCACTCTCTTTCATTGATGGACGCAATCCGCAAAATGACCCTCATGCCGGCACAGCGACTCGAGGCGCGAGTGCCGGCGATGAAGCGGAAGGGCCGCCTGAGTGTTGGCGCCGACGCGGACATTACGATCTTCGATGAAAAGCGAGTGACGGATCGCTCGACGTACCGGGAGCCGTCACTGGCGCCTGTCGGTATTCAGGAGGTCATCGTGAACGGTGCCTCAGTGGTCGCGAATGGGCGGCCGGTCGAGGGCGTCGCACCGGGGACGGCAGTACGGGCACCGACCGAGCGCCGCTGACGAGCGATTGAGCGAGGTGAAGGTTCGTAGGTTCCCCTGAAAGATCCGCGCCTGGCCGCCGGCGTCGCCGACAACGCTCCTGCTCCACCGATCGCGAGCGTAAGAAGGCCCGCGATGTACAGCAGGTTCACTTCTGCACCTGGCATCCCGAACACCGGCCCTGTTTTGCCCATGCCGGTGATGTTGATGAAGTTGAAACCGTTCGGCAGGTGGACGGTGAACATCGCAACCACCATGTCGGCGATGAGTATCGCCGAGGCGATCGCGACGAACGCGCCCGCGATAAGAGCCACGCCGCCGACGATTTCCGCCCATGCAACGAGCCACGCCGTGAGCTCCGGAGCGGGCAGGCCAAGGCTGCCGAGCATTCCCGCAAATAGTTGATGACCGCCCGAGAACACTTTGAGCCAGCCGTGATAGAAGAACCCCACGCCGAGCATCAGGCGGAGCGGTAGAGGAGCCCACTCTTTGGATATTCTGACCGTTCGCATCTTACGCCTCCTTAGTAGTTATCCCGCTCGACAGCCGTCGGATCGCCGGCGGAAGTGCCGAGTTTCCTGAGCAGGCGAATGAGCGTTGCGCGCTCGGTTTTCGAGAGCCCATTCGCCGCCAGATCCATCGCCGTCTTGTGACCGGCGAATACTTTTTCCGCCTGCTCTTCTCCTCGTGGCGTGAGCCGGACGATGCGGGCCCTGCGATCGGTCTCGTGGGCCTCGCGCGTCACAAGCCCGCGCGACTCGAGTCGATCGATGGCCGTTGTGATCGCTCCGCTGGTGAGCTCTACTCGCCGGCCAATCTCATTGACCGGCTGTGGCCCCTTGTGGAGGAGCATCTCCATGACTGCAAAATCAGAGAGGCATACGTCCAGTGACTCAATGCTGCGGTCAGCCAGGCGCTCGAGCGTTCGGTGCGCCTTCATCATCACGAGCCACAGGTGCGTGCCCGAGATGTCGGCGGCCTTTGGTCGTGTCGCGGCGTTTCTGATCATGCATATATCTTAACGTCAAGATACTTGATGTCAAGGTATCCTCCGACGCGAGTAGATGAGCCCCGCAAAGGCTGTATCGCGTGCGGTCAGGGAGAGCGGCGCCACGCAGGACGAGATCGGACCTCTTGGTATGATTCGCGCAGCTAACACCGTTTGTGGGCGACCTTGGGGGAAACATGGATGCCGGGAATCGCTTCGAAAGAGTTCGCGCAGCAATAGAGCAGCTGGGTCCGACCGATCACGTCTGCACGTTGTACGACGAGCGTGACGAGGAGGTGGCGATTGCGGTGTCGTACATCCGCGCCGGCCTCGATCGTGGCGAGCTTTGCGTGTGTGTCGTCGACGACGGCGGAGAGAGTATTCGCCGCGCCCTCGTGGCCGACGGCGTCGACATCGACGCAGAGATGCGGAAAGGCCGCCTCGCGTTCTTCGAGAAACCGATCTCGCAGGGCCTCAAGACGCAGGACATGCTGGGACAGATCGAGGACTATGCCAGCGGGTCGCGCAAGGCCGGCAATGCGGGCTTTCGAATTGTCGGGGAAATGAGCTGGGCGCTGGCGGGCGACATTAGGGCGCTCGCCGAGTTCGAGGCGCGGCTCAACCTCAATCGCGTCTGGGAGCGCCATGCGTGCACCGGTCTGTGTCAATTCGACGTGCGGCGGTTCACGCCCGAAGCGCTTCGCGAGATGATCATCGTCCACCCACTCGTGGTCGTCGGTGACCGGGTGTGCCGCAATCCTTACTATGTATCGCCAGAGGATTACCTCTCGCCCGATTGGCCGCTGCTCGAAGCCGACTGGATGATGAAGAACCTCGAGCAGCTTCAGAAGTCGCAGGACAGTCTGCGAGAATCTGAGGAGCGCTACCGAGCGCTGACGCGCCGTCTACTGGAGCAACAGGAGCACGAGCGCGCTGCACTCGCCCGCGAGCTGCATGACCAGCTCGGGCAGTCGCTCTTCGCTGTTCAACTGAATCTCGAGGCGATCAAGGGCGAGCTCTCTCCCGCCGCGAGCGCGCGTGTGCCCGAGAGCATGCTGGCCATTCACGAGATGATCCAGCAGGTGCAGACGCTCGCCTTCGAGCTACGCCCGTCAACGCTGGACGACTACGGTCTCGAGGGCGCGCTCCGTCGCCTGGTGGCACGCCACGGCGAGCGCTCTCGCGTGCGCGCCAGTTTCGACGCTGCACCAGTCCATACGCGAGCATCGGTCGAGATCGAGACGGCCTCGTTCCGCATCGCGCAGGAGGCACTCAACAACGTCGCTCGGCACGCACGCGCTCGTCATGTCGAAGTAAAGCTGACTTCGCAGGACGACGTCATCGATCTCACGATCAGGGATGACGGTGTTGGCTTCGACATCGCGCAACCGCGGAACCGCCTGGGACTGGTGGGGATGGCAGAGCGTGCGGAACTTGCCGGCGGTTGTCTCGACGTCGAATCGGCGCCCGGCGCCGGGACGACCGTGCGGGCGCGCTTCCCGTTGGTTTCCAGTATGAGTTAGGCGCCGGAGAGCCGCCAATCGCTAATAAGAAGGCTCTATGAGAACCATCAAATCCAGCATGACCCGCATTTCTCTACTGGTCGGTATGGTTCTTCTTGCAGTGGGATGCGCAGCCGTTGCGTCGCGCACATCGAGTCCACGCACCGTTGCGCAAGGACACCCGGTTTACGATGGCACAGTCCTCATAGATCCATCGTCGCAACGAGTCCGGGCGCGGTGGCAAATCGATTTCGTGCGCACCCCAGCGATGCAGGACAGTGCAACACTCCTGCTCAATCCCGGGTTTCGTATTTCGGTGCTCACTGGTCGCGACATAAGCGGCTTCACTGAGCTAAGCGACGATGACGCGAAGAAAATCACCGTGCATTTCGCGCATCCAATCCCCAAGAAGTCTGCGCCATCGCGCATTCGAATCTCATACGAAGGCGTGCCTGTGTTCGGCAGCGACTCTATCAATCGTATCAGCCCCCGATGGGTCGAACTTGGACTCGACTCGTACTGGCATCCTGTGTTCTCCGACTATGGTCATCTGATAACCGGACGCATGCGTATCGAGCTGCCGACCGGGTGGAGAGTCGCCGCAAGTGGAAGCCTGGCGCAAAGTGGTGACGCGATCACGCTCACCAACACCGTCCCGCTAATCGACATCGCCTTTTCGGCGTCACCCGATCTCGCCTTCACCGAACGCGGTAATGCACGCGTGTACTACGCGGGCGCTCCCCCGGAGATTGTCCCGATGATCCTCGACATCACCACTGCGTGCACGAACTGGCTCGACACACACTACGGCGCGTCGGACAAGCTCCCACCGACGCGCATGGTCTTCGCGCCAAGGGGCGGGCCGGGGTACGCGCGCAAGAATTACATAGTCATCACAAGTGCAGCGGATACTTTGCGACTTGGCAACGAGCGATTCGTCTGCCACGAGCTCGCTCACTACTGGAGCTCGGGCGCAATTGCGTCAGGGCCTGAGAACTGGCTCAATGAAGCGTTCGCTGAGTATGTCGCCGGCAGATATATCCGCGATGCACATGGCGATTCGACATATGCCGCGGTCGTTCTGAAGCGGTGGCAGGGCAATTCATCGAATGCTGGTCCGATCTGGACCTCAACCGGCACCCGGCGTCCAACGGCGCGTGCCGCGTACAACAAGGCGCCCGCGCTTCTCGATCAGCTCGAATCGCGAGTGGGACGGGGGACGATGGACAAAATCCTCGCGCACTACATGACCGGGGGAATCCACACGACGACGGCGCTACTCGACATGATTGCAAGCGTCGCCGGCGCAGATGCCGCGGCCTGGTTCCGTGAGCAGCTCGCGTCGAAATAGCAAGGTGGGCGTCGCAATGAATCAGTCGTCTTCCCTGCCGGAAATCGCGCGCATCAGACTACCGTCGTCGCCACCCAGCTCCCAGATCACCACTCCGCCGAGGCCGCGCTCGCGCACGTAGCGAACTTTTTCTGCGACTGATTGGGGATCATCGTAGCTCACCCACGTTCCGCTCGTCGAATCGTGCAGCCACGGCACGCGAGCCGCCGACTCCCAGTGCCGGACATAATTGGAATCCTTGAGACGCGTTTGCGAGAGCACGTTCCAGTCACCATCGTGATCACGCCAACCGGGCGCACTGCCAGTAACGGGCTGGAACAAGCCGTCGTTCACTCCTGACACGCCGCCGTAACCGCGCCCGTAAAACGGAATGCCTACGAGAAGCTTGCCGGCCGGAGCACCGGCGTCGAGAAACGCGCTCATCGTCGCATCTACATTGAGCGAAGGTTTTGGATCGTCCTTCGCTGCGTACAACGGCGAGTTGAAGCCGGTCTCGCTCGACCCCGCGTAGTAATCATAGGTCATGACATTTATGAAATCGAGCAGTGGGACGATGCGCGCGATCTCGACGTTGGCGATCTCCTGCAGGCGTGCCGAAGCGGCAATGGCGAGCAAATAATGCCGGCGATCGATCACGCCTTGCGCATCGAGCTGCCGGCGCAGCTCGGCGAGAAGAAGAGTGAAGTTCTCCTTGTCTGCCTGCCGCTCTACGTTGCCATCCATTCCTCCAGCGACTGGAAATTCCCAGTCGATGTCAATGCCATCGAAGAGGCCCGGCCTTTGACGAATGAACACATCGATCGCCGACTCGGTGAATAACCGACGGCTCGAGTCGGTGAGCGCGGCGTCGGAGAACTTTCCGGAGCCGGTCCAGCCGCCGATTGAAATGACCAGCTTCAAATGTTGATTGCGCTGCTTCAGACGCTCGAGCTCAGCGAAATTTCCGCCAGGATTAACAGCAGCCAGGGCTGAATCACACACGCCGACATCGAGGCACGGATTTCCAAGCATGACGCGACCATCGTCGCCGATTTTCGCGAAGGCGTAGAAGATGTGCGTCAGATCTTTCGCGGGCAGCTGAGCAATGCGAGTTCCCTTGGTTCGCACACCCCATGACGCGAAATAGCCGACGACCCGCGTCGGATGCACGCTTGCAGTTGGCCTCGAGACGGGTTGCGCGTACGTGCAGGCGAAGCACGTCGCAAGCACGATGAAGAGAAGCCCATTGAGACGCATGTCCGGCTCACGGAACGAGCCCGGGAATGTGCCACCATCTCGAGGCCACTGACGGCCACTGTAGCTAGCGATTTCGCGCCGGATGGTGCCGGTTGTTCTTCACCATCAGATCCACTACCTGCACGAGATGCTCACCGATCCTCCTCATTCCAACACATTGGACGCAGGAGTGAGCACCCTCGAGCAACATCGAGAACAGATTCGCCGTGAGATCAGGATCACGAAACCCGGCCGCCTTGCAAAGTCGCACGACGCGTTTGTACTCGCGAAGCTTGTGATCCTGGATGACGCGCCGCGCCGGATGTTTTGGATCGGGGAGCTCAGCGAGAGCATTCGCAAGGGGAGATCCGCGCTCTTCCATGGCGCGAAGCTTCGCCGCCCAGCGCCGGCTCCAATCCTGAAGCTGGCCCTCTGGGTCTCCGCGATGCTTCGCGTTCAGATCCTTCCAGTCAGCCTCTTTGTGCGCGACAATGCCCCGCACCCACTCCGCAATCAGCTCGTCCTTCGAATCGAAGTAACGGTATAGCGTCATCTTGTTGGTCTGCGCCGCCTCGGCGATTGCTTCCACGCCGACACCGCGAATGCCCTGCTTGTGAAACAGGTCGCCCGCAGCGATGAGAATGCGCTGGCGAACCGGGATCGTGGACCCCCGTTTCGTTCGCGGTTCTATCTTTGGCTTTACGCCGTTGCGGTGATTATCTGTTTGCACGATCCGTTATACCCCTCCTTGACTTGAATGTTACTGACCGGTAACATAATGGCAACCATCAAAAGATACCGATCGGTAACATACTGCATCGCGCAGTACCCTGCTATGGAGTCGTGCAACATGAGTTCCACTTCGTTTCTCGCCGCGGTTTCGTTATTTGTCGTCGCCGCATCCGGCTGCAGCAAGGCACCTCCGCCGATGCAAACTCCCCAGGTGACCGTGGCTCCGGCAATCGAGCGTGTGGTTGCCGACTGGGATGAATTCACGGGTCATTTCGAGGCGGTCAACTCAGTCGAGATCCGGCCGCGCGTCGGCGGATTCCTTCAGCGAGTGGGCTTCGTCGAGGGCGCGATGGTGCATCAGGGCGATGTTCTCTTCGTGATCGATCAGCGTCCGTATCAGGCGGAAGTCGCCAGAGCGGAGGCGGTGCTCGCCCAGGCGCGTACCCGCGATCAGCTCGCCGGACTGGAAGTGGAACGAGCGCAGAAGCTGATGAGCACGCAGGCGATTTCGCGCGAGGAGATGGACGCCCGGACGAGCGGGCGCGCCGAGGGGAACGCAGGAGTGCGCGCCGCCGAGGCGGCGGTGCGAGTGGCGCGACTGAATCTGGACTGGACAGTTGTGCGCGCGCCGATTTCCGGACGTGTCGGTCGCGCCGTCGTCACTACAGGCAATGTCGTTCAGGCCGGACCTCCAACGCCGACACTGCTGACCACCATCGTCTCGATCGATCCCATCTACGTGTATTTCGACACCGACGAGCAGGCGTACCTGAAGTACATGGCCGCGACAGCCAGCGGTCCCAAGGGCCGTGAGGTCTTGATCGGCCTCGCGAGCGAAACAGGGTTCCCCCACGAGGGCAGGCTCAACTTCGTCGACAACCGAGTCGACGGAACCAACGGCACAGTCAGCGCGCGCGCCGTCCTCTCGAATCCCAACGGGCTCTTCACGCCGGGATTGTTCGCCCGTGTTCGACTACTCGGCAGCGACCGTCACGCCGCAACGATGGTTCAGGATCAGGCGATCGGAACCGACCAGGACCGGAAGTTCGTGCTCGTGTTGAAGAAAGACAACACGGTCGAGTATCGCCCGGTCACAACCGGCCGAGTCGTCGACGGTCTTCGCACGGTCGAGTCGGGACTCAAGCCCGGAGAACGCGTAGTCATCAACGGTCTGATGCGCATTCGTCCCGGGATGAAGGTCGCTGCAACAAATGCTGAGATGGTTGCCGCTTCCCCCGCGCCGTCGGCGCGAACGGCGCAGTAGTCCCGCTTTCCCGGAGTCCGTACAGTGCGTTTTTCACGTTTCTTTATCGATCGCCCAATCTTTGCGGTCGTTCTGTCGCTGGTGATTCTGGCCGCCGGCCTGCTGTCGATCCGCAGCCTGGCAATCAGCGAGTATCCCGAAGTCACGCCGCCGACGATCACCGTTCGCGCCATGTATCCTGGCGCGAATCCGACGGTGCTCGCGCAAACGGTCGGCACGCCGCTCGAGGACGCAATCAACGGCGTCGAGCGCATGTTGTACATGACATCGTCGGCCGCCGCTGATGGAACGCTCAATCTCACCGTCACGTTCGAGATCGGCACCAATGTCGATCTCGCACAGGTGCAGGTGCAGAACCGCGTTGCACAGGCGCTCGCAAGATTGCCGGAAGAGGTGCGCGCGCTGGGAGTCGTAACCGAAAAGCGGTCGCCCGACATAACGATGGTAGTCCACCTATCTTCTCCCGACGGACGGTATGATCCGGTTTACCTCCGGAACTATGCGTTGCTGAATGTGCGCAACGAGCTGTCGCGAATACCGGGCGCAGGTCAGGTGATTGTGTTCGGGGCTGGCGACTATGCCATGCGCGTGTGGCTCGACCCGAATCGAGTCGCGTCGTACGGCCTCTCCGCCAGCGACGTCGTCCAATCGATTCGCGAGCAGAATCTTCAAGTCGCCGCCGGAACCGTAGGCGCGCCGCCGATGAACGATCCTGTCGCGTATCAGCTCACAGTAAACGCGCACGGCCGACTCGCGGACGAAAAGGAATTCGGAAACATCATCGTCAAGACGGGAGCAGATGGCCAGGTTACGCGT
>Ga0193751_1001990_pt1 | contig 12652 bp, 12 predicted proteins | sample L1c2metaG_FD_143050 | JGI IMG/M metagenome (GOLD analysis project Ga0193751, IMG submission 143050) | Soil microbial communities from a riparian zone of the East river system, Colorado, United States - L1c2 | ecosystem: Environmental > Terrestrial > Soil > Riparian zone | place: USA: East River... | reverse complement strand
CGAGTGGCGGCGCGAGCCACCGGACGAGGGACCCGCGAAGCGGGATCGGCCGGGAATTGCGAGTCGACGCTTGAGGCCGACAACTCGGCGGTGAATGTTTCGTCGACGGTACAGGAGGCCGAGGCGATTCGTAAGGAGATGGTCGGAGTGAGCGGGCTCAAGATATCGGAGCGGGTACATGTCCATTGAAGGCGTCCTCGAAAAAGGCTTTGTCACGACATCGCTGGATTCGCTCATCAACTGGGCGAGGAACGGCTCGATGTGGCCGATGAGCTTCGGCCTTGCCTGCTGCGCGATCGAGATGATGCACGCCGGCGCGTCGCGCTACGATCTCGACCGGTTCGGCGTGGTTTTTCGTCCCAGCCCGCGTCAGTCCGACGTCATGATCGTCGCCGGCACACTGTGCAACAAGATGGCGCCGGCGCTGCGCAAGGTGTACGACCAGATGGCCGAGCCGCGCTGGGTGATCTCGATGGGGTCGTGCGCCAACGGCGGCGGCTACTACCACTATTCCTATTCTGTCGTACGAGGCTGCGACCGCATCGTTCCGGTCGATATCTATGTCCCAGGCTGTCCGCCCACGGCGGAAGCGCTGCTTTATGGAATCCTCCAGCTCCAGAACAAGATCTGGCGCACTAACACGATCGCGCGTTAAAAGTCCGGGCGATGGCTAATCGAATCGACGATCTCGGTGCCGCGCTGAGCGCGGCGCTTGGTGACAAGCTGCTGCACACGACCGTGGCCTTGGGCGAGATAACTGTCGTGGTAAGCGCGGCCGAGCTTTCCGGTGTGATGCAGGCGCTTCGCGATCGTCCGGAGCTTCGTTTCGAGACATTGATCGATGTTTGCGGAGTCGACTATTCGGCCTATGGGACGACCGGCCGGGGTCGGATGTATACGAGCTCCGACGCTACTCCGGCGGAGCCGCCCGATCCGCTCCGTCCTCACCGCTACGCCGTGGTATATCACCTGCTGTCGCTTTCGAATAACGTGCGTTTGAGCGTCCGAGTCTTCGCGCCCGATAACGAGTTCCCGGTCGTGCCGTCCGTGCTCGACGTATGGCCCTCCGCGAACTGGTACGAGCGCGAGGCGTTCGACTTTTTCGGGATCGTATTCACCGGGCACCCTGATCTGCGCCGCATCCTGACCGACTACGGGTTCATCGGCCATCCATTCCGCAAGGATTTCCCGCTGTCGGGCCATGTCGAGATGCGTTACGACCCCGAGCAGGGAAGGGTGATCTATCAACCGGTGACGATCGAGCCGCGCGAGGTGACGCCGCGCATCATTCGTGAAGACAGCTTCGCGGATACCGAATAAGAAGCCACTGAAGGCCCATCTTGGCGGAAATTCGAAACTACACCATGAATTTTAGCTCCGGCCGCGCGGCGTTGCCGCGCTTAACTTCCGCTGCGCGGAAGTTAGCCTTCACTGAAATGCATGGTGAACGCGCGTTTGGATATCGCGACGAGTAGGCGAGTGTATGGCGGAAATTCGAAACTACACCATGAATTTTGGGCCGCAGCATCCCGCGGCGCACGGCGTGCTGCGGCTGGTGCTCGAGCTTGACGGCGAGGTGATACAGCGCGCCGATCCGCACATCGGCCTGCTGCATCGCGCGACAGAGAAGCTCGCCGAGTACAAGACCTACGTCCAGTCGCTGCCGTACATGGACCGGCTCGACTACGTGTCGATGATGTCCAACGAGCATGCGTATTGCCTGGCGATCGAGAGGCTTCTCGGCATCGACGTTCCCATCCGCGCGCAGTACATCCGGGTGATGTTCGACGAGATCACGCGCCTGCTCAATCACCTCCTTTGGCTCGGCGCGCATTCGCTCGACGTGGGCGCGATGACGCCGTTCCTCTACTGTTTCAGAGAGCGCGAAGACCTGATGGACGTCTACGAGGCGGTTTCCGGCGCGCGCCTGCACGCGGCGTACTACCGGCCGGGAGGCGTTTATCGCGACCTTCCTGACCGGATGCCGCAATATGAAGTGTCGCCGATCCACAACGCCAGGGCAGTGGCGCGGATGAACGAAAACCGGCAGGGCAGCCTGCTCGACTTCATCGAGGATTTCACCCGGCGGTTTCCGACCCACGTGGACGAGTACGAAACGCTCCTCACCGAGAACCGCATCTGGAAGCAGCGCACCGGCGGCATTGGCGTGGTGACCGCCGACCGCGCGAAGGCGCTCGGCTTCACCGGCCCGATGCTGCGCGGCTCGGGCGTCGCGTGGGACCTGCGCAAAAAACAGCCTTACGCAGTCTACGATCGCATGGACTTCGACATTCCCATCGGAACCAACGGCGACTGCTACGACCGCTACCTCGTCCGCATCCAGGAAATGCGCGAGGCCAACAAGATCATCAATCAATGCATCGTTTGGCTCCGCGCCAATCCGGGACCCGTGATCACCGACAATCACAAAGTCGCGCCGCCGTCGCGGGAGGAAATGAAGACGAACATGGAAGAGCTGATCCATCACTTCAAGCTCTTCACCGAAGGTATCCACGTGCCGCCGGGAGAAGCTTACGCTGCGGTCGAGCACCCGAAGGGAGAATTCGGCATCTACCTCATCTCAGACGGCGCCAACAAGCCCTACCGGCTCAAGATACGGGCAGCGGGCTTTCCGCATCTGGCGGCGCTGGATGAAATGACGCGTGGACACATGATCGCCGACGTCGTGGCGATCATCGGGACGCAGGATATCGTCTTTGGGGAGATCGATCGATGAGCGTGATCGATTCCAGAGTCATCAATATCGACGAATTGAAGCTCGAGCATTTCGCCAAGGGCGACAAGTTCGAGTGCGATGCCGTGCGCATCGGCCCGCTCCTCGGCGCGAAGGACCTCGGCTATTCGTACGATGTCATTCCACCGGGAAAGCGCTCGTGCCCTTTCTACAGCCACCGCGGCGAAGAGGAGATGTTCTTCATCGTGAGGGGCACGGGCACCCTGCGCTACGGCAACGAAACAAGAAAGATCCGCGCGGGCGACGTGATTTGCTGCCCGATCGGCGGCCCGGAAACCGCTCACCAGATCGTCAACGACTCGGACGCCGAACTCGCCTACCTTTCCATCAGCACCATGATGCCGGCGGAGGTCTGCGAATACCCTGATTCGAAGAAGGTGGGCGCCTTCGGCGGCGGTCTGCGACACATGACCCGCACGGACGACCACCTGGACTACTGGACGGATGAGGCGTGAGCGCATCCACGTCCAATATCGCCGGGACGGACATCGCAAGCTACTCACCCGCGCGCTCGCTCGCCGGTCCATCATGCTGAGCGCAGACGCCCTGAAGCGCATCGATCGCGAGATCGCGAAGTACCCGTCGCAACACGCGCAATCGGCGGTCATGTCGGCGCTGGCGATCGCGCAGGACGAAAAAGGGTGGCTTTCGACCGAAACCATGGATTTCGTCGCGCAGTATCTGGGGATGCCTCCGATCGCGGTGTACGAGGTTGCGACGTTTTACGAGATGTTCAACACAACTCCTACCGGAAAATACAAAATCACCATCTGCACCAATCTGCCTTGCGCGCTGCACAGCGCCGCCGCTGCGGCCGCGCATCTGCAGCGCAGCCTGGGGATAGGTTTCGGCGAGACCACCGCCGACGGCATGTTCACGCTCAAGGAAGGCGAGTGCTTCGGCGCATGTGGCGATGCGCCGGTGTTGCTCATCAACAACAAGCGCATGGAAAGCTGGATGGAGCCTGCCAAGATCGATGCGCTGATCGCGGAGCTCTCCGGCGGAGCGGGACGATGAACGCACCTTCGGAATTTCTCGATTACGGACCCGAGGCGATCATCCTTGTGGGCCTGACGGGAAGCAACTGGCGTCTCGACGACTACGTCTCGCGCGGCGGCTACGACGCGTTGAAGAAAATAATCAACGAAAAGATTCCGCCGGCAACGGTGATAGCCGAGGTCAAGAAGTCCGCTTTGCGCGGGAGAGGCGGCGCCGGATTTCCAACGGGGCTCAAATGGAGCTTCATGCCTCAGCAGTACACCGGCGAAAAATATCTGGTGTGCAACTCCGATGAAGGCGAGCCGGGCACCTTCAAGGACCGCGACATCATGCGCTACAACCCGCACGTCCTGATCGAGGGCATGGCGATCGCCGCCTACGCGATGGGTTGCAAGCGCGGCTACAACTACGTTCACGGCGAGATATGGGACACCTACGAGCGCTGCGAGGAGGCGCTCGATGAGGCCTATCGCGCCGGACTCCTCGGCGACAACATTCTAGGCAGCGCCTTCAGCTTCCACCTCTACAACCATCATGGCTACGGCGCGTACATCTGCGGCGAGGAAACCGCGCTCCTGGAGTCGCTCGAAGGCAAGAAGGGCCTTCCCCGGTTCAAGCCGCCGTTCCCGGCGAGCTTCGGTCTGTACGGCAAGCCGACAACCATCAACAACACGGAGACCTTCGCCGCGGTGCCCTGGATCATCAAGAACGGCGGCGAGGCATTCCTCAATCTCGGCCGCGCGAACAACGGCGGCACCAAGATTTTCTCGGTCTCGGGCGATGTCGAGCGACCCGGGAACTTCGAGGTCCGCCTCGGTACGCCGTTTGCCAAGTTGCTGGAAATGGCCGGCGGCATGCGCGGCGGACGAAAGCTCAAGGCGTGCATCCCGGGCGGATCGTCGATGCCGGTGCTTCCCGGCGACACCATGCTCGCTACCGACATGGACTACGACTCCATCGCCAAAGCCGGATCGATGCTGGGTTCGGGCGCGGTGATCGTGATGGACGACACCCGCTGCATGGTGCGCTCGCTGCTACGGCTGTCGTATTTCTATTTCGAGGAATCATGCGGGCAGTGCACGCCCTGCCGAGAGGGGACGGGCTGGCTATGGCGCGTGATCAACCGCATCGAGCACGGCGAAGGACGACCCGAGGATCTCGATCTGCTGCTCTCGGTCTCCGATAACATTGCCGGCCGGACCATCTGCGCCTTGGGTGACGCGGCCGCGCTGCCGGTGAAGAGCTTCATCAAGCATTTCCGCGACGAGTTCATGTTTCACATAGAGCACAAGAAGTGCCTCGTTACCGATTATGTGTAGAAACCGATGAGCATGCTCAATCTTGAAGTCGATGGCCAGGCCGTGCAGGTGCCAAGCGGCAGCACGGTGATGGATGCCGCGCACAAGCTCGACCTTTACATCCCGCATTTTTGCTGGCATCGCAAACTCACGATCGCGGCCAATTGCCGGATGTGCCTGGTGCAGATCGAAAAGACGCCCAAGCCGATGCCCGCGTGCGCGACCCCGGCAACCGAAGGAATGAAGGTGTGGACGCACTCGGATGCCGCCATCACCGCCCAGAAAGGCGTGATGGAGTTCCTGCTGATCAACCATCCGCTGGATTGCCCGATCTGCGATCAAGGCGGCGAGTGTCAGTTGCAGGACCTGGCTGTCGGCTACGGCGCATCGAATTCGCGCTACACCGAGTCCAAGCGAGTCGTGCTCAACAAGAACCTCGGGTCCCTTATCTCGACCGACATGACGCGCTGCATTCACTGCACGCGCTGTGTTCGCTTCGGCCAGGAAATCGCCGGCACCATGGAGCTCGGCATGGCGAACCGCGGCGAGCACGCCGAGATCATGACCTTTGTCGGCAGGACCGTCGACTCCGAGCTCTCGGGCAACATGATCGATCTGTGTCCCGTAGGCGCACTCACGTCGAAGCCGTTTCGGTACACCGCGCGGACGTGGGAGCTCGCGCGTCGGAAGTCGATCTCGCCGCACGACGGCCTCGGCAGCAACCTGGTCGTGCAGGTGAAGAACGATCGCGTGATGCGCGTCGTCCCGCTGGAAAACGAGGCGGTCAACGAATGCTGGCTGTCCGACAAGGAGCGCTTTTCCTACGAGGGGCTCAACTCGCCGGAACGCCTGACGCGGCCCATGATCCGTCGGAACGGAGCGCTGGTCGAGACCGACTGGCAGACCGCGCTCGAGCATGTCGTTGCGGGGCTCTGCCGCGTCCGCGATCAGCACGGCGGCGCTTCGATCGGCACGCTGGCGTCGCCGCACTCGACGCTCGAGGAGCTCTACCTCGCGCAAAAGCTGACTCGCGGCCTCGATAGCGACAACATCGATTTCAGGCTTCGCCAATCCGACTTCACCGCCGATGCGCGACGACGCAACGGCAGCGGCGGATGGCCGTGGCTCGGCATGTCGATCGCGGAGTTCGCGGCACTCGACCGCGTGCTCATCGTCGGCAGCTTTCTGCGCAAGGACCATCCTTTGCTTGCGCAGCGACTGAGGCAGTCGATCAAGAAGGGTGCACAGGTTTCGGTTCTGCATTCCGCCGGCGAAAGTTTGCTGATCACGCTTGCAAACCAGCAAACGGTCGCGCCGGCGATGCTTCCCACAGCACTGGCGGAAATCGTTGCGGCGGCCGCGGTCGCAGCGGGAACGGCGCTTCACCCCGCGCTCACGGGTGTCGATCCGGGAGATATCGCCAAGTCGATCGCGGCGAGTCTTGGCAGCGGCGAGCGAAAAGGCATCTTCCTGGGAAATTTCGCGCAGCAGCATCCGCAGGCGACGCAGCTGCATGTGCTCGCGCAGTCGCTCGCCGAGCTGACCGGCGCTAAAATCGGTTTCCTCACCGAAGCGGCGAACAGCGTCGGCGGCTATCTCGCCGGCGCGTTTCCCGTCAATGGCGGCTTGAATGCGCAGGCGATGCTCGGCACCGCCGAACGGACGCCCAAGACCTTCATCCTGCTGCACGCCGAGCCCGAGCTCGATGCCGCCGACCCCGCTGCGGCCCACGCGGCGCTGGCAGCCGCGGAATTTGTGGTCGCGCTCTCGCCCTTTCGCCCGACTGCGGCGGACGATATCGACGTGGCGTTGCCGATCTCGCCGTTTACCGAAACCGCCGGCACCTTCGTCAACTGCGAGGGTCGCGCGCAACGGTTCAACAGCGTTGCGCTTGCTCTCGGCGAAACGCGCCCTGCGTGGAAGGTTTTGCGTGTGCTGGGATCGATGCTGGATCTTCCCGGATTCGCGTACGAGGACATCGAGGCCGTGCGCAGGGAGCTGGTGCCGGCCGCGGACATGGGTGCGCAGCTTTCCAATGCGACCGATGCTGCTATCGAGCGCCCGCGGTCGTCCGCTCCGGGCGTCGAGCGCGTCACCGACATCCCCATCTACTTCGCCGACCCCTTGGTTCGGCGCGCCCGCTCGCTGCAGCAGACCAAAGATGCGAGACCGCCTGTCGCGCGTGCCAACGCTGCGACGCTCTCCCGGCTCAGCCTCGCCGATGGCGAGATGGCGAGGGTCCGGCAGGGGAATGGCGAAGCCCTGCTCAAGGTGAGCCTCGACGACGGCGTCCCCGACGGCTGCGTTCGCGTGGCGGGGGCGCATACGTCGACGCGCATGCTCGGCCCGATGTTCGGGCCGATTGCCGTGGAGCCTGCCTGATGCAGGACATGCTCGCTCCGGTAGAGCGCCTTTTCGGACCGTCCTGGACGCTCGTCTGGACGCTTGCCAAGATCATCGCGATCACCGTGCCGCTGATTCTCGGCGTCGCGTACCTGACGCTTGCCGAGCGGAAAGTGATCGGCTGGATGCAGGTGCGCATCGGCCCCAACCGCGTCGGGCCGCTCGGCCTGCTGCAGCCGTTCGCCGACGTGTTCAAGCTCGTGTTCAAGGAAATCGTCGTTCCCACCGGCGCCAGCCGCTATCTGTTTTTTCTCGCCCCCGTGCTCCTCATCGGGCCTGCGCTTGCGGCGTGGGCGGTCATACCGTTCGACGAAGGGATCGTGCTCTCGAACATCAACGCGGGACTGCTCTATGTCCTCGCGCTATCGTCGGTCGGCGTCTACGGCGTCATCCTCGCCGGCTGGGCATCGAACTCCAAGTACGCATTCCTGGGCTGCCTTCGATCGGCCGCGCAAATCGTCTCCTACGAGATTGCCATGGGCTTTGCGCTGGTCGGCGTGCTGATGGCGGCGTCGAGCCTCAACATCAGCGACATCGTCCGCGCACAGGCAGGCGGGATTCACCATTGGTATTTCCTGCCGCTCTTTCCCTTGTGCATCGTCTATTTCGTATCGGGGCTCGCGGAAACGAACCGCCATCCCTTCGACGTCGCCGAAGGCGAGTCGGAGATCGTCGCCGGCTTCCACGTCGAGTACTCCGGCGTGGCGTTTGCGGTGTTCTTCCTCGCCGAATACATGAACATGATCCTGATCTCGGCGTTGACCTCGATCATGTTCCTCGGCGGCTGGCTCGCGCCCTGGCCCGCGCTCAACGGCATCACCATCCTGGGCATCCATCCGCTCGGCGACGGCATCGGGTGGCTGCTGCTCAAGATGTGCTTCGTGTTGTTTTTCTTTCTCTGGGTGCGCGCGACATTTCCGCGCTACCGCTACGATCAGATCATGCGGCTGGGCTGGAAGGTCTTCATCCCGGTGACGCTGGTGTGGATCATATTCCTCGGCGCGATGATGCAGACGCGCTGGGCATATCTGTTTCATTGACGGGTTCATCATGCTGCAGCGGATCAAGGATTTCTTCAACGCGTTCCTGCTCTTCGAGCTTGCGCGCGGTCTGTGGCTCACGCGCGGCTACATGTTCGCGCGCAAGATCACGGTGCAGTTCCCGGAGGAAAAGACGCCGATGAGCCCGCGCTTCCGCGGGCTGCACGCTCTGCGCCGCTATCCCAACGGCGAGGAGCGCTGTATCGCGTGCAAGCTGTGCGAGGCGGTGTGCCCGGCACTGGCGATCACCATCGAGTCCGAGGAACGCGCCGATGGAACCCGGCGCACGACCCGCTACGACATCGACCTCACCAAGTGCATCTTCTGCGGGTTCTGCGAGGAAAGCTGTCCGGTGGACTCGATCGTCGAGACGCGAATCCTCGAATATCACGGCGAGCGGCGCGGCGACCTCATCTACACCAAGGAAATGCTGCTCGCGGTGGGCGACCGCTACGAAGCGCAGATCGCTGCCGACCGCGTGAGCGACGCCAAGTATCGTTGACTTGACGTGAACATACTGCCGTTCATCTTTTACGCATTTGCCGCGATCCTGATATTCGCGGCGCTGCGCGTGATCACCAGCCGCAATCCGGTGCATTCGGCGCTCTGGCTGGTATTGTCGTTTTTCAGTGCCGCCGGAATATGGATACTGCTCCAGGCCGAGTTCCTGGCGATTGTGCTGGTACTGGTGTACGTCGGCGCGGTCACGGTGCTGTTTCTGTTCGTGGTCATGATGCTGGATGTCAACTTCGACAAGCTGCGCGAGCGGTTCCGAAGCTACATTCCCGTCGGCGCGAGCGTGGGCATTCTGATCCTGGTCGAGATGGCGCTGGTGCTCATCGGCGGCTACGTCGCTCCCGGCGCGGCGCCGGTGCCGGCGCCGACAGCTTCCAACTTCAGCAATACGCGCGCCCTCGGATTGCAGGTCTATACCGACTACGCGTATCCGTTCGAAATCGCCGCGGTCGTGCTGCTGGTCGCGATCATTGCCGCGATCGCGCTGACTCACCGCACACGGCGCGAGACGAAATACCAGGATCCTGGCAAGCAGGTGAAAGTCCGCCGCAACGATCGGCTGCGTGTGCTCAAGATGGCGCCCGAGCGCAGGGATGAGAGGACTGCGAAGGACGAGAAGAAGACGTAGATCCGCGGGCAACGCGGGAAGCAGAAAAAGTAGATCGGGGTTGATCGCGTTTTCGAAACGCGACGGGTTCTCTGGCGGCGTTTTCCGGCCGTGGGGCAGGGAGGTTCAGTTGTCGTTTGGAGTGCAACCGACGCTATCGCATTACCTCGTGCTGGGGGCGATTCTGTTCGCCATCAGCGTCATCGGGATCTTCCTCAACCGCCGCAACGTCATCATCATGCTGATGGCGCTCGAACTCATGCTGCTGGCGGTCAATCTGAACTTCATCGCGTTTTCGCATTATCTCAACGACACCGCAGGACAGATATTCGTTTTTTTCATCCTGACGGTTGCCGCGGCGGAGTCGGCGATCGGGCTCGCGATACTGGTGCTGCTCTTCCGCAACATAGGGTCGATCGACGTCGAGGACCTGGGAACCCTCAAGGGGTAGGTGGGCAATGACGATGCGATCGCTCTATCTGCTCGTCCCATTGGCGCCGCTTGTCGGCGCAATCATCGTCGGCCTCTGGGGACCCCGCGTCGGACGCGCGGTGTCGCACTGGATCTGCATCCTGGGCGTCGCGGTATCGATGGCTGCGTCGGCGGTTATCCTGCGCGACGTCGTCGCCGGCAACACCTTCAACGGCGATATCTATGTCTGGATGACGTCCGGCGGGATCAAGTTCGCGATCGGCTTTCTCATCGATCCGCTGACCGCGCTCATGATGACCGTAGTCAGCTTCGTCTCCCTGATGGTCCACATCTACACCGTCGGCTACATGGAAGACGATCCCGGCTACACCCGATTCTTCTCCTACATTTCGCTGTTCACCTTCAGCATGCTGATGCTGGTGATGGCGAATAACTTCCTTCAACTCTTCTTTGGCTGGGAGGCGGTCGGCCTGGTGTCCTATCTCCTCATCGGCTTCTGGTACACGCGGCCGACGGCGATCTACGCCAACCTCAAGGCCTTCCTCGCCAACCGTGTCGGAGACTTCGGCTTCGTGCTCGGCATCGGACTCATCGTCGCGTACTTCGGCTCGCTCGATTACACGACGGTATTCGCCGCCGCCCCTGGGCTTGCCGGCGCGAAGCTCGGCCTCCTCGGTGACAAGCAGACGTCGCTGATGACGGCGATCTGCATCGGGCTTTTTGTCGGTGCGATGGGAAAAAGCGCGCAAGTCCCGCTGCACGTGTGGCTGCCCGATTCGATGGAAGGCCCGACGCCGATTTCGGCGTTGATCCACGCGGCGACGATGGTAACCGCGGGCATCTTCATGGTAGCGCGCATGAGTCCCTTGTTCGAGTTGTCCGAGACGGCGCTGTCGTTCGTCACCATCATCGGCGCGACAACCGCGCTGTTCATGGCGATCCTGGGGATCGTGCAAAACGACATCAAGCGTGTCGTTGCCTATTCGACGCTGTCGCAGCTGGGCTACATGACCGTTGCGCTCGGCGTGTCGGCATACTCGGCGGCGATCTTTCACCTGATGACTCACGCCTTTTTCAAGGCGTTGCTTTTCCTGGGCGCCGGCTCGGTGATCATCGCGCTTCATCACGAGCAGGACCTGCGCAAGATGGGCGGCTTGCGCAGGTACATGCCGATCACCTATGCAACCATGTGGATCGGGGCGCTCGCGCTCGCCGGCATTCCGCCGTTCGCCGGATTCTTCTCCAAGGACGCGATCATCGAGGCCGTCCATCTGTCGACGGTGCGCGGTCACGGCTACGCCGAATTCGCGGTGACGATCGGCGTGTTCCTGACGGCGTTTTACACTTTTCGCATGCTTTTCCTCGCCTTCCACGGCGAGGAGCGTTTCCGCCACGCGGAGGCCCACGCGCCCGACCACGTGACCGAGGAGCCTGCTCACGAGGAGCATGCGCACGCGGCCGAACCGCGCGAGAGCCCGTGGGTCGTGACCGTGCCGCTCATCCTCCTGGCCATTCCCTCGGTGTATTCGGGATGGGCGTACATCGACCGCATCGTCTTCGGGGATTTTTTCGCGACCTCGATCTTTATCGCGCCCCAACATGCCGGGCTCGCCACGCTGCGGGAGGAGTGGCACGGCGTAGCGGCGTTCATCGAGCATGGCTTGCTCTCGCTGCCGTTCTGGCTCGCGGTGGGGGGATTGGCAACGGCATGGCTGTTCTACATCAGGCGGACCGATCTGCCGGCGAAGGTCACCGCACGAGCCGGCGCACTTTACGATCTGCTGGTCAATAACTATTACATCGATCGCTTCAACGACTGGTTCTTCGCGGGAGGTTTCAGGCGAATCGGCACGTTCTTCGCCAATGTCGGGGACCGATCGCTCATCGACGGATTGATGGTGAATGGCAGCGCACGGCTGGTCGGCGCCGCCTCGGCGCTGCTGCGCGAGATCCAGACCGGGCGCGTCTATCACTATGCGTTCGCGATGATCCTGGGCGTGTTCGCGATGCTGGTCTGGTGGTCCGGGCGTTAACGGATGATTCCTTACCTCAGCCTCGCCATCTGGGTGCCGATCGTCGCCGGGGTCTTCGTGCTGGCCCTCAATCGTGATCGCGACGCCGCCGCGGCGCGCTGGCTGGCGCTGGTCGGATCGATCGCGGGATTCGCGGTCACGATCCCGCTCTATGTGCACTTCCAGCTCGGCACCTCGGAGATGCAGTTCAACGAGGCCATCGAGTGGATTCCGAGATTCAACGTCAACTATCTGCTGGGTGTCGACGGCATCTCGGTGCTTCTGGTGCTGCTGAACAGCTTCATCACCGTGCTCGTTGTCTGGTCCGCGTGGATCGTGATCGAGCGAAAGGTCGCGCAGTACATGGCGGCATTCCTGATCATGTCGGGGCTGACCAACGGCGTCTTTGCCGCTCTCGACGGCCTTCTGTTCTACGTGTTCTTCGAGGGGATGCTGATACCGATGTATCTGATCATCGGGATCTGGGGCGGCCCGAACCGCGTCTACGCGGCGATCAAGTTCTTTCTCTACACCTTCCTCGGCTCGGTGCTGATGCTCGTTGCGCTGATCTATCTATATTCGGTGAGCGG
>Ga0193751_1001989_pt1 | contig 12656 bp, 12 predicted proteins | sample L1c2metaG_FD_143050 | JGI IMG/M metagenome (GOLD analysis project Ga0193751, IMG submission 143050) | Soil microbial communities from a riparian zone of the East river system, Colorado, United States - L1c2 | ecosystem: Environmental > Terrestrial > Soil > Riparian zone | place: USA: East River... | reverse complement strand
GATTACCCGTTCCTCAGCCAATGCGCTTTGCAGGGTACGCCTCCAGTTGCTGCTTTTCACAACTAAAGACGGCGCGGTGACTGAATTATTACAATTCAACCCGTTTTATTTTTGAATCGGAAAAATGGAATCTCCCGACAGCATCAGCCACGCCCTGTATCATATTCAAACCCGACGGCTTAGAGAGAACGATGGCAAAACTAAACGTCAAAACAAAACGCGAGTGCATGTGGGATGTGGTCAGCCTGGGCGAAGTCATGTTGCGCCTCGATCCCGGCGACGAGCGCATTTCGACCACGCGCCATTTTCGGGCCTGGGAAGGTGGCGGCGAATACAACGTTGCTCGCGGACTCAAGCGGTGCTATGGAATGGATGCTGCGATCGTCACCGCCCTCGCCGACAACCCCATCGGACGCCTGGTCGAAGACCTCATGTTGCAAGGCGGCGTCAGCCAGAAATACGTCCGCTGGACGCCTTATGACGGAGTCGGCCGCACCGTGCGCAATGGATTGAATTTCACCGAGCGCGGCTTCGGCGTCCGCGCCGCGCTCGGCTGCTCGGACCGCGGGCACACCGCCGTTTCACAACTCAAACCCAGTGAGATCGATTGGGATCAAGTTTTTTCGAAGGACGGGGCTCGCTGGTTTCACACCGGGGGAATCTTCTGCGCGCTTTCGGAGACCACCCCGCTGGTTGCTGAAGAGGCGATGGAAGCAGCCAAGCGAGCCGGAACTGTGATTTCTTACGACCTGAATTACCGTGCCTCGCTTTGGAAATCGATTGGCGGCAAAGCGAAAGCTGAAGCAGTGAACCGCCGCCGCGCACCGCTGGTCGACGTGATGCTGGGGAACGAAGAGGATTTCACCGCCGCGCTGGGCTTTCCAGTCTCCGGTCTCGATGAAGACCACGCTAAACTGGAGACGTCCGGGTTCAAAAAAATGATCGACACCGTGGTGAAAGAATATCCAACGCTTTCCGTGATTGCCACGACGCTTCGCAACGCCAAGACCGCCACCGTGAACGACTGGGGCGCGCTCTGTTATTGCGCCGGCAATTTTTATGAGGCACCGGTGCGTGAGAACCTGGAAATCTACGATCGCGTCGGCGGCGGCGATTCCTTCGCTTCCGGATTGATCTATGGATTTCTGTCCGGCAAAGACCCGCAATGGTCGGTGGAATGCGGCGCAGCGCACGGCGCCCTGGCTATGACGACCCCCGGCGACACGACCATGGCTACTCTTGCAGAAGTTCAGCAGGCAATGAAGTCGCGCACCGCTCGCATCGAGCGCTAACAGGCAGGAGACATGCTGGTACAAGCTTGCCGGTAAAAGCTATGACCATTGATGACGTTATTCGCCGAATCGAAGAAATTGGAATTGTTCCCGTCGTCCGCGCAGCCTCAGTCGATGAGGCGACTCGCGCCGTGGAAGCGATCTGCGCCGGCGGCATCCCCGTTGTCGAAATCACCATGACGGTTCCCAATGCGGTGTCGGTCATCCGGGAGGTCACGAAGCAATACGGCAACAAAGTGCTGATTGGAGCTGGTACGGTCACCACCGCCGAGCAGGCCGAGTCGTGCCTTCGCGCAGGCGCCGAGTTCCTTGTGAGTCCCGGCCTGTCGGCCTCAGTGCTCGCGGTCGCTAAGGTCTCTGAAAAACTGGCGATCCCAGGAGCGTTGACACCCACCGAATTGATGAATGCTCACGAACTCGGTGCGCGGCTGGTCAAGATCTTCCCGTGTGGCAATGTAGGCGGAGCGAAGTATTTGCGATCGCTTAAAGCTCCGTTCCCCAAAGCCTCACTGATTCCAACCGGAGGCGTGAATGCGGCGAATGCGGCGGAGTTCATCGCTGCCGGCGCCTTTGCGCTTGGGGTTGGAGCAGATCTGGTGGACCCCGCAGCCTTGCGGGCGGGCAATCTCGACAAAATCACGGCGGCTGCCCGGGAATTGGTGAATGCCGTTACTTCCGCGCGCAACGCGCTTCGTGATAAGAAGGCGGTCTAATGTCACCTGAGGATTTGCCGCTACAGCGACGCTCTGCTTGTAAGTCGTTGAGCCTTCGTGTAAGTGATTGAGAATTCGTGAAACGTCACAGGAAGCTCTCAGGCGTGCGATTTCACGAGGGATGAAGGGTTCCCTCATCCCCAGCAACGATTGTCGATGCCAGAGCCGTTTCCGGCCCAGGAAAGGGCATTCTAGATAAATGCCCGGGGCGCATAAATGCCGGTTGGACCCGAGGCTGTTGATACCTACAAATATGCAATACATGAATGTACGTACATAATCGTACTTTATGGCAATCACTGATTCACGGCGCTTGCCAGTACACCGCCATCCACTGGCAGGATCGTCCCCGTGACAAAGCTGGACGCGTCTGAGGCCAGGAAAACCGCCGCTCCCACAAGCTCTTCGAGTTCGCCAAACCGTTTCATGGGAGTGCGCATCAGTATCTCATTCCCGCGGCCCGTCCCCACCAGAAGTTTCTCAGTGAGCGGCGTGCGGAAATATCCCGGGGCGAGCGCGTTGACGCAAATTCCATATCCGGCCCACTCGATCGCCAAGGATTTAGTCAGCGATGCCAGGCCTGATTTGCTGGCGGAGTACGCTGCGACTTCAAACAGCGCGAGAAACGACCCCATGGATGCGATGTTGATGATCCGCCCGTAGCGGCGCTCGATCATGTGGCGTCCGAATACCTGGCAAGTCCGCAGCGTGCCGGTCAGATTCGTATCCATGATGCGATTCCAGTCGGCCTCGGAAAAATCCAGCGTCGGAGCGCGCTTGGTAATGCCCGCCGCGTTGACTACAATATCGACCTTGCCGAAGGCTTGCACGGAAACTTTCAGCAGTTGCTCCAAAGATTCACGATCCGCCACATCGCAGGTCACGCGCAACGAGCGGCGACCGAGAGATTCGATCTCACCCGCCAGCGCATTCACCAGATCGATGCGCCGCGCGCTCGCAATCACATCCGCGCCGGCCTGCGCCAGACCGAGCGCGATCGTCTTCCCGATTCCAGAACTGCCCCCGACGACCACTGCCACCTTCCCGTCGAGATCCAACTTCTTGTAACCCATATTTCCTCGAGTCTTCTTGCGAAATAGCCGACGCTGCGGCAGCTACCAATTGAACATCGTACCGTCAAGCTTCCGATTCACCGGCAGGTAGGCCCGCTGGTAGGGAAACTTCTCCGCCAACTTTTCATCATAGTCGACGCCTAGTCCTGCCTCGTCGCCGGGATGCAGGTAGCCGTTGTTAAACGAATACGAATGCGGGAAAACGTCATCGGTCTCGCGCGTGTGACGCATATATTCCTGTATCCCGAAATTGTTCGCCGAAATATCGAAATGCAGCGCCGCGGCCATCGCCACCGGAGACAGGTCCGTTGCACCGTGGCAGCCGGTCCGCACATGATAAATCTCGGCCAGCGCAGCGATCTTCTTGAGATGGGTCAAGCCTCCGCCGTGCACGACCGTCATGCGGACGTAGTCAATCAGCTGTTCCTGAATGAGAATGTGCGCGTCCCAAATGGAATTGAAAACCTCGCCGACCGCGAGCGGCGTTGTGGTGTGCTGACGAATGATGCGGAAGCCCTCCTGCAATTCCGCCGCGACTGCATCTTCCAGCCAGAACAAGTGATACGGCTCCAGACTCTTTCCCAGACGTGCCGCTTCGATCGGAGTCAGCCGGTGGTGAACATCGTGAAGCAGATGAAGATCGTCACCAAACTTCAGGCGCAAAGCCTCGAACAGCTTGGGGACGTGCAAAAGATATTTTTCCGTTGACCAGACGTTTTCGGGCGGCAAGCCTTTTTCCGCCGGCTCGTAGAACAGCTTGTCGCGGGCAACTCCGTAAGTGGAAGGCAGACCCGGAATCCCGGACTGCGCGCGCACCGCAAGATAACCCATCTCTTTATACTTCGCGACTTCGTCCGCGGTCTCGGCAATGTCGCGCCCATTCGCGTGCCCGTACACCAGCACTCCCGTTCTGCTTTGCCCTCCGAGCAGGTTATAGACGGGCGTCTTCAGCGCTTTGCCCTTAATGTCCCACAATGCCATATCCACCGCGGCGATCGCCGTCATCGTCACGGGCCCGCGACGCCAGTAAGCGCCGCGATAAAGGTATTGCCACACATCTTCGGTCTGAAACGGGTCACGTCCGATCAGGCAGGGAGCCAGATGGTCCGTTAAGTAAGATGCGACGGCCAACTCGCGGCCGTTGAGAGTTGCATCCCCGAGCCCATAAACACCCTCGTCGGTTGAAATCTTCAAAGTAACGAAATTTCGTCCGGGACACGTGACGAATACCTTTGCATCCGTGATCTTCACAGATTATTTCCTCCACGGTCTCGTAGAGACGTTGCTTGCAACGTCTCGAGTCCACCTCACATGCGCGCCGCACGTGCATCACTACACACGGCGCAAGGCGTTTCCGTCAAGCGTTTCCTGATATGATTTTTGCCTTGAATCGCTAAATCGCGCTTCGCGGATGACCCGCACGAGCATCTGCCGGTGACGACGACGATGACAACGACAACGATAACGTCCGGCTTTCTCAGCGAAGATTTCCTTCTGTCGAACGATGCGGCGCGGCGGCTCTATCTAGAATTTGCCGCACCGCAGCCGATTTTCGACTACCACTGTCATCTTTCTCCCCGCGACATTGCTGAAAATCGGCGGTTTGCGAATATGTTCGAGATCTGGCTGGAGGGGGATCACTACAAATGGCGGGCTATGCGGGCCAATGGCATCGCGGAGAAGTACATCACCGGCGATGCAACTCCCTACGAGAAATTCCTGGCTTGGGCTCGAACTGTTCCCTACACGGTGCGCAATCCGCTCTACCACTGGACGCACCTCGAGTTGCAACGCTACTTCGGCATCACTGAGTTGCTCGATGAGAAGTCCGCTCCGAAGATCTGGGAGCACGCGAATGCTTTGTTGGCCGGCGGACTGACCGCGCAAGCCATTCTGCAGAAGTTTCACGTCGAGGTAGTGTGCACCACGGACGATCCCACAGATGACCTCCAGTATCACCAGGCGCTAGCGAAATCCGATCTGCCGACGCGAGTCTTTCCAGCCTTCCGGCCGGACAAAGCCCTTGCAATCGGCGACGCCGAGTTTCTCTCTTGGGTGGAAAAGCTTTCGAAGGTTACAAATGTCGACATACGGAATCTGAAAACTTTTCTGCAAGCACTACAGAGCCGGCACGATTCTTTTCACTCTTTGGGTTGCCGTCTCTCCGATCACGGACTGGATCACTGCTATGCGACAGTGTGTTCCGAGCGGTCTGCAGCCGCTATTTTTTCGAAGGCGCGCGAAGGTCGGACCATCGCGGAACACGAGCGTATCCAGTTTGCTTCCTTCATGATGCTTTTCTTTGGCCGGCTCGATGCCAAAAGAGGCTGGACCAAGCAGCTGCACCTGGGCGCGCAGCGCAATGTGAATACTCTTGCCCGCCGGACGATTGGAGCCGATGCCGGCTATGACACCGTCGGGGATTTTCCTCAGGGCGCTGATCTCGCCGCGTATCTCGACCTGCTCTCGCAAGAAAACGCCCTGCCGCGGATAATCTTTTACAACGTCAATCCGAGGGACACATTTCAGTTTGCCACACTGATCGGATGCTTTCAGGATGGACAGACTCCAGGGAAGATTCAATATGGCAGCGCCTGGTGGTTCCTGGACCAGAAGCAGGGGATTACGGCGCAGATCGACGCTCTCTCGAATACCGGACTGCTGTCGCGCTTTATCGGCATGGTGACAGACTCGCGGTCATTCATGTCCTATCCCCGCCACGAATATTTCCGTCGCGTCCTTTGCGACCTCATTGGGCAGGATGTGACGCGGGGTGAATTGCCAAATGACGACGCGTTGTTGGGAAGGCTCATTCAGGACATTTGCTATCGCAACGCGAAGCAATACTTGCAACTGCCGACCGATTGACGCTCCGCTGCCTCGCTGGCATCCAAAGGTCTGCGGAAAATGAACCCTGTTGTCGTCCTGAGCGAAGCGAACGATCAATCTCTGCCAGTGCCAGCAAATTGCATGGGTCCTTCGCTCTGCTCAGGATGACGGGCTTCTTCTTGAATGTTAACTATCTTATTATTTATCAATGACATACGGGAGATAAACCGTTCATCGGGGCACTGTGGGCATCCCTGATGGCTCTTCCTGCAACTAATCAATTAGTTGACGTTCTGACTTCCGTCACGTCAAAACCTACAGCGAGGTATCAGGAGGAAGCATTGGCCCGGAGTAAGTCCGTGACCCTGACAGAAGCCGAGCTGCGCATTATGAATGTGCTCTGGAAGCGCGGGTCGGCGACCGTCCACGAAGTGTTGCAGGCTCTGCCCGAAAAGCCGCCTTTGGCCTATAACTCCGTGCTGACGATTGTTCGCATTCTGGAAAAAAAGGGCTATGTGAAGCACCTGAAAGAAAGGCGTGCCCACGTGTATCTGCCGCAGGTGGACCGGAAGGATGCGACGCGATTTGAGGTGCGGCATCTGGTCAGCCGGTTCTTCGGCAACTCGCATGAATTGCTGGCGTTGAACGTTCTGGAAGAGACGAGCATTGACGCGGAAGAACTCGTTCGCTTGCGGCAGTTGCTGGAAAGGAGCAAGTGAATCCACGATGAGCGCCTTCTTAGACTGGAATGCGATCGCCCAAGCGTCAGCGCTTCAAATCGTGGACTGCCTGATTGAGGGCACTCTGATCGCAATCTTCGCAGGTTTGGTGGTGGGCGCGGCCCGCCGGCAGAATTCAGGCACACGGTTTGCGGTGTGGTTCTCCTCTCTCATCGCGATTGCAATTCTGCCTTTGCTCGGCGGCTCATGGTGGTCGCGTGTCGCAGGTGCACAGATCGCGGGCAAACCGGCAATCACGCTGCCGGGTACTTGGGCGCTTTACTTATTCGGAGCGTGGGCAGTGGTTGCGGGATGGCTTCTGATCGGCGTCGCTCGAGGGCTGTGGCATCTGCATGCTCTGCGTAAGAGTTGCCTTCCTGTCGATGCGGCGAAGTTAGATCCTCAAGTGCGGGAGACGATCGGCCGTAACCAATCGTCGCGGCCCGCGACCCTTTGCACGTCCGATTTAGTGCATGTTCCGACTGCCATCGGTTTCGTGAAGCCGGTGATTGCTATTCCGGAGTGGGTGATGCGGGAACTCTCTCCAGAGGAGCTGAATCAAGTCTTACTGCATGAACTCGCGCACCTGCACCGCTGGGACGACTGGACCAACCTTGCTCAGAAAGTAGTGAGAGCGCTCCTCTTTTTTCATCCTGCGGTGTGGTGGATCGAGAAGACAGTTTCCCTGGAAAGGGAGATGGCGTGCGACGATGCGGTAATCGCTGAGACCGCAAGCCCGCGAGCTTATGCCGAATGCCTGACGCACTTGGCGGAAAAAAGTGTGATTCAACGCAGCATGGCGCTGGCACAAGCGGCGTTGGGACGAATTCGTCAGACCTCGCTGCGAGTCGCTCAGATTTTGAATGTGAAGCGGCAGCCCGGTGACGGGCGCGGATGGAAGGGTGCTGTGTCGCTCGTGGCGGGGTTCGCAGTTGTTTGTGTGCTCGGTATCTCAAGAGGACCCAAACTGATTGCATTCAGTGAAACTAGGGCCGACGCTAAGGTCAGCACAATGAGTGCGAGCGCTATCCCGGACGCCGGGAGGGCGCGCATATCGAACGCGGTGTTCCACAGCGAGCCACCTCGCATTGTGCCGACAAGCTTGAAAGTCCGGTCGGTTCATCACCGAGTGCGGACCGAGGAACACATTGGCTTTGTCCACGCTGCAACCGCAAAACAAAGCACGGGCAACATGGTTCTCCGCACCGATGTTCGCTTACCGAATGCAACGGCGATCCCGGTGGCTTTCATTCAGACGTTTCTTGTGGTGGTTGAGGGCAGCGAGAACGGATTCCCAAACCAACCGGTGTATCAGATTCAGTTGTGGCGTGTGATGGTTTTTCATCCCGTCGTCAATCCCGAAAGCAATAGAGCTCCCCGGAAGGAAATTTAGGAATTGGTGTATGCGGAGCAAGGCGAAATCTCAGTTCAAAGAACTAATGAATTAGTTGTACAACTCTCGAAAGGACGTAACTCAAATGAACGTAGGAATGTGGTTGAACGATAACAGCAAGAAATGGACGCAGCGGCTGGCGGTGCCGATGATTGCACTGGCACTGGCCGCTTCGTTCGTAACCTATGAATGTGTGAAACCGGCTGCGGCAAGCGCGGCCATCGCCGCGCCCTCCGCCGCGCCACTCGACGTTGACAGTGTGAGCTCACTGCTGGCACTCGACAAGGCGATGGAAACGTTGGCGGCTCGGGTCACTCCGGCAGTCGTCAACGTCACCGTGACCTCGAAAAACAGAGCGGACGCCTCCGGCAAAGAAATGCCGGAAGACATGCAACAGTTTTTCGGCCAGGGCGGCCCGTTTGGTCAGTTTTTTGGACCTCACATGCGGGAGGGCCAGCCCCAGATCGAGCACGGGATGGGCAGCGGCGTGGTGATTTCGCCCAACGGCTACATCGTCACGAATAACCACGTTGTCGATGGAGCGGTGGACATCCGCGTGACCACCAGCAATCGCCGCGTTATGAAAGCGAAACTGATCGGATCCGATCCGCTTACCGACTTGGCCGTGTTGAAAGTGAACGCTACGGATCTGGCAAGCGTACCATGGGGTGACTCGAAGGAAGTCCGGCCGGGGCAGACCGTGCTGGCTTTCGGCAATCCGTATGGATTTCGCTTCACCGTCACGCGCGGCATCGTGAGCGCGGTGAACCGGGCGAACCCCGATCCCACCAATCCCAGCAAGCCGGGAGAATTCATCCAGACGGATGCGGCCATTAACCCTGGCAACTCCGGAGGACCGCTCGTTGATGCTCGTGGCGAAGTAGTTGGCATCAATACTTTTCTGGTGTCGCCTTCGGGCACGTTCTCTGGAATGGGATTTGCAATTCCAAGCCAGATCGTCCGGCCGACGGTGGAAACTTTGATCCGCTATGGCAAAGTCAGCCACGGCCACATCGGAATCGGAATCGCCGACGTGACGCCGGAGAACGCGAAGTTCTTCGACAACTCAACCACCGGCGGAGTAGTCACTCAAGTCGAGCCAGATTCGCCCGGAGCCAAAGCCGGCCTGCAGGTCGGTGATGTGATCACCGAAATCGATGGCCAGAAGGTGACCGATGCTGGAGAACTCCAGGTGACGGTCGCACAGAAACAGCCCGGCACGAAGATAATGCTCAACGTTCTGCGCACTGGCAAGAATATGAGTATTCCGGTCACTTTGGAAGCGCTGGGCAGCCACTCGGCTGAAGGCAGCGATAAGTCGGGCGACGGTGAAGGCAAAATGCACTGGGGCATCGGCCTCAGCAACCTTACGCCCGAAATGCGAGATCAACTTCAGGCGCCGCGCGATCTACACGGAGCCGTGATCGAGCAAGTGCAACCGGGCAGCTCGGCCGACAATGCCGGGTTGCAGCAGGGAGACGTCATCCTTGAAGTCAACCGCCACAAAGTCCAGAGTGCGAGCGACGTGCAGCAAGCCCTTTCAAACGTGAAAAAGGGCGACGATGCACTGTTGCTGGTTTGGTCGAATGGTGGCAGCACGTTCCGGGTGCTGCATTCTCCTGACGGCGCGTAATCCAGTCAAACAGTTTGTCTTATCTTGCGCCGCGCTTCCTGTAGGGAGTGCGGCGCATCTTTCTTGCGTTCTCGACCAAATTACTGCGAGAGACTCTAGTGCTCGACCCTCGCGTGCAGGGACGGCCGCTTGAGATAGCGTTCAGCGAATACGAGAAACGTAGGCCAATTCGGTGCGGGGGTGTGCCCGCCGCTATGCTGACGGAACGCTATGTCGCCATTGATCAGCGCGGTCTCAATCGGTGGAAATTCGGTGGTTCCCAGGTCCTTTTTGCCTAAGACCTTGTACACCGGACCAGCGCCAACCGCCGCCAGGAACATGCCCTTCGCATCCGCCCAGCCATCCCCGCTCGTCGCTCCCGCCCCGATGAAAACCGCGCGCGGCGCGCAAAGCGCAATCAGTTCGTGAGCGTCTACCGGCAAATCATTTTCGGTGAGCGGTCCTGCGTATTTCAGAAAATTTCCAGCCATCCAGTGATACTCGCCGGCTCCCGCGACATTGCCAATCTGCTCTCCGAAGGTGTGACGGAAAAGTTTGGCACCTCCTTCGCCGGACGAACTGATATACGCAATCGCAAACCGTTGATCGTAGGCCATTGCGACCAGCGCGGCCTTGCCATAACGCGAATGCCCCGCAACTCCAACTTGCTTCGCGTCGACGGATTTTTCAGTCTCAAAATAATCGAGCGCGCGGCTGGCGCCCCAGGCCCAGGCGCGCAAGGCGCCCCAGTCATCAAGCTGGCGAGGCTGGCCTTTGTTAGCCAGACCGATCACGCCTTGCGTTAATTCGTCCCCTTTGTCCCCCTGCACACTTGTGGGAATGTAAATAGCGTAACCCCAGCCTTTGGCGAGAACCTGCTGCTGCCATGTCGGCCCCGAAGTCGAGGTGTTCATCTCTGGAAAACGTTTGGCGAGAGCCGCCATGACTTCCGGACTCCAGCTGAATTGCATAATTACCGGCACTGGGCCCCTTGCATTCGCTGGCGTCGTCAGAGTCAGGTCGATATTCACGGTCACAACTGGATAGGCAGAGTCATCCGCGCGTCCAACCAGCTTTCTAGTGATGACCGGAATTCCGCCGTTCATTTCCCTGGTGGTGCTGACCGCCTCCCAAGTCACCCTGGGCGAATTCTTGGGGACGCGGCCGTAGACTTCGCGATCGAAATCCTCCATGATCTCCGGCCGGCGCTGGTTCCACCACATCTTCGGCGACGTGACTCTCTCTCCATTCTTCAAGCGCAGAGGGTCGGGAAGGTTCGGGTACGGATTGGCCTTGGCTTCATCGTAGTTCGCGGCATTCGGAGACTTTGGGTCACCATCTGCTCCCCGACGCAGCGAGTTTATGTGCAACAAGTCCATGATGCGTTGATGATCCTGTTCGGCTGTCAGGCGGGTTGGAGGAGATGTTGCTGGCGTCGCTTGCGCGGCCGCATGCGACCGAGTGACAACGGATGCAAATAAGAGCAGGGCGAGCAGGGTTCGGAGCGACGGTTGCATCTTGGGCTACCGGCTTCAAGTTGCCGTCATTCGAGGATCTCAGCTGAAATGATTATCCCGACGACGATCATCAAGCTGGAGCCACACGATAATACACCGAGCGCTTCCCAGCTTACGGACAACTTCCCAGCAGGCGCGCCTGCACGAGCTATCAGTGGTGCTTGAAATATTGCACCGCTTTCTCGTGCTGCTGTGCGGCGCTCCGGCTGGAGAAAGTCCCCAGATTGCGGCGTTTTCCCGTCTTCGCATTCTTTTTGCGCGAGTACAAACGATATTCCCCACTTTTCAGTTTCCGAATCATGTCAACTCCTGCTCATAAGTATTCTTGGTTCAGGCGTTCTTTCGCCGGGTGCGGCTTGCTCGCACGGCTGATTGGTGACGCGCAGCAGATGTTCGCTTTTTCGCGGAAGCGTGCGCCTGCCTTGACAAAGACCTGTGCGAGCCGGCGCTGTGAGGCTCCTTCTTCAAGGCCTCACTGGTTGCGCGGGAGCGCGCGGCGGAAGGCTTTCTGCGCGAATGGCTCTGGCCCTTCTGGTAATCGCGATTGGCTTGCTTGGTGGTTTGGGTTGAGGCCTTGCCGTTGCTCGGTGGCTGGAGCTTCACACCTGAGCGGCGGGCTTTCGAGAGACCTATTGCAATGGCCTGTTTGGCGGAAGCGGCGCCGTGCTTGCCTTCTCTCACATGGTGCATTTCTTCCCGTACAAATTCCCCGGCTTGCGTGCTGGGCGATTTTCCTTCCCGGGCATCTTCACGGGCGCGTTCAAGCGTTTCTTTTTCCGGCATAGTGACCTCCTTTGTCAGCCTAATCCGCGCGCCGTCGGGTAAGCATCCGAGGATTTCTGTAATCACGCCGGCCGTTTACCGTAGGGCACTTCGCGCGATGACGATCACTAAACAGCACTGGAATCTATTTGCCGGGAAGTCCCAGTTGCGAGTAACTCCTGCAACATGGATTTTCCACTCATGCCGACGCGGCGATGAATCTTCCACCTCGGAATCACAATGCACGGCCTCCAATAAACCTTCAGACCATGCGTCTACATGCTGGTAATTGCTGTCAACCAGAGTGCCGTCCAGGTCAAACAAGACAGCTGGCATTTCGAGGCGTTCAGGTTCAGCAGAGGGAATCGAACCGGGCTGTCGGCTTTGCTTTCGCATAATCAGAATACCGGTTCGCTTGTTCATCTCCCGTTCACATGTGGAAACCGTCGCCTTGGGTGCCCCTGCTTTTGGAAAGGTTGTGAACAACCGCGAACCGGTCGCTATGTCTTTTGCAAACAACAGCATTCGCCGATTTGGCCATCTGATAGAAGACATCATCACTGCACTTAAGCGGAGTACAGTCGGATGAGGGGAGAGATTTTTGTTAAAGGGAGTCAAGCGAATGAGGATTGCCCAGGTCGCGCCACTGTATGAAAGCGTCCCCCCTCGCCTTTACGGCGGAACGGAGCGAGTCGTCTCATGGCTGACGGAGCAACTTCTCTCATTGGGACACGACGTCACCTTGT
>Ga0193751_1001988_pt1 | contig 12668 bp, 13 predicted proteins | sample L1c2metaG_FD_143050 | JGI IMG/M metagenome (GOLD analysis project Ga0193751, IMG submission 143050) | Soil microbial communities from a riparian zone of the East river system, Colorado, United States - L1c2 | ecosystem: Environmental > Terrestrial > Soil > Riparian zone | place: USA: East River... | reverse complement strand
GGCGAACGACTTCCTCAACTTCTGCTGACGCACTCTCGTCTTGTCCACCAAGAGCGGGACGAGCTCCGACCAACGTATGGGAGATCGGTGAGAAATCCTTCGCGCTCGGAAAGGTTACGAGCCGACCGTCATATATAAAATGGTTCGAGAATGCGATCAGCCTCTCATCTTCACTTCGATAGTGCCACTCGAGCATCCAATTCGAAGTGAAGACACTGAGAATATCGAGGAGACTCTCAAATCCCGTTATCGCATCTAACGCTCCGGTCTTGTCTTCTTCGATCTCCTCGTCATCTACGTCAGCTTGTGTCGCAAAAAAAGTAGTGGGTGGGAGCTGCTGAGAGTCCCCGGCCACCACTACCTGCCCCGCGCGAAAGAGTGAGGGGATCGCTTCCTCGGGTAGGATTTGACTGGCCTCATCGAAGATTACGACATCAAAATGGCGTTGACTCCCATCGAGCAACTGGCTGACGGAAAGAGGGCTCGCGACCCAACATGGTGCGAGGCGTGTGAGTACATCCGGAGCCTCCGCGAGCAGCTGCCTGAGAGGTATGTGCCGAGCCCTTTTCTTGGCTTCCCTGCGAACCAGTTCAGTTTGTTCGGGGAATTGGTTCATTGCCGCAGTAGCTGCTTCCCCGTGAAGACGCCGTACCCGGGCAACGGCCAAATGAATCCGCTCATGATCGAGGCGTCGGAAATTATTGACTGCTTCATCATGAGACCGACCGTTAAACGTGGCTAACGCGGGGTCATCAGCCTGCGCCAACTCAATCGCTGAGTGGAGCCAGGCGGACTGAAGTCGGTTCGGCCAAAGGTCAGGACTAGCGGGCGTGGACACCAGCTCGGAAATAAGCTCGCCCATTCCACCGGTTGTCAGAAGCCGCCTCAACTCGTGTACGCGAGGTAGCATGAAAGGAGTAAGCCGATCGGCGGCGAGCGCGTCGAGGGTGCTCCTACAAGAAGACAAAGCGATGGAAAACAACCTCTGACCGTATAAAATTTGATCGAGTGCGCTAATCTCCTCCGTCAAGATCGACAGATGGCTGCGAAACGTCGCCTGTTCCTTCGGCACGGCTGGGGTGCCTGGACCCTTCCACAGATTTCGCCAAGCGAGTGTAATAGCCTTCGCCTGCCCCACCTCGCCGCCAAGAATCGAGGACGCGGCCTTAGCGGTTCGAAGTGAGAGCAAACGCTTTCGGGCCTTTCGGAAGGCTGGGTTTGTAAGGAACGCCCAAACCGTGTGTATTCTCCCCCGGCTCGCTGGGGCCAACGCGATCATGAGATCATCGAGATCAACGGAGAATATTTCCGCCGAATAGTGATCCAGTAACGAGACTACTTGCTGAAGTAACCTTGACAAAGAGCGGCATTCTTCTAGTGAGTCTGGGCTCCGTAAATGCGCTTCGCGGAGCACCTCATCCAATGAATGGCTGAAAGGAGCCCACTGGGTCCGCACGATTCTGTCTACTCGGTCGATCGCTAACTGTGCATCCGAACCAGTGTAGATAGCCGCATTGTTCCAAGGGGAGGGATCGTTTCCGAGAAACAGACTTGGTTTCTTGGCAGCTTCGGTAAGGAGGATGTCGCTGGCTGCAACGCGGTCTTCAGAAAGTGCTAGACAAGCTGCTCCTCGCCATCTTACCCTCGACTGACCTGCGAGAGATATACTTGACACCAATTCGTACATCTCAAATATCGACTTGCCGGTCGGTCTCCGTTCTTTATGGATTAATTGGAGATGGGACGTGAGAACCGACCGTTGTGATTCAAGATCTCGATGGAGTGCCGTAGAATCGACCGGCACCGATTGCCGGATAGCGTCCAACGCAGCGGCGATCCGAGACATGACTTCCTTACGAGAGACGGCCGCGCCATGTAGGTCAAGTGTCAGATGTCCAAGGCCACGCCACTTCAAACGCTTTATCACCGCGTCAAGCGCGGCTCGTTTTTCGGCTACAAACAAAACTCGCTTGCCTTCGGCTGAAAGCTGCGTAATCAAATTGGCAATCGTTTGGCTTTTGCCGGTGCCGGGAGGTCCCTGGATTACGCCATTTTCCCCACGAGCGGCCAAGACAATAGCATGCTGTTGGCTTGAGTCCGCAGACAGCACTTGGAATTCTTGGTCGGGCGAGATCGTATCAAGAGAGCGGGGATCGAAGTCTGGTTCGCCTGGCTCAAGTTCACGCCGTGACGGAGCGTCTCCGGCTATCGCCCTAATTAGGGCATGAGATTCCATTTGAGTGGCATGGCGCTTGATGTCCTCCACCATTGCCATTTTTGCAAATTGAAAATTGCCGAGCACAGTGCGTGGGTTGAACTCAATACCTCTCACCGTAACGGTTGCTCGGCTCAAATAGGCGTAGGCACGAGCCGTATCGACACGCCACCCTCCGCGTTCGTCTTCCACCGCACTAGAGCGAATAATATCTTCGGGATCGAGTCCAACCTCTGGGTATTGGTTCAATACGTGTACAAGAACCAAATTCGGCTGTGGATCGCCGTGAAGTTGGATTCGCAGGTCTTGCTGTAGCTGTCCCCGATCAAACACACGGGCTGGATAAAGCAGGATAGGGGCATCATACGGGCGCCCGCCGTCTTCAGCTGGCCAAGTCGCTTGCCCCAGCGCTAGAAAGAGAGTTTCAAGGCCTTTCTCTTCCTGATTGTCCTTCGCCTTCCGCTGTATCGCGACAAGGCTGTGTCGAATCCTCTCGCGTAGGTCAGCGCTCGCTCTCTGGGGGTTGAGCGTTGCTTCACCTTCACTGCCGACGGCCCTAATCGCGGCAACAATGTCAGTCAGGTCAATTGCGTTTCCGGCGAGGAGGTCGCCGACAATAGTGGGTGAAGCTGTTAGGTCGAGGGTGCTGACCTTAAGAGGTCTGTAGAAGAGAAGCGAGTTGTTCCGTGATTGGTCGATCAGTCGCCGAATCCAGACTTCTCTAGCTCTCGCTACGACTTCTGCTGCCGCAGCAGCCTCAAAAGCTCCGGCCGCATCAGTCACGCGGATATTCCGACGTCAAAAAACGTCAATACGTTCCGGACTTCTATCACTGATTGTCAGACCGAAGTAGCACATTCTCAAGCTATACCAACTGTCTGACGGCGGGAATGAGTAGTTCGGTAGCCTACGGCATTCTCCGATGAGATGAACCCTTCGTTTCCCAAACTTCAACGCTGGACCGACCTTCTCGCGGCGCTACTGATTCGTTACTTCCCAGCTTCCTTCGACGAGCTCACGCACGACGCCCCTCCAATCGACTCGAGGTTAGAACACGTCTAGACGCCGAGCCGAGCGCCTCCGGCATCGGCCTCGGAGACCCTCTACGTCTCACTCGGTGATCTCGCAAAGGAACCGCATTGGTTCGGAAGGATATTGCGCTAGGAAAGTGAAGAGCGTGTCAAAGTCCTTCGCGTACTGTTCGTTATGAGCTCGCCAGATCGCTCCCCGGTCACCCACGACGAGAGTAATCCGACCAGCCAGCCGTACTTTAACGTGGTTCTGCTTAGTGACCTCGCCCAAACGCCCGGCGATATCGGCAGATGCCGCTGTGTAAGCAATCTGGCGCTCCTTTTCGCGAGACGCCTTGGTGTAATCCAGCACACCTCTGGTTACAGCGAGTGATATCTCAGCCATCGAGATTCCTCGGGTGCAACCGTGCACCTACACAGATACAAAACGACCATCCTGTCATCGGTTTATGTCTCGCCCTCAGCTTCAGCTTCCGTCATCAGCTTACAACACCTATGGGAAGGCCAGGTCGATCGCCTCGCGACTGAATAAAAACGACACCACCCGATCCGCGATAGAAACGGAGCCTGATATCATCACCGGTCTCGCCTTCACGTTCGAATCGAACGAAATCGCCGGTAATGAGCTCCGGCAAGCTCAAACGGTAGCGGCCAACGAGCCGCTCTGCGCCGGTACTAGTCTGCTTCCACTTTAGTTCAATCCAAAGTGGACTCTCCGAGAGCCGGACCACCCCGTGGTAATGTTGGTTATTGTCGTCGCGGATAATCCAGCGTGCCACCTTAGCGTCTGCTGGGAAACTCTCCAATCGTTCCACGAAGTGTTGGGTATCAGGTGTTGGGTAGCCAGCCGTCATGGGAATGGGCGATCAGAACCGTATGCAAGTGTCGACAACGCGTCTAATCCTGTAAAGTCCACGAATTAAGTATCCAATTCCAAATCTTGGCCTCAGATGGTGGGGCGTTTACAATCGCCGACTTGAGGAAGCTCACCAGTTTCTCTCGTGTAAACCGAAATGCAATACCGGAGCCGGGCCCATCATGTCTGGAGATGCGCGAAGCTACTATGAAATCTCCCTCTTGGCGCTTGTATGCTCCGACCCACGTGTACTTGCCCGGCGGAAGGGCCGGTTCGCGAACCCACAGAGCGTTAAGCCCGTCGTGCACGCCAGCACCGATTTCTACGCCGGAGAACTGCAGCGATGTTCCACGGTGCAGCACGCGGACGTTTTCATAGTTCAGCACGGGAGTGAATTTCGGACGTCGCCGCAGCGCTAGCTGGTTGGGCTTCGCTGCCGGCTTTGGCGATGGCCTTGGAGGCGGAATGGGCGGAGATACGAAGACTTGGTTCTTTGTGTTTCCCTTGCTTGAAGTACGCAGCGACATTGGGCTCAGTCGGCGTGCAGCCTGCGGAGCCAGGCCCGCATTGGGCACCCTCGACGAACTTCCCGATCCCGATTCTACAGACGAAGGCGGAGTAGTGACGTCTATTGGGGCGACGAGAGCGTGGCAGTCCTCACAGTAGGTCAAACCGTCGACTGTGAAGACTCCAGGCGTTGCTTCGAAGCAGTGTTGACAGACCGAGTATGCGTCGTCGGACATGTACCATCCCTTGCGCAAATCCTAACGTCTTATCGTTGCAGACATCGGCTGTCAGCGGACGGGTACGCCGCTCTCGATCGCGTGAGTCTGACTCCAGACCCTCTTTCAGACGACGGTGCAGGATGACCTTCTAGGGCGTTGTGGCTTTTGGCGCGACGCCTGACTTGGGCGAACCCCCGCGACCATTTAGCACACAACTGATTGACTCCTTGGCGCCTGGCGTCTGCATATTAATCCCGGCCGTCGAACTATCCCCCACCTGCGCCCAGTTCGAGTATTTCTTCGCCAGCGGCGAGACCGAGTAAATCAGCCCGGGCTTCGTGATCTCCGTGGTAACCCACGTACCAACGACCGCTTCACCACTCGGTGCGACAATGTCCGCCGAGAGGAAGTAAGCGGGGAACTTCACCCCACTCGAATCGATCATTTGATCCGACTTGACCGCCCAGGCATTCGCAATCCTGAAATCCTTCCTGATCAATCCGCCCGCGAGATCCGGCATCAAATCAGCGGAGAACTGGAGACACGCTCTCGGTACGGATTGGTCCGCATGCTGCGCCGACAATCATCACCAGCGCGACGAGGGCGATGCGTCCACCGATTGTGACCGTTCGCCTGACTATCGACCGCCTACCATATATAGGGGTTGCCATTTTTCCTGGGTCTCCATGGGCTGTGAAAACTGCGATAAAGAAACTAGCACGGCTAAACACGCGTAAAGGAAAATGCACCCGAATTGAGTGCCTGTCAGCCGCAAAACCTGAGTTAGACCGCCAATGAAGGGTGGAAGTCCCGCCAAGGCGGAACCTTGGCTAACCTTATAATCCCGGGGTATATACGGCGGCAGGCTGTATGCAGAAGCTCTGCTGTGTTGTCCGAATCATCAGCCCCTTAGTCGCAGAAAATCCATGGCCAACATTATCAGTCCCCCGCCTCCTACCGATCCCGGTATAGGTAGTCGGTTTGGTCGCAATGGAACCGACCATTCCTCCGCATTCTCCTCGAACGGCGATCGCCAATCAACTTTGGGCGCGCGCTGGGTTGGACGATTGGGGCAATTCTGGGACAGGTACGCGCCGTTCAGGAATCCGTTTTCGCCAAAGTATCGCCAGGATCCGCTCGACGACGATCGCGACGTAGGGAACGGCGTCCACGCAGTAACTAAAAAGACCGACTACTGGTTCAATCGCGAGCTCTCCCTGATAGAACAGGAAGCGACGAAGTTCGCCGCTCAATGGGCCGAAAAAGGATTGCCGCGCCACGATGTCGAACGCGTCGGCGTCCTCGAGCCCGAACAAGTGCTCGGAATGAAATGCCTCGAGCTGTTCCGGCAATGGCGCCGGCGCGTTCGAGTGAAGATGCAGGACCAGATCCAGACTGCGACCGCGAATCTCAACCGGCTGATCGGTGAATCCCGCTCAGATGTAAATGCTCTCGCGTTAACGGATAGCGAACGGAAGGCCACGTCAGCGCAGATCGACGGCTATCGGCAATTCAAGGAGCCCGACAACACGAGAGTCGGATACGATCGCATTCTCAAGAGCTCATTCGGCTTCTGGATTTTTGCGGGCATCCTGACGATCGCGGAGTTCACCGCGAACTTCCCGGTCTTCCGGCTGTTGCTGCCGATGGATTCGACGCTCGTCCAGCTCGCGTCGACGCTGGGCGAAGCAGCGGAAAGCCACACCTGGCTGGCAGGTCCACTGGTGTTGTTTCAGGACATCCTCCTTCACTTCGAAGCCTTCCTGGTCGCCCTCATCGCCGTCGTCATCCTCGTCCTCCTCGGCAAAACCACCGGCTCCTCGGCGCGATCGATCGTCGCCTTCCGCGCATCGGAATCGCCGATGGCCGCCACTACTATAAGAAGCCACCGCAGGCAACACATCGTCGTTTTTGTCGCCGGGCTGCTCGGGATCGCGTCGGTCCTGTCGTTCATGTACTTCTCGCGCGCCCAGATCGCCGAGACGGCGCAGTCGCGCGTGCGCTCGGACAGCGTCGCGCTCAGACAGGCGCTGTTGGACCAGACGGCGGCGGGTACCGATCTCGCCAAAACCGCCGCCACGACGCAACGCGTGACGGACGCGACACGCACACTTCGTCAGCATCTTGACGATGCTGCCTATGCCTCAACGGTTCAGCGGATCAACAATGCGATCGTGTGGCTCAACATCGGACTCGTCCTCGCGGCGATGACCCTCGGCTTCGTCTACAAGAAGGAGGATCTCACTGACAGGCAGGGCGAGCATCCCGCGCTGAAACCACTTCGCGCCAAACTACAGGCCCTCGAGCGTGAAGCGCTCGGCCATGCACGCGCAGCGCGCATTGCCATGAGTGGCGCCGCGGCCGAGGCCGGGAGAATCAATCACTTGTTGGAGTCGCATCCGCTTCGTGACTGGCAGGGGAAACAGGATCGGCTGCAAGGCGTGATCGTGCAGTTCCGCGGCGAGAACGGCCGTCTGCGAGGCCTCGATCCAGCCAACATCGTCGCGTTCAGGCAGCCGAGCACGATCGTGTTTCCCGAGGTCGATGAGAATGAGGAGCTGCGACGGCCGACCGAATTCAATCAGCTGCTTGAGGACCTCGATCACGTGGAAGCCGAGTTCGCGCGGGTCGCAACTTTTGCGATTCCGACCGGTGTGCAACCAGCCAGGACGAGACTGCTATGAAGAGAATACTTGTCGTGGTTGCGACTGTCGTGATCGCTGCCGGTTGCGACAGTGCTGTAGGGAGCGAGTCTCCGAACACGGGGCACTCCTACGTCGTGGGAGTCGACATTTCCGGAAGCAGGACCAAGGCCGAGATGGACGAATCCAAAAAGCTCCTCGACGGTCTTATAGATCGTCTGCAAGCAGGCGATCATCTGACGCTCATCGAGGTGTACCAGGGTGGGCGGCAGCCGGCGAGACAATGGACCGACAGTATCCGTTCTCCCCGGAAAGCCGGAGAGCTGACGGGGACGGAGCGGACGCGCATCGAAGATTTCAAGGCGATCGCGCGGATGCAGTCATCGATTCTTTTCGATTCGGTGCGCACCAAGGAAATTCAGACGAGCGACATCTTCGGCACGCTATCGCGCGCGGCGGATTATGCGAAAGCGTCGAGAAAGCGTCCGACGACCTTGCTCATGCTTTCAGATATGATGAACGAGACTCCCGACGTGATGATGACGGAGCGTCAGGAGATTCCGGGGAAGACGTGGATCCGGGAGCGCGCGGCCGAGAAGCGCATTCCTCAGTTGAGCGGTGTTTGTGTCGTGGTGGCGGGAGCAGATGTGAGCACCGCGCGCGGCGCAGCCATTCGGGAATTCTGGACCAAGTACTTCGAGGCTACCGGGACTCATGTTTCGCCGGATAATTATCGGAACATGATCTCGGATCCGGCGGAAGTCTCTTGCTCGGGTCAATAGAGCGACGCAACTGGAATTGGCACTTTCTCTCCGCCCCGTCGTAGTGCTGTAGGTTAGGATAGCGGTGAGCCGAGAGCTGCCCGCTTCGCTTCTTGCCCCCGGGCTCCAGGAGATGCTCATGCCGCCAGATCTGATGATCCCTGCCGTCGCAACCGTCGTTATTGTTGCCATTGTTGCCGGCACCCTGTACAGCCTTCTAAAGATGTACATGAAAGGAGGCGGCGCAGCACGCACCCCGCCAGCGGACCTAAAGGAGATCCGTGACGGACTCGCGCGCATGGAGCAGGCCATCGACGCGATAGCGATTGAGGTCGAACGGCTCTCCGAAGGTCAGCGCTTTACGACAAGGCTTCTCGCTGAGGAGGGCAGAGAAGCTGCTCAGATCCCTTCCGCAATTCGCGAGGGCTGACTCGGCGGGTTCTAAGGGCGGCGAACTGCAATATACGACTACCGGCCGGGGGCTGTGGGCGGACCAGCTTTTGGCTACGGGCTGAACACCGATCTGGTTCAGGCCAGCCCGCGGCAATCAGCCGGCCCGCCGAAAGCACACGGCAGGTAGTCTTCAGTTTGGCAGTTTCCCCGTTCATACGATCAGTGACTACTTCGAAAACTGACCCGCCCGCGGGCCTGCGAACGATAGTCATCTACGTCAAAGTACGTATTTGGACGCTTTTGATGATCCGCGATTGTTAGCCGTATGAAGTCTGCATCACGGCGCTTCTGCCTCTGCGCGGGAGAACTATGAGAACGCGTCTCATCGCATCCATACTGCTGTCGACACTAATCGTATTCACCACTTCCTGCGGTATCACCGGCGTGAAGCAGTGCCGCCTGGAGTACCGGGGTGTATCCGCGTCAGGCCAATTCGTGTTGGCCGGCGACTCAACTGTCACTGCGGGTGTGGACCTTCACGAGCAGCGTCAGTCGAGTCTTTATCCGAGCGAGGTTAGCCTTTCTGTCAACGCGCAGAGCTACTCTCTCTACGGACACATGACGCACGCCGAGCTCCGCGACAGTCTCACGCCGTCCAGACTATTTGGGTCGTACTTGCCGGGAAGTACGACGGCGCCGACCCTAATCGCGTTCTTCAGGCCTTACGACTGGCCATTGACTATCGATGAGGCGCGCGCACTCATCGAGTCGGGTGAACTGGTTTTGGAGATTGCTACAGACTTACCAAGCCCGTCGTTGGTTCACATCCCGCTCACGACGACATCACATGCGGACGGCACGTGGTTCAGGGAGAGAGGCGAGGGCTGCGGCTGAGGCCAACCTCCTACGCTGCCTCAGGCCGCGACACGATTCCTGCGACGTCCTTTCGAGGGTGCGCGCGGCCGGCCGCCCTTTGCGCCGTTACTCCTTGCCGCACTGACTTTGGCAGCAGAGCGGGAACGCCCACCATGACTTGCGAGCTGCCGCATCCAACTGGCGGTGCCAAATATCTCCTGGAGCAAGCCTGGCACACTCAAATCGACATCCGGGGATTCCCAGTGCAGACCTTCTCCTGAAGGGTCCACTTCCACCTCCGCCAACTGATTCGCCGGAACATTCCGCAGCCACGGGATCAGCTTTATCGGAAGTCGGAGACTCGACCCGTTGGTGAGCTCGATAGCGAGTGACTTCGCACGTGAGTCGTAGCGCGCGCTGACAGCCCTGGCCTCCGTCGCGCGCGCTCTACGTTCACGCCTTCTCGCCGCGGGGATCTGTGAGAGGATTTGCTTGTCCGTGAGGATCTTATTCGCCATGTATTGTTTTCCAGGTTGCCAACAGTTGCGTCTTCCGCGCCCGCCTTCACCACGTGAACATGAGGAGGGCCGTGCTCGCGTGGAGGCATTAGAATACGGACCGCAAAGCCGGCCGACCTGATGACGGTTGGCAAGTTAACCCAACGCTTGGGTTATGGCAATCGTTGCTAAAGCATGCTTGGTGGGCAGTCGCCGGCGCATGGCTAATCGTGCCGGACTTCAGTCGCCTAACCGGGATCGATTCGCCCCGGCTATAGTCTTTCTCGCGCTGGCATGACTCACGTTTTCTATAGTCCCGCTTATGTAGGATCAGGCTACGCGTTCGAGACGACGCGGAAAGCGAAGTGGATCGCCGACTCGCTGGACGCGTCACCGATTCGCGGCATCGAGTTGGTCGAGCCAACGTCGTTGACGGAGGAGCAGGTAGCCCGCGTTCACAGTTCGGAATACATCGATGCCGTTCGCACCGGCGATCCAGTTGATCTCGCGGAATCACAAGGCTTCGATTGGGATCCGAATCTGTCGCCGATGGTGCTCGCTTCCAACGGAGGCGCGGTCGCCGCTGCGTTGGCTGCCCTTTCAGATGGTGTCGCTGGGTCTCTGTCGAGCGGGCTCCACCACTCACGCGCCGGTCGCGGCGCCGGTTTCTGCACTTTCAACGGTCTCGTCATCGCGGCGCAAGAAGCTCTGCGCGCCGGCGCGAAGTCGGTGCTCGTCCTCGATCTCGATGCTCACTGCGGCGGAGGAACGGCTTCGCTGATTGCTGACGAACCGCGCATCTGGCAGATCGACGTCTCTGTCAGTGCGTTCGACGGCTATCGCCCCTCCGCCCGGGCTCGGCTCGATCTTGTTGACGAGGCGAGCGAGTACTTGCCGACTGTTCATCGAGCGCTTAGCAAGCTCGATAGCGAAGGGATCGAATTTGACCTTTGCATTTACAACGCAGGAATGGATCCCCACGAGAATTGTTCTACTGGTGGTCTGAGCGGGATAACCAGAGAAGTGCTGGCGGCGAGAGAGAAGGAGGTTTTCGCGTGGTGCAAGCGTCGCTCATTGCCGCTCGCATTCGTGCTCGCGGGAGGATACGTGAGTCTCACTCTGGATGAAGCGGGGTTGGTAGAACTGCACCGGCTGACGTTGGCGGAGGCGGCGAAATCCTAAGCGACAAAAAAAACGGCTCCCGAAAGGGAGCCGTCCTTGCATACGTTCAGTGACTACTTCGAAAACTGACCCGACGGTATGAGCTTGCCGTTGATGTTGACCGCCAGGTAGTACACCCCGGATGGAAGCGAGGATGGAATCGTTCCCGACAGACGAAAATCGTAGTAATCTCCTGGAGCAAGCGTCGCTCCGCTCGCAATCAACGCACAGATAGTTGCCGCGGGATCGAACGACTGCCACGCCGGCGTGCCAGCGCGCTCGGGCGTCGTGAAAGCGCGTATCGGCGACCAACAGATGTTCGTATTGATCCGCGTTGTTTGATCACCAACGTTGCGGACTGTCACCACGGTTTGAACGTCCATTGGCGCCGTCGGCGATACTGTGCTTTTGCCCTCGAAGCTGAGTTGCGGCCCCGTCGAGCTCGAGCACGCCGCCAGCGATGCCAGCAACAGCAGTCCTACGAACCTGGTCATGCGATACCTCTCTAATATTGACCTGCTCACGTTAGCACCGGTTCTCCAGGGTAGCAAACAGAGTTTAACAGCAACTTATGACTACCGGGCGGGGGCGGTGGGCGGGCCGGCCTTGGGCTGCGAACTCTCCGATCGCGTAGCTACGTAAGTCGACGTATAGGATCGACTCCGGCTTCGTCCGATCCTTCGTGAGCGTTGGAATGCTCACGAAGGAGGAGTCGGGTTATGCGTTGCTATTCTCAGTTCAAGTGGACAGCGTTAGGAGTTTTTCTTATCGGGACTGCGCTCATCACGGGCTGCAACGTCGATCTCACCGGGGTTGCCGGCGGTCCAACGGGGCTCGACAGGATTTCCCTCACGGGTCCGAGCACAGTGCAAGTTGGTGATACGATCCGACTCAGCGCGTCCGGGTCTCCTAGCGGTCTCATCGGTTTTTTGTTTCTTGATCCCATCCGCGATGGAAAGTTCACAGTGTCGGACGCCACAATTGCGGCCATAGTTCGATTGATTCCCCCGCCAGGTGATACGACCTCGGTCGCCAGCGTGAGAGTTCAGGGGCTCAAAATCGGAAGCGTCCAGGTGACAGTCAGCGCAAGAGGGAAGAGCGCGACGCATCCTGTCGAGGTCACGCCGGCGAGCACACCATAGTGACCACCAGACTATGCCTTGCGGCTCTCGTGAATCGAGCAGGGTTGCTCCTCGTGCTCAGCGGAATTCTCACTACACCACTTTGCGCTCAAGTCGACTCGACCGCTTCACCGACCGTCACACCGGTACGCCGACAGAATGCCTGGGCCTCGGCGGGAATCGGCGTGGGGATGGGCGGAGTGGCTGCGATAGCCAGCGGGTGGTACAGCAATGACGATCTCGTTTTCGGCGCGCACGTCGCAGATGTATCCGCGTTGTGGGGCCCGGAGGTTCACGACGCCGCGCTGCTGATCGGATTTCGCAATGTCAGTCGGCACGGTCTCGCCTTGATCGCCGTTGGACCGGCCAGCCTCGGAGGCAAGATGTACGTTGGCGATCCTTACATCCCGA
>Ga0193751_1001987_pt1 | contig 12671 bp, 15 predicted proteins | sample L1c2metaG_FD_143050 | JGI IMG/M metagenome (GOLD analysis project Ga0193751, IMG submission 143050) | Soil microbial communities from a riparian zone of the East river system, Colorado, United States - L1c2 | ecosystem: Environmental > Terrestrial > Soil > Riparian zone | place: USA: East River... | reverse complement strand
TGTCATTCCAATTCCAATTGGCGCAACGCTTGTGCCTGAAAAGATGGTTCTTCATTACGACCCGCCTCTTCAGACTGCTGCCACCAACTCGACGATTACTGTTACGGTACCGGCTGGCCCTTCCGGTTTGGGGGTATCCAGCTTTACGGTTAATGGTTACAGGTTATAAGGAGGACTAAATGGAAGCGAAAAAGGACCGCGTCATTACAATTAACGACTCAAAAGTGAGAGTCGTCTGGACACCTCATGGGATCGATGTAGAAATAATTTCTACACATCCTGGTGACAGTATTGGGATCAGTTAATGGCACGCTGCCGCGACCCCTTATTTCTTTCTGACATAGTTGTGCATCCTTGCGAGGCATTTAACGGTCCCAATATCCCATTAGGAACGGCCCCCGGTTCAGTCCTGGCCCTGTTGAGTGGACAGCTTTGCGGTTCATTTTTGGGGCGCTTTAATAATGAAGCCTTTCCGGAGGCGATTGTTATTAACGGAGCAGAGCTTGTTGTCGGTAGCGGTTTGCGTGGGACGGTTGGGGATGTTCAATTATCGATTTTGGAAGTGTTGCCCGAAGGGGTGAATAGCCCACGAGAAAACGCGAATGGAGCAGCTATCCACTTTGCGGTTGTCGATCCTTCAACATGGGCGTTACCAAATTTGCAAGCGGACACTAACGAGACAGTTGTTGGTACCCCAGCGGGAACATTTATAAGCTCGATCCATAATACGACGGTGGGATCGATAGTGGCTATTACGAATCTTAGTGTGGCAGGTTCGGTCACGATTGGGCCATATCGATCAATTATTACAGGGGCGTCACTGCCATCGACTGCAACGACTATCACTTTTGATTTGGTGGAGACACTTGCCGGGATAGGTAATTCCCCTCATACTACGACCGGACTTTCAGTGAAGGTATATTCGTAATGGCCACCACGATTCCTGCTGTCATGGCTTTGCTAAGGACCCCAACTGCAATTAACAATTGCCCAGCTTGGGAGCTTCTTCCTGTCAAGCCGATCACCGTGGCCCAGCGAGCTACCGCTATCACGGCGATCCTTGGCGGAACTGTCACGACCGAGGCTGATTGTCTCGCGCTTGTGGCAACGGCTGCTGTTGCAGGCGTAAGCGAGAAGCAGATTTATGAGCTGATGTCCCACAACGCGGGGACGGTCGGCTAATGGGTCAGCCCCGCTCGGTCAGCAACACTTCGCCGATTACCGTCACAGGACTTACGGCAGCAACATGCGTTAAGGTTGGCGGCGGCTGGGTTCACAGTGCGGCGGTGACCCTTACCGGTCCCTGCAATCTGAATGATGCTGCTACGGCGGCCGGGGCCGCAACTGCCAACCTTATTGCAGTGCTACCGACCGGGACGAATGTCTATCAGATAAGCATGAAGTTCAATAATGGTCTTGTGGTTACCCCGACGGGGTCGGCGTCTGTAACGTTTGAGTAGGTATTCCTAAAATGGCGATGACTATATTGCGAAGCTTTGCGGTGCCAAGCGTCATTGGAGACGGGGAAAGTGTGACGTTTGCCTTTGATTTTAAGGATATGATAGATTCTGATGTTAGTATTCCTAATAAGAAACCACTATCTATTTTCGTATTCTCTTCAAACTATGCCCCACATCCTATTTCAGCTGTACTATCAGATAAAACAGTTGTGACGTTTTCCTGGGATACTGCATTGGCATCAGGGGCTGGAAACCAATTATCTTTGAATGTGCAGTTCTTGTTCCTGGGAGAGTAATATCTTATGGCTGATTACGGATACGGAACTATCGCCACGGTTGGAGAAGACGGGTTCAATTCCGTCGACTGGGCCGCCATGAATAAGGGCATTACGCCCGTGTTCACGATTGTTCCGATTGAAGACGAGAAATCATCGATAGAGCAGCAACGGGCTGTTTATCGGGACACTGAAGTTGTCCTGCTTTACATCGCAGGTGATCAGTTTTCGGTGCACTCGGCTCCCGTTGATGAAGCTATCAAGCGCCGGTTCCCCGATCAGTATGCCAATTGGAAACGGACGAACCAGGGGCGGACGATCACTGGCACGCCCTTGAAGTTCTGGCCGATGGCTACGCCGGCCTTCATCAAAGAAATGGAGTCCATCAATGTGTTCTCTGTTGATGACCTGGCTAACATTGCTGATGTTCACGTTGGCAACATGCCGGATGGCCGAGTGTGGCGAGACCGCGCGGCGGCATGGCTAGCCAACGCCAGTGACACGGCGGCAACGTCCAGGTTTGCGGCCGAAAATGATCGGCTTCGTGAACGGTTGGACGCCCTCGAGACGAAACTGCGGAAGCAGATTGAGCGTGAGTTCAAGGAAGAGATTGTAGCGGCTGATGGCAAGACCCACAAGAAACGCGGGCCTCGCTTTATGAGCCCAGAGAAGCGGGAAGAGGCTCGGGCTCGGATGACGGCCATGTGGGCCAAGAAGAAGGCCGCTCAAACGGCCTAGCTAGGATGGGCCGTGTCATATGGATTGGTATACGGTAGGCCTGATGCGTTATCTGATATCCCTTCCAGCCAGGGCGTCCCTGTACTACAGGCTGTACCACCCCAATCCATTCAGCCTCTTCCACAAACTCTTTCTTCACTTCCGCCAGGTCCGTCAAGAGCAGCTACAGACCCGCAGGGATATCAGCCAGTAGGGACGCTTGGCTTGGGGGGTCGCGTGCCATGACCTTACTCACCATTGTTCAGGACGCGGCCGTTCGTGTCGGCTGGTCAGCTGTCCCCACTTCGGCTATCGGGAATGTGTCCCCAGATGCCTTGAACATCTCTCAGATGATCGCCTTTGTACAGGATGCTGGCCGTGATTGCATGGAGCGCGCAAACTGGACGGGCCTCGACCGTGCCGCGACTATTACCGGTGACGGTACGACAACCCTGTTTACCCTGCCTGCTGACTGGAACCGCTTCAATCCTGGAGACAAGGCCCCTAATAGCCCACTGGTTTCATCTAAATATCCTCTTACACCGCTTTTTGGGCCAATAAACTCTGAAGAGTTGAACGCCCTCAAGGCGCTGCCCGCTTCTACGGTGCGACCAGTTTGGCGGATGATCGGTGGCTCCATCGAGATTTGGCCAGCCCTGTCCTCGGGTGAAATCGTCACCTTCAACTACTTCTCATCAGCATGGATTCTTGCCGTGGACGGCATAACCCGTCGCAAGCGCTGGGTTGTCGATACGGATGTCTCCTTGATCGAGGAAGACGTCATCATGAAAGGTGCAGCATGGCGTTGGAATCAGAGTAAAGGCCTAGACTACGCTGAGATGTTCCGTGCTTATGAGATGGCTTTCATGCGGAACGCTGCGCAGCAAATGACCGAGCGGATCACCTCGACTTCCACAAATGCGCCATACACAGCAGATCAAGGCTTCTTCGGTGTTATTACCGATAACACGAGTCACTGATGTGTGGGAGGGAACTGTTGAGAAGTTTGCCGAGGTCGACACTAAGCCGCTGACCGACTGGCTGCTTCCTATTCCGTTCGAGGTGTGGCCCCAGCAGAACCCTGCCAATCAAGAGCTTAAGCCTGCCATGACCAATGAGAGCTGGTACGGCTTGAAGGGTGTCTCGGATTATCTGATTGACAAATTGCACCCGCTTCTCGGTGCCCCAAAGATTAGAGACCGAATGCTCTCGGTTGTGATGCCCGGGCACGATATCTCCCCGCACAGGGATATATTCGGGCCTGAGTGGATTTGTCGGGTTCATGTGCCGCTTACGACCAATAGCTGGGCTACTTTCATGGTGGAATCGGTCCCCTATTGGATGGGAGTTGGTTATGCCTATAAGGTGAATATCTCGAAAGTTCATGCCGTTGTGAACAATGGCAGGACCCCTCGCATCCACTTCATGTTTGATTGCTATGTTGCTTAAGGCGCTGAACGATAAAACGCAGGGGAAGAAGGGACAGATTTCTCAGTCCCGAGCCCTAATTGCGCCTGTTAAAGGCTGGTATGTTGGTTCTCCGATGGCCAATGCCCCTGCAGGAACTGCTTTCCTGCTAGAGAATGCCTTCCCAGAATACGATTATGTGCGGGCTCGTGGTGGTGCCCTCGAGTGGGCGCACGGCATGACGACCAAGATTGTGGCGCTCATGCCCTACACGAACGGGGTTGTTGCGTATTTGTTTGCCTATGATAGTGCCGGCAAGATTTTTGACGTGACAGTTGGGGGAGCTGTCGGGGCAGCGGCAGTCACAGGACTCACTGCAGCGGTAGACGTGGCCTATTGCCAGTACTCGGGGACTGGGCCACAAACCCTGATTGTGGCCAATGGTTCCAATGTGCTGCAGTTCTTCAACGGCGCGACATGGTCAACGAACCCAGCTTGGACTTTTGGCAGTCTCGCGGCCAGTGGGACAATTTCTTTCGGGTCCAATCCCCTTACTGGTTCTGTAATCGACCTGAACGGGACCTTTGTCACCTTCACTAACGTGCCTGCGGTGAATACTGTTCCAATCGGCGGAACGCTTGCGGAGACACTGCAGAATTTGCAAAGCTTCTTGAACGGCTCGAGCGATGAGCAAATCGTTAAGTGCACTTATCTTGCCTCGCTGACCGTTCTGACAATCACTTTCGTGATTGCGGGGACGGAGGGGAACGCATTCACGATATCGGCTGGCACTTCTCCCGCATCTGGTGGCACGGTGTCTCATGCGACACTGCAGGGCGGAACGGATGGTGCGATGCCAGCTGCCATTTCATCTGTCTGGGAGTATAACAGCCGATTGTACGGTATTGGTGTAGGCACGACCGATGTTTATTATCCCGATGTCAATGCAATCGGGGGTCCTACCACCATTTTCCCGATCGCGCCCTTGCTCAGATACGGTGGCCAGCTTGTGGCTGGCGGTTCTTGGAATCAGCTTACCTCAAACGGTGTCCTCTATCAGTGGTTCGTGGTTTCTTCCGAGGGCGAGGTCGTTTTGTTCAACGGGGGGTTTCCTGGTGATCCAGCATGGAGGCAGGCAGGCTGCTATAAGATTGGTAGGCCACTTGGCATCCACTGCATTAACACGGTGGGCGGCGACGCCTCGATCATGACCGAGGATGGTATTGTTGCTATGTCTCAGGTTGTCCAGATTGATGAGGCGGGCCTATTCAATAAAGCTCTGACCGTGCCAATCGCGCCGGCATGGAAGGAAGCTGTTCAGGCTCGTACTACTTATAAGGGATGGCAGATGACCCTTTGGCCAGTTCGCTACATGGCCATTGTCAATCTGCCACAGCTCACGCTGCCAAATATTCAATTCGTGGCCAATGAGCGCACAGGGTATTGGTGCCGCTTCTCGGGCTGGGATGCGCAGAGTTTTGCGGTGAGCGGCCTGACGACAAGCAATCTATTCTTCGGAACATCGGATGGCCGCGTCATGCAGGCCGAAACCGGTGGCATGGACGATGGCAAGTCCTATACGATGATGGTCTTCTATTCTTATAGCGGCATCGGATCGCTTGATGTTGGCTCGATCGGTGGTCCTGGCGAGCAACAGACAGTCAGTCAGAGTCAGGCGGTTGCGCGCAAAAAGATAACCATGGTGCGCGCCAGGTTTCAGACAAATATTCCCGCGATTGTTCCGACGATAAACATCAACGTGGATTACGATACCTCGGTGCCTAGCCCTCCTGGTCCAACTGGTACAATACCCGCCGGGGCTGTTTGGGATGTGGCGAAGTGGGATGTTGATAAATGGACAGGGCCGGTGTTCAGCCAAAGCCAGAATTGGATACCAACTTATGCTATGGCCTCGGCAGTCGCACCAATTGTCCAAGTGACGTTTAAAAGCTCTGCTACGCCAGATGTGCGGCTTACCAACGTGGACGTGCTGTTTGAGCCGGGGAACATCTTTGGGTAGGGGCGTCGTCCAGCACAACGTCTTGGCCAAGAAACTTGTAGAGGAGGCCTGCGGCGGAAAAATACTTGACCCTAATTATACGGGGATTGTCTTCTTGGATGGCAAGCATGTGCTTGGTGCTGGTGTGTTTACGAATTACTGGCCAGGCTGTGATGTTGAGTACACAGCCACGCTTTACGATGGAATTGTTGGGATCAGGATCGCCAGGATAGTGGCACATCATGTGTTCGTGACGATGGGCTGCCATAGATGTACGGCCATCACTCGTCGTGATAATATCAAAGCTCAGACTGCCCTGGCCAAGATAGGGTTCATGTTCGAAGGCGTCATGCGCGAGCATTTTCCAGGCAGGGTTGATGGCTACGTTTTTGGTTTGCTGCGAACTGAGCAGCGCTTGATAAAGGGATTAAGCTAATGGGTGGCGGCGGCGGTTCTCAACCTCCCTTACAAGCACCCTTTCCGCAGGCCCCCGACCCTTTCGCCGTGGCACAAGCTCAGACTGGTTACAACATCGACACGGCGCAAGCCCAGAACCTTCTGAACAATGTTAATCAGTATACGCCCTACGGAAATGTCTTCTATTACCAGAATGGGGTGCAGCGCGTTGGCGCATCTCCAGGCACCGCTGCAACGCCTGGCACTGGTGGTTTCTGGAACGGCAGTTCGTGGCAGTCGACTGGGGGCAGTGCAGGCACGCCAGCCACTCAGGGCTGGGATGTTCCGACCTACACTCGGCAGGTCGAGCTTAATCCGAACATCCAGGGCCTTGTAAATAGCATTCCGAACAAGCCATTAGACCTTTCATGGGGCAATAAGCAGAATCAGATATTTGGGCTGGAACGAAATTCGCTTGATCCGTACTGGAAACAACAGACAGAACAGAACAATCAAAGTCTTGCTAACCAGGGCCTGACCCCCGGCTCGCAGGGCTACACTGCTCAGCAGACACAATTTGGGATTAATAAGGGGAATGCCTACGACCAAGCCATGCTATCGGCCCAGGGACAGGCCGCATCTGACCTATCTGCCGAATACATGTCACCGATCAACGCCCTTGGTGCATTGGCTGGTGGTATTGGTGTTGGTGGCCCGTCCGCAACCGCGCAGGTCCAGCCAAGTCCATATGCGCAAATTTCCCAAAGTAATTATGCCACTGGTGCACAGATGTATGATGCTGCGCTGCAGCAGCAGACGGCTCTCCAACAAGCACAGATGCAGCAACAGAATCAGATGATGGGTGGCCTGTTTGGTCTTGGTGGCAATTTACTTGGTGCTATTCCAGGGATCATCTCTTCCGACCGTCGCGACAAGACTGATATCAAGCGGATTGGTATAGATGGCGGGACCAGGCTTCCGATGTACGCCTACCGCTACAAGGATGACCCGAAGTCCTATCCGAAAGTGGCAGGCGTTATGGCGCAAGATGTAGAAAAGAAATATCCTGGATCGACAACAGAGATTTCAGGACATAAGGTAATCCTATCAGGAGCTGTTCAGGCTTTTGGATTAGGAGGTATCGGCAATGCTAACAGTAAGGGCCAAGGCTTATAAGAAAGAATGGACAGATAAATGGCGGAAGACAGACGTCGGAATCCAATATTGGAAAAACCATTATAGGAAACCGCATGTCATACAGAGGATAAAAAAATATAAGAAGACTGAGTTTTTTAAGATTGGTGTCTTACTAGCTAATGCGAGGAAAAGAGCTAAGGTATTTGGTATACCATTCAGCATAGGTAGGGACGATATCAAGATACCAAAATTCTGTCCAATATTTGGGGTTGAACTAATCTGGGGAGATGGCCAGCCTAAATTCAATTCTCCATCGTTGGATCGTATAGACCCCTTACGCGGGTATGTTCAGGGGAATGTTTCCGTAATCTCGTGGAGGGCGAATACGATTAAAAATAATGGGACAGCTGAGGAGCATAGGCTTATTTCGGAATATATTAGTATGTTTGGGCTTGGAGATGTAAATGTACAAGACTTGGCTTGATGATGTGCGCGGCGCATATATGAAACATTGCCGTGTTCGTGTGCATATCCAAGCGGACACAAATGTGGAAGGAATCGAGCAGTCACGACGGCTATTCGGTTTGGGTCTACAGCGTCCACATATTTTGAGTCAGACAAATGCCTTGTCTCGGGCGCTGAGAGAACTTGGAAGAGAACTTGGAAATGGCTGACGATCCCAATAGCATTGGCGCAGGTGCCCCCGATCCATATGTTCAATCGCTGATTGATAAGTATCGGCAACAGCAGCTTGCCCAGCAGCTTGCCTCTGGTGGCGTGGGTAATCCCAAGAACATGGGTGAGGGCGTTCAGGCCCTTGGAACCGGCTTCATCAATATGCTGCAGGGGTTCAAGACTCTTAATCAGAATCAGCAGAACCTGGCTTTGGGGAATGCTCTAGCTGGCCAGATTGGTAATCAACCCATTACTTCGCCGCCGCCACTTCCGACCTTGACGCCCCCGTCAATGGTTTCGCCTGGCTCTGCGAGTACCGGTTCTCTACCGACGCCTATCGCGTCTGCAGGTCAAACCTCGCCATCAGTGGCTATGGCTACGCCATCTGGTGCCGACCCTATTGGAGTTGGACTTGCGGGAATAGCGAAGGTTGAGAGTGGGGGGACAAAAGACCCGTACGGTATTGTCAATAGTATTGGTGCTACTGGTAAATATCAAATGATGCCAGGGTTCTTGGATCATTACGCATCGGGGGCTGGCTATCCAGAGATGACGACTAGGGCACTCAAGGGAAATGCTCAGGCGCAAGAAGATATTGCGCGGTATGCTTATAGTCAGATGCTGAATAAGGGGGACTATCCTGGTGGTAATTTTCCGAGTTCCACTGGCGATCCAAATCTTGTTGCTCACGGCTGGTTAAGTGGTCATCCCACTGGCAATCCTAGGGATAGAGTAACTGGGATCAGTGCTAACGATTACGCAGCGAATGCGACTGCCAACCTCCCTAGTTCGTTTGGGGTCCCGCCTGGACAAACTGCTGGTCCCGCTGTTCCATCCAATTTGCCCTCGCCTATACCACGGCCGGCAGCAATGGCCGCGCTTCCGCAGACAGCGGTGGCTCCTGCCGGTGCCGTGCCGGGGTTCCGAGACAACCTTGGGCCGGGTGTTGGCGGCGGCGTCGGCCCTGCACCCACGGCCCTAGCCGCTGATGGAGCGCCGCAATCCATGGGGCCGACGCCTTCCAGCGTCAACCCGGCTCTATCACCTACTCCTATGGGGCCACCACAAGGATTCGTCCCGCCTGGTGGAGACCCCGGGGCGGCAGTTGGCCCCCCGGCTGCCGCTCCACCCGTCGCCCCGCAGGCGGCACCCAGGCCTGCGGGTATACCTCCCGTGGCTGCGAGTGCGCCTGTTCCAGTTCAGGCTGCTGCCCCAGCTGCGGGAGGTTCTGCCTATGATCCAAGGACAGGAAGGTTTTTGGCGCCGGGCGAACAGCTACCTGGTTACGCTCCGGCCCCTATGACCAGCACCGGTTCTGCCGTTGGTGGCCTTAATGGTCTCCTTGCTAGCCTGTTTAGTGGTGGCGGCAGAGCTGTACCAGCAGCTGCGCCACCTACCGCACTAGCCAGTAGCCTAGGAGGACAGCCGCCAGTGCCAGCGGGGGGAGGCCAAGCATTACCACCAGCTCCGCGCGGTTACGTTGCTCCCGTAGGCGCTTCTGTATCTCAAGGTGCCGGTCCAAGCGGTCCTCCAGGTGGCGCAGTGTCTCCTGCCGTTCCCTCTGCTCCCGGTAATACCACTCCCAATCCATTGCTTGCTCCTCTTGATGAGAGATATAAATATTTCAACGCGCAGGCCAATAATGCTGATGCACAGGCTAGGAGCTATGAACAGCAAGCCGCCCGGTATTTCAATACGCCAGCCGCCGCTATCTTCCAGCAGCAGGCGACTGCCGCTCGGACCCAAGCGAATGCATTCAGGGCAGAATCGGATAAGACTTTTAGTTCCTATTTGGATATTCAGAAGGAAGCGAACCCTCCTGCCGCTCGTGTTATGACCGATGCTGAGAAACAGACTGCTGGGCTCGGAGACACTGAAGGCGTCTACACAATCAAGCCTGATGGCACGATTAGCCAGGTTACTGGGTCAGCCGGGGAAAGCAAACCGACATCGGTAAAAGAGTTCGAGTATGGCAAGGCCCACCCTGAGTTTGCCAAGGCTTCTAGATGGGTCCCGAATGCAAGGACCGGTCCACTTGGCGAACCAATAGGTGATTGGGTTCAACCACCCAATCCTGCGGCCGGTGGTGTTGCGCCCCCCGTTTCTCCGGCAGTTGGCAACCAACCCGCCACTGATCCGACTAGTGGTCTTACTGATGAACAAAAGGCTGCGGTTGGAACACCAAATAGTTACACGCTGCCGAAGACCTCGGCGGGGACAGCTCCGCTCCCGGGGCTGCAGTTGACTAAGGAGCAGAACGCCGCGCTAGCCAATATCCCTCCTGAACGGCAGGGGATGGTCAGAGCCATCCTTGCAAATGATATGGAGCTTCCGAAGGTTACGGCCAAGAATAAGCTTGGCAATCTTCTGAACCAGGACGTTCGCAATGTCATCCCTGATTTTGATGCGCAATCTCAAGCTGGCCGAGTGGCGGCAAAGAAAGAGTTTCTCTCAGGCGGTAATCAATCGCTTGGTAAGCAGATTGAATTCGGTGATACGGCGATTAGCCATCTTGCCGATGTTCCAGAGCTGTCTGATAACGTTGACAAACAATTGGGGAATCCATCGGAAGGTCCTTTGTCCGGTGTCGTTGGAGGTGCTGGTGCTCAAGCAATAGGGGCGCATATTGGGGCCTACACAACCGGAGGCGGAGGGGCGATGGATGCAATCCATGCTAAGGCCCTTACCTTCAGTGGTGAGCTAAGCAAATATTTGACTGGTGGCGAAGGCACTGAAGCGCAGCGCGAAGAGCAGGCTAGTTTTCTAAGTGGAGCCAAGACCACCTATGAAAGAAAGCTTAACGCTCTCGGCCTTCTGGACACGATCGCTGGTCGTAAGGACTTCATTCAATCGGCATGGCACAATGCTGCAGGCCCCAATGTGGCTGACTTTCCAGTCATGTCTCCGATTGCTCAGAAGAAGATGGACGAGATTAGGGCATGGGCAACGAGTGGGGATGGCGCGGTTGACCCAATCACGAAGGCACCAAAGGATCAGGCGGAAACTCCCCCGGGTGGATTGCAAGGCGGAGAGCAAGTACCAGCAGCTCCTCCCGCCGTACCTGCAGCCGCCCCTTCTAATGCTTATCCTGGAGCAGGCGCGCAGACATATGCGCCAGGGACATACGTAGTGCCTGGCTCGACCGCCGGGAAGACGCCATCTTGTTCACCTGGGATGTTGAAGGGTGAACAAGATACGCGTGATCCATATTATATTGCAGCTGGCGGGGTAGGGCCTGCTCTTGCTTTGGCTTTGGGACCGTCTCTTGCCAGGCTTGGAATCCATGCTGGCGGCAAGGTTCTAGGTGGGGCTCTTACTGGGGCTGGCCTTGCTGGTGGAGGCGCTAGGGCATGGAAGTATTTCAAATAGGACAAGCCAATGCCTAGAGATGGATCAGGAAACTACACGCGGCCGGTCAATTCGGTTGACCCAGCGGTACCTGCCACGACGATCAGTTCAACTGACTTCAATCAGCTGACGCTGGACCTTGCTACGGAGATGACTGACTCGCTTGATCGTAGCGGCAAGGGCGCGATGTTGGCTCCTCTCGGCATGGGAGGGTTCAAGATCACCAATTTGGGCACGCCAGCAGCCGCTTCCGATGCAGCAAGGCTAGATAATGTCACGGGCATTGTCCTTGCTGGGGATGTGACTGGCTCGACAGGGACCAACGTGGTTGGGAACGTGCCGGGCGGTAAGGTCATCGGGCTTGCGGCAGGCTCGTTCGCGGCTGCTGGTAAGGTTGGCGAGGTTATTTCGGCTAGTGCAACGGTTCCGCTTTCGCCCAGCGTGACCGCGAACATCACCTCAATCACCTTAAGCGCTGGTAATTGGCTGATGTTTGCCGAATATAATATTGGTAACGGCGCCACCATGCAGAACATCAATGTTCTAATTTCCACCGCCACTGCTGTCCTGACTGGGCTCGTGGGTAATGTCTATTCGGCCATCAACATGGCGGCTGGGACAACCTTTGCGAGTGGCTCGCAGTACTATTCCATGGTCGGCATGACCGTCGTCTCGATCGCCTCCCCGACCACCTATTACCTGAACGCAAATTGCTTCTTCACTGGCGGAATGAATATCGGCGGCGTCTTGACGGCCGTGAGACTTGCCTAGCGCGACCTCACTATCTAGTGTATTGATCAATGAAGCGCGCTACTAATAGGACCGGGATCAAAGCCAATGGCTAAGTATCAGTTTAACACGCGATCGAACGCGACCCCCACACAGACTAACGCGGGTACCACAGCAAAGACATTCGCCAATGTCACCGCCGCAACTGCCACGCTCTGTCGTGGGCAGATTTACGAGATGAACGTGGGGGCTGACGGTGCTCCCAATGCGACCGATTGTGCGATTGTCTATGACGTGTCGCGGTGTACTTCCACCGGAACCGGTGTCACGGCATCGGCCAACCCACTCTTTCCTGGTGACGTGGCGACTCGGGCTGTTCCTAAAATCAATCACACGATTGAGCCCACCTATGCTGGTACTACAGACTTTACGGTGTCTATCTGGTCGGTAATCCTGAATCAGCGTGCCTCGCAACGGTGGATTGCGGCGCCGGGTTCCGAGCTTCTTTGGCCGGCAACCAACGTCAAT
>Ga0193751_1001986_pt1 | contig 12674 bp, 8 predicted proteins | sample L1c2metaG_FD_143050 | JGI IMG/M metagenome (GOLD analysis project Ga0193751, IMG submission 143050) | Soil microbial communities from a riparian zone of the East river system, Colorado, United States - L1c2 | ecosystem: Environmental > Terrestrial > Soil > Riparian zone | place: USA: East River... | reverse complement strand
CTCTGAAGTCCGCATTCTCTACTGCATAACTGAAGGCAGGGAGTGGTAAAATTGGGAAACTGCTAAGATTTATTTTGTATTTCCGTGTGAGACTGAGATCACGACATTTGCGGCGTTCTTGCTTGCCAGGCCACGCGAATCAGTGACTGTGAGTCGCGCAGTATAATTACCCGCCTTTTGGTAAATGTGTGAAATGGTCGGCGTAGATTGCGTGACCGCAATTGAACCATCGCCGAAATTAAACGTGTATGAGGCGATCGTATCGGGTGGGGGCGCGGTGTCCGGATCAAATGAGCCCGAGCCATCGAACTTGACCGTTAACGGAGCTTTGCCCGACGTTGGCGTTGCAGTAAGGACCGCGGTCGGTGGGTTATTTGGTCTGCACACCTGATTGCTGTTCACGGTATAACTGCCGGTAAAGGCGAGACTGTCGGGCATCTGATCGTAGAGCCCCGTGATTACCCCACCTGCGGTCTGAGACACGCCCGAAACAAAGCCGCTGATGGTATCGCCAGCGTTCAAACCAAGATCACTTGCCTTGACCACAATGACGACCTTGTTGAATGGCGAAGCGTAACCGCTGCTCGCCTCGGCAGGCTTGGTGCTGCCGGCAGTCACAAAGCGGCCGTCAACTCCGCCGCTGCCGTTGGGGGCGGGAGTATAAGACTCGAAGGTCGGCGTGGTACCGTTCCAAGTCATGTGCACACCCTTGTAAGTCGTAGTACCGTTCTTAACGATCTTCATCGCGACATACCAAGACGAGCCCAGGGGTTGCGGCGATTCGCCGTTGTCGGTGTTAATGGTGAACGCGAGCCTGATGATATTGTCCGCGGTGTAAGGTTGCGCGATCTGGAAGGAATGCAGGTCGGATCCAGGCGGAGCCGGAGTAGGCACAATCCCCAGGATCGCACTAGTGTCGCCCGATGGGTCTGTCAGCTCGGTGAGGCCCGGCAGCGCGCACCCGTTTTGCGGTACCACTACCGTGAGGTTCACCTCGTTACTCTTGGCTGAGGTGCCGATCGCATTGATCGCCTTGACCACGTAGAAGTAGTGCGTCACAGAAGGGTTGGTCGTTGTGTCGTCGAAGGTGGTCTTGGCATTACCAGTCTGGCCCAGCAACACTTCACCGCCCGACGTGGTTCCGCGGAAAATCTGATAATTGATGATGGTGGAGCCGCCGTTGTCCGGGGCCTTCCAACTCAGATGCGAAGCAGAGGGATCGCGTGTGCCAGACAGACAGGGCGGTTTCGGCAGCCGAGCTATGGTTGTGTCGGTGGTACTATCGTTGCTGGCGAAAAGACTCTTACCGCCCGATTGATGCGCCACACGCATGAAGCCAGTAAAATCATTGGGCGCCGTGCCGGCGATGCAGCCAGCGCTCACACAACCGTCACTGTAGCCATAGAGCACCCGGCCTTTGCTGTCCACGGTGATTTCATTAAAGTCGAGCAGGTTGCGGTCCTGATGGCTGCCGCCCTGCTGCCAGATGCCGGTCTTCCTCTGAACGGGATCGTTGGGTGTGGCGTTGACGGTCGTCCAAGTCTGGCCACCGTCATAGGTGGTGGCGATAAACGCATACCACACGCCCGGGAAACTGGTCGCCTGGTAGTCGCCGGGCACATTGGTGCCAAGGAAGCCAACGGCAGCGCGGCCCGAGCTGCCGCCGACAGCTTCCACCTCCGCAGCGTTCACGATGCCGTGAGACGTGCCCACGTCGAAGTCTCTGATCCAAGTCTTACCGCGATCCTTGCTGACCTTGACGTGCACATGGCCCTCGGACGGAGCGCCGGCAGGAACCGGCTGATTGTTCACGTAGGCATAGTAAACGGTGTTATCGGAGTCGATGGCGACGGAAGGATCGGCGCCTTGGGTCTGCGAGATGCTGCCCGTGACGATGAACTCCTGCCAAGTCGTGCCTCCATCTGTGCTGAGTGCGCCGCCCTGCGCTCCTCCGCACTGATTGACCGGCAGCCAGGCGGTACCATCCCGGGCCACGTGGATATGGCCGTGCAGGCCGCCGCACGCGGTAGTGGTGCCGTTATAGGCAAAGACGCCGGGGCCGTAGCTCGCGCCGAGGGCGTCGCTGCGCTGGCACGAAGCCGGGCCCACAATATCCTGCGAGCAGTAGTACACAGCCTCGCCTTGATTCACAGGATTCGACAGCCCGCTCAACGCTGCAGGATACGGTCCTGAGCCTATGGTCTCGTGATCCGCTCCCCCATTGGGTGGAGAAATACCGGCCTCTATCCATGAGTCGCCGTCGGTGTCGCTATATGCGTAAACGAAATTGGCTCCGACGGTTGAGTTTGAGGCAAAGGTGCGTCCGGTTTTCTGATCTGTCCAAAGAATAGGGTCGAGGCCTGTGTTAGTAGTGTTAGCGGATCTATCTTCCCAGAGCGCTTCGCAGCACTCCGGCTTGACCGGGCTCAAAAGTTGCGGCGGAGTCAGACGCCAGATCGGCCCCAGATTCATCGTCATGATGCGTCCGGTCTTGGGATCGAATCCGATATTGAACTCGCCCTCGCTGCTCTGAGCAGAGGTGCCGTTCGGCGCGAAGTAATTCTGGTAGCGCGGAACGCCCGGCGTCGTGGGGTCCGCGCCACCAAAGGGCGTGCTACTGCCAGCGGAACCCGGCAACAATTCCATTTTCACGTGGACTGTCTCGCCAGTCGGCGTGTACGGGACGACCACCACGGTGTACTTGTGGGTGCCATCGGTCAGCCCGCCGATGTTGGCGATCTCGGGGTTAGCGCTGCTGGCCGATTGGTAATCGGCGGCCTCCGACCCGTCTGTGACGGTGCAATCTTGGGGGCTGCAATCGCCGCGGGGATTTTTGTAAATGTAAAGGTCGTAGTCCGAGGCGCCGCTGCCGTTATCGGTCCAGCTCATGGTGACCTTGATCGCGGCGTTTGGATGCGTGGCGGCGTAACCAGACGGCAGAGTCACCGTCAGCGCATAATCATCGCATGGCTGGAGGGGGTTGTCGCATTCCGGGCCGCTGTCAACCTCGATCACCGGAGTGGGATTCGCCACGAAAAATTGCCCTGCCGTGTAACTTATCGGGCCCGAGGTAGTGCTCAGTGTTCCGCTCGGTGGCGTTGCAGCGAAGCTGAACATCGCGAGCAAAGCACCCACTGAACAAAGACTAAAAGCTATCAAGACTCGGGGATTGAAAAGGCCGGATTCGGAAGCAGGATTTTTTCGCATTTGAGTTTCCTTTGTTAGCCCACAGCGGGGCTGTCGCTGATTATTCGAAAAATCCGGCTGAACCGGATGCTTGTTCTTGTGCGAAATCAGCTGCCGCCAGGAATCGGACTTAAGCTGCGGATCGTTTGTGCGACGGCGGGATGGCAATAGCGATCCCTGCGAGCAAAAATGTTACTGCCGCGGAAAACAAGCAGTAGCGGCAGAACGCGTGAAGCAGGAATGCTTGCACGTACAGCAGCCACAGCGTCATTGCGAACATCGTGCACACGATGAGAGCGAAAAACGTTCGCATCCGCGCGTAGCCGAAAGCCGCAAATATCGCAAAGCTGAATGCGCTGAAATAAGCTAACGCGCCGAATGCTGCTACCGGGATTCCGCCGATTCTGGCATAAGCGCTGCCCAGCACTTGAAAGCAGGTTGCCGATCCGCCGCAGACAGCCGTTTCGCCAGTCAGGTACATTACGGTCAGGTAAGTTGCATCCGCTAGCCCAGCCAAGGAGATGACTGCCGCGACTGTATAGAAAATGACTCGAGTGCGCGAACCGGACATTTTTTATTGTCTTTCTAAAGAAGCTTTGCGTTTGACGAGCAAATTATTAAGGTGGCGGCGTCGCGTTCATAGCCGCATCGATCGCCGCGTGCAGCCCAGTGGGATTTAAATTAATCGGGGCTAAGGCTCGATTATTGAGAAAAACAGTAGGCGTGGTGTTTACGCCGAGCGCAGCACCATGGTTCTGGTCGGAAGCCACACGCACTTTGACTTGTTCGCTCTCCATATCTCTTTTAAAGCGATCGATGTTTAACCCAAGCATTCCCGCATAAGAGTCAAACAACAGCTGCACGTCTGCCGCTTCGCTCCAAACGGATTGCTCTCGATAGAGCAGGTCGTGCATCTCCCAGAAGCGCCCTTGCAGCCCTGCAGCTTCCGATGCAAACGCCGCCTCGCGCGCGTGCGCGTGGTTCGGGAACGGGAAATGACGAAAGATAACGCGCAAACGCGGACGGTACTCTCGTTCGAGCTGGTTGATCGGATCCGAAAGCTTGCCGCAAGGCGGACATTGGAAATCGCCGAATTCCTCGATTGTCACGGGTGCACTCGCGGCTCCGCGAATGTGGATCGAATCGGCGCCGTCGCTTCCAGATACCGGAGCGTTTTTCGGGATTGTAAGAACAGAGGGTCGCTTTGCGCGATAGAGTACCGTTCCGCTAGCGAGAGTTACCAACGCGACTACGACAACAATAATGAAGGGAAAATAGCGTTTCATCGGAACTCCCAACTTAGCGCGAGAAGCTTCTGCGCAAGAGTTGACTCGTCAAATTCGGAATACTTCCCGATCTGACAACGGCAGTTCGTTGATTTGTGCAGTCGCGGATGTTACGTAGCCTCGCCCGCGCCCGCCATGAATAAGAATTACAAAGAAACGCTGAACTTGCCGCGCACAGATTTTCCGATGAAGGCGAATCTCGTCGTGCGCGAGCCGGAACTGCTGAAAATGTGGGAGGAGACGCGACTCTATCAGCAAATCCAGAAATCGCGGGAAGATCGACAACTGTTTGTTCTGCACGATGGGCCACCTTTCGCCAACGGCGATGTCCACATGGGCACGGCGCTGAACAAGATTCTCAAAGATTTCGTCGTCAAATCGCAGACCATGCTGGGCAAACGCGCTCCGTATGTTCCCGGTTGGGATTGCCACGGTCTGCCAATTGAATACAAAGTCGTCAAGGAATCACGCGGACTTTCGCCGCTCGAAGTCCGCAAGAAGTCGGAAGCGTTCGCGCGTAAATTTATCAACATCCAGCGCGAGCAATTCAAGCGGCTTGGCGTCTTCGGCGATTGGGAAAATCCATATCTGACGATGGATCCTAAATACGAAGCGGAAATTTTGCGCGCTTTCGCGGTGTTTGTTGAGAAAGGTCTCGTTTATCAATCGAAGAAGCCAGTCTTTTGGAGCACTGGCGCGCAGACCGCGCTCGCAGAAGCCGAAGTGGAATATCGGGAGCGCGATGACACCGCCGTTTACGTTAAGTTTCCGATCATAAGCGGCGAACTGGCGGGCAAAGCAAGCATTGCGATTTGGACAACAACTCCGTGGACTTTGCCTGCGAACCTTGCCATCGCGGTCGATCCAAAAACGGAATATCTCGTCGTGATGGCTGGCAAAGATGGCAAGGCTGAAAACTTGGTTGTAGCCAAGCCGCTGCTCGATGCCTTCATACAAGCGACTGGTTTAATTCTGATGAAACAAACCGGCGCAATCGCCGGAGAGAAACTCGCCGGTAGCGTAGCGCAACATCCGTTTTTAGATCGACAATCAATTGTCCTCACAGCCGATTTCGTGACCATGGACACTGGCACCGGCGCAGTGCACATCGCGCCTGGTCACGGTGAAGACGATTATTGGTTGGGCAAACAGAACGCTTTGCCAACTTTGTCTCCGGTCGATGATCACGGCCGCTTCACCGAGGAAGCCGGTTTACCGAAGTTGACCGGCAAGTACGTCTTCGATGCCAATATCGACATCATCAATCTGCTCCGTGAGGGCGGCATGCTGCTCGGCGAACAAAAGTTTCATCACTCCTACCCGTACTGCTGGCGGTCGAAAACGCCGATCATCTTCCGCAATGTCGAGCAATTCTTCATTCGCATTGACGCACTGCGCGGCGAGGCGCTCAAGGCAATCAACACAGTCGAGTGGATTCCCTCCTGGGGAAAAAATCGCATCTCGGGCACGGTCGAATCGCGCCCCGATTGGGTAATCTCCCGTCAACGCAGCTGGGGCGTGCCGCTCCCCGTTTTTTATTCAGAAAATGGCGCGCCGATTCTCGATCCAAAATACATTGGCCAGCTCGCCGATCTTGTTGCGCAGCGCGGCTCAAACATTTGGTTCGAATTGAACGATGTCGATCTTGCGAGAAAGCTTGGGCTGCCGGAGGGCACGACACACCGCAACGACACGATCGATGTTTGGATCGACAGCGGCGTCTCGCACAAAGCTGTTTGCGCGCTGCACCCCGAATTGCGCGATCCCGCCGACATGTATCTCGAAGCGACCGATCAGCATCGGGGCTGGTTTCAATCGTCGCTTATGACGAGCGTCGCGCTCAACAATCGCGCGCCGTACAAGATCTGTGTAACGCACGGTTTCGTTGTCGATCTCGACGGCAGGAAAATTTCGAAATCTGGAACATACGACAAGCCAACAGCCGCTGACCATTTCGTAGGTCGCCATGGCGCCGATCTCGTTCGGCTTTGGGCAAGCAGCATCGATTACACGGATGACGTGCCGTTTTCCGAGGAAATGTTTACCCGACTCGGCGACACTTATCGGCGAATTCGGAACACGTTGCGCATTTTGCTTGGCAATCTTTATGATTTTGAATCAGGAAAGCATGAAAGCAGGAAAGAAGATTTTACTTTAGTCGACCGCTGGATTCTGGAGCGGCTCAATCATGTCATCGCCGATTGTCGATCGGCCTACGAATCGTTCGAGTTCCATAAGGTTTATCACACGCTAAATCAATTTTGCGCGGTCGATCTGAGCAGTCTTTACATCGATATCACGAAAGACCGGATGTATTGCGACGCATCGGACTCGCCACGCCGTCGTGCTACGCAGATCGCGATGTACCAAATCTTCGATGCGCTCTGCCGATTACTAGCGCCAATTCTCGTCTTCACTGCCGAGGAAGCATGGCGGCACTCAGGCGCGGGCGGGTCGATCCATGTGCAAGAGCTACTGCAACCACAAGATCGACATCATGAGGCGAGTGCCCAAATTGCCGAGCTTTTGAAACTGCGCGGCGTGATTGGACAGGCACTTGAACGCGCGCGTCAGGAAAAACTAATCGGGAACGCGCTCGAGGCGGCGGTTGTTTTGCATTCAGATTCCGATGTCACGACGAAGATCGACAAGGAGGAACTCGAAGAATTTTTTATCCTGAGCGATTTAACGATTCACCAGGCTAAAGAAGCGAGCGCGTCAGTTACAAAAACGTCCTTTCAGAAATGCGCGCGTTGCTGGCGTCATCGGCCGACCGTCGGTGCAAGCAAAGCGTACCCGGATTTATGTGATCGGTGTGCAGAAGTGGTCAGCGCTTTGGCCAAGCAGGGCGTTGTAAATCGGGTCAAACAATAAGACGCGTGCCATCTCTTTTGTTATGTCGAGCGGAGTCGAGACATCTCTTACCGTTAACAATGAGAGATTCCTCGACTAAGCTGCGCTTCGCTCGGAATGACAAATAAAACAGCGGCATGAAGTATATTTTTTTCCTTTCTTTGCCACTCTACGCACTCGACCAATGGACGAAACAATTGGTGCTGCGGTTCATTAGCCCTGATGAGCCTCGGATCGTGATCTCCAATTTCTTTCATCTGGTGGATGTCACGAACACCGGCGCAGCATTTGGCTCCTTCAGAAACAACAACACTTTCTTCATCGCAATTTCAACTGTGGCCCTTGTCATTGTCGTGGGATTACTGGTGCGACAGCGCTCGCGCGATATTTTACGCGATGTGTCGCTTGCGCTTCTGCTCGCCGGCGTGCTGGGAAATCTTACTGATCGTCTTCTTTACGGGCACGTAATCGATTTTTTGTTGTTTGATCTGCATATTCGATTCGCCCATCCCTGGCCGGCGTTCAATGTCGCCGATTCCTGCATCTCCATTGCGGTCGTTCTGTTTGTTGTCCATTCGTTCTGGCAAGGAAAGAGCGCGGCACCGGACCGGTAGGGGCGATTGACCTCAATCGCCTGCGCTCGGAAGATAGATAGGCGGTTCGGTGAACCGCCCCTACTACAATGAAATCCGCCATGGAAAAGACGGCGCGCGAAATTGCCGCCCGGGTGCGCGAGAACGGGCATCTCGCGTATTTCGCCGGGGGCTGCGTGCGCGACATCGTTCGCGGCGAAACTCCGAAAGACTTCGATATCGCCACCGATGCCAAACCGGAAGCTGTGCAGAAACTCTTTCCGCACACCTACGCCGTGGGCGCGCATTTTGGGGTGATCCTCGTGGTGGAAAACGGTTTCCAATTCGAGGTGGCGACGTTTCGTTCCGACGATGCTTATGTGGATGGCCGGCATCCCAGCGCCGTGCATTTTTCCTCGCCAGAAGAGGACGCCAAACGCCGCGATTTCACGATTAACGGAATGTTTTATGATCCGGTTGCAGAGAAGGTGATCGATTTTGTCGGCGGCCGCGCGGACATCGAGGTGAAATTGGTGCGCGCAATCGGTGATCCAGCGCAGCGTTTCTCGGAAGATCGGTTGCGAATGCTGCGCGCGGTACGCTTTGCCACGGTGCTTGATTACAAGATCGACAATCAAACCTGGGCCGCGCTGGTCGCGAATGCGGTCTCGATCAATGAGATCAGCGCAGAAAGAATTCGCGAAGAGCTGGTGCGAATTCTTCTTTCACCGAACAGAACGCGCGGCTGGGACTTGCTCGATTCGAGCGGGTTGATGCGTGCCATTTTGCCCGAAATCGATGCGATGAAGGGTTGCGCACAACCGGAGCAGTTTCATCCGGAGGGGGACGTGTTCGAACACACGCGGCTGATGTTGCAGTTTCTCCCCGAAAAAGTTTCGGTGCCGCTCGTTTTTGCCGTTTTGCTTCACGATGTCGCGAAACCGCGCACGGCAACGGTCGATAACACGGGCCGGATTCGTTTTAATGAGCACGATCGCATTGGAGCGGAAATGACCGAGGAAATCATGCGGCGTTTGCGGTTCTCCGGTGCTGAGATCGACGCGACAGTCGAGATGGTACGGCAACACATGGTCTTCAAGGACGTGCCGAAAATGCGGATCGCGAAATTAAAACGTTTCATGGCGCGACCGACTTTTGAGGATGAGCTTGAACTGCATCGAGTTGATTGCGAGGGGAGCCATCGCATGCTCGACAATTACGAGTTCCTCCTCCGCAAGCGCGAAGAATTCGCGAACGAGCCGATCATTCCGCCCCCACTGGTGCGCGGAGACGATTTGATTGCGCTTGGGTTGAAACCCGGCCCAAAGTTTAGAGAGATTCTAGACGCAGTTGAGACAGGGCAGCTCGAAGGAACGTTGCGCACGAGCGAGGAAGCGCTGAAATGGGTGAAACACGAATATGGCTTGGGCAAGGGCGGTCGAACACAATGAGAATCCTCATGGTCAGCCCGGAAGGGCCGCCGTTGCAGCGGGCCGGCGCGCTGATTGACGTAATGGATGCGTTGCCGCGTGCACTGCGTTCGCGTGGCCACGAGATCAGCGTGGCGCTGCCATTCTATCGTGAAATTCGAGAGAACACCGCATTCAAAGCAAAAAACACGGGCGTCACCGTCGATGTACAGGTGGGCAAGAAAACGTACCCTGCCAAGTATCTCGAGGGCCGAAGCACAAGCGGCGTGCAGTTATTTCTAATCCGCTGCGACGAGTTTTTTGATCGACCGGGAATTTACGGAGAGCACGGCAAGGCCTATGATGACAACGCAGCGCGTTTCATCTTTTTTTGCAAAGCGACGCTGGAACTCGCACGGCGGTTGACGCCGCCGCTACAAATTCTCCATCTTCACGATTGGGCGGCCGCGCTCATCCCAGTCTTTGTGCGCGCACATGGTCTCCCATTCGCAACTGTTTTGACAATCCACCATATGGCTGAGCAAGGCAGTTTCTGGGGTCTGGATTTCGGACTAACCAATTTGCCCGAGCGCTTTTTCACGCTGCATGGCGTGGAGTTCTTTGGCCGCCTGAATTTCCTCAAAGGCGGAATTCTTTACGCCGACAGGATCACAACGGTTAGCGAACATTACAGGTGGGGAATATTAACACCGACCGGCGGCTGCGGCCTTGATGGAGTGCTGCGCGAAAATGCGTATCGCCTTAGGGCGATTTTACACGGGGCAGATTACGCACGCTGGGATCCGGCGTCCGATCGTCTTCTTCCAGCGCGGTACGGCCCAAGCAAGCTTGGGGGTAAACAGATTTGTCGTGACGCTTTGCTGGCAAACATGAAGCTCGCGCCTGCGCCACACGGACCAGTCTTCGGGATGGTCACACGCGTTGTCGAAGAAAAAGGGTTCGAGATTTTGGTGCCGCTTCTCGACCGGCTTCTTTGGGATGATGTCCGCCTGATCATTCTCGGCGAAGGCGATCCGGCCTATGAGACTGCTCTGGCCGTCGCCGCCCGAAAGTTCCCGACCAAGTTCGCGTACATGAAGAATTACGATGAGAAGTTAGCCCATCTGATTGAAGCCGGAATGGATATCACCCTCATTCCGTCGCGTTTCGAACCGGCTGGTTTGAGCGCGATGTATAGCCTGAAATATGGCGCGCTCCCCGTTGCGCGGGCAACCGGCGGCATTCAGGAGATCATTGAGGATTACGATCCGACGGCGGATAGCGGTTATGGCTTCCTTTGTTACGAGTATTCAACCGAAGCTTTCTGGGACGCGATCAAACGCGCCCGGCAAATTTTTCGCGACCGCAAGGTATGGAGCAGGCTGATGAAACGGGCGATGGTCCGCAAGTTTTCATGGGATGGATCCGCGCAGCGCTACGAAACACTTTATAAAGAACTTGTCGGCGCGAACGGCCAAGTGGCCGCGTAAATGTAGCCGTCGCCCTGTGGGCGACGTTGAATGGTGGACCGATCCACCTTCGCCTCAAGCAGCGAAGCGGCTACAGGTTTCGCGAATAAACGGAGCGCGGGATCGTCAAACCCTGCCACCGAAACCAGCGTGTACGAGCCGGAAGAAATGCGATTTGAAATTGCCCTTGCCGAAAGATCGACAACTTCTTGCAATCTTCCGAGCTTTCCTATCTCCTCGGCGCTTCCTACTGGTGACGTCATGACTCGTTCGTCGTCCGCGTTTAAGCCGTTGCTTGCGGCTTTGCTCGTGACTTTGATGCAGATCGCCATGGCGGTCGGCCTGCTTGCGCCGGAAGGGCCGCTTTCGTACCGCTATTCCACCCTTGTCCAACACGATAGCTATTGGTTCATGAACATCGTTGACCGCGGCTACCGAACTATCATGCCTCCCATTAATCATAAGGTGATGGAAGTTTCCAACGTTGCTTTCTTTCCCGCCTATCCCGCCGTAGCTGCTGTGCTTCGTTACGGACTCCACATCGATACAGACAACGCGCTGTTGATCACCGCCCAGATCGCAGCCTGGGGTTTCTGGAGCTATTTCTTTCTCTTTTGCGGTCGCTGGAATCTTTCCCCTGCGCTGCAATTCTTCGGCGCGTTGTCGATTGTTGCCCATCCGGCCGCCTTCTTTCTGATCGCGGGCTATTCGGAATCGCTTTTTCTCATGGCTTTGCTCGGCTTCATCTATTGGAGCAGCACCGACGGTCGTGCCGCGAAAGTGTGGGCAGCCTTGCACGGTATCGTGATGTCCGCGACGCGGATTGTGGGAATCGTCTGTGCGGCGTTTCCGGTGGTGCGCTCCCTCTTCACGGAAGGACGGAACGGGTTGCCTGAGCCGCGGACCTGGTTCTGTAAACACGCATCGGCGATTGGTTTGATGCTGGTAGCGACATTGGGCGCACTCTCGTTTTTCATTTACTGCCAACTGCGCTGGGGCCACTGGGACGTTTATATGCTCACGCAAGCAGCCGGCTGGGGGATCGTTCCCGATTACCTGGCAGTGTTTAAGCCGTCGAGTTATCGCTGGCTCGGTCCGGCGCTGAATAATCCGACCGAGGCGAGCCAGATGTCGATGACTCTGGGCGCGTTGCTCCTTCTCGCGATTGCTATTTGCGAACTGCTTCCAGCGATTCGCCGGCTGGCTGGCTGGCCGACACGGGCCGGCCTCTATTTCTGCGCTGCGGTGATCTATTACATTTCAGTCAGCGGAGTGGCCTGTGTGGAGATGGAGAGCATGCTCCGCTACGAATTTTGCGTGCATGCGCTAATCGTGCTGGCGCTTTTGAATATTCTAGGTCAACTTCACAAGTCGCCGATCGTTCTGCGGGCATTTGGAATGGCGGCAGCAGTGTTAGTCAGCGCTGCTGGGTTAAGCGTACAGGGTTGGTACGTCTGGAATTTTACCCGGGGGAATTGGGTCGCATAGTATGAAAACAAAAGTCGCCATCATCGGTGCGGGGCCAGCAGGTTTGACTGCGGGCTACCTTCTGTCAAAGGAGGGGATTGAGGCTGCTGTTGTGGAAGCCGATCCCATTTACGTCGGCGGCATTTCGCGCACCGCCACCTATAAAGGTTTTCACTTCGATATCGGCGGGCATCGCTTCTTTTCCAAATCCAAAGCAGTAGAAGATTTATGGACCGAAATTTTGCCTAACGACATGCTCGTACGGCCGCGTTCGTCACGTATTTTTTACGGTGGCAAGTTTTTTGCCTATCCGCTCAAGCCGTTTGAAGCGTTGCTGAAGCTCGGCATCCTCAAATCCATTCTTTGCATCCTCTCCTGGTTGAAAGCGCGCCTCTTTCCGGTGCGCAATCCTCGCAATTTTGAAGAGTGGGT
>Ga0193751_1001985_pt1 | contig 12675 bp, 13 predicted proteins | sample L1c2metaG_FD_143050 | JGI IMG/M metagenome (GOLD analysis project Ga0193751, IMG submission 143050) | Soil microbial communities from a riparian zone of the East river system, Colorado, United States - L1c2 | ecosystem: Environmental > Terrestrial > Soil > Riparian zone | place: USA: East River... | reverse complement strand
TTACGTCGAAGCTTCCTTGCATCGTGACGCTCGCGGCGCTGACCGCGACAACCCTCGCTTTAGCGCAAGCCGCGATCCCCGACCTGCGCGGCACCTGGAAAGGTGAGAGCGAATCCATCGTTTTGGGTGCTGGAAACGCGCATCATTCCGGCACAGCGGCCCAGGAACCGGAGCTTCGCTCCGTTCCCTTTACGCTGACGATCGACAAACAGGATGGCCGCCGCTTTTCAGGCACGTTCTCGTCGGCGCGCGGCAGCTCCAAGGTCGTTGCCGTTGTGGCGCGGAGCGGCGCGATCTACTTGGCCGATGCCGAGGGTTTTTCGCATGGAACGATGCTGGCGCCCGACCGGATGGAGCTCTGCTACCTTAAACATTCGGCGGAAACCCGCATTGCATCCTGCGTAGAATTGGCCAAGCAGCCTTAGGCGCTCGAACTTATTGGATCGAACTCATCGATGGGGGCGGCATGATGAAATTTCCCCGTAGGAGTTTTCTCCAGATTAGCGCGGGCGCCGCACTCTCGCTGCCGCGCGTTGTGGTGGCGGAGGACGCCTATCCGTCGCGGCCTATCCATGTCGTGATTGGTTTCACGCCCGGAGCGGCGGCCGATGTTGCAGCGCGCGTCCTCGCCGCGGGCGCAGCACCGATCCTCGGCCAGCAACTCGTCGTCGAAAACAAGCCGGGCGCCGGTTCGAGCATCGCCGCCGACTATGTCGCTCACGCCGCCAAGGACGGCTACACGGTATTTCTGGCGACCCTGTCCATCATCACCAATCAGATCACCAATCGCAACGAATCCATCGACCTGATCAGGGATTTTACTCCGGTGGCGCTGCTCGAATCCGGGGCCATCATTCTGGTTGTTAATCCCGACAGTCATTTGCGCAACGTCGCCGAGCTTATCGCTTTGGCCAAATCAAAGCCGGGCGAAGTACTCCATTCCACGGTGATCGGCAGTCTGCCGCACCTTGCGAGCGAAATGTTCGCGCAGCGCGCCGGCATCAAACTTACGCAAGTGCCCTATCCGGGCAGCCCGCAGGCGGTGATGGACGTCATCGCCGGTCGTGCGCTGATGACGTTCTCGCCGGCGTCATCGGTCGTCGGTCAGATCGCGGCCGGCAAGCTCACCCCGCTCGCCACCGCGGCGAATAAACGCTCGAGCGCGCTGCCCGACGTGCCAACCATAGCGGAGGCCGGCATTCCCGACTTTGACACCAGCCTGTGGTTCGGCCTGCTGGCGCCGGCCGGCACGCCCCGGCCGATCGTCGAAAAGCTTGCCGCCGCGGCCCACAAAGCGATGCGTGCGCCGGACGCAATCGAGACGCTGCGCAAGCAGGGTTACGAACCGCTCGATGCCGGTCCGGACGAGTTCGCGAGCTTCATGCGCAGCGAGATTGCCCGTTGGTCGGAAGTGGCGCGGGCCGCCGGACTGGGAACTTAAGAGCGCACCCGGCAGTCAGAACTGCCAAGGCCCTCTCACGTGCTGCGCGGGTCCCATGTGATAAGATTTTGGTGACATGCTCCAAGATCGATTTGTGCCGCCCGGCGGGGCTTTCACGCGCAGCGTTCCAATTCGTTTTTCGCATTGCGATCCGGCCGGCATCGTCTACTTCCCGCATTACTTCGATATGTTCAACGGGCTGATCGAAGATTGGTATGGGCAAGAACTCGGTTTCGATTATGCCGAACTTATTACCGGCGACAGGTACGGCTTCCCAATCGTTCACCTCGAATGCGATTTCAAGATTCCAAGCCGAATAGGCGAGGTGATCGAACTGACCTTGTTGGTTGAGCACATTGGCCGCTCGTCACTTGCGATTGCCATCATCTGTCATCGCGACAACATCGAGCGGCTGCGCGCACGGATGGTCACCGCGATGATGTCGCTTGAGACGAAGAAGGCCGTGTCAATGCCGGACGCGTTGCGCAACGCAATCGAATCTTACCAGCGACGAACTACGGGTGCCTAACGCGGCGCGGCATATAAGATTTCGCCCGCGGCCGAGGGATCGGCCGGTCTCTCAAGTTAGCCGACAGTTGCGGTCGAAACCCTATTTCGCGGGCGTGACCTCTTTGACCGGCGCCTCTTCGGTTCTTTCACGTTGCGTCTTTTCGCCTTGCACCTGGACGCCGTCGAGGAGCTTGGCGATCAATTTGTCGCGTTGCTCCTCTTTGGCTTGATTTTCTTTGATTTTGTTTTCCTGCGCCTTTTTCTGTTCAGCGAAGTAGTGATGGTCCATTTCCCAGCACATAACGTCCTCCATCCGCGAGGAGTTTGGCAGAGGGCAACGCGCCAATGCCGATCGCAGTTCCGCGGCCGGCCAGCCCCGAGATCATAAAACTGAGCGTAGTCACCGCTTCGCTGGCGCAGCCTGCGGCGGCTGCGCCGGCGCTGCGGCTTGCGCCTGTCGGGCCGCGGCGATCTCGTCGAGCCAGGGCTTCGCTGCCTTCTCGGCGGCGGCGCGGGTTTGCGGATCGAGCTTGTTGACGACATCGTCAAGTTCAAGATCGGTCTCGCCGCCGGCGTGCGAAACCAGATGCCATTTGGCCGCTTCGGCGAGATTGACCGGCGCGCCACGACCGCTCACCAGAATGCGCGCCAAGCGATCCTGCGCGATCGCGCTGCCGCGCATTGCGGCTTTGCGGAATAGCGCGGTCGCCGCCTCCTGGTTGGGCTCGATGCCATCACCGTTATAGAGCGCGATGGCATATTCAACTTGCGCGTCGGTATTGTCGGCGAGCGCCGCTTGTCCCCACAATTGCACCGCTTGGCGCGTGTCCTGGGGAACCCCACGACCGGTCTTGTAGAACGTGCCCAGCGCATATTGCGCCTCAGCACTGCCGCCCTGTGCGGCGATGCGCAGCAACTCAGCGGCGCGGTTCAAATCCTGCGGGAACATCTGCCCCTCGATATAGAGCAGGGCCAGATCATAGGCGGCAATCGGATGGCCGAGCTTGGCGGCGGCGGTAAGCCACTGCGTGGTGGCTTGGCGATCGCGCGGGCCGGCGCGGCCCTTGATGGCGAAGATGGCCAGCGCCAACATGGCATTGCTGTCGCCGCGTGCCGCCGCCAGCCGATACCACTCGGCCGCGCGTTGATCATCCTGCGGGACGCCGAGGCCGCTGGCGTAAAGCTCGCCAAGAAGCGTCATCGCTTTGGGATCGGTGGCGTTCGTTACGCGATCCGTCGCAAGCGAGAAAGCAGTAAGGAAATAGCCGCGCTGGAAAGCGCCATAGGCCAGATCGGGCGACCGCGCGGGCTGCGCCGCTGCCGCTGGTGGCTTCGCCGCCGGGGCGCGCGGCGCGGTTTTCTGCGCCGAACTTTGCGCCAATGCAGATTGACTCAAGCACAGCGCCAACAGTCCCGCGGCCAGAGCTTGCAGGACGCGCGTCATGTTACCGACCCGCCAACCGTTGCGGCCGCCGCCGCAATCGCGTCGGCGGCGCCGCCGGGCGCCGACCATATCCACTCGCCAAGCGCAAGGAAATCGGCGCCGGTGTGCGCCAGCGGCGCGAACTCGTCCTTGCTCGCGGCGTAGGCCACACATGGGATTTCGAGCAGCTCTGCCCACCAAGTCAGGCGTTCCTGCGTTTCTTCCAAACCCGGCCGGCGGGCATCGCGGCCGGGTTCGCCGAACATCACATAGTCAGCACCGGTCTCGGCGGCGAGCATGGCATCATGACGGCTGCGCAAACCGCCGGCGCCGGCGATGCGGTCGGGTTTGAGCGCGGCGAGCGCCGCGGCGAAGGCCGTAATGCCGGTGAGATGCGCACCATCGGCGCCAGCCCGCGCGACGATTTCGGGATGGCCATCGACGACGAGCGCAATATCGCGAGACTGCACTGCGGCGCCGATGGTTTTCACGCGCTCGATCAAGCTGCGTTCGCCGCCTTGCGCGAGTCGCAACAACACGGCAGCGACATCGCCGCTGCCGAGCGCGCGTTCAAGCTCGGGCGCAAAACTCGCGGCATCGTCGACGAGCGGCGTGATCAGATAAAGCCGCTGGCGGGGCGGATGAGCCGTCACGCCGCTTTGCGCTCGAGATCGGCTTTCCATTGCCCAAGCGTGGCGAGGCCGTTCATCATCGCGCGATGATTGAAAGCGCGCTGCGCGGCAGCGACGTTTTCCGTTTTACCCGACCACGTTTTCTGCGGTGCCGCCTGCAAGGCGCGACCATAAGAGAATGTGACGCGCCACGGCAGATCGCCGAGCTTATTGATGGCGTCGAGATGCGCGGTCGCCTCTTCGTCGGATTGCCCGCCGGAGAGGAATGCGATGCCCGGCACTGCCGCCGGCACGCAAGCTTTCAGCATGCGCACGGTCTTCTCCGCGACCTCTTGTACCGAGGCGCGCTTCGGCGACTTCTTGCCTGGCACCGCCATATTGGGTTTGAGCACCATGCCTTCGAGCACCACGCGGTTATAGAACAATTCCTGGAACGTCTCCTTCAGCACCCAGGTGGTCACCTCGACGCAACGGTCGATGTCGTGGTCGCCGTCCATCAGCACTTCCGGTTCGACGATCGGCACGATGGCCTCGTCCTGGCACAGCGCGGCATAGCGCGCCAGCGCGTGCGCATTGGCCTTTACACAGGTATAGCTCGGCAGCACGTGCTTTGCGCCGATATCGATCACCGCCCGCCATTTGGCGAATTTCGCGCCGATGCCGCGATATTCACTGAGCCGTTGGCGCAAGCCGTCGAGTCCTTCGGTGATGACTTCGTCCGGACAGAAGGGCAGGGGCTTGGTGCCTTTATCCACCTTGATACCCGGCAGCGAGCCGGCCTTCTCGATCAGCTTGACCAGAGGCGTGCCGTCTTTGGCATTCTGCCGGATGGTTTCGTCATAAAGAATGACGCCGGAAATGTGTTTCGACATCCCCTCAGTGCTGCGAAACAGCATTTCGCGATAGTCGCGGCGGTTGTCTGCGGTGGATTCCACGCCAATGGCGTCGAACCGCTTCTTGATCGTGCCGGTGGATTCATCGGCCGCTAGGATGCCGCGGCCCGGGGCGACCATGGCGGTCGCGACCTTGTTCAGCTCGCTTAAGTTCATCGCGCCCTCCTCGACATGCTCCACTTGCACTTCATATGTGGCGCCCACGCTCTCTGGCACCATTTCGTTTACGGGGAGCCTTGCGAAACCAATAATACCTTCACGCCGGGCAGCGTCTTGCCTTCCAGCGATTCAAGGAAGGCGCCTCCGCCTGTCGAAACATGCGTCATGCGCTCCTTGACCGAAGCGACATTGAGCGCGGCCACCGTATCGCCGCCTCCCGCAAAGCTGACTAGCTTCCCGGCGGCGGTGAGTTCCGCGGCCGCCTCGGCGACCTCGATTGTACCATTGTCGAACGGCTCATGTTCGAAGGCGCCGAATGGGCCGTTCCAGACCAAGGTCTTGCTGCGCGCCAGAACCGAGATGACGTGCTCGACAGTGCGCGGCCCGATATCGAGGATCATCTCGTTCGGACCGACTTGATCGACCGCGACAACGCGCGAGGGAGCGTGGGTGGCAAGTTGCGCCGCCGCCACGGCATCGACCGGAAGCACGATTTCGCGGCCAAGCGATTTGGCTCGGCTTATGATCTCGCGCGCGGCGCCGACCAGATCGCTTTCGTACAGCGATTTGCCGACCGACTTGCCTTGGGCGACCAAAAACGTGTTGGCCATGGCGCCGCCGATAATCAGCGTCTCGACCTTGGTAAGCAGATTGCCCAGTAGGTCGAGCTTGGTGGAAACTTTGGCTCCGCCGACAATGGCGGTCACCGGATGCTCCGGCTTTTCGAAGGCGCGCTCAAGCGCATCGAGCTCCGATTTCATGGCACGGCCTGGATAAGCGGGAAGCTTCGATTCTGTCACGATGCTCGTGGTGCTGGCGTGCTCGCGATGCGCCGCCGAAAAGGCGTCATTGACGAAAATATCGCCGAGTGCGGCGAGCTTCTTGGCAAAGTCCCGGTCGTTCTTTTCCTCGCCGCGATGAAACCTGGTGTTTTCCAGGCAGAGAATGTCGCCGTTCTTCATCGCAGCAATCGCGCTTTCCGCCTTCGGTCCGATGCAGTCTTCGGCAAAGCCGACCGGCCGCTTGACCAGGCGCGCCACTTCGGCGGCGACCGGCCGCAGCGAATATTTGGGATCGCGACCTTTGGGCCGGCCGAAATGCGAAAGCAGAATGACTTTGCCGCCTTTGTCCGACAACTCGCGGATCGTCGGCACGATCTCCTCGATGCGCGTTGAATCCGCGACCTTGCCATCCTGCATCGGCACGTTGAGGTCGACGCGCACCAGCACGCGTTTACCGTTGACGTCGGCGTCGTCGAGGTTGCGAAAGGATGGCATTGCAAAAAGCTTTAGATCAAAAACCGCCGGCAATCACCGTTCAGCCGAGCTTGCCCATCGCCACCGCAGTGTCGACCATGCGATTGGAGAAGCCCCATTCGTTGTCGTACCACGACATGACGCGGACCAGCGTGCCGTCGATGACTTTCGTTTGATCCATGTGAAAGACCGAGGAACGCGGATCGTGATTGAAATCGCTGGAGACGTTCGGCGCCTCGGTATAGCCGAGGATGCCTTTGAGCTGCTGTTCGGCGGCGCGTTTCACCGCGCCGTTGATCTCATCCTTGCTGGTCGCGCGCTTGGCCACGAATTTGAAATCGATCACCGAGACATTCGGTGTCGGCACGCGGATCGAGACGCCGTCGAGCCGGCCGGCAAGTTCGGGCAGAACCAGACCGACGGCTTTGGCGGCGCCGGTTGAGGTGGGAATGATGTTCACCGCGGCGGCGCGCGCGCGATACAAATCCTTGTGCACCTGATCGAGCGACGGCTGATCGTTGGTATAGGAGTGCACTGTCGTCATGAAGCCTTTGTCGATGCCGACCGCGTCATTGAGCACTTTGGCAACCGGGACGAGACAATTCGTCGTGCAGGAAGCGTTGGACACGACCGTGTGCGTTTTCGCGAGCTTGTCGTGATTGACGCCGTAAACGACTGTGAGGTCGGCGCCGTCGGCCGGCGCCGAGATCAGGACGCGCTTGGCGCCGGCCTTCAGATGCGCCGACGCCTTGTCCTTTGACGTGAAGATTCCGGTGCATTCGAGCGCGACGTCGACGCCGAGATCTTTCCACGGCAATTGCGTCGGATCTTTCACTGCCGTGACCTTGATGGCGCCGTTGCCGCAACTAATTGTATCGCCCTTGACCGTAACCTCGCCGGGAAAGCGTCCGTGGACCGAGTCGTAGCGTAACAGATGCGCATTGGTTTCGACCGGCGCGAGATCATTAACGGCGACGACTTCGATATCGCTGCGTTCCGCCTCGACGATCGCGCGCAAAATATTGCGGCCGATGCGGCCGAACCCGTTGATCGCAATACGCACAGACATTCCCGGTCTCCTGTTCGCAGGCGGCCCGTGGCGCTGACCGCATACGCTAGCAAACAATTACGTCTTTAAGAGTTTCATAGCCTATCTAATGCCGCTGCAGCGACTTTTTCAGCGGTCAGCCCGAAATGACGGTAAAGGTCTTTGTACGGCGCACTGGCGCCGAAATTGGTCATGCCGACAAAAGTTCCGGCCGAACCGATGATTGCATCCCAACCCTGGCGGATGCCGGCCTCGACCGCGACATTGATTTTCGCCGCGCCGATCACGACCATGCGCTCGGCTTGCGGTAAGGCGAGCAACAGCTCGAAGCATGGCACCGAGACGACGCGCGCCGGAATTTTGCGTGCCGCAAGAAGCGCGCGCGCTTCGACGGCAATGGCAACCTCCGAGCCCGACGCAAACAGCGACACGACGGCCGCTCCGCCATCGGCTGGCATCAGCTCATAGCCGCCTGCCGCACACCGATTGTGCGCGTCAAAGCCGGCCCGCAGCTGCGGCAAGGTCTGCCGCGTAAGGGCCAGCACGCTCGGACCGTCGTTTGATTGCAGCGCAAGCTGCCAGCACTCGACGGTTTCCACCACGTCGCACGGCCGAAACACTTTGAGGTTCGGAATCGCGCGCAGGGCCGCCAGATGCTCGACCGGCTGATGGGTCGGTCCGTCCTCGCCGAGTCCGATCGAATCGTGCGTCATGACATGGATGACGCGCTGGCCCATCAGCGCCGCGAGGCGGATAGCGGGCCGGCAATAATCCGAGAACACCAGAAACGTGCCGGAATAGGGAATGACGCCGCCGTGCAGCGCCATGCCATTCATGGCGGCGGCCATGCCGTGCTCGCGCACGCCATAATGAATGAAGGTACCGGAATAATCCGGCGCCTTGAGCACTGTCATGCTCTTGGCCCGCGTATTGTTCGAGCCGGTCAGATCGGCTGAGCCGCCGATCATTTCCGGCAGCGCCGCGGTGAGCGCATCAAGCGTGAGTTCGGAAGCAGCGCGGGTGGCGAGGTCCTTTGGCGCTTGCGCGAGCTTTTGCTTCAGCTCCTTGACCGCGGGCGCCAGACGGTCGGCAACTTCGCCGCGCAGGCGCCGGAGGACCTCGGCGCGCCGCTGTGGCTCGAGCGCAGCCACGCGCTGTTCCCAGGCGAGCCGCGCCGGGCGATTGCGCTCGCCTGCGCTGCGCCATTGCGCGCGGATGTCAGCGGGAATTTCGAACGGCGGCGCGGACCAGCCGAGCCTTTGTCGCGCTGCGGCGATTTCTTCGGCGCCGAGCGGGGCGCCATGGCTCTTTTCGGTGCCGCCCTTGTTTGGCGCGCCAAAGCCAATCGTGGTTCTGCAGGCGATCAGCGATGGCCGTTCGGACTCTCTGGCCACTTCGATGGCGCGCGCAATCGCTGTGGGATCCTGGCCGTCGATCCGCAGTGCCATCCAGCCCGCCGATTCGAAGCGCTTCACCTGATCGACGGAATCCGAAAGCGATGTGGCGCCGTCGATGGAAATGCCGTTGTCGTCGTAGAGAACGGTGAGCTTGTCGAGCCGCAGATGTCCGGCAAGCGCGATCGCTTCCTGGCTGATGCCTTCCATGAGATCGCCGTCAGAGGCCAGTACAAAGGTCCGATGGTCAACGATATCGGCGCCGAAAACCGCGGCGAGATGGCGCTCCGCGATCGCCATGCCAACGGCATTGGCGAGCCCTTGTCCGAGCGGGCCGGTGGTGGTTTCGACACCGGGTGTGTGGCCGTGCTCGGGATGACCGGGCGTGAGCGAGCCAAGCTGGCGGAAATGCTTGATCTCCTCGATCGTCATCTTCTCGTAACCGAGGAGAAAAAACAGCGCATAGAGCAGCATTGAACCGTGGCCGGCGGAGAGCACGAAGCGGTCGCGGTCGGGCCAGGCTGGATCGGCCGGGTCGAATTTGAGAAAGCGGGTAAACAGCACGGTGGCGATGTCCGCTGCGCCCATCGGCAGGCCGGGATGACCCGATTTGGCCTGCTCGACCGCATCCATCGCCAGCGCGCGAATGGCATTGGCCATGCGATCGTGGTCGGCACGCGAAACCGGACTCGCGTTAGGATGAGCGACGGCGGGAAAGGCAGACGCTTGCGCGATAGCGTTCGCGGTAGGAAGACGACCCGGCTTGGTCATGACGCCTGCAATGGGACCCGCAATGGCGCCTGCAATGGGAACCTGCAATCGCGGCGCGATGCGCGGCGCCGCTATCGTGGGAACAGGCCGCGGACAGATAACATGCGAAGCATCCAAGTCAATTCCGCGCCGGCTGGCGAGCGGCGTCATGCACAGGCTGCGCGCCACAGCGTTGACGTTTTCCCGCGACACGACGTAAGCTTCTGCCGATAAATGATTGCCCTCGCACGGTTTTCACAGGCCGTGTCACGGCTTTGCTGGCCCGGTGGATGGCCATGAGCAACACCGATTCGATCGAAGCCGCGACGCAGCGCCTATCGTTGGCGCTCGAGGCCTTGGAGGCGGCAGCCGAACGGCGGCGCGAGGCCGATCGCGCCGAAAGCACGCTGGCGGAGCATGTTCACGTCTTAGGCAACGATCGCGCGCGGCTTGCCAGCGAATTGGACGAAACAACCGCCCGCGCCCGCGCCTTGGAAGCCGCCAATCGCGAAGTCGCGCAGCGGCTCGATCAGGCAATCGAAACCATTCGCGGCGTTCTGGAGTTCGGCGACCAAGGTCGCAGGTAGTTAATAAACGCGCCGGCGAGAAACGGCGTGAATAAATGACCGGAGCGAAGTGGCCGAATTGAAATCGCCCAATTGAATGGCGCCAAGGAAATGTCCCAAGTCAGCGTAACCATCAACGGCCGGCAGTTCCGGATGGCCTGCGAGGACGGTCAGGAAGGCCATTTGATGAATCTGGCCCGCGAACTCGAGAACCGCATCGGCGGGTTGCGCACCAAATTCGGCGAGATCGGCGATACGAGATTGACGGTCATGGCGGCAATCACGGTCGCCGACGAATTGGCGGAGGCAGGACAGCGCATCAAGCGGCTTGAGGAAGAACTCGCCGCGCTGCAAAATGCCCAGGTCGCAATCTCTGATCGCAATAAGGCGGCGCAGGCCACCATCGCCGCCGCGCTCAGCAAGGCCGCAGAGCGGGTGGAAAATATCACCAAAGCGCTGAACCAAACGATCGCCGATAGCGACGTCGCGCTCGGCTAGTAGCAACCTCCCGGACGCAATTTCGGCTCTCGCCCGATAGCGGCGAGGGATTTTTCTTTGCGACGTTTCTGGGGGAGCTGTTCCGCAGGGTTGGCGTCCGGCGCCGTTGCGCATTACATTATTGCTGCGGGGCTGCACGGTGCGTTAGGAGCCATAATCCCCGGGGCCTTATCGATCCTTAAGGGAGCTGTCCCTGACCGGGCTCGTGGGCTCGGACATATGGCGCCCACCTACTTTCGTAGGGAACCCGGGATCGAGCGCTCCGACGGCCGGCGCGGCTCCGCACTCTTTCACCACAACGCCGCGCGCTTTAACGTGTGCGGCCGTCACCCTGAGGTGGCCGCGAAGCGGCCCTCGAAGGGCGACGGCCCGGGCCGTCATCCTTCGAGGCTCGCTGTGCTCGCACCTCTGGATGACGGAAAGCAACGTGGACGCCATTGCCCAAGAGAAGAGTGAACTGCGGCGCGCTGCGCAAGCGCGCCGCGACGCGTTGCCGGCGGATTGGCGCAAGGCGGCGGCGGAAGCAATCGCAGCGTGCGAATTTCCCCTTGCCATCGCGCCGGGCACCATTGTGTCCGGCTTCATGCCGCTCAAAAGCGAGATCAATCCGCTGCCACTGATGCGCAAGCTCGCCGATGCCGGCGCCAGCCTTGCGCTTCCGGCTGTGGCCGGCCGCGGCCAGCCCTTGATCATGCGCGGATGGCAATGGGGCGAGCCATTGGCCGCCGGTGTTTGGGGTATCCGCGAACCGATGCCCAAAGCGCCGGAAGTTGAGCCGGACATTCTACTGGTGCCGCTCCTTGCCTTCGATCGCTCGGGCCATCGGATCGGCTACGGCGCGGGTTATTACGATTTAACGATCGCGCAATTGCGCGCAAAGAAGCCGATTGCCGCTGTCGGGCTTGCTTTCGCCGTTCAAGAGCTCTCACGCGTACCGGCGACCGCCTTCGACGCGCCGCTCGATCTTGTGCTAACCGAAAAAGAATTGATCGATTTGCGGAACGCGTGAGCATGCGCATCCTTTTTGTTGGCGACATTGTCGGACGCAGCGGCCGTGCGCTCGTTTACGAACGGCTGCCCAATCTCATTCGCGACTGGAAGCTCGATCTGGTTGTGGCCAATGGCGAGAATGCTGCCGGCGGCTTCGGCATTACCGAAACCATCTATCGCGAATTGATCGATGTCGGCATCGATGCGATCACGCTCGGCAATCATGCTTGGGATCAAAAGGAGGCGCTCGTTTTCATCGAACGCGCGCCGCGGCTCATTCGTCCGATCAATTATCCGCCGGGCACGCCGGGCCGCGGCGCGGCGCTGGTCGACGCCAAGAACGGCGCACGCGTGCTGATCGTGAACGCGATGGCGCGCGTTTTCATGGATCCGCTCGACGACCCGTTCGCCGCAATAGACCGCGAACTGGCGGCTTGTCCGCTTGGGCGCGGCGCCGACGCTGTCATCATCGATTTTCATGGCGAGGCGACGAGCGAAAAACAGGCAATGGGATTTTTCTGCGATGGTCGCGCCACTCTCGTGGTCGGCACCCATACGCATGTGCCGACTGCCGACCTTCGTATCCTCTCAGGTGGCACCGCTTACATCACCGATGTAGGCATGACCGGCGATTTCGATTCCATCATCGGTATGGCCAAAGAAGAGCCGCTGCAGCGTTTTCTAAGGCGTATTTCCTCTGCACGTTTCGAGCCGGCAAGCGGGCCAGCCACGCTGTGCGGGCTCGCGCTCGAAACGGATTCGGCCACGGGTCTTGCGAGCCGCATTGCGGCAGTTCGGCTTGGCGGCGTGCTGGAAGAATCGCGGCCGGCATTTTGGTTGTGAGCAGGCAAAGACGCAAATTGCGTCTGCCGCTTCCTTGAACTGCGCGTTCCGTCACCTTAATAGTCACCCCAATAACCGATCGGCACGCAGCCATTGCTGCGCGCTGCGATGATCGGAACTGCCGCAGGAACGACCCATGGCCGGGCATTCGCAATTTAAGAACATCATGCATCGCAAGGGCCGCCAGGATGCGGCCAAGTCGAAACTGTTCGGCAAGCTTGCGCGCGAGATCACGGTCTCGGCAAAAATAGGTCTGCCCGATCCGGCGATGA
>Ga0193751_1001984_pt1 | contig 12676 bp, 10 predicted proteins | sample L1c2metaG_FD_143050 | JGI IMG/M metagenome (GOLD analysis project Ga0193751, IMG submission 143050) | Soil microbial communities from a riparian zone of the East river system, Colorado, United States - L1c2 | ecosystem: Environmental > Terrestrial > Soil > Riparian zone | place: USA: East River... | reverse complement strand
AAAATCTTTCTCGCTGGTGGGACAACTCTTTCCTTCCTACCGGAGTCTACTTAAGGGAACGCCTCTGTCGCTTCACTCTGGGGAGCTTCGGCTCCCCGTTTTTTCGTCGGCGGCACTCAATCTGTACAACCACACTCCGCCTACATTTGGGATTCTGTTTGCACATGATAGCTCATCTGTTCCCGAGGAGTGTGAAGGATGGAGGGGTCGTAAGATCAAGGATGGGTCGGAAGATTAAGGATCGCGAGAGTCATGGAAAAAGGTTATCCGGCCTTCCCTGCATCGACCTTGAAAACTAATACGGATAACTTCGAGGGCGTCCGTGCGGCGGGGATTAAAGCGAGGCCCGTGCATCAATGCACGGGCCCTTGAGGATTTCGACTATCGAAACAACTTGCGGCGGGCCATTCCAGCCAAACCCACTAAACCAGATCCCATCAACATAAGTGTGCCCGGTTCAGGGACCGAGCTTACTTCTCTCAGGCTAAATGTTATAGCTGTGCCCTCGCCAGCGTAGCAAGTGGGCATGGTACTGTTACATTCGAAATACGAGTTTGTGGCAGCGTTGTAATAAATATTGTAATCCGTGGACCCATTGGATAGAACAAAAGAAAGCCCGCCCAAGTTCAGAAAGGGACTCGATGAGAACACGTCATTGGTATTATCACCGTACGTTCCGACGCCCAGGAGAGTCATGGCGAAGCCGTTCTGCGTACCCGATATTGAGGTTGCGAGAAATTCATTGCCCGACACCGGGGTAGCCGTCAAACTGCCGTTACCCGTTATGCCAGTTCCACTAAACGAAAAATCAAACGTTACAGAGTTCGCATACAGATTCTGAGTGCCCGACAGCAAGAAAAAAAGTACAGGCAACGCAGCCAAGAGCCTCGACGAGGTACGCATTTGAGATCCCCATTCCTGCATGTTCCGATTGGAACCGATTCTGAGACCGGTACGACATACCCGTCCCTCCCCTATTGGAGCAATCCAGGCACCAATCCAAAAATAACTGAAACTAAAGGACTTAGTAAGATATTTTCTCTGTGTTTGTTCTAACGTCTTACCCTTTGTCTGCAAGACTCTGCGCATACGTTGGGAGGTCGTCGCTTCTCTGCAATAATCCTTGGCGGGTTCAGAATATTTCTTCCCGTTGCCGTTTCGGCGGTCTGTGCTGGCGGGAAAACGAACGTTTCATTCGACATTCATGGCAAGCATTCAAGTTCCCCTTCTCGATTTGAAAGTGCAGTACCGGAGCATCAAGCCAGAGATTGACGCGGCCGTCGCAAAGGTGCTGGATAGTGGTCAATTCGTCCTCGGCGCCGAAGTGGCGGGATTTGAACAGGAATTCGCCGCCTATTGCGGTGCAACGGAATGCGTTGCCTTGAATTCGGGAACGAGTGCTCTGCATTTGTCCTTGTTGGCTGCGGGAGTAGGCCCTGGAGATGAAGTCATCACGGTCCCATTCACATTTGTCGCCAGCGTCGCCGCAATCCTTTACGCCGGAGCACAGCCCGTATTGGTCGATATCGATCCCAGTTCCTTCACCATGGATCCTGGTGCGATCGAGGCGGCGATCACTCCGCGTACCAAAGCGATCCTGCCCGTGCATCTTTACGGTCAACCGGCCGACATGGACCCGATCGTCGAAATATCGCTGAGGCACGGACTGGCCGTCATCGAAGACGCCGCGCAGGCGCATGGAGCGAAATATAAAGGCCGCCCCGTGGGCAGCCTCGGAGATATTGCGTGCTTTAGTTTTTATCCCGGCAAGAATCTGGGAGCTTACGGCGAAGGCGGCGCCGTGACCACCAGCAACGCCGAATACGCGCGCACGATTCGCATGCTTCGCGATTGGGGACAGGACGGCAAGTACCATCACGTGCTGCGAGGATTTAATTATCGGATGGAGGCCCTTCAAGGTGCCATTTTGCGCGTCAAACTCCGGCACCTTGACCGATGGACTGAGGCTCGTCGCACGATAGTGGAGAAGTACAATCGGTTGCTGGCCGGTTCAAAGGTCGAGCGGCCTGCGGAAATGCCTTGGGCCCGGCACGTCTATCACCTCTACACATTGCGAACCGCCCATCGCAACACTCTGCAACAATCCCTGCAAGAGAAAGGCATTCAGACCGGCATTCACTATGGGGTCCCGGTTCATCTCCAGCCTGCCTACGCGAACCTTGGATACGAGCGAGGAAGTCTCCCACGCTCCGAGAAAGCCGCAGACGAAGTTCTCTCGCTCCCGTTGTATCCGGAGATGACTGACGACCAAATTCTCACCGTGACGCGGGCGGTTGCGAATAAGAGTTAGCCCGCACGACTGCCTGAGAAGCATCGTCGTGGCCGCACATTCGAGTATCTCAATAGAAGAACTGACAGTCGGGCCGCCGACTTCAAGTACGCCGTCGAATGTCGAATGGCGAGATAATTATCTGCGGGTGCCGTCGATTTCGCGGCTTGGTGAAGCCGTGAACGCGCTGCTGCGGGCTGCTATACTTGCCCCCAGTTCCGATCATTCGAGCTAAGAACCACGTGGACGAATACGCCGCCCGGGCCAAGTATTTTCCTCCCTCGTCGATGGCCGCCAGTTCTAGCGGATTGCCATGCGTCGTCCTGCCCCGCTATACTGTCCCGTACTTCAGTGGGGATCAGTGTTCCGGCAGCCTCGGCTTCTGTGTAACGTGTGGTGAAAATAGCCCAACATCTACTGCACAAAGTCTCGTATCCCCTGTTTTTGCGCACCTATTACATAAAGTATCTACTCTCCGAAGTGCGGAAGGACGAGTACTGTCGGCGCCGGCTCGGGATTCATCGCCTCGTGGACCTGGACCTGCGCACCGTCAAACGCAGCAACACTCTGTTCATTCTCGCGAGCGGATCTTCCATCAACAAAATTCCGCCGGCCCGCTGGGACGCAATTGCCCGCCACGATAGTATTGGCTTCAACTTCTGGCCGATCCATCCTTTCATTCCGAATATGTTTTTCGTGGAACCGATCACGGCGGACACTCCTCAAATGTTCGAACTTTTCTGTCGCGTTGCGCGCCAACGCGCCAAGGACTATGCCTCGGTGATGAAGGTCGTCACGGAAGTCCGTCACGCCCTTCCGGCAATGCGCTTCGCGGGCTTGGAAGAGTTCCATGGGCCGTGGTACACGCTGCGCACTTTTCCTGTGGCCGCCAACAGTGAAGCGGAGTTTGCTTACGGCCTGCACTATCTTCGGTTGAAAGGATTGTTTGATACCGCCGACCGCGTCAAAAGCCTGTTTAAGCAGGCATCCACTCTGAGTTGTCTAATCGCGCTCGCTATCCGCATGCAGTACCGCACAATTGTTCTCTGCGGCGTTGACCTGAACCATTCCGAGTATTTCTACCAGGACGCGGCGCTATATCCTGAAACAAAAGGGTTTGAATTCAGTCCGCGCTACCGGCCGCACGCCACCAATTCCCCGATGCCATGGCGTATAACTATCAAATCCGTCATCCTGGAGATGAAACGCCAGTTGCTCGACCCGGCGGGCATCCAACTCTATGTTGAGAACCGCTCCTCGGCCCTGTGGCCTGAGGTCCCTCAGGCACCTAAGGAGCTGCTTTCCGTCGCCGGTTGCGAGCCAAGCGCATCGGAGAACGTATAGAGTTGACTGGAAATATGCCGAAATGTGCTGGATCAAGACATGCCGGCCCTCATCGAAACACTTGAGGAACAAACATCGGAGCCTGGAGCACTGGCGCGCAAACTCGATTATCTCCGGCGCAATGATATGTCCCGAGGCTGAACTCATTCATGCCACTTGATGTACTCACTGTTGAAGACATTCGCTGGCTGCGCCTTGTCGAGAGCTTTGGAGCGGACGTATTTTACCAACCAGAGTATTGCAAGCTTCAGCAAGAACGAATGCCGGCGTTTCCGCTTCTGTTTCATTACCACGATGAACTGGGCGAAGTACTGGATGTAGTGCTTGAAAAGCAAGTCTCAACCCTTGATTTCTATCGAGACGCTTCGCTGCCGATGCTCCAAAACCCCACGGATCTTGTCTCCGCTGAGTACAACGGACCGATAGTTCGGGCCGATCCTGAGACTGCAAGAGAGGTGATTCGGCGGTTTCGGTCGTCCGTCGACGCACATTGCCTCTCCCAGGGCGTGGTGACCGAATTCGTTCGGTTCCATCCGTTCCTTTCAGCAATCGATCACGTCCGCGAAATAGAGGAGTGCATCTGCGTAAGCGAAGTCATCTACATCGATTTGAGCAAGGGCTACGAGGCCGCAAGACATGGCTACCGCAAGGGCCACCGGGCGGCCGCTACGAAGGCGGCGCGCAGCGGCATAGAGATTCGCTTCGTGGATCCTAACCAGGAGAATATTGGCAAGCTTACGGCGTTGTGGAACGACACAATGAGGCGCCGAAACGCAATTGCCGAGCGGGTGCGGTCGCACGCCTTTTTCGATCGCCTCTTCCGCTCTCTAGGTAAGAATGCTGTATTGGTCGAGGCTCAGCACGGTGAAGAATGCGCCGTTTCGGCCCTCTTTCTTTTAGGGGATACTCAGTTGTGGTACATGTACGCAGGCACCAATCCGGACTTGAAATCGAGCGAGGGCGGCGTTCTGTTGCTTGATCGCGTCGCGCATTGGGCGGCGGAGTCGGGTTACTCGACGCTGGTGTTGGGCGGCGGGTCATCGCGAGATGACAGCATTCATTCATTCAAGCGAGGCTTCTCCCACTTGGCCCGGCCTGTATTTCAGCTGCGGAAAGTACATAATGCAGCCGCTCTGAACTTCCTGATGGAGGCAAAACTTTCTTATGACGCGAAAGTTGCTCGCGCGACCCAGCTTAACTATTTTCCTCCTTATTGGCTAGACTGACATGAACGATGAGTTGTACGCAAGCCGGACAGGGCTTTAGAATCGATGCAACGATGAAGTCTATTCGACCTCCTTATCCTCGACTCTTGAGTTTGATAATTCTTCTGAGCATTCTGGGCGTGCTACAGGCAGCGGCTGCCCAAAGCAGCAGTCCGCAGAGTTCGGATCTCAAACCAGATACCGCGGCACCCTCGATCGTCGCCTTGCCTGCCGTAAAAGATAGTTCACAGGAAAAGACCACAAGCCCGGCTCCGGCGTCACTCGTGATCGGCCCCGGCGATGATCTTGAGATCACAGTTTACGGCGCGCCTGATCTTTCGGGGCACATGCGGGTGAGCGCCAGCGGAAACATTTCGATCCCTCTAATCGGTTACATTCACCTCGCGGGCCTCAGCAGCAGCGAGGCGGAAGCGGCCATCGAGGCGCAGCTGCGCGAGAAAAGCGTGGTGAACGATCCACAAGTCACGGTATACGTCAAGGAATATGGAAGCAGCGGTATCTCAGTGGCTGGAGAGGTCGCCAAACCGGGATCTTATTCCCCTCTCGGTCCTCATAGATTATTCGACGTGCTGCAGGCAGCCGGCGGTCCGACCGAAAAAGCGGCTAATAAAGTCATCATCAGCCATCGCGGCCAAAAAGAAATCACGACGGTATTCCTGTCGAAAAATCCAGCCGAAATGGCCGCCGCAAATATAGAGTTGCAGCCTGGCGATACCGTTGTAGTCCCGAGGGCAGGCATCGTCTACGTTCTGGGAGAAGTGACTCGCCCCGGGGGATACGTATTGAACTCCTCCGGAGGGGTTACAGTCTTGCAAGTTGTGGCGGTCGCTGGGGGTACGACTCACGTGGCTTCCGCTGGAAAAACCAGACTGCTTCGCAAGACGGAGAATGGTTTTGAAGAGCAACGGATCGACTTGAAGAAACTGCTACGCGGTCAAATTCGAGATGTTGCCGTCCGGGATGAAGACATTCTCTTCGTCCCCAGCAGCGCGATCAAAACCGCGCTGAATGCCAGTTCGCTAGTGGCCGTAGCGGCCAGTACCGCGATATACCGCGTCCCCTTCTAGCAGAAGGATCACTTACTGAATGCCGGCTCTTCCTATGCCCTGCCTCATTCGCGCGAGGCAATCTGCATGACCTTCGATACTGCCAAGCATGTATCGTCCAGGTCTCGTTCCGTTAGGGTGGGATGAACCTTGAACATCAGACTGGTCTCGCCCAGCTCCCGCGCCACTGGAAGACGGTGCGGGGGCCGCATCGATTCCGGAAAGGCATTTTCCAAATAAATCTCGCTGCATGTGCCCGAGAGACAAGGGATGCCCTCAGCTGCGATTGCTTCTTGAACCCGGTTCCGATCCCAGCCATCTCGCAGGCGTTCCGGTCGGACAAAGACGTCGTACTTATAGTAGGAATGAAAAACGCTGTCAGGAGGACTCACCACCCGCAAGGCTGGAATCTTGCTGAATTCCTGGCTCAGGAACGCCGCGTTCCGCCTGCGTCTTTTCACCATATCCGGCAGTTTCCTCAACAGTGCGCGCCCCATCGCCGACTGGGCCTCAGTGAGCCTCCAATTTGTGCCAAATGATTCGTGAAGAAATCGGTATCCCGGCGGATGATCGCGTTCATACACTGCTTCGAAGCTCTTGCCGTGATCCTTGAAGCTCCATCCGAGATTCCAAAGTTTCCGGTCATTCGTCAGCAGCATGCCGCCTTCGCCGCCTGTCGTCATGTTCTTGTCCTGGCAGAAGGAAAAGGCTGCCATGTCTCCAAACGAGCCGATTGGTTTCCCACGGTACTGTGCCCCGTGTGCCTGCGCACAATCTTCTACTACGGCGATCCCTCGGCTCCGAGCCAACTCCATGATGGAATCCATCTCACAAGGCCATCCCGCCAGGTGCACCACGATAATGGCCTTGGTTCGCGGTGTGATCACCTGCTCAACCGTCTCGGCTGTCAGATTGCTACTGTTCCTGTCGATGTCCGCGACCACCGGCGTAGCCCCGCGCATGACCGCGCAACTGGCCGACGCAATAAACGTCCTGCTGGGAACGACCACTTCATCTCCCGGGCCAATGCCCAGGCAGTACAGCGCCAACTCCAGGGCCAACGTGCCATTCGCTAGCGCAATCGCATACTTGCATCCAGTGAAGTCTGCAAACTCTCGCTCGAAAGCCCGTCCTTCGTCTCCCGTCCAATAGTTCACTCGCCCTGATCGCAAAACCGCGACTGCGGCCTCAATTTCCTCTTCCTCGAAAACAGGCCAAGGTGGGAAAAGCTCTGTACGCACGGGTGTCCCGCCGCTGATTGCGAGGGCTTGCCCTAGATCGCTAACTGTCGTCATAAGTAGACTCATTCTCAAAGTATCAGAATTCGTCGAGACGAGCCAAGCTGCGGAGGTCGCCTGAAGGATCGGACGCTAAGCAGCATCGCGGATCGAGCCGTACAAACGACAGTCTGAACGCGGATTGGACGCTGTTTGACACCCGCCTGCGGCTCCGATACTTTTACTGTAACTCGCATTTCTTTCCATATGCCAACCCCTCAAGGCGCACAGCTCAACCCCACACACTCGAATAACAACGATTCAATTCGTGAGCACCTGTATGCGCAGATGGTATTGATCCGGCGCTTCGAAGAACGAGTTCTGGAGCTCTTTGCCGCTGGGGAACTCTTCGGCACCACGCACTGCTACATCGGTCAGGAAGCCAATGCGGTCGGCATCATCAATCATCTTGCGCCACGGGACATCATTTTCAGCAGCCACCGCTGTCATGGACATTTCCTGGCGAGGACCGGGAAAGCGGATCTCCTGATGGCCGAATTGATGGGTCGCGCCAATGGACTGGTCGGCGGACGAGGCGGCAGCCAGCACATTTGTTACGAGAATTTTTATTCCAACGGCGTGCAGGGCGGAATTGTCCCCACCGCGACAGGCATGGCGTTAGCCGAAAAGATGCAGCGCACCGGCGCCATTGCAACCGTGTTTATGGGAGATGGCACGCTCGGAGAAGGATTGGTGTACGAGGCATTTAATATGGCCTCGCTTTGGAACGCGCCCATCCTGTTCGTGATTGAGAACAATCGCTGGTCCCAAAGTACTCCGGTCGAGAAACAACTGGCTGGAAGCATGCTCGCACGGGGTCGTGCGTTTGGCATCGAGAGCGGTGAAATCGAGTCCACAGATGCCGAAGAACTCTACAATCATTTCGAGCCGATCGTAAAGAAAGTTCGGCAAGAACAGCGGCCCCACCTCGAAATCATCCACACGTATCGCCTCTGCCACCACTCGAAGAGCGACGACATGCGTCCTGCGGAGGAGATTGAACGCCACCGCCAAAACGAACCGCTTCCCAAGTTCCGATCCCGCCTGAAGCCGGACGTCGCCGAGCGTTTCGATGAAGAAGCTCGAACGAAAGTGGAGCAAGCTGTTGCCTGGGCGCGTCAGCAGCCGTTTCCTAGCGCATCCACTCTGGGCGTCGGTGCCGCTACTGGTTTCAGTTCGGCGGAAAATACTGCGGCGCCGAGGTAATGGCAAACGTGTAATGGCAACCATCGTTCTCAATTCGCTGAACGCGGCTTTGCATAAAATGCTCAGCGAAGATCCGCGCGTCATAGTCATCGGCGAAGATTTGCTCGACCCCTACGGCGGGGCCTTCAAAGTGACCAAGGGTCTCTCCACCAAGTTTCCGGAACGAGTGCTAACCACGCCGCTGAGTGAAGCCGGGTTCACCGCGCTTGCGGCAGGGATGGCCATTCGCGGCCTGCGTCCAATTGTGGAGATCATGTTTGGCGATTTCCTGATGCTGGCCGCCGACCAGATTATCAATCACATCGGCAAATATCGCTGGATGTACAACGACAAAGTGCGAGTGCCGCTGGTGATTCGCACTCCGATGGGCGGACGGCGCGGCTACGGTCCCACGCACAGCCAAACCCTCGAAAAACATTTCATCGGCGCCCCCGGATGGCACGTGGTCGCTCCCAGCCCGTTCCACGAACCCGGCACACTGTTATCCCGAGCAGTCCTCGACGACGACGATCCCGTCCTCTTCATCGAGAACAAAGCGATGTACGCCCGTCCCGTAAGGGAAGTCTCCTCCGATGGTCGCCTCGGGGATTTTCACGTGCGCACCACGTCTGGCATGTATCCCACCGTTACTTTATCGTTCGACTCCTTCTCACGCGCCGATGTAACCCTCGTGGCTTACGGCGGGATGGCGGAGTTGGCGGAGACGGCTGCCGAGCAATTACTGATGCGAGAAGAAATATTTTGCGAAGTGGTGGTGCCATCCAGTATCAGCCCAATCCATTTGGAACCGATTCTCGACTCTCTGCGCCGTACCGGAAAACTGGTGGTCTGTGAGGAAGGTACGCAAACCGCGGGATGGGGAGCGGAACTGATCGCAGGGGTCAGCGCCCGAGCATTCGAACTCCTGCACGCGCCACCCTTGCGAGTTGCGGCAAAGGATGTTCCGATCGCCAATACCAGCACGCTAGAAACGGCAATCCTGCCACAATTAGAAGACGTCGATCAGGCGGTTCTGCGGGTGTGCGCTCATAGCCGTCGGGTAATGACGCGTTAAGATTCCAACCGGCGCCGATTTCCATACAATCAGATGGTTGAGTGAGGTAGCAAGAATGCAGGTCTTACGCGTACCCCTGCTGAACGCGAACGAGGATGAAGTTGCCGTGGTCGATGTTCGCGTGCGGGAGGGCGCCGAGGTGCGCAGTGGGGACGTCCTTCTAGTCGTGGAATCCACCAAAGCCGCATTGGACGTAGAAGCACCCTGCTCGGGCTACGTTCGCAATCTGCGCGTCGAAAAGGGACAGCGGGCGAAAGTCAATTCCCTGTTGTGCGTGCTCACGGCTTCTCCGGACGAGCCAGTTTCTATTTCTGAAGCTGCCTTGGGAGAAGCTGGGTTGAGCGAAGCTGGGTTGAGCCAAGACCGTCCGTTCCGGATCACTCGCAAAGCGCAGGAACTGGCGGAGCGCCACGGCCTGGATGTGTCCAGCCTGGGGCTGACTGGAATCATCAAGGAATCAGATGTGGAGCGGCTGTTGCAAACGCAGTCAAAGACTGCCGACGTGAGCAATCACAAGCGGGAACGACTGGCCGTCCCACCCGGAGCCGGACAGCCCGTTCTTGTGTACGGTGCCAGCGGCCATGCGCGCGTGCTGATCGATCTGATGCGACTGACCGGAGAACTCTTTCCCGTGGCGGCGGTGGATGACAGTTCTTCTGACGAGGAAGTATTGGGCGTTCCTGTGATCGGGAATTCTTCCATGTTTGCGAAGTTAAGAGCCGACGGAATTGAGCGGGCCGTGTTAGGAATTGGAAGTGTGAACAACCATCCGGCGCGAGCAAAGCTTTACGAGCGGCTGGTAGCAGGGGGGTTCAACGTACCAAACCTGATTCATCCCCGCGCCATGGTCGAGCCCTCGGTGGTGATGGGAGTGGGCAATCAGATACTTGCCGGTGCAGTGGTCGGTTCCGCGGCGAAGCTTGGCGACGACACAATTATTAATAGCGGAACCGTCGTCTCCCACGATTGTGTCATTGCCTCGCACACTCACCTTTCTCCGGGAGCCATCCTGGCCGGTGGCGTTGAAGTCGGCGAAAACACGCTGGTCGGTATGGGCGCTACGGTTTACCTGGGGGTGCGGATCGGAAGCAAAGTTATCATCGCCAACGGATCGCACATTATGAAAGACGTGCCGGACGGCTCCGTGATCCGAAGCGGAGGCCCGCCCCGTGTGCGCTAACTTAAGCTTTTCCGTTTAGCGTCTGCCACCTTCCTCGAAGCCCGTTTCTGGGCATTTTCCGAGTGCGGACTCGTCGGATCTTGTACTAGTGCGGTGGGCCGACCCGCGCCACCAAAAAAAACTACTTTGCGGCCTGTGGGTTCAGCGGCTTGTAGCCGTCGGTGAGGGTCTTCAGGAAAGCAACGAGAGCATCTTCCTCCTGCTCCGTCAGCTTCAGGTTGCCCAGTTGGCGCTTGTTGAGGTTGCTGGCGTCTTCGGGCGCTGGCCAGCACGTCACCTTTTGACCGGGATCCCCGGCCACGCACCGGGGCAGCACGTCCCGCGTGTTGTAAAAGTGCACCACTTCTTTCAGGCTTTTGAAGTAGCCATTGTGCATGTACGCCTTCACAAATTCCGGCCTCGGACGCATGTCCACATTCCGCAAAGTGGGCACCTGGAATTTCGCATCGAACTTCGGCGCAAGCCTCAGCCAACCGGAATCAGGATTCAATTGACCGCTGTCGCTTTGCGACGTGCGCAGGAAGTTTCCGACGCCCGTATCCACGTACGCCCCTCCGGCGGCGTTGGGACTATACCCGCGTTGGTCGGGCCGGGCCTCGTAGTAAATTTGCAATCCTGGATTTCTCGGAACGCCCAGATTGCTGGCCGTAAAATCCGTAAACAGAGGCTCCTCGCCGGGCCCGCCATCGCGATGACACTCGTTGCATCGCGCCTTGCCGCGAAATAGCTCGTAGCCCAATTTTTCCTGTGCCGTGAATTGCTCCTTTTCCGCCTGCACGTAGTCATATTTCGACGTAAACGGGCTCACCTCGGGCGAAAACTCATACGCGGAAATCGCCAGCGCGAAGTTGTCATAGGCTCGGTCGGCCCGCGCCCGGTCCGCCACGTTCAGGTGAAGCGGCAACGGGTCACTCGCCGTCGGCGGCCCGGGCGTCGAACAAACTTTCTCCGCGTCCGTCGGCCATTGAATGTGGAACGAGTCCTCGCCCCACACCTTCCCAAACAGCTTGCGATACACTGCTTGGGAAAGCCGATACGCAACGCAAGCCGAATCCGGCAAACCCATTTCCACGGGATTTGTCGGCGGTCCCTGCGCCTGCTCCGCGCTCGGATTCTGTAAGCGGCAGCCGCTCGCCCGCATGTCCCAGAAGTTCCCACCAACAAAATCGCCCTGCAGTTCGTTGTAGTGCAGCACCGGAGCGAACGGCGCATACATATAGCTTTGCGGCTTCCGATTGCTGAACCGCGTCCTCACCGATCCGGGATACGACACGCTCGTCAGGTTCAGAGCTTGAATCGGCCCCGTAAATCCCGTTTCCGGCGTATGGCAGAAACTGCAAGCCTCGTTCTGATTGACCGAAAGGTGTTTGTCGAAGAGCATCAGCTTCCCCAGCGTGTGCATTTGCCCCTGCCGATCGAGCGTCGTGTGTTCCATCTGGCTGAGAGTATCGGCCTCGATGCCATCCAGATCGGCAACCACCTTCGCCACATCCTGCCCGAAAGACGCAGGCATCTGCCCCTTCAAATCCATGGTTGACTGCGCTCCCATGGAACTGGATGTACCTGACTGGGGTTTGCCGGCCGCTGAAATCAGGAGGGCGCCAAATGCGAGAAGACCGGTGAGTAATGCGGCGAGACTCCGATTGCCCATGGGCTGCTCCTTCACCGCTGTGTGAGCCTATGGCGAACGGCATCAGACTAACACAATCATGAAAGGCTGAGGAACACCACACATAGTGTCAATATCCTAGAAAGAAGGGCCGAGCCGTTGCTCGATGTTCCAAAAGTCTGCGGCTCTCGCCGCGAAAGATACTACTGGTGGAGTCGGCAAAACGCAGATGGCCATTCCTGACACCTAGCGATTGTTCCCGAGTGGCGGGCAACTCTGAAGTTATGGGCTAAGACGGACTTCCGACGACGCGGGCTCGAAGTCGGCTTCGGGTCATTGCCACCTCTCAGCTGTCTTCCAGTCCGAGATTGTCGTTCACGGCATGGCCGAGTTTCTGCTTGCAGCCGAGATACCGCTCGGTTGTCTGAACCGATGCGTGGCCAA
>Ga0193751_1001981_pt1 | contig 12690 bp, 4 predicted proteins | sample L1c2metaG_FD_143050 | JGI IMG/M metagenome (GOLD analysis project Ga0193751, IMG submission 143050) | Soil microbial communities from a riparian zone of the East river system, Colorado, United States - L1c2 | ecosystem: Environmental > Terrestrial > Soil > Riparian zone | place: USA: East River... | reverse complement strand
GATGCAACTTCGCGGGCATTCGAAGAGGAGCGAGCCAAAGGGTTCCTGGGAATGCGCAAGGAAGACATCGATCATTTTTTGAATCAGAGGGTTTTGCTCGAACCGGCAGCTTCCGGCGTTTCGGATCTCCAGTCAGAAACGCGCCGGCCGCTCGTGATTCTCGGAGTATTGGTGGCATTGGTGCTGCTAATTGCTTGCGCAAACGTCGCGAACCTGATGACGGCCCAGGCCTCCGCGCGGGCGCGCGAGATGGCAGTGCGTGTCTCGATTGGCGGCGGGCGATGGCGTCTGGTTCAGATGGTGCTGGTGCAAAGCGCATGGCTCGCGCTGCTCGCGGCTGCCGTCGGCGGGTTGTTCGCATGGTGGTCAGGACCGTTTGTCGTCAGCATGATCAATCCGCCGGACAATCCGGCGCGCCTGCTCCTTCCCGCTGACTGGCGGGTGTTGGGTTTTGGATTGGCACTGGCCCTCGGTGTGACTTTGTTGTTTGGGCTAGTGCCCGCGCTGCGCGCTTCGTCCGTCAATCCAGTTAGCGCACTTAAGGGCGGAGAGGATCCACACTCGAAGCGCCGCTTGATGCACGCGCTGATCGCCGTCCAGGTGGCTTTCTGTTTTCTCGTGCTATTCGTCGCAGGCCTTTTCGTCAGTACGTTCAAACGCTTGTCGCATCAGCCGACGGGCTTTTCCGCAGACCGGCTTCTCGTTCTCGATGCTGTTACAAAGCAGCCTCAGCCGCTGGAGTTCTGGGTGCAGGTGGCCGAGCATCTACGAAGTGTGCCGGGAGTTGAGACGGTCGCGCAGGCCGATGCGCCGCTGCTCGGGGGCAATAGTTGGAACAACTTCGTTTCCATCAACGGCGGACCCTCCAATGGAATTCTATCTTACATGCGCGGTGTTTCCCCCGGCTGGCTAGAAACAATGAAGATCGCCCTGATCGATGGCCGAGACTTCCGCCCGAGCGATACGCATCCTGGGTCAGCAATCGTCAATGAAACTTTCGCAAAAGTTTATTACGACGGTGTAGATCCGGTCGGAAGGACGTTCGACCTCGCGAAGGACGAAGGCCTGCGCCTGCGATATCAAATCGTGGGCTATGTGGGGGATGTTCGGTACCGGAATCTGCGTGAGCCGATCTTGCCGCAGTTCTACGTTCCTTTTCGCTCCGTCGACGCCAGCGGTGCACCGCGCAAGAAAGGGGCGGCGACGTTGCTGGTGCGCACGTCCAGCTCCAATCCGCGCACGCTGGCGTCCATCCTCCGTCAGGAAGTACCGCGAGCGCGGTCTGAATTTCGCGTGAGCCGCATCCGGACGCAATTAGAAATCAACCAGTCTCACACGGTGCGCGAGCGGTTGCTCGCGACGCTTGCGCTGTTTTTCGCTATCGTTGCGCTATTGCTCGCGGGCGTCGGGCTGTACGGCGTGCTCCATTACTCGGTGTTGCAGCGGCAGCGCGAAATTGGCATTCGCATCGCCGTGGGCGCGCAAGCCCGCGGCATCGCGCGACTCGTGACCATGGACGTGTTTTCAATGGTGCTTTTGGGAGCGGCCGCTGGCGTTGGCGTGGGCATGGTGTCCGTTCGATTCATCGAGTCGCTGTTCTACCAAGTAAAGGCGACCGATCTGCAGATGCTGGCGCCTCCGTCGCTGGCAATTCTCGCAGGAGCGTTTCTGGCCGCGGTGCCAGCGGTGATCCGCGCCGTGCGAATTGATCCGATCACCATGCTGCGCGCCGAATAGCCTCCCGGTTAACCGCCCTGGCATTTCGAGTCGAGCCATCCGGAGATAACTTCCGGATCGTCGGCAAACGAGAAGTAATTCTGTTCCTTCCTGTTTGTCCGTCGCTCGGGAAAAGTCTGGCTCCTCGCTGGCGAAAACAAACTCGATCATTTACATTACTGTCTTAAGCGGAACGAGTAGGAAGCCCCAGCGCTCCTCCTACGCGAGAGCAGATCGCACATGATCACCATCCTCGGTGCAGGCGGCGTTATAGCCAATGAAGTGGTCAAACTCCTCTCTGCGCGGAAGGAGCCGTTCCGACTAGTAGCTCGCAACGCGCGTTCAGTGCCCGGCGCTACGGAGATGATCTCCGCCGACCTCTCTGACAAGGACCAGACCATCCGCGCCGTGGCAGGTTCGAGCATCGTGCATCTTCTCGTCGGTCTCAAATACGATCACAACCTCTGGACGGAAATGTGGCCGCGAATCATGGCCAACACGGTCGAGGCCTGCAAGCACGCACACGCAAAGCTGATTTTCTTCGATAACGTGTACATGTACGGAAAAGTCAGCGGCACGATGACTGAAAAGACGCCGTTCAACCCTTGCAGCAAGAAGGGGGAAGTCCGCGCAAAGATCGCCATCTCGCTGATAAATGAGTGGAAGGCCGGCGCCCTCACCGCGATGATCGCGCGCGCAGCCGACTTCTACGGACCTGAAACACCCAATGGTCTGCCGAACGTCCTGGTGTTCGAGCCACTCGCCAAGAATCAGAAAGCCTCATGGCTCGCAAATGATTCCGTGCCGCACTCCTATAGCTACACGCCGGATGCGGCGCGAAGCCTCGTTACGCTAGCCGAAAATGAATCCGCTTGGAATCAGACGTGGCACGTCGCGACCACACCGAATCCGCCAACCGGAAAGGAGTTCATCGCCATGGCCGCAAAAGAGCTCGGCGTCGCTCCGAGATACCGCGTCCTGAACACGCCGATGGTTCGTCTCATTGGGTGGTTCAATCCGTTAGTCGGCGAAGTCTATGAAATGCTCTACCAAAACGACTCGCCCTATCTCTTCGATTCTTCCAAGTTCGCGAGAGCCTTCAGTTTCTCCGGCACGCCCTACGCCGAAGGAATTCGCGCCACCGCTGCCTCTTTCCAGAAAGCTGCCCCGTCGACGAAGTAGAGAAGGTTTGCCTGTCCCTATACAACCTTGAACCGCTTTCTTGGAGGATTGTCGGCAACCCTTCCCTCATCGGATTACGGAAGGGTTGCCCGTGATCCGCCCGAAATCGGGGTACGAGCCTGTGAAATCTCCGATTTCCCGAACGGGACTTCTAGGGCGCTTGGCGAGGATTCTACTTCCACAGGCAGATCACAATCCGCGCGCGGCCACGCGACGTATTTGTTCAAACATTGCCAGCGCCAGGTCAAAAAAAAGACCGCTATTGCGGGGCCAACCACACGCGCTCATAATTGCAGTTTGGGAGTATCACTATGCAATACAACGCTGACAATGCCCCTCTCCAGCAGCTGGAGGACTGGGACGAGTTTGTAGCCACCCGCTATCGTCAAGGCAAATCGGAAGAGGAATTCCGCAACTATAAGGCCGACGCCAATCCCACCGTCACGGAGTTCTACCGCCAAAACCACGCCCACCAGACGCTTGATTTTGTCCTGAGCAAGAAGGCGGAATATTGCGGCTTGAATCGAGACAAGAAAAGTATTTGGGAAATGGCCGAGTATCTGAACACCTTGGTGGACGACAGCGACCCCGATACCGATCTCACCCAGATCGAGCACCTCCTTCAGACCGCCGAAGCAATTCGCAAGGATGGTCATCCGCGTTGGTTCATCCTTGCCGGTTTTTTGCATGACCTTGGGAAAGTGCTCTGCTTGTACGGAGAACCACAATGGGCGGTGGTGGGCGACACCTTTCCTGTCGGGTGCGGATACTCGGCTCAGGTTGTTTTCCCGGAATTCTTTGCGGCCAACCCTGACAGCAAGATTTCCGATTACCAGACCGAAAATGGAATCTACGAGGTGAATTGTGGTCTCGACAAGGTCCACCTCTCGTTTGGACATGATGAATACATCTATCAGGCGACGCGGAGGTATTTGCCGGACGAGGCTCAGTACATGCTGCGGTACCATTCCTTTTACGCCGCGCACCGGCATAGTGCTTATCGGCATCTGATGAGCGAACAAGACGAACGCATGTTTGAGTGGGTTCGGAAATTCAATCAATACGATTTGTACTCGAAAGGGCGCGAGCGGCCCAAGGTGCAGGAAATTCTTCCTTACTATCAGGACCTCGTGTCCGAGTTCTTCCCCGACAAGATTTCCTGGTGATCGTGCCTAGTGATTGCGTAGTGGCATGGCAGGCCGACAGAATTTTCGCGGCAATCCGGCGGTGCCGTGGCAAAGGCAGAACCCTGGTATTTCCGAAACTAGGGGCGATGGGAATACCTCGTCTCAGCCAATCCGGTAATCCCAACTACCCGCCGCCACCGTGTGCCCCGGAATTCGGCGCACCCGAGACGCTTGGATCGGGTCAGAATTCGAGGCGAAGCGAGAGCTGCAAGTTGCGCTCGCCTTGACCAGAGGTACCGCTACCTTTGGAGAGCACCTTCCCGAACGTTGCGGTGTTCGTCGGATTGAGACCGATATTGGTCGTCCCATTACAGCCGCTGTTGGCGCACCAATTCGGATGGTTCCAGACGTTATAAGCCTCGGCGCGGAACTGGAAGCGAAGCCGTTCGTTGACGGGGAAGGTCTTGAACAAACCCATGTTCCAGTTCTGATATCCGGGCTGATAGATTAAGTTCCGAACGCGCTGGGTGTTAAAGGTTCCCGGCGTGGGTGCTGTGAAGATCGGTGTTCCATCGGGATTGGTGGTGGCGAACCACTGCCCCTTCGGACCAAAGGTGCCGATGATCTTGGGATCGCCATTCACGACCCAGAACTGGCCGTTCCCGCCGCATCCCCAGTTAGCATCCTGCCCCACGCCGGCGTAGTCCACATTCGGCGCGATAACGCTACAGGGCAAACCGGTTTGAAACTGTGTGATGCCGCTTATCTGCCATCCGCCAAGGGCCTTACCTGCAAATCCCTTTTGCTCGCGGAAGAACGGCAGCTGGTAAAGGTAGTTGATGATGACGATATGGCGGGCGTCGAACTCGGAGGGCCCCCAGAGCATGCTGGTGTCATAGGTATCGGGAACGACATCACGCTGGTTCGAGCCATTGTCCATGCTTTTTGACAACGTGTAGGAGACGCCGAACTGGAAAGTGTTGCTGAAACGGCGATTCCACGCCACTTGGAGCGAGTTGTAGGTAGAACTGGCTACGTTGTCGGTTTCGCGAATCGACCCAAAACCCTTGTAGGGCCTTAAAGCGTTGAGATTGACGCCGGGATTCGCTGTCACGACGGCGGCGGTCGGCTGGTTGATGTCGGACTCTCGTTGCTGGTGCAATCCGCGGCGAGCGACGTAGCCGACGCTGAGGAGCGATTTCCAGAAAAGTTCGCGCTCGACGGTGAAATTCCAGGCCCAGGCCTCCGGGTTCTTAAACACTTTGCTCTGCGTAGTCACGACCAAGGGAACGCTAGCGGTTCCGGTGCCGCCAGGATTGTCCACGGATCCAAACGATACGCTTGCGTTGGGTTGGAAGGGAGGATTTCCGCCGAGGAAAATGGAATCGCTGACACCCAGGCGGGTGAAGAAGCGGCCGCCGCCGGCGCGGACCACCGTTTTATTGTTAATCTGGTAAGCGATGCCCACGCGCGGTTGAACGTCGCGCCATTGGATATCGGAGTAATGATCGGGGAGGCCACGGAACAGACCAGCGTAAAGACCTGAGGTAGCCACGGGAACGCGACCACTAGCGGACGAGGGGAATGCGCTTCCGGGAATCACCATACCGTTGTAGAGCTGATCGATCGTCGGGCTACCGGTGATGAGTCCCGTTTTGGGATCAACGGTCACCGCCTTGGCGGGATCGTAGAGGGCGGGGTCGAAGACGGCCATATTTCGCCAAACGGCATGGTACGGAACGACGACCGAATAGCGCAGCCCATAGGTGAAGGTCAGATTCTGCCTGACTTTCCACGTATCTTGCGCGAAGCCCTCCCACATGCTTCCCCGGAAAAGCGTATAAGCCCGGTTGCCGATTTCCGAGTAGGAATCGAAGAGCCCGAGCGCGGCGTTTGCCGCCGCAACGCCGGTCGAGGCCAAGGTGTACCCTGGGCGGACGAACTTTCCGCCGTTGTCGCTGAAGAGGAATTGACCATTCTGATTGTTGGTGCACGTGGGACACGCCTGCACGTTGATTTCGTCGTTGTCGTTTTCCCCGGAATACTCGTATAGCCCGCCAAACTTGAAGGTGTGGTTGCCCTTGACCCAGGAGAAGCTGTCGGACACATCGTAGATGGGACCGGCTGAGTGCGATGGATAGGGTCCACCGCTCAGTCCAGAGAAAGCAGACATGTTTACGGTGGGGATACGGTTGGGGATCTCTTTCCCTGTCGGGAAAATGTAGGGATAGTTGAGACCAACGGTCGTGCGGTCGAGGAAATGTGCCTGATCGACGGGAATGTGGACGTTGTCGAGGCTGAACGACAAGAGAACTTCGTTGACTTTGGTGGGACTGATGGTCCAAACGTGGTCGATCGAGTTGGTTTGATTGGGGCGATCAAAGAACTTGGGAGTTTCGTTTGTGCCGCCGTCTAACGGCTGATACTCCCAAAAGGTGAAGTACACGCGACGGAAGCGAAGACGCTGTTTTTCGGTGAGATTCAAGTCGACCGCGATAGTATCCTTACGCTGATATTGCGGGTGCTGCGCCGAGAAGAACCAGTTTTGGTTGCCGTTGATGGGGGTAGTCAAGTTGGGCAAAGGATAAGCGTTCAGAGTGCCTACGCCGTTAGGACTGGCAGTCGATCCGGTGGTGGCAGTGCCCGGGGCGGGGATAATGTTGCCTGGGAAAGGAAGGCCGGTCTTGGGGTCCATGAGAACCACGGCCTTGTGATAGAAGATGTTGTTCGGGTCGAGGAGTTCACTGAAGTCGCCGCTACGCATCTTAAGCGTAGGAACCGTCAAGCTGTTCGTGTCTGTGAAGATATATCGCACCCATTCTTCTCCCCAGTACCAGAAGACCTTGGTCTTGTCGGTGTTGAAGTGGTTGGGGATGTAGAGCGGCCCGCCGATGTTGTATCCGAACTGATTGTAATGAATCGGAGCAGTGACGCCTGTGGTTCTGGGCACGGCGTTGCGCTGCCATGGATTAGCATCGAAGACTGTATTGCGAACATATTCGTAGGCGGCGCCGTGGAAAGTTTGCGAGCCGCTCTTGGAGGTGATGCGGATCTGTCCGCCGGAGGACCGACCGTACTCCGGGGCATAGTCCGAGGTTAGGATCTGAATCTCCTGGGTGGAGTCCACATCCGCAGCGCCGATGCTGGTGCCGTTGGAGCGGGTGCGCACCGCAGGTGCTCCATCGTAGGTGATCAAACTCTCGGGCGTCCGCGCTCCGTTAATGTTTGATGGCCCCTGAGAAAAATTGAAACTGAGGTTCGCAAGGGTGCCGCCGCGCGTGCCGGGGACCAGATTGGCCATGAAGATCGGGTTGCGGCCGTTTATTTCTAGCGAGTCAATTTGCTCGCGAGTCACAAGCGTTTGCACGGAGGCCGATTCCGTCTGCAGTAAGACTGCCGATGCGGAAACTTCGACGGTCTGGCTGGTAGCACCCACGGTCATATTGGCGTCGATAACCAGATTCGCGCTGGGATCGAGCTTGTTATCTCTAGACTCGAACCTTTGGAAACCGGGCGCCTCAGTACTCATGGTGTAGAGGCCGGGCGGGACATTGGTAATTGCATAATAGCCGGAGTCGTTCGTGGTGGCCTGGCGTTCCACGCCGCTCTTATTTCGGACGGTGACGCTGGCACCCGGAACGCTGGCACCCGAGGGGTCTCTGACAAAACCCGAAATCGTGGCGAGGTCCGACTGGGCCAACCCGATTCCCGCAGCCCCAATGCTGATAAAAAGAGCCAAGACAATCCTAACGCAGGCATTCGTCATGGAAGCCTCCCGGTGGTGTATCGGAGTGATGAATCGGAATTTTCGTTTTGCGTCGTCGGGATATTGAAAGTCTCAGTGGGGGCCGACACTTGTCCCGTCAGGTGAGTTCCCCGTCACATGGTCTCCTTGGAGATTTCGTTCGGATACCTGGCAACCAGCTTCGTCGAGCTTTTAGGACACTACGAGGTGGTTTTGCAATCGGGGAGATCATGTATGTAAACGTTGCCGGGCGATTACTTCCAATCCCCGGAAGCTCCGGCATCGACAATTCCAAGAGGGTTGAATCCATACCCTGAAGAGCCTCGCGAGGCACGAGCGCCCCGCAAATTGCGGGGCTTACCTTGGAGACACAAGAGCACGACAGCGTGCGCCGCGCCGCGTCTCCAAGCCAGCGCGGTGGCACGCAGTTTCGGTGTTTCAGCGGGAAATCGTCGGTATTGTGGTCGAATCCCTCGGATGCACAGGTTCAGAAGCAACTTGCAGTCGTCGTGACCCTCATCGGCCAGAAAAAACGTTAGTGTTTTAAAAAAACGGGGTTCGCGGAGATCCCTGGCGATATCCTCGAAGGAGACTTATGACTCAGAATAAGTCGTCATTCAGGTATTCGATTTTCGGCAGGTTCCAGCACATCGTATAGAGGCAGTGCTGGCCTGGCTTGTTGATGCTGGTTCGCCACAGTCACCGCAAGGATACGAATGTTGCGGTTTCTAGGTAGCATAAGTGTTGACGCCCCGGAGGGCATGTCGATCGTGTACGCAAACAGGTAAGAATAGGCGTACTGCTCGTTGCTTGCGGCGGAATCATGACGATGCGAGGCAAACCATCCGATGTCGGCCCGCTTGATGTAACCGGGACGAATGCCAATCATCTCTCCGTATTCATTCAAACGAAGCTGCGGTTGCTTTCCCTGAGGCGAAGCTCCGCCACGCTGTGGGATGGGTTCTTCAGTAGTCCTCCAGGTTCGGTCGTCCCATTGACCGACAAATCCGGTCCAGTCCTGTACGTTCAAGCTAACTGACTTGTCGTCAACCTTGAAGTCGGCTTTCTGATCGCCGTTGGCCGCTGCCAGCAGGTACAGCCGGTTGAACTGGCCTGCGGGCAAATGGATCGTCTGGCCGTCCGTCGCAACTGCGTTGAATTTACCGGTCATCGCCGGAACCAGCCTGAAGCTGACACCAGCATAGTCAACCTTATCAGGCAACATCTCGGCAGGCAGAGCCTTGCCCTGCGTCGCGGTCGGGAGATCGAACGAGCAATCAAAGCAGCCACTCGCAGGCCTGTTTTCCTGGCTGGCGACGGAAACATCGTAGGGCAGTTCCACTGTCGCGAATTGCGGTACAGCAACCTTCGTCCCCGCCGCTTTGAGCTTTATTGCAAAGCTGCGTGGCTGATATGCACTGAATGACGCAACCAATTCACCATTCTGGATCTTGGCGGGACCGATCGGTTGCTCTTGTCCATTAACTTCTCGAGCTGCGAAAATGGGAGAAGCGAAGCTAATGTGAACGTTGCTCGCCGGCTTACCGTCGACCTCGACAACGCGCACCACGATTTCGTCGCTCTGCTCCGCTTTCTTGAGCGCCAGCATGCGTATGCGGCGATTATTCACCTTGACGAACGAAAATTGATTGCCGAGCGGTCCCGAATGCTTCGTACTCTCGAACGCGACGAGAGGATCGTTGAGGCGGTAGGCCTGCCAGTCTGTTTGCCCCTCTCGCCAATTGCCCTTATGTCCGGCGAGTCCGAACACAATGTCGTGATGGCCCAAGTCTTGCGTTCCCTGGTCGGCATAGCCCCCTCGCGTTCCGGGAGTTCTGATTAATGTCAAACGCACAGTCGTGTCGCTTGGCTTATCGGAGGCGTTCTTGCAGTCCGTAAGGAGGGTAGTACCGTAAGCGCCGCCTTGATCAGTGACGTCGATCCACTGGTGCGAAGCAACTTCGAACTGACGCTCATCTGCATTGGGACGCTGAAGAGTGCCGATGTCCCAATTATAGGTCGCCATCCGGTTAGTTGCGCTGAACGGAAACGTGGCCTTCAGGTTAACTCCCTTGGTCTTCCAATCGATCTGGTTGGCGAACTCCACGCGATTGCCTGCATCGCCGGCCGACAAGAGAACGGTTTGGACAAACCTCGAACCCTCCGTTTCGCGCTCCACCTGAACAGCCACGCGGGCTGGGCCATTCTCGACGACTTTGATCTGAGTTGGTCCGCTCACGTAAGCTTTGGGTGCACGCTGTTCGTCCGCAAAGTCCATGTTCCAGGCGGGCCAGTGTTCCGGATTGTCGATGGAGATGGCAAGGCGAATCGGAGCGGACAGCAGTTCGCGATTGACCTCCTTGTCGAAGATGCTAGAGACGTCTCCGTTCTGATCAAGCTTGACTCTGTAGCGAGCGTTCTCCAGGAGCGACTCAGAAACCTTTAGTTCCGAAGTCGAAGGTTTGGTCTCGGTTGGTTGCACATCAAACACGGCGTAGCCGACCGACGGTACGTGGGCCACGAAGAGAACTCTTGCTGTCTCCTGTTTATCGGCGGAGACTTGTGCCGGCACTTCCTTGCCCTCGGGTCCAGTTACCCGAACGGATTGGGGAATTCCGTTCGGAAACTGGATGTGAGCTTCCACAATGTCTTCGCGCTCCACGTTCAGTGGGTTGTAAACGACAATCGGAGTGCCCCGAGCTTGCGTGTTCATTGCCGACGCGATCGCGTCGGTCGCACTGGCGAGCACGCCGGCGAACTGATTCATCGCAATAATCTCGTCATTCCAACCAAATTCAAACGCCTTTGGCGTGGCCGTGCCAGGAAGAAGATCGTGAAATTGCCCGGCCATTACCAGCGTCCACGCCGCGTTCAGGCGTTCCAGCGGGTACGGCTGCCCACCCAGCCAGGCAGCAGCAAGCGACCCTTTCTCCGCCGCGTCGGCCAACAATTCGTTCTTGCGCATCCAGCGCTTAAAATATGCCTCGGAAGAAATAGATCCAGCCGAGTGGTTGATCAACTCAAGATCGCCTTTGTAGCGCGGCAGGCGATCGGTGTTGCAGCACTTCAGGATGTCATTGAACATCTGATCGGCCCTCGACCAGACCACTTGAATCGGGCCATCGCCCACCTGCACTGGACTCGACTGCAGTTCCCCCGGTTCCTGTTCTGACTCCCATTGAGCCGGAATTGACGGCGGGCTCGGAAGCGATGCCTTGCCTTTGGTTACGATGGCTTCCATCAGCTTCACCGACGCCTCATTCGGTGCGCCACCAATGTCACCAGTCCCGACATAGTGATAGTCAGCCCTGATGCCGGTTAGCTCTGCGTTGATATGGAGACGTTTCACCCAGTCTTCTCGTGGTCTGTTTCGCAACGAGTTCTGTTGCGTAGTTAGGTTGGGATCTGGCGGAAGCGGAGGAGGAGGCGTCTTTGTGAGATCATAAGTCACTTGGCTCCCATACGTCAGGGGATTCAGCGCGGCGATAACCGAACTGCCGTCGGTGCCTTCCCAGATGCCTACGTTGAAAGGAATACCCTCAGGAGTTTTCTCTGGCGATTCCACACCTCCCACATGAGGCGCCGGCTGCCAAGCCGCGGAAAGTTTCTGGGTTGAGAAGCCCTTGATTCCGGCGTGATGCAAAATACTCGGCAGCGAAGCCGGAAAGCCAAAGCAGTCAGGCAACATGTACTCGGAGCTGGCAATGCCGAATTCGCGACGGAAAAACGTGTTGCCATAAAGAATCTGGCGGAAGATGGACTCCGCATTTGGCGAATTCACGTCGCCCTCTTCCATCGACGAACCAGCCGGAAACCATCGGCCCGCTGCGACGTACCGCTTGAGTTTGGCGAAATCAGTCGGGTAGTACTCCTTCATCAGCCGATAACGGTTCGCGCCCGTAAAATTGAAAATGTAATGCGGATACTTATCGGCGAGTGCGAAATTATTGCGCAACGTCTTACTCAGGTATTCCCGGATGGTCCGCGGATACTCCCATCGCCATTCCGTATCCAGGTGTGCGTACCCGACGACGTAAAGAGTCGGTTGTTTAGTCAAATCTATCGAGTCAGCTTTGGCGACGGCCTTCTTCCGGGTCGATACCTGTTTTGCGACCTGTGCAGCCGCGACGTTTAGCCAAACGCTTATGCACAAAAACAAAAGCAGCGGCCATCGCGATGTTGCCCGCATGAGTTGTTCTCCATGGTAAATATCTTGAACTAAATGCGTCCGGCTTGAACGAACCCGAGAGGCACATGAGGCCCAAACTTGAGCATGGCACATGGGACCCTTCGTTCTGGTTCCATACGCTATGGGTCTCATCGCAGACGGGATTATATTACTGGCCCAACAGCTTTTGCCCTGTTTATTACGCCTTTGTCCGCTCCCACGTCTCTTCGTCGACTCTTGCAGTTCAACCGATGAATCAGAGCGCAACCTGATTCTGGGTGAGTCGTCGGCTACTCTTCCATAACGCATTCTGTCCGGGTGCTGAGCGCTCGGGTTCCGACCCAATAACTATACTGACCGGCAAACGGGACTGTGGCTCACGCAGGCGTGGGTTTGACTTATCGCTGCGTTGAGGATAGACGTATACGACTCTCGGAAAGGGATCGATGGCGAAGTTCTTGTTTACGATGCTGCCGGCGAACGACCTAGGCTTGGCGACGCGTCTTGTGCCCATCGCGCGAGCGCTGGCAGATCGCGGCCACGACGTTGCCGTGTTCAACCCCGCTCCGGTGCCCGCCAAACTGGTTGATGATGCGGGGTTGAAGAACCTCCCGATGCCATCGCGTCCGATGCCGGGTTCCTCGGACGATCTCGCGCAAGCAAGCTCGGCCTGGGACGTGGAGCAAATGTTTGGCGCTCTGTTTGGTAATGAGGAATTTGTGCGTGCGGCCACGGCTGCCAACGTCGATGTC
>Ga0193751_1001980_pt1 | contig 12690 bp, 8 predicted proteins | sample L1c2metaG_FD_143050 | JGI IMG/M metagenome (GOLD analysis project Ga0193751, IMG submission 143050) | Soil microbial communities from a riparian zone of the East river system, Colorado, United States - L1c2 | ecosystem: Environmental > Terrestrial > Soil > Riparian zone | place: USA: East River... | reverse complement strand
CTTCCGTTCGCTTGCTTACGGCGACGTAGCGAACTTCAGCCTCCCGCAATAACCCGTCTTGAACCGTTCCCAGCCGCCACGCCTTCCAAAATTCCTTCTCTGCCGTCTCCCTTTGCGAGTAGTCGCTCAGCGCCACCATGCCATAAGAATAATAGCCGAGCGGCACCCGGCATTTTGTCAACGCAAGGGTAGGGGCGAGCAGGTTGTCCCCCGGCAACACGACATCCCCAGCCTGTGCATCCTTCGTCAGGAAATCGATGACACTCAAGGTTTCCAGGCTATAGCTTTGCAACTCCTTTCCCAATGGCTTTCCGTTTAGGTGGTAGGGATCGCGCTCCAGCGCGAAGTGCTGCACCGTTGCAGGTACACTTAAGGCCACAGCGCTCACCGCAATCAGTCCTGCGATTGGCCCGGGCCGCACGCCTCGCGCAACGATGTGCCGATATAAGGTTTGAAGCACTTCAACCGCGAAGATCCATGCTACGTATTTGCTTTGGGCGAGAAACCAGCCGCTGTTGTTGTATTTGTGTGCCCATCCAGCCGGCGTAATGCGGCACGTCAGGGTGATTACCACTCCAATCACGACGAAAAACGCCAGAACGAACCGCAAACCGGATTGCCGGTCCGGACGAAATAACGCACTGAGGATCGCGGGCACGCCAATCACACGGAGACCAAGACAACCGACGAGATAAATCGGCAAGGCGATCCCTGTGAGGGCAACCACGCCAGTCAATCGGCTTTTCATCCCGAGCACTTCCATCATGTGGGAGACGTAGAGCCACGGGTCGAACGCCGTGGTAATCTCTCCGCCATTTTTGTTTCCCAGAAAAACTGACAGAACCAGCGGCGCCCCCAGGGCGGCAGTCAACGCCGCGACTTTGAACAAGTCCGCATTCCGAAAGAGAAGAAGATAAACGACAGCTGCAAATCCCAGGCTGCACATTACATGCGCCGCAGTAAGTATCTTCACTTCCATCAACGCGACAAAAAGCACTGCGGAAAGTAAAAGCCAAACGCCGCTGCGCTCCCGCAGGTAACGTTGCAGACAAAACAATCCGGCAAAAAGGAGTCCCACTCCAGGAAGCATTGGATTGGTATAAAAGAGCGACCAAACCGTGGGCACACTAAAATACCTCACGGACCAGTCGCCTTTTTCGCGCTGGAGCAAGCCGGGAATAAAGGAAAAGTCTTCCCCGAAAAAAACCAGGAACACGACGAGGGCGCCGAAGCATCCCGAGCCGAGCCAGCTTCGTGAGAAGCAAAAAACACTCAAAATGGAAAGAGCCAGGAACAGCGTCGGCACAAAGCGCAGCGTGAGGTCGCGCGTGTTGAGACCAGTTGCGTTGGCGAACATCGCGGCCGAAAGATCCATTCCGTAGTGATAGGTGAGCGGGTGCCCGGAAAAGACCGGAGCTTGAGGCGGTATGGTATGCGTCAGCTCGTTGGCAATCGCGATATGAAGAAAGACATCAGGAACCGGATGGACTCGCATGGTCCCGTCCGTCCGTAACGTCAGATTCGTGTAATACAGCGGCAGAAAGGCCAACACCATGACTCCAAGCGCGACAATCCCGGCCACGGCCAGGCCGGACCTGTCGCGCGACCGCCTCGCGGTCTTTTCATGGTGCGCCCCGAGCTTCTCGGCCTGACCGAACAGGGATTTCCACTTGCCGGCGTGGAGATAAACAAAAACTGCGGTAATCGCCAGCGGCCAAAGGACGTAGAGGTGTGCTTGGTGAGCAAACGCAATTAGCCAATAAGCGAGACCGCTTGCGACCAAACCGAGAACACAAGCCAAGGTAAAATCTTCCACCGGGCTGAGCGTCCGCTTCAGTAAAAGCAGCAGGAGCTTGCCGGGCCCATAGGCCAGCATGACAACGGCGACAAAGAAGAGGCACGCGCCGAAAAAAATTTGCATGTCTGAAATTAAAACTTGCACCTCGGCAAGACGAGTAGCCGACTAGCCCAACTTGCCAGATCGGCGCAAGGCAAAACTACGGCTACGTTCCCGCAGCCTTGTTTTGACGAAATCCAAGTCGTCCCATAGTTTCGGAGGTTTTGCGGAACATAGATTTACCGTCGCAATCTCCTGAGCGGCGTTCGCTGTCGGTCGTCGCGCCAGTTTACAATGGCGAGGCTTCTGTCGCTGAGCTGTGCCGGCGCCTGGGTGAAGTATTGCCGCGTGTCGCGGCGCAGTACGAGATCATCCTGGTCAACGATGGCAGTAGAGATCGAAGCTGGGATGTGATCTCAGAACTGTCTTCGCGGTCACCGGCAGTGCGTGGTCTAAATCTGATGCGCAACTACGGCCAGCATAATGCCCTGCTTTGCGGCATTCGCGCGGCGAAATATGAGGTGATCGTGACCATGGACGATGATCTGCAGCATTCGCCAGAAGAAATCCCGCGGCTGCTCGCCCGCCTCGATGAGGGATTCGATGTGGTTTACGGCACTCCGGAAAACGAACAGAACGGGCTCATGCGCGCGATCGCTTCACGCATCACGCGGCTCGCTCTGCGCAGTGCCGTTGGCACCGACGTGGCGAAAAACGTGAGCGCATTCCGCATTTTCCGCACACAATTGCGCGAGGCATTCGCCGGCTATCAGACTCCGTTTGTTTCCATCGACGTGCTGCTTACCTGGGCAACAACTCGCTTCGGCGCGACAACGGTCCCCTTTCAGCAGCGCCACTCCGGCGCTTCGAACTACACGTTCCGAAAATTAGTACGCCATGCGCTCGACATGATGACGGGCTTCAGCACTGCGCCACTCCAGCTCGCAAGCTTGATCGGATTTGCCTGCACGCTCTTTGGCATTGGCGTTTTCTTTTATGTCTTCGTCCGTTATTGCCTGGAAGGAAGCGTGCCGGGATTTCCGTTTCTCGCCTCGATCATTGCCATTTTTTCCGGCGCGCAGCTTTTCGCATTGGGAGTGATAGGCGAATATCTGGCCCGCATGCATTTCCGGACAATGAATCGTCCGGTTTACATCATTCGAAGCGTTAGTGGCGAAACAACCGACGGCTCATAACCGCGCCGATGATCGCACAACTCGATTTGGCGGCGATTGCTGATCTAAAGGAGGCGTTACCACGCTTCGCGCACAAGCCCCTGGCTCATCTGCCCTATCTCAAGCGCGATCAAGTCGAGGCGTACTGGCTGGACGAGATCGCTCGGGACGTGGCGGATGGATCCTCGATCGCATTTGCGTCATGTATCTCAGATCGCATCAACGGTCTTGTGCTTTACGGCGACTCGCCATGGGACACCAAAGTAGTGGGGCGCCGGATCGCCATAATAAAGTACCTCGTGGAAGCGGACGGTGCACGAGATTCGGCTGTGCTCGACGACTTGCTTGACGAAGTCATCCGGCACGCCGCCAGTTGTGGCACGGAATGTTTGACGTGCAAAGTTCAGCCTCTTCATTTCGCGGCAATTCATGCGCTCGAGCGGCATGGGTTTCTTCTCATGGACACGCTTCTGGATTTTCTCTTTGATTTTTCGCGGACGCCGATGGAGAACATCAGTCTTCCGAAACGGCTGAATGGATTGCGTGTTCGCCTGGCGCAACCGCCGGACTTGGGTGAAGTGCTTGCTCTCAGCGAAAAGGCCTTTGCCAAGCATTTTGGGAGATATCACTCAGATCCCAAACTGCCACTCGGGACCGGGACAAAAGTTTATGACCAATGGGTGCGCTCCTCCTTTGGCGGCTGGGCGGATTGGATTCTTATCGCCGAGGTTGATGACAGAATTGCAGGTTACGCTGTGTGGAAAAAAGCATCTGAACTCGAAGTTAAACATTCCTTCGACATTGCCCATTGCAATCTCGCAGGGATTCATCCGGATTTTTTTGGGCAAGGACTTTATACGGCGCTTACTCTCGAGGGAATGCGAATAGGACAGAGTTGCGCGGAGCACCTCGACGGGCCGGCGCACATCAGCAATTATCCAGTTCATCGCGCGATGCTAAAGCTCGGTTGGACGATTGCTGGGGTAAGACATTCCTTTCACAGATGGTTCCAGGTGTAAATGAGCGATGAAACGTTGTATCGCCTGCCAGCACTCCTTTGAGAGCGAAAAGTGGGACTGCCCGCAGTGTGGGCGTCAGCCAACATTGCGAAACGGAATGCTTTCTTTTGTCGAAGATCCGCCCGACGCGACCAATGGTTTCAAGCCCGAATACTTCGCAAAGCTCGCCAGGTTTGAGGAACATAACTTCTGGTTTCGCGCGCGGAATCGGCTCATTCAATGGGCGCTGGACAATTACTTTCCGGATGCCGGAAGTTTCTTCGAGGTTGGCTGTGGAACCGGATTTGTTCTCAAAGGCGTGAGTGAGACACTGCCGCGGATGCGGTTGGCTGGGAGCGAAATTTTTAGCGACGGTCTGGTCTTTGCGCGGGCACGTTTGCCAGGCGTGGATTTATACCAGATGGATGCACGCCAGATTCCGTTCGAGCGCGAGTTCGATGTCATCGGAGCATTCGATGTTCTCGAACACGTCGACGAAGATGATAGTGTACTGAGGCAAATGTTCAGGGCGACCCGACCTGATGGCGGCATTCTTGTTACGGTGCCGCAACATCGGTTTTTGTGGAGCGCCATTGACGAACACTCGATGCATGAGCGCCGTTACAGCCGCGGCGAACTGCGCCGGAAAGTGGAACAGGCTGGCTTCAGCATCCAGCGAATGACCTCTTTCATTTCGCTGCTCCTGCCATTTATGATGTGCTCGCGGATGAAGAGAACTAGCAATCGCGACTTCAAACTGTGGAGGGAGTTCGAGATCAGCCGGCCGCTCAACGCACTCTTGGAAAGTATCCTCACTGTCGAACGCGGAATGGTTGAAGCAGGCATTTCTTTTCCCTCGGGAGGCTCGCTCTTGCTGATCGCAAAGAGGCCAATGACCCGACGATGATTCGAATTCCATTCAACCGTCCATTCGCCACGGGCGACGAGTTCGATTACATCCGGGCCGCAATTGCCAAGCCGAAATTCTCCGGCGATGGCAGCTTCACCGCGAACTGCCACCGGCTTCTCGAGCAGTCGCTCGGCGTTCAGAAGGCGCTCCTCACGACCTCGGGCACGCACGCGCTGGAAATGGCAGCGCTACTTCTAAACATCGGAGTTCAAGACGAAGTTATTCTCCCCGCCTTTACTTTTCCATCAACTGCGAATGCTTTTGTCCTGCGCGGCGCCAAACCGATTTTTGTAGATGTCCGCACGGACACGCTCAACCTCGATGAGAACCAAATCGAACAACGCGTTACCGAACGCACGAAGGCGATTTTTCTGGTGCATTATGCGGGCGTCGGGTGCGAAATGGAGGCGATCCTGGCGATCGCGCGGCGGCACGGCCTTGCGGTTGTCGAAGACAATGCGCACGGTCTTTATGGAAAATATCGCGGGCAGTATCTCGGCTCCTTTGGGGAGCTGGCTGCTCTCAGTTTTCACGAGACGAAAAATTTTACCTGTGGAGAGGGCGGCGCACTGCTGATCAATGATGCCCGGTTTAATCAGCGCGCTGAGATTCTTCGGGAAAAGGGAACGGATCGCAGTCGGTTTTTCCGCGGTGAAGTCGATAAGTATGGCTGGATCGATTTCGGCTCGAGCTATCTGCCTTCGGACTTGCTGGCGGCTTTCCTGCGGGCACAGCTCGAACACCGCGACCAGATTCAGTCGATGCGGCGTCAGATCTGGGAAAACTACGCGCGCGAACTAGCTTCCTGGGCCGAAACCAACGGGGCCCGGCTCCCCATCGTCCCCTCTGAATGCGAACAGAGTTACCACATGTTTTATTTAATTATGCCTTCCTTTGAGAGGAGACAGGCCTTGATCTCGCATCTCGCCGGTCTCGGGATGCTGGCCGTGTTTCATTATCTGCCGTTGCATCTGTCACCGATGGGCCTGCGCTTCGGCGGGGGCAAAGGCGACTGTCCCGTCACGGAAGATCTGGCGGCTCGCCTGTTGCGCCTTCCATTCTTCACCGGAATGAGCATGTCGGAACAGGCGCAGGTAATCGACGCCGTGCGCGCTTTTCGCTGCTAGAAAACCTGTGCGTAATGACCACGCTCGACGTCCGATCCGTTTGTCATTCCTGGAGTGCGCTGTTTTTGGCAGTCGCATTTGCGGGTGATGAGTGAAAATCAAAAAGGAACTAAGGCACTCCGGGGAGAATCGCAACCCGCACGCGCCTTCGACAGAGGTTGCTTGTTAGCTTGCCTTGCGATTTCAACCTTCCTTGTCGCCTGGATCACGCTTGCCAGTGGAAGCTTTAATCTGCGTTCCGCAGTGTTTCTTTTGGTGCTGCCGTGGGTTTTGCTCAGAGCTGGCGGCATCATCACGGCGCTGCTGCGGCTGCCATCCTTTTTCGCACTCGATTTCCTGTTAGGAGTCGCCGTTGTTTCCGTCGGCGTGATGGCCTGGAAGAGCTTCGTGCCATTCTCCCTTTGGGTTCCGCTGATTATTCTTCTGATCGCGGTCGCGGGCATTCCGAAGCTTCTCCCACATCATCAGCGTGACCCGGTTTCCGCCCTGGGGCTGTTAAGCATAATTGCGAGTCTTGTTGCCGCGACGGGTTGGTGTCAGGACCTTATTTTACCAACGAGCTCGGTCGAGGGTGGCATCGTGTTCAAGCCTTGGTCGGATTTCTTCTTCCACGCCAGTATCGTAGCACGCAGCGTGGGAGATCAGACTTTGTATCAAGTCGGCAACTATGAGTGGAAAGGCTTCCCCGCAATCATCTATCACTATGCGAGCTACTCCCTCGCCTCGTGTTTAGCTAAGGTGGGGCACGTGCCGGCTTATGATACGGTGGTAGGTTTCTGGGCACCATTCGGATCATTTCTTACCGGATTGGCCAGCTATGCCCTCGGCCGCGTTATCTGGAGTCAGGGGGCGGGACTGGCAGCGCTCATGGCTGCATTCTTACTACCGGACGCCGCTCTGTTGAACGTCGCCAACCCCTTTTACGGTTATTTCTGGCTCCAACACGTTGCTCCTGGAGGTCTCTATGGTGTTGCGATCGCCGGAACAGCGCTGATACTTATCGTACAGGGGGCGCGCGAAGGGCGGCGTGTCTGGATTGTGTCCGGAGTGGTAGTGGGTGCGCTGGTGGCTTTTTTCAAGGTTCACGTCTTCGCGGCGGCATTTCCGCTGCTTTTTTCTTTTGCCATTCTGGCCTGGCCTCCGCGCAAACACTTACGATGGCTGGTTCTCGTTCTGTGTGCGGCGGCCGGAGTGGCCCTCGTCCCGCTGGCGAACCGTTTCTATGTCGGACCGAATGTCCACTTCGATTTCTCCGGTAGCGCTTGGTATTGGAAGCTATTGGCAAATAGGGCCAGCGGTACGCGCGTCGAGAGTTGGTATCAGGTTTTTAGCACTGGTCATCCGTTTCCTTCTCACTTGGCGCAAGCGATCGGTTTACTCCTGCTTAATGCTTTGGGGGTTTTCGCGGTCGTCGCTCCGCTCATTTGGTTCCTCGCGGTGCGGCGCAAAACATGGCAGGTATCTGAAGGAATCTCGGTGGCCACGGTAGCCATTCTGTTGCTGATGACTTTTGGCCTGAGTGGCAATGCGATGCCGGGCAGTGCAGTCGAATTGATACATCGGCCCTTTGTCTGGGCGTACTGGCTAGTGGGCTCGCTTACTGGGGGGCGCCTTTTTTCGATGGCGGCGGGACGTCGTCCGCCGCCGCCGACTTGGGCCGTTGCCGTTAGCATTCTTGCGGTAATGCTAGTTCCAGTGCGGTATGGCTCCGGGCTAGAGCGCGGCAAATGGTCAGGAGCGGATACGTTTTCCAACTTACGTGTGGATCGCGGTCTGGTTGATTGTGCGCACTACATCCGGGGCCAGCTTCCTACCAATGCCGTGGCGCAGGACTCGCGTTTGGATGAGCGCCTTATCCTAGGGGGATTGGGTGAACGGCGTTCTTTCGCAGCCAGGCTTACGGCGTGGACGAGAGTAAGTAAGGCTTTCCGAGAATCCCCTTACCAAGAGCAACTACGGAGGTTGCAAAGTCTGCAGCAGGCGACAAACGTTCCGGACTTGCAGCGCAGTGTGCACGAAACTGGCATTCGCTGGTACGTTCTTCATCCAGGCGATTCCTGCTCCTGGCCAACCGAGTTTCGCGATCGCCCGCTATTCGAGTCCAACGGCTACAAGGTTTATGACATGCGGCGCTGCTTCGATTAAACATCGAGAATTGTTTGAATGTTGCCCGCTTCAAGAAGCCATTTTTGATCAGCAAAAGGATCTCTAATCATCGAAAACCTTCCCGTGTTCAACTAGTATCGCCCGAGGGCAGGCGATCGTCACCGACTTGAATTAGTTTATCGTTCAGTCCTTGCCCTCCACCCTGATCGTCCGCGGACCGGGGCAGACTGAGATCTGCTTAAGGGACGGGGCGAGAATTATTTCGCCGGTCATAAGCTACGAATTACGCAAGCTGCCATGTCACCTGTTACGTGTTATTAAAATCGTCGATGAAAGGTATACTCTTCGCCGAGCCCATGGCCGTGGCCGGTGTCTCGGATTGCGTTTTTTACCACTCGATGGATCTGCCGATATCGGGTTCACGGGAAGGTCATTGGGATCTGCGCGGGAGATTCGACGACTATATCTCGAGGATCTCGGTCGACGGGAAGTCGGTTCTCGATGTTGGGACCGCGAGCGGGACCGAAAACCCGGAGCCGGTCTCGCACTGGCTTGCGCGCGCCGATCGCCCGGAAAACGATTATTCATTTTGGCATCATTCAACCGGATTTTATCGTGAGTTGCTGGCGATCCTCGGCTTTGAGTTGCGTTCGAGCGAGAGCCGGAAATACCGATGCAACCTGGAGGGCCCGGCAGACGGGGTCGGTATCACGACGCTGGTGTTCAAGCGCCGGGACGCATCGCCGAAGCCTGTGAAATGAGCAGCCATACGATTTGGCCCAAGCTCAGCGTTATTATTCCGTCGTTCAACCAAGGCCAATTTCTGAGGCAGGCACTTGAAAGCGTCACTCAACAAAATTACCCAAATCTTCAATTAATCGTCATGGATGGGGGGTCGACCGACGGCAGTGTCGACGTAATCAAATCCTTCGAACGACATATCGATTACTGGCGAAGCATGCCGGATCGCGGCCAGTCGTCCGCGATAAATGACGCAGTTGGGAGAGCAGTTGGTGATCTCGTATGCTGGCTTAACTCGGACGATCTTCATGTGGACAACGCCCTTTGGATTGTTGGGAAAGTGGCCTCGATTCATCCGAATTTCGGCGTCTACATCGGCAACGGTTTTCGGCTTGATGAAAAATCTCAAACCCGGACGCCCTTTACCTCCCGTAGCCTGGGATTCAGCCGGAATGCGCTCAAGCATGGGCTTGATTACGTTCAACAACCATCAACTTTCTATTCGCGAAAAGCCTGGGAGGAAGTTGCCGGAATAGACTGTGGTCTCCGCTTCGGGTTGGATTGGGATTTACTGATTCGCATAACGGACAAGTATCCGGTCATGCTGATCAACGAATTTCTGTCCTGTAGCCGGGAACACGAAAGCACGAAAACCTCGAGCGGCGGTCTCGCTCGTGCGTTCGAGCTGTGTGATATCGGATTTCGCCACACCGGTCAGCAAGTTACAGTTGGCGCGCTCGTCTACCTGCTCGAGGCGCTCCGCGGTGGTGCTTTGGATTATCAGGGGGAGTCTGTCCGGTCGATGATGGCGACGACGGAGCTGCAGGCGCGCAAGGATCTCATTAATTTCGCCGGTCAGGCAGACGGATTTCCAATGACCGTCGATGAAGGTGATGAAACGTTTGTGCCGTTAGTCGGTGTCGGACCGTCGCTACCCGTGAGAATGGGCCAAGATGACCTGCCGTCAATTAGCATCGTCACGCCGTCATTCAATCAGGCGAAATTTCTTCCCCGCGCGCTCGCCAGTGTCGCCAGTCAACAGTATCCAAGAGTCGAACAGATCGTCATGGACGGAGGATCAACCGATGGCAGTGTCAGTATACTTAAAGAGTTTTCAGGCCAGCTTGCCCGCTGGGAATCCGAAGCAGACCGCGGCCCCGCTCACGCGATCAATAAGGGCTTCCAGCACGCCACCGGTGAAATCCTATCCTGGTTGAATTCCGATGACATGCTCGCCGATGGTGCCCTCGATCTTGTGGGTCGGGCGTTCCGCGATCATCCCGAAGTTGACGTCGTGTTCGCCAATGCTTTGTACGTCGACGGGGAAGATAAACCAATTCTGATGGATCATGGCGCATACAAGACGGCGCTTTATTTTGGAAAGGTGCAGCCCGCAAGTAGGATTCCCGCGTATTGGTCTTACGTTCACGCGGTGCCGCAGCCGACGGTATTCTTCCGCAAGCGGATTCTCGAAAAGGCGGGATATCTTGATGAGCAATACAAATGTATTTTTGACTTCGACCTATTTTTCAGATTTTGTACGGTTGGAAAGCTGTTGAAGGTCGAAAGGACACTTGCGTTTTACAGGATCCATCAGGACGCGAAGACAGCTGAGTGGTCTGATTTCCTGGTTGAATTATATAGATTTAGCCGGAAGCAGTGGCCACGTTGGAGTTCTCCCCAGTTTCGCTTAACCAGGGATGATTTTATAAACGCTTTCATGAATCGCGAGTGGACGAGTTCGCGAACGACAGCCATCGGAAAGATGCGGTTCTGGGTCGCACGACAACTGCTCGCCGCTGTGGTGACCACCAGGCTTGCGAACCCAGAAGCGTTGGCGCGCAGCTACAGAAAATGGAAAAGCCGGAGAGCTCACCGCTGACACCTAGGGGCGCACTTTGCCGGAAACAATTAAGCCTCCAGCAACAGGTCGGCTCAGAGAAGAAGCCTTGCCAAGAGTGGCGCGCAGTGTGACCCCTCGCTATTCGGCCCTGTTTTGCGGGTTGTTCCTCCCGCGATATCCAGGGCTATCCGGAGGTGAAATACGTGACTTTTTTATCCTGCGTGAACTCCTCCGCTTCTGCCGGTTGAGCTTTGTCCCGGTTCATGAACTTTCCGATTCCCCGCAGATCGATCTTCTGTCACGAGCACTCGACACTTTGTGGAATCGGGAGGCGATCAAGCAGCAGTCGCCGAAATTTGTCGACTTGCGTCGCCTTGCCCTCACGCGAGCCCCCATTTGGCGAGCGGTCGATTCTCTCAGACAACGAAATTTTCCCGTTTTGGGACCAAAATTGCCACGCGATGCGGGCCTTCATTCGATCGTGGCATCGGCATTCGTTGCCCGGTTTATCCAATCAACGCTGGAAAGGGAGCATTGGGATTTTTTCTTTGTCAGTCCGCAAACTAATCCGATTGGAACCCTAATTGAAAAAAACGCATTTTCAGCCCGGATGATACTTGCCACCTACGATGTGGAGACGGTGCGGCTTCGCCGTATGGCGGATGGAATGAAGGGAATTCGCCGCGCCGCGGGACTACTAGAGGCCCGGCGAGCACGAGCTTACGAGCGTTGTAATCTGAGCGCTTACGACGGCGTAATTGTGGTGAGCGAGCTTGATCGCTCGATCCTGATAAATGAGATGGGGATGGATCCCGATCGGGTCATTTCAATCGAAAACGGGGTCGATCCAAACTATTTCGCTTTCCATAACCGGCCCGAAGACGGTGTCCCTCTGGTATTGTTTGTGGGCCAGCTCGGCTATCCGCCAAATCACCTCGCGGCCATGCGACTGATCGATCGTATCATGCCGCTCGTTTGGAGAGATGCTCCGGAGGCGCAGGTTTGGATTGTCGGACAGCAGGCGACGCCAGAGCTTCTTGCCCGTTCGGACGAACACCGCATTTTTGTTACGGGAAGAGTCGACAGCGTACGTCCTTATCTTGATCGATGTTCAGTGGTATGTGTTCCACTCGAAGTCGGAAGTGGCACAAAGTACAAGGTGATCGAAGCGCTTTCGGCTGGTGCGCCGATCGTGTGCACGCCGCTCGCGGTGGAGGGGTTGAACCCGCTCGACAGGCATCTTTTGATCGGAGAAAGCGACGCGGAACTGGCTGACGGAATCACCTGGGTGCTTCGTAATCGGGACCGCGCTGCATCCATGTCAAAGCGCGCACGAACGCTGATCGAAAAACAATATGCGTGGGATGTGATCTTGACCAAACTCCAGCCATGGCTTGACAGAATTGCAGCGCTTCCGCGCACAGGTTGATGGAGGTTGGCCGCGTTTACAGGCGCGGCGAGCAGAGAGCCTGCGGAACGGCGGTTGGTCGGGGGTTAGGGGCGGATCCCTTCTGGCCATGCCACCCAATCCGACGCGACACTTATGGGCTGCCGGAATATTTGGCAATAACATCGTCCGCCGGACCATCCGCGATTAATTTCCCCTCGTTCAACCAAATCGCGCGAGGGCAGAGTCGCGAGATTGATTCCATGGAGTGGCTGATAAAAATAACGGTCCGGCCCGCCTGCGAGACGTCGTGCATCTTGCCTAAACATTTTTTTTGAAACTCGGTGTCGCCCACCGCCAGAACTTCGTCGACGAAGAGAATTTCCGGATCGAGGTGCGCGGCGACGGCGAAAGCGAGCCGCACATACATTCCGCTGGAATACCTCTTTACCGGCGTGTCCAGGAATTTATCAATCCCGGCGAAGGCAACGATTTCGGCAAACTTTCGTTGAATCTCGACGCGCTTCATGCCGAGGATGGCGCCGTTCATAAAAATGTTTTCGCGG
>Ga0193751_1001979_pt1 | contig 12694 bp, 12 predicted proteins | sample L1c2metaG_FD_143050 | JGI IMG/M metagenome (GOLD analysis project Ga0193751, IMG submission 143050) | Soil microbial communities from a riparian zone of the East river system, Colorado, United States - L1c2 | ecosystem: Environmental > Terrestrial > Soil > Riparian zone | place: USA: East River... | reverse complement strand
GCGACCGCCGACCCGAGAACCGTGAGCACCCCCGTTGGCAGGCCGAGGTCCAGGCCGAGACTGTAGACATGGCGGGCGCGCGTGCCGGCGCCGGTGCCGATAATCATCTGGTGCTCCGGCAGCAGGCGACCAATCTCATCGATCAGCGGGTACAGCGCCTTGCGGCCGCGATCGATCAGGCTCTGACCGCCGAGCTTGATGACCTGCGCTTCGGGGAGGAGCGCCAGGTCCGGCATCGCCTCGGTCTCGCGGAGGAGATCCTCATCGGACAGCGAGCCCGTCAGCAGCGAAGCCGCGATATCCGGCGCGACGATGCCTTGCAAGGAAAACGATTCCGCCACTCGCCGCCTCTATCCCAGACACCAGGGCCCGGACCCAGAATCAGGATATGGCTTATACTTCGGTGGATGCTTGGCGCTCGCTATGGACTCCCGCGCCTCACTGCCGCTCTCGCCTTCATCGCCCTCGCCATAATCGGAGCCATCGCGGTAACCCGCACCGGACCCTCCAGGGCCCCGACTGCGAAAAATACTCCCAAAATCCCAATCCCGGGCGCGACCGACCGTGCACTTGTGCAGCCGTCCCCGCAATTGCCGCACGATCTCTCACTGCTGACCGTCGTGTCCAGGACGCGAAGCCTCGCGCCGGCCTATAAGCCGCCCGACCTCGTACCTATCTCGCCTGAGTTCACGAGCTCGCTCGAGGTTCAGCAGCTGCGGCGGCCGGCGGCAGAGGCGCTCACGCAGATGCTCGTCGACTCGCGCCGTGATGGGTTGACCATTAAGGTCAATTCGGCATATCGGTCCTATGAATATCAGGGCACCGTTCTCCGATCGGAGATCGCGGGATACGGTTGTGCCCAGGCGTTGCTCCAGGTCGCGGCGCCGGGACACAGCGAGCATCAGCTTGGCCTCGCCGCCGACCTCACAAGCCAGGACGTTGCCTGGGATCTGAGCGACAAGTTCGGGCAAACGCCCGAGGGTCGATGGCTTGCTGCACACGCGGTGACCTATGGATTTATCCTCAGCTACCCGCAAGGGAAGGAGTCCGTCACCGGCTATATCTCGGAGCCATGGCATTACCGCTACGTGTCGCCGGCCGTAGCTCAAGCAATCGCGATCAGCAGCAAGACGGCCACCGAGTACCTGCTCGCCATGGGAGGCGTTGCGGACGCGGGGATCGAGAAGACGCAGGCGATCGCGCCTGCCGGGTTCGGCTGTAGTTAGCGGTTGTGTTTATACGGCCCGCAATGTATACGGACTTGTAAGGGGATGCTCGATATTCGACAACTATACTGGAGCTACCTTTCGCCGCGCAGGTAGAGAATGCAGGAATAGGCTCGTGACGACTGAAGAATCGGCACCGGTGCGCGAGTCCAGTGCGGGAGCGGCCGAGGCAGTGCAGGGCAAGTATGTCTACTGCATCATCGAGTGCGACGCGCCGAGAAGCTTTGGCACTGAAGCCATCGGTGGACGTGGCGATGAGATCTACACAATCCAACACGGCGGTCTCGGCGCCGTAGTCTCTGACACACCGGTCGTCCTTTACGATCCCACACGCGAGAACGCGCTCACTCACGAGCACGTCAATGAACTGGTTATGAAGGAGTTCACCGTTATTCCGATGAGCTTCGGCACCGTTTTCCGAACCAAGGACGATGTCATTGAGTTCATGAAGGACACATCGGAGACGCTCCGAGACGTTCTCAGCAAGATGCAGGACAAGATTGAGTTCGGCCTTAAGGTCAACTGGGATCCGGAGGTTGTGCTGCAAGAGGTCGAGCAGGATAACGAGGAGATTCGGCGTCTCAAAGAGGAGATACTCTCGAACCGGCTTGCCTCGACCTACTTCGCAAGGATGCAACTCGGGAGGCTCGTCGAGCAGGCGATGACGGAGAAGTCTGAGGGATTTGTGCGCGAGATCTACGACCATTTGCGGAGCTCGGCGATCGCTTCGCGCCACAACCGAACCATCGGCGACAAGATGATCCTCAACGCCGCCTTCCTTGTCGAACGAGACAGCGCGCCGGAGTTCGACCATCAAATCCACGAGATCGCACAGCGGTATGACGGGCGGCTGCGATTCAACTTCAGCGGACCCTGGCCGCCCTATAACTTCGTCAACATCCGTCTCAAGCTGGAGCGTTCGGCGGTCAGTTCCTGATGCTTCTCCAACTTCTCACGGCGCCCATCTCGCTGCCGCTCGCGGGCATCCGCTTCATTCTCGGCCAAGTCCAGGAGCTCGCCGAAAGGGAGCTCTACGACGAGGGCCGCATTCGCGATGACCTCCTACTGCTTCAGCTCCGCCTCGAAGAGGGCGAGATCGACGAAGCCCAGTACCAGCTTGAGGAGCCGGAGATCATGCGCCGCCTGCGCGTCGCACGAGCGCATCGTGAGGGCGTGGCTCGCGGTGAGCAATCGGATGAGTCGTAACCAGATGAGTCGCGGTGAGTCGAGCCTGTTGTATCTCTACTGCATCCTCGAGCCGGATACAGCGGCGACCGGACTCCTGTCCGACGGGGACGTCCCCGGCGTCGAGCCACAGGAGCCTCTTTTTGCGATAGAGGGAGCAAAGCTCGTGGCGGCGGTGAGCCGCGTTCAACGCGAGACGTTCTCCGAAGAGGGCCTGAACGAGCTGCTGACTGACCTCCCTCGCCTGGCACCGTATGCCATTCGGCACGAGCAGGCGATCCGCGACCTGTTCCATGCGGCGCCGGCACTGCTTCCGATGACCTTTGGGTCTGTCTACCTTTCGAACAGCCGCATACGCAGGATGCTCGCGGAACACGCCACAGATTTCCGCATGCGCCTGGATCGATTACGAGGCCGGCAGGAATGGGAGATGAAAGTCTTCCAGAGGCCCGCTGCGTTGCTGGCGGCCGCCGCCGCCAGTGCCGCTCAACGGCCTGAGGCATCACGGCCTAATAATGTGACTGATGCGACGCCGGGTCCCGGCAAGGCCTATCTGCTGCAGCGTCTGCAGGAGCGCTGGTCTGTGGAGGAGGCGGGCAGGATGACCGCGGCGATGCTCCGGTCGATTCAGGCCCGGCTGGCGACCGTTAGTTCGGCAACGCGGATCGAAAACTCAGAGGGAGCGAGCGCCGACAACATCGACCTCGTGTGCAGGCTCGCCGTGCTCGTTCCGTCCAGCAGATCCGGCGACCTGCAAACGCTGACTGACGACCTGCAACGCGAATTCGAACCTCTCGGATTATCGTTGGAGCTTAGCGGCCCCTGGCCCGCGTATTCCTTCGTCGGGGGAGATGATGGCGCCAATTGAACCGATCGCCCGCGGGCGGGTTAGTCTTGTGGACGCCGTCGACCACCTGCTCAACCGCGGGGCCGTTCTCTCGGGCGACGCAACCCTCTCCATCGCCGGCATCGACCTGGTGTACGTGGGGCTCAACCTGCTCGTTTCCTCCGTGGAGACACTCGAGCAGCGGGGTGATTGGCGCTGGGGTACGCGTGCAATGCCGCCTCGAGGCCCAACTTTTGGCCGGCCGAGTATCCAGCTCAGCACGGACACAGACGATGCAGACGAACTCGTGGTCCCCGAGCCGCCGGCCGGCTGCATCCCCTCGTTGCTACCAAAGGCGCCGGTAAGCAGCTACGGGCTTGTCGACCTCGACAGGGCATCGGATCCGTCGGATCCGGTTGACGGCGTCGGCGCCAGCTCCCTCGTGCGCCTTGTTCTGACGCTCGTGGAGCTGCTTCGCCAGTTGGTCGAGCGTCAGGCTTTGCGACGAGTGGAAGGCACCGGGCTGAGCGATGACCAGGTTGAGCAGATGGGCCGCGCGCTCAAGGAGCTGTCCGAGAAGATGGGGGAGTTGCGCGAGCTTTTCGGACTCCAGGAGGGCGATCTCGCGATCGATCTGGGCCCTCTTGGGAGACTCGTCTGATGATGGACTCGCGTCGTCCCTCGCCAACGGGCGTCACGCTCATCGACATTCTCGACAAGGTGCTCGATAAGGGGCTCGTAGTGGCCGGTGATATTCGTGTGTCGCTGGCCAACGTCGAGCTGCTCACTATCCAGATCCGGCTCCTAGTGTGCTCGATCGACAAGGCGACGGAGATCGGTCTGGACTGGTGGAGAAGGGACCGCTTCTTGAGCTCCGATGCCCAGGAACGGGACGAGGTTACTGCAGCGCTGCAGGCACGGATTGAGGCCCTGGAACAACAGCTTGGAGGCACTGCCGAACCGGCTCGGCGCCCCCGTCAGCAGCCACCCGGCCGGCGCCCGCCGGGCAGCAGGAGATAGCACATGGTCGTTGAACGACATTCCAGCGGCACGAGCCTTATCGACGTTCTAGACCGGATTCTGGATAAGGGCATCGTGATTGACGCGTGGGTACGCATCTCGCTGGTGGGGATCGACCTCATCACGATCGAGGCGCGCATCGTCGTAGCCTCGATTGACACCTACCTGAAGTACGCAGAGGCGGTCGGCATCACATCGCCAGTCGCCCGACCGGCCGTCACCGCGCCCAGGGAAGAGACGAGCGGGCCATGAACACCCGAGTAGATGCGCGCCGGTAAGGGCTCTGGCTAGACAATGCGCGATCTGCTGGAGCTGTATCGAGGCGGCGAGGAAACCAGACGGCTGGCCGATCTCTACGAGTTGGTGCAGCCAACTGTCGAGGAGATCGCCTGGACGCTCGGTTACGAGCGGGCGTTCGTTGCACTGGTGGACGGCGATCATGCGCTCGTCCTGGGCGGCGTCGGCGTCAACGTCCCCGAGGCGCTCTTGACGCGGCTGGGCTCGGCGCCGGCTGAGCTGCCGGGGCCCTTTATTGACGCGCTCCAGGCAAGCCGCCCGCTGCGAGTGGACGACGCGCTCCGGGACCCACGTATCCCCGAGAGCACTCGTAGCTATTACGCTGACCAAGGGCTGATCAGCTTCGCCGTTATCCCGCTCGTCGTTGCCTCCTGCGTGCTGGTTGTTAGCAAGAGCGTGCCCGTGACCGAGGCCGATGTCAACAACCTCGTTGTCTACGCCGGCCGCATCATTACGGTGCTTGCCGCCCGCATGGAGGCGCAGCGCATCTGGCGCTCAGGACAAGACCATGCGATCCAGGAAGAGTGGCTTTGGTGGGCCCTCAACTCTGTCCCTGACCCCGTGGTTCTGAGCGACGAGCAGAATGAGGTCCTGCTCCATAACGCCGGCGCCGAGCGGCTGTTTCAGTCCGGCCCCGACGACAGCCCCGGCAAGCGCCGCGCCATCGAGCTGAACAATTTCCTCCTCTCGGCGGCATTATCCAGCCAGACGCTCGACCAGGGCGTCGCGCTTGGCCGCGAGCTGACGCTCGTCGATCCGATCGAGGGCGATGAGCTCCTCTACGAAATGATCACCCGACCCGCGACAAATCTGCGCACCGGGGAGCGGGGAGTCGTATCCGTCCTCAAGAACGTCACGGACCTCCGCCGTGCGGCTGAGGAGGTCCGCCGGACGCTCGCCGAGCTGCAGGGCGCCGGCGAAGAGGCGCGTCAGGAGCGCGACCGCCTCAACCTGATTCTCGAGAACGTCGCGAATCCGATCGTGGTGACAGATCCGGCGGGGCAGTTCATCTTGATGAACCAACCCGCCGAGCGGCTGCTGCAGTTGAGCGAGCAGCCGTTAACGGCGCGTGCTGCCACGACCTATCGCGCCAACACCAAATTCAGCTCGTTTCTCTCACAGCTCGGGCTCGACCCCGCCTCGGTTCGCCGCGGTGAGATTGAGCTGGCCGATCCCGAAACCGGTGAACCGCTCACCATGAGCGTCACGGCGACGGAGGTGCGCGATGAGCTCGGCACCGTGACCGCGGTCGTCTCGGTGCTGCAGGACCTGACGAAAATTCGCGAGCTGGAGCGCCGGACGCTCGAGCAGCAGCTCTTCGAATCGGAGAAGCTTGCCGCACTGGGCCGCCTGGCTGCAACCGTTGCGCACGAGATTAACAATCCGCTCGAGGCGATTTTGAACGCACTCTACCTCGTCGTCTCCCATACTTCTGAGGACGACCCGAATCGCAGGTTCCTTGATATCGCCAGCGGCGAGACCAAGCGCGTCTCAGGAATCATTCGCCAGATGCTCGGCTTTTACCGCGCCGGCGCAACGACGGTCCCAGTCGATGTGAATGCCATCCTGCAGGACACGCTGGTGCTCCTTGACCATCAGCTGCGCATGCACCACGTGACCGTCCAGGCAGTGCTCGACCCCAACTTGCCCGCAGCAAACGGTTCGCCCGACCAGCTCAAGCAGGTCTTCATGAACCTCATCCTCAACGCCCAGGAGGCCATGCCGGTTGGAGGTGCCTTGAATATCGCGACGCGGCCGTCCAAGGGCACCGATATGGACTTCCTGGCGGGAAGTTACGTGCTCGTGCAGATCCGCGATTCGGGCACAGGCGTGCCGGAGGAACACTTGCCACACATCTTCGAGCCGTTTTACTCAACCAAGCGCAAGACACGCGGCACCGGGCTTGGGCTCTGGGTCAGCCTGGGAATAGTGCAGAACTTTGGCGGCCAGCTCAAGGTCCGTAGCCGCCTCGGGCGCGGCACCACGTTTACCGTGGCGCTCCCGTTTGGAGTACGTGATGAGCGATGACGCAACGAACGTTGACGAACGCGTAGCTCATGTTCTGGTCGTCGACGATGAAGCGAGCGTCCTCGAAACCGTTACGGCGGTACTCGAGGCCGAAGGTTACGAGGTGCTCTCTGCCCCGGAGGTTGACTCCGCCCTCGAAGTGCTCCGGCGCCGGCCGGTCGACCTCGTGCTGACCGACCTACGCATGGAAGGGGCGTCCGGGCTATCGCTCCTGACTGAGCTGCGACAGCACTGGCCCAAGACCATGGCGGTCGTGCTCACGGGCTATGCCTCCCTCGAATCCGCGATCGACGCCCTTCGGGAGGGCGCGTACGACTATCTGGTCAAACCATGTGACGTCGAGGAGCTGAAGGCGACCGTTGCGCGCGCAGTTGAACGCGCCGGCCTGGAGCGAGCGTTGGAGGAGCGGGTGGCGGAGCTGGAGACGGCCAACAGCCGCATCCGCGGCTTTGCAGACGAGCTGCAGCGCCGCGTGGACGATGCCACCGCCCAGTTAAGCGACAAGGTTGAGGAGCTGAGCGACGCAAAACAGCGGCTGGAGGAGGTTCAGCACCAGCGTGAGGAGTTCATCTCAATGGTGATCCATGAGATGAACCAGCCGCTTACGAACATCACTGGCTACGCCCAACTCCTGCAGCGCTCGAAGAGCGCTTCCGAGAGGGAGGAGCGAGCTCTGAAGGTCATCGTCGGCGAGACTCAGCGGCTCGGGCGCCTGCTCCGAGACTTGGCGGACGCCTCCCGCCTCGCCGCGGGCGACTTTAGAATTAGCCCAATCACCTGCGACGTCTTGGAGACCCTTGGCATTCAGGTAGAGCTGGCGCGGGCCTCCACCGATGAGCATGTGATCACGCTCGAGACCGCCCTCGAGTCGCTCACGGCGACCTGGGACCAGGACCGCGTAGCCCAGGTTGTCTCCAATCTGATCAAGAACGCGATCGTCCACACATCCGGCGGCCAGATTCGTGTCTCGTGCTGGAGCGAGGATCAGGAGGCCGTAATCAGCGTTATGGACAGCGGACCCGGAATCCCAGAGGACCGTATGGACATCATCTTCGAGCCGCATGTCCGCTTGCCGGGTCGTCAAAAGCCAATGGGTTCCGGACTTGGTCTCTACATCTCCAGGGGCATCGTGGAGACCCATGGCGGGCGAATCTGGGCGGAGAACCAGCCGGGCGGCGGCACCCGCTTTACGGTGGCATTGCCACTATCTCCCGTCACGCACGCCGCGCTCTCGAGGTAGTGAGACTGATGCCGGCACGGGTTCTGGTCGTCGAGGATGAGGAGGCTGTCGCCGTCACGCTGCGCGCCATCCTGACCGACGACGGCTACGAGGTCGAAGCCGCGTCGACGGCTCTTGAGGCCCAATCGCTGATCCACTCCAAATCGTTCGATGTCGCCCTCCTCGACCTCCACTTGGGCGAGGATGATGGTCTCAACGTGCTCAGCCTATTTAAGGCCGTCTGCCCCCAGGCCGTGGCGCTCATACTCACTGGCTACGGCTCGCTTGATACCGCGCTCAAGGCGATGCGGAGCGGGGCGTCCGACTACCTCCTCAAGCCGTGCGACGTGGGTGAGCTGAAGGCAGCAATAACTCGCGGGCTCGCGCGGCAGCAACTCGAAGAGCTCACGCTGGTCGAGACCGAAGAGGCGATAGAGGAAACGCAACAGGCGCGCGATGACTTCCTCGAGCTCGCGGGGCGGGAGCTCAAGACTCCCCTTGCAGCGGTCATCGGCTGGACGCAGTATGCGCAACGGCAGCTCGCGCGCGGTGCGATCGACGAAGCCCAAGCAAAGCTCGAGGTCGTTGTGCATGAGTCGCGGCGCATCGCGCGGCTCATCGAAGCCTTTGCTGATATGGTGCGCGTCCGGCAGAAGGGGTTCGGACTTCAGCTCCAGCCCGCTGACCTGCGCCCGCTCTTGGAGTTGGCCGTCCAGGGGGTGCAGGCGGCCTATCCCGGTCACCGGTTCTCGGTCGAACTACCGGCGAGCCCGCTGACGGCGCTTGTCGACTCGCCGGCTGCGGGCACCGTGTTTAGCAGCCTGCTGGAGAACGCGGCCAAGTTCTCTCCGCCAAATACGCCTGTAGAGGTCGAACTTATGCCGCACGGAGACGAGGCCATGGTCAGCGTGCGAGACCACGGCGTCGGCATTCCAGCGAGCCAAATCGCGGGAATCTTTGCCCGTTATGAGCGCCCACGCCGCGCAACGCGTCGCCATGAGGGCGGCGGTCTGGGTATGGGACTCTATTTGAGCCGGGCGCTGATCGCCGCGCACGGCGGGCGCATCTGGGTGGAGAGCAGCGGCGCCGGGCAAGGCAGCACTTTTCACGTCGCACTGCCGCTCAGCCGCGTTGCTTGACAGTGGCTGTGACGGTTCCTTAGAGTTATTCATTAGTGCCACTGCCAACTGCATATTGACAGGTCGAAAGACCCGAAAATGATGACGGCCGGCAGGTAGTGGTGTTCCCGGGCCAGTTCCCGTCGAGCGCCACGCCGGATTAGTTCAATAATTACGGCTTTCGGCCTATTGCTGTGCTCAGCGCAGGGCCGTAACGTGAATTGGCGTCCGGCCCGGCGACAAGAGGTCTGAGAGCGGAGGAAGTGGTGCCCACAATCAGTCAGTTGGTGCGGAAGGGCCGCAGCCGCGTCACGAAAAAGACCAAGGCACCAGCCCTTCGATTTCGCTTTAACGCACTCAAGAACCGAACGATTCGCGGTCGCGGCTCGCCTCAAAAGCGCGGCGTCTGTACGCAAGTGCGGACCGTAACGCCCAAGAAGCCGAACTCAGCTCTGCGCAAGGTTGCCCGCGTGCGGCTTACGAACCAGATTGAGGTAACCGCCTACATTCCGGGTGAGGGGCATAGCCTCCAGGAGCACTCCGTCGTCCTGATTCGCGGCGGACGCGTCAAGGATCTCCCGGGCGTGCGCTACCACATCATTCGCGGTGCGCTTGACTCGCAGGGCGTGAGCGGGCGAAAGCGCGGAAGAAGTAAGTACGGAACGCGGAAGGAAGAAAAGTAGCGAACGCCGGCTTGGCCCGGTCTTGCCGGGCCAGCCCCTCGACCGAACGACGGTCAATCCAATCAAACAGGCCTCCGTTCCACTGCCTTCAGGAGATCGGGGACCGCTGAATGGGTCAGCCCGACTGCCTGTCCCCGGACGCTTCTACCGCACTTAGGCGGGAGAGCCCAGCCGCACCGCCGTCGTCGATCTGAAGTCGACGCGAAGGAGCCGACGCGATGCCACGACGAACGAAACCGATCAAGCGGGAAGTGGTGCCGGACGCGAAGTACAACAGCAGGACCGTCGCCATGTTCATCAACAAGATCATGCAGCGCGGGAAGAAGAGCACCGCGGAGCGGATTATGTACGGCGCCATGGATGTCATCGAAAGCGAGACGCGGCGCAGCGCCCTCGACACCGTCGAGCAGGCTATCCGCAACGCGACGCCGCTGCTGGAAGTCAAGCCGAGACGGGTCGGCGGCGCAACCTATCAGGTGCCGGTGGACATTCGCGCCGACCGCCGTCTCGCGTTGGCGATGCGGTGGCTGCTGCGGTCAGCCCGGTCGCGCGGCGGCCGCTCAATGTCCGAGCGCTTGTCAGGCGAGTTTATAGACGCTGCCAACGGGCAGGGAGCAACCATCAAACGCCGTGAGGATACCCATCGGATGGCGGAGGCGAATCGCGCCTTCGTCCACTACCGCTGGTAGGAGAGTCGTCAGTCATCAGTAATCATCAGTCGACAATCAACCGTGAAAGCGTAACCATGCCACGCACCCAGGCCCTGGAGCTTATTCGCAATATCGGCATCATTGCCCACATCGATGCCGGCAAGACGACCGTGACCGAGCGAATCCTGTACTACACCGGTCGTACCTATAAGATCGGCGAAGTTCACCAGGGAACTGCCGTCATGGACTGGATGGAGCAGGAACGCGAGCGCGGCATCACAATCACCTCCGCCGCAACCACCTGTGAGTGGAAAGACCATGTCATCAACATCATCGATACCCCTGGGCATGTTGACTTTACCGTCGAGGTGGAGCGCAGCCTGCGCGTGCTCGACGGTGGCGTTGTGGTCTTCGACGCCGTCGCGGGAGTGGAACCACAGTCCGAAACGGTCTGGCGGCAGGCCGATCGATACAGCGTGCCGCGGGTGTGCTTCGTGAACAAGATGGACCGCGTTGGCGCCGACTACCAACGAACGATTGAGATGATCGTCGACCGCTTGCAGTCCAAACCGGTGGTCTTGCAGCTTCCCATAGGGTCGGAGGCCACGTTCCGTGGCGTTGTCGACCTGATCGAGCTGCAGGCATGGGCGTTTTCGGGAGAACGCGATGACTCACCCGAGCTGATGGCCATCCCTGAGGACATGGCGGAGGCCGTTCGCCAGGCTCGTGAGGAGTTGGTCGAGCGGGTGTCCGAAGAGGATGAGCAACTCATGATCAGCTACATCGAGGGACACGACATCTCCTCGAGCGAGCTGAAGAAGGCGGTCCGGCGCGCCACGCTCGCCGGTCGTGTCACGCCCGTGCTCTGTGGTAGCGCCCTGCGAAACAAAGGCGTTCAGCTCATGCTGGACGCAGTCGTCGACTTCCTGCCGGCGCCGATTGACGTTCCGCCCATGTTCGGCACCGACCCCCGCAGCGGCAACCTCGTTGAGCGTCCGCCGGACGATGAGCAGCCATTCTGCGCCCTCGCATTCAAGATCGTCGTCGACCCGTACGTCGGGCGTCTCACCTACTTCCGCGTCTACAGCGGCAAGGTCGAACCCGGCCAGCAGGTGCTCAACGCGTCACGGCGCGAGCGCGAGCGCTTTGGCAAGGTCTACGTCATGCACGCCAATCATCGCGAAGAGGTGAAGGGCGCCGTCTACGCCGGCAGTATCGCCGCCGTCGGCGGGTTGAAGGAGACGTTCACGGGAGACACGCTCTCTGACCCGAGCGCTCCCGTGGTCCTGGAGTCGATTCGCTTTCCCGAGCCGGTCATCTCGGTCGCGATTGAGCCCAAGACAAAGCAGGACCAGGACAAGATGGGCCTCGCGCTGTCACGTCTGGCTGAGGAAGACCCGACCTTCCGCGTGCGCTATGACGAGGAGACGGGACAGACCATCATTTCGGGTATGGGCGAGCTCCACCTCGATGTTCTCGTCGATCGCATGAAACGCGAGTACTCGGTCGACGCCAATGTCGGCCGCCCGCAGGTCGCATACCGCGAGACGATCACGCAGCCTGCCCGCGCCCAGGGGCGATTCGTGCGCCAAACAGGCGGGCATGGGCAGTTCGGCGACGTCTGGCTGGAGGTCACCCCGCGCGAGCCTGGTGCCGGCTTCGAGTTCATCGACAAGGTCGTGGGAGGAAGCGTGCCGCGTGAGTACATCCCCGCCACGGAGGCGGGGATCCGTGACGCGATGGAAAGCGGCGTTGCCGCCGGCTACCCAGTCGTGGACGTCTCCGTAGCGCTCGTCGACGGCAGCTCGCATCCCGTCGACTCGTCGGAGATGGCCTTCCGGATGGCGGGCTCGATCGGCGTCAAGGAGGCGTTTCGCCGCGCCGGCCCTGTCGTGCTCGAACCGGTCATGAAGGTTGAGATCACAACACCAGAGCAGTACTTTGGCGACGTTATTGGCGATATCAGCTCGCGCCGTGGGCAGATATTGCACACCGACGTCCGCGGCGGCACGCAGATCGTTCGGGCCCTTGTTCCGCTGGCGGAGCTATTCGGCTACACCACGGACCTGCGCTCGATGACGCAGGGACGGGCGACCAATACCATCGAGTTCGATCACTACCACGAGGTTCCGCGTAATATCAGCGAAGGTCTGCTTGCGCGGGTCCGTTAGCCGGGCGCAATCCATACTCCCCTCCCCCAACTCGGGGAGGGGCTGGGGGAGAGGTTACGAGCAATGGCCAAGAAGAAGTTTGAGCGCACCAAGCCGCACGTCAACGTCGGCACCATCGGCCATGTCGACCACGGCAAGACTACGCTCACCGCCGCCATCACCAAGGTGCTGGGGCTCAAAGGTGGCGCCGAGTTTCGCAGCTTCGACTCGATCGACAACGCCCCCGAAGAGCGCGCCCGCGGCATCACCATCGCCATCGCCCACGTCGAGT
>Ga0193751_1001978_pt1 | contig 12708 bp, 13 predicted proteins | sample L1c2metaG_FD_143050 | JGI IMG/M metagenome (GOLD analysis project Ga0193751, IMG submission 143050) | Soil microbial communities from a riparian zone of the East river system, Colorado, United States - L1c2 | ecosystem: Environmental > Terrestrial > Soil > Riparian zone | place: USA: East River... | reverse complement strand
CAGGGTAGACCTGAGCCCAGCCGCTCACCGCGCGCGCATAGCCATCCAGCGCAACCAGCACCCCGTGTTCGCCCGATTCTTGCCCCATCCGCCTGAATCCGTCCTGTATCACAGAGGCAGGCGGACCGCTCCAGCAGTCCTCCTCCACGCGTCGCCAGTGGGCGAGCTCCGCCGCGTGCATCGCCTCCACGAACTTGCCTCGCTCAGGCGCGCTTCCCAATGCGCGCTCGCGATAGAAGTCGAAAGCGCTGCCCCACCGCTCCTCCCACGCCGTGTCCCAATCCGGCCAGTCGACGAGCGTGCCGCCAAGGTCGAAGATGATGGCCGCGATTGACGCGATGTGTACCTCGTTTGGGTTTCCACCAGCGTATCCTCGCCGGCTGATCGCGCCGGGACGGTACGCTGGTTGGTAGTGGAGACGCAAGCGTGAGCGAGCCATTATCGAGTGCCGGCCAATCGACCGTGCGCCCCTACGGTCTCTGGCCGACCCCGCTCAGCCCGCGCTCGCTGTCGCAGGGGCTGCGGCTCAGCGATGTCGCCTGGGACACCGATGGCCAGTCGCTGGTCTGGCTCGAAGGTCGCTCTGACCGTGGCGTGCTTGTCACCGCCCGTCTTGACAATCCAGCACCGCGCGACCTGACATCGGACCTTTCGGTGAGAGCATTCGTCGGCTACGGCGGCGGCGATTTCACGGTCGGGCATGGCATCGTCTATTTTGTCTCCGACGGCCGCGTCTACAGGCTTCCGCTCGCCGGAGGGTCACCGCGACCCATCACGCCACCATTCGGCCAGGCTGCGTCGCCGGCTCTCTCGCCCGACGGTCGCTGGCTCGTTTACGTTCACAGCGACGAGGTCACCGACTGTCTGGCCGTCGTCGATACCGAAGGCGCCTGCTGGCCGCAAAAGCTCGCGGCGGGCCGCGACTTCTACATGCAGCCCCGCTGGCATCCCGACGGAGCTCGCATCGCCTGGATCGCCTGGGACCACCCGAATATGCCCTGGGATGGAACGGACCTGTGGCTCGCACGGCTGGACTGCACCGGCGCGCTGCCGCGGATTGTCGAGCAGGATCGGATCGCTGGCGGGCCCGATATCGCGGTCTTTCAACCGGAGTTCAACCCGAACGGACGGTCCATTGCCTACATATCGGATGAGACCGGTTGGGGGCAGATCTACCTGCGCCGCCTTGACGACGACTCGCCGCGGCGTCTCACGTTCGAGCACCCCGAGAGCGAGTATGGCCGGCCCGCCTGGACCCAGGGACTGCGCACGTACGCCTTCGCAGGGGAGAGCCGGATCGTCAGCGTCAGGGCGGAAGAAGGCTTCGATCGACTTCAGGTCCTTGAAACTTCCGGCGCCGGCCGCGACCTCGGCGAGGAAGCCGGCCGCTACAGAGACATCGCCTATCCCGCCGTCTCCCCAGACGGCTCGACTTTCGCCGCGATTGTCAGCGCGCCCGATTCACCAGCACGGGTGGCAATCGTCGACCTCACATTCGGGGGCGAGCGGGTATGGGCCTACAGTGCCGCCGTGACAGCATCGCCCTCGCAACTCTCGCGCCCAGAGCCAATCTCCTGGCCGTCGCTCGACGGTGATGCACGCGGACTTTTCTACGCGCCCGCCGCGGGACGGTGCACGAGCCCCGGGCTCCCGCCGCTCATCACAATCGTTCACGGCGGTCCAACCAGCCAGATGGTCGCGTCCTACCACGCCCAGACGCAATTTCTGACCACACGTGGCTACGCCGTGCTCGAGGTGAACTATCGCGGCAGCACAGGCTACGGACGCGAGTACATGCTGCGCCTGCGCGAGAAGTGGGGCATCTATGACGTGGAGGACAGCATTTCGGGAGCGAAGGCGCTCGCCGAGCGCGGACGCGTCGACCAGCGGCGGCGCGTGATCATTGGCGGAAGCGCAGGCGGTTTCACCGTTCTCCAGGCGCTCGTGACACATCCCGGCTTCTTTACTGCCGGCGTTTGTCTCTACGGCGTCTCCAACCAGTTCACACTCGCCACCGACACCCACAAGTTTGAGCAGCATTACCTCGACTCGCTCCTGGGCCCGCTTCCGGAGGCCGCAGACATCTATCGTGAGCGCTCGCCGATCTTCCACGCAGAGAAGATCTGCGACCCTATCGCCGTCTTTCAGGGCGATATCGACCGCGTCGTGCCGCGGGCGCAGTCGGACGAGATCGTCGCTTCGCTGAAGGCGCGCAACGTCCCGCACGAGTACCACGTCTACGAAGGGGAGGGCCACGGCTGGCGCAAGTCCGAGACCATCGAGGCCTTCTACACCGCGCTCGACCGCTTCCTCAAACAATACGTGGTGTTCGCGTAGTGAGGCGGCAGTGACGTAGTCTGATGGCTGGATGAGCTACATCCCACTGGTAAGGCGGCCATGACGAAACGAGATGAGGAGCTTGCGCGGATTCTTGCAAAAGAGCACGCGAAGATTCGAAAGGTGCTGAAGCCCCTCCTCGATGCGCCGAGGCCAGTCCCAGGCGGACCTTCGCCAGGGTGGGAGAAGGTCCTGCGGAACCATGAAAGAGTCGTGGAGGCGATTGCGAGGTTGCACGAGTCGCGTGGGAATAAGCGCCGGGACGCGTGACGCAACCTGCCGATCCACCGGGCCAATTCACCCTTCACGTCAGCGTTGCCCAACGATGGTGGCTGCGGCACCTACCGGAAGCCGGTCAGGCCGAGGAATTTTTCCGAGAGTCAGTACTTCACCGCAACGTGTGATTCATCGCTGCAGACACCCTCGAACTGGACGTCCTGTCCGCTATTGCCGAGGACCTTGCAACGGAACTCGACCCGCTTCTCGCCGAGCAACTCGCAACCGACGTATCACTCACGCTTGCGCAGATGCGACGTGCGGGAACCCTCCAACTGGCTCCCCACGAGCCACAAGCATCCATCGAGTGCCGCTTTCCGACGCCCTCGCGATTGTCTTGGCGCAAAATAGCGGCCAGCCTTTGCTGCTTGCGGATAGAGTGCTGTACGACTACCTGCTCACGCTCCAACCGATTTATCCCGCTCAAACTCTGGCGTGGCTCGCAGACCAAGTTGATGGCTAGACGGGGCCGCGCCGTGCACCCAGTCGGACGAGATCGTCGCTTCGCTGAAAGCGCGGCGTTTGCATAGACAAGGAGAGAGACGATGACCGAGGCTAACGACTGGAACCGTTCCATCATTCAGGAGTTTCGCACCAACGGCGGTAAGGTCGGCGGTATGTTCGAGAACATGACGCTGCTTCTTCTAACCACCAGCGGCGCTAAGAGCGGGCAGCAGCGGTTCAACCCCGTGGCCTATCAACAGGATGGCGATCGACTATTCGTGTTCGCGTCGAAGGGCGGAGCTCCCACCAGCCCGGATTGGTACCACAACCTCGTGGCACATCCATCCGTGACGGTCGAGGTTGGGACCGAGTCCTTCGAGGCCACGGCGACGCCATTAACCGGCGCCGAGCGAGACCGCATTTACGCCAAGCAGGCAGAACGGCACCCGGTATTCGCCGAGTACCAGCAGAAGACCAAGCGCACGATTCCCGTCGTCGAGCTGATCCGCAGCCGTTAGGAGTCTTACATGCGTCGAGGGCTACTCGCGCTTCTCACCCTCGTTCTCTCCGTCGCCTGCGGATCGGGCGCGCAAAGCGCAGGAACGGTGACTCCTGGCGCCCCTGCGGCGACCCAGGTCAGGCCGAAGCCGGCGAACCCAAAGCTGATCCTGTCCACTACCACCAGCACGGTCGATACAGGCCTCCTGGACGAACTGCTCCCCGCGTTCGAGCAGCAGTCGGGCTACAGTGTCGTGCCGCTGTCGCTCGGTTCCGGCGAGGCGCTCGCGACGGCCGCGCGCGGTGAAGCCGATGTCCTTCTCGTCCACTCACCCGACGCCGAGCAGTCGTTTATGGAGGCCGGCAACGGAGTCGACCGCCGGCTCGTCATGCACAACGACTTCGTCGTCGTCGGGCCGGCGAGCGACACCGCAGGCGCCAAGGGCGCGCCGATGGCAGTGGACGCGTTCCGGCGCATCGCCGCGACGAGCAGCATCTTCATCTCCCGCGGCGACAATTCGGGAACCAACGCCGAGGAGCTCAAGATCTGGCGGCAAGCCGGGATCATGCCCAAGGGGCAGTCCTGGTACGTCGAGTCCGGCACGGGGATGGGCCAGACGCTCGCGATCGCCAACGAGAAGGCCGCCTACACCCTCTCGGACCGCGGAACATTGCTTGCTCAACAGAAGAACCTGCAACTCGGGATCCTCGTAGAGAAGGACCCGGTTCTGTTGAACATCTACCACGTCATTCGCACGAATCCGGCCAAGAGCGACAGACTTAACGTCGATGGTGCGAAGGCGTTCGCTGATTTCATGGTCGCCCCCGGCACCCAGAAATTGATCGCAGGCTTTGGCAAAGACAAATACGGCCAGGCCCTGTTCTTCCCTGACGCCGGAAGGTCTGAGGACCAAGTCGGTAAATAGCGGCAGCTGTATTTGATGGACATTCTTTGGCGCGGACTGAGCGAGGCGCTGCATTTAATCGCGCACGGCGACCCGCAACTCCGCCAGATCGCCTCGCTGTCGCTCCTTGTCTCGCTCTCGGCGACACTGCTTGCGGGTTTCGTAGGAGTGCCCCTCGCTGTGACACTCGTAGCAACACACTTCGGCGGAAGAGCCATCGCTCTAACTGCCGTCAACACCGGCATGGGCCTGCCTCCGGTCGTGGTCGGTCTGGGCGTGAGCATCCTTCTCTGGCGCACTGGTCCCCTTGGCCCACTCGCGCTGCTCTATACCCCTGCCGCCATGGTCTTCGCTCAGTTCCTCGTCGCCGCGCCCCTTGTCACCGGCTTCACTCGCTCGGCCCTGGAGTTGCTGAACCCAGACATGCTTGAGGCCCTTCGCGTTGACGGTGCTGCACCGCCGACGGCCGGCTACGAGTTAGTTCGCGCGGCGCTTCCACAGGTGCTCGTTGCGCTCGCCGCCGGATTCGGGCGCGCCATTGCGGAGGTCGGCGCCTCGCTCATGGTTGGCGGAAACATTCTGGGGCACACTCGCATCCTGACGACTGCCATTGCCCTTGAAACGCAGCGCGGCGACTTCGCCCTCGCTATCGCGCTGGGTCTGGTGCTGCTCGCCATCGCCTTCGCGGTGAACGCCGCGCTCACCGTGCTGTCGGGTGTCAAGGTCTGGCCGGCGTGGACAAGCTGACCGCCACTCCAACTCCCCGATCTCGAAATGATTACTCGAAATGATTAATAGATTCTATACAGAGCTATTGGCGAGACTCTCTTGGCATCTCGCATGGCGCCCCATAGGATCTAATAGGTGGCCATTGCTGCGCGGTGAGCGCGCCCAGCCTGGACGCCAGATCTCTGCGGGGTTCCCCGACCCGGCACCCAGCAAAAGGCGACCAGGCAACTATTACCCATGGCGACCCCGCGCGTCCCCAATCAAACGCTGCCCCGCGTCATCCTCTTGGCAGTCTTTCTTGCCTTAGTGATGACGGTCATCTCCAGGGCGCCGGCGCTGCCCGCCTCACACGCCGTTGCGCTGTCGAACGGCGTGGCGCTGACCCCACCCATGGGCTGGAACAGTTGGTACTGGTTGCAGTGCAACATCGCCGCCGGCGACGTGGAGCGCGCCGCCTACGCTATAGCAACGAACGGCATGCGCGAGGCTGGCTACAGCTACGTCAACGTCGATGACTGCTGGCAGGGCAACCGCGCGCAGGATGGGACCATCACGGCAGATCCGGATCGCTTCCCCGATGGAATGAAGCCGGTTGTCGACTACATCCACTCCCTCCACCTCAAGTTCGGCATCTACACGGACGCCGGCAGCGCAACCTGCATGGGCTTTCCCGGCAGCCTCGGCCACGAGCAGCAGGACGCCGACACTTATGCGGGCTGGGGCGTCGATTTCGTCAAAGTGGACTGGTGTAACAGCGACGGCCTCGATCCACGCTCTCAGTACGACACAATGCGCGATGCGCTGCAGACGGCGAGTGCAACCGTCAGGCACCCCATGGTCTTCAGCATCTGCGATTGGGGCGTGGACTCACCCTGGTCATGGGGGCCGAACATCGGCAACATGTGGCGAACCGCTGCCGACATTGGCTACGGCGATCCCCGCAGCCTGTGGGACAGACTGGTGGGAACGGTCGACCAGAACGCGGGCCACGCGGCGGTCGCGCACCCGGGCGCCTGGAACGACCCAGATGCGCTCGAGGTCGGGCTCGGCTGGCTGAACGACGTCGAGGACCGCTCCCAATTCACGCTGTGGGCCATGATGGCGGCTCCATTACTGCTCTCGAACGATCCCGGCTCCATATCCAGCTATACGAAGGCGACGGTGACGAACCGCGACGTTATCGCCATCGATCAGGACTCGGCGGGCGTGCAGGGCAGTGTGGTGGGCCAGGACTCCACAGGGCAACTTCAGGTGTGGGTAAAGCCGCTCTCGACGCCGGGCACGTGGGCCGTCGCGCTCTTTAATCGCGGATCCCGGGAAGCGGAGATGCGTACGGATTGGCGGCATGACCTCGGGCTCGCCAGCGGCACGGCGGCTGTCCGCGATCTCTGGGGGGGCAGTCCAGCGACCACTGCGCGCGACGGCTACAGCGCCCGAGTCCCCGGCCACGGCGTCGTGCTGCTCAAGGTCACCACCGGCGCCGGCCCAGCCCCTCGCTAGCTCGTAGGGGACGCGGCAATGCCGTGCCCCTACCGCACCCATCTATGACAACGCGTAACGCGTATGTTTCACGGGCGTATACTCGGGGGGCGACTCGAAAGGAGCCTTCCATGCGAGACATCCTTGGCAGGAACTGGTGGGCGGTGCTGATCCGTGGCATCGCCGCGGTGGTCTTCGGCATTCTCGCTATCGCTTGGCCCGCTCACACCCTTGTGGCGCTCATCATCCTGTTCGGGGCCTACGCACTCGTGGATGGCGTCTTCTCCATCATCGCGGCGATCCGCGCCGCCGAACACCACTCTCACTGGTTCGCACTGCTCGCCGAGGGTGTTCTCGGTATCATCGTGGGATTGATTGCATTCATTCACCCCGGCATTGCCGCTGTGGCGTTCGTCTATTTCATCGCCGCTTGGGCGATTATCACCGGCGTCCTCGAGCTCTTCGCCGCCGTGCGCCTGAGACGCGAACTCGGCGGGGAGATCCTCCTCATCCTCGGTGGGATTGCTTCAGTGGTCTTCGGAATCCTACTGGCTGTCTTTCCGGGATCCGGCGCCCTCACGGTCATCTGGATTCTCGGGATCTACGCGCTTATCTTCGGCGCCATTCTCATCGCGCTGTCCTTCCGCCTCAAATCGTGGCACGAGAGCGGCAGCTCCAGTGGCACTCAGCAGCCCGCCCCGGGCTCCGTCTAGAACACGGGCCGACCCCGAGAACCGGCCATGGTAGAGGCTGCTCGCCCGCCTATCTGGACAAGGGCCTACGTCCTGCTGTGTCTCGCAGTCTTCCTGTCCTACGCGCAGATGGCGCTGCTGGTCCCAACCATCCCCCTCTATGTGGTCCATCTCGGGCACTCAGCCTTCCTTGCTGGCATTGTGCTGATGAGTTTCAGCCTGCCCAGCTTCTCGCTGCGACCGCTCGTCGGCTCTCTGGCGGATAGCTGGAGCGCCGCCGGGGTGCTGACCCTGGGCAGCCTCCTGATCGCCGCTGGGAGCAGCATCTACATGGTGCCCGCCTTCGCGGCGGTCTTTGTGGCCAGCGCTGCGCGCGGCCTGGGCTGGGCCGGACTGAACACCGGCGGTTATACCGTTCTCGCCCACCTCGCCCCTGCCGCTCGCAGAGGAGAAGCCGCCGGTTACTACAGCAGCCTCACCGGCGCCGCCAGCCTCGCGTTCCCGGCGGTCGCGCTGTGGCTCCTGTCGGCGCCCCATGGCGGCTACAACGCGGTCTTTCTCGCGGCGGTTCTGTTCGCCATACTGAGCGCATCGATTGGATTTATCGCCCTGCGGCCGCTGGTCTCGATCGCACGTGTAGTCCGGCGGGCACCGGCAGCGGGCCTGCTCTCCGCCGCCGTCGGGCTTATCGATCGCGGTGTCCTTCTGGCGACCGCGCTCAACGCTTCCGTGACGTTGTCGCAGCCGGCTATCACGGCCTTTCTGCCTTTGTACGCTCGCCATCTGGGGATCCAAGGGGTCGGGCTCTTCTACGTTGTCGCCGGAGCGTCGGATATCCTCAGCCGCCCTCTCTTCGGCCGCGCCGGCGATCGCGTGGGGCGCGGCTATTCGATGCTGCCGAGTTACCTGGCGCAGATTGCCGGCGTCGCACTGATTCTCTTCTGGCCGTCCCTCCAGACAATTCTCGTCTGCGGCGTTCTCAATGGAGCGGGCAGTGCCGTCAACTCGGCCTCGGCGATGGCCCTCGGCATGGACCTGGCCGATCCGCGGCGCCGCGGCGCCGCCATGGCCACGTTCTCGCTCTCATTCCAGATGGGCAGCGGCATCGGCTCGCTGATGGCGGGCTCCCTTATCACCTTCGTCGGCTTCCAAGGCATGTACGCCGGCTCGATCGCTGTCCTTACCTGTGGTCTCGGTCTGGCGCTCGCCAACTGGCGCCGTCTCGCTGGCGTCATTCCAGTGGCCGTCTAGAGCGCAATATCGCGTCCATGCGTCGCTTCCATACACTGTGACCGTGCCCGATATGGCACCAAGTGGAGTCGTCCGGTTGACACGGAGATCGATGCTGCGAAGAGAATCCTCGCGCTATCACCGGCGCGTGCCCGACATCGAGACCGAGGCAGCGCGAATCTGGCCGGCCGCCGCGGCTATTATCGTCACCGGGGTCGCCTACGGCCTGCTCCCGGACCGCCTGCGCGAGGGGCCACGCTGGCTGCTGCCCAGTCTCGTCACCCTGCTCGTGCTATCCAGCGCCGGGACTCGCTGGCTGGGCCACCACCAGGTCACCCCGTGGATCGCGCGCACAGCCACGGGGGTGATGACGGCTGCGCTCGTCGCGAGCGTCGTGCTGCTCGTGACGACGCTTCCCGGCTCGCACACATCAGGGCGCGAGCTTCTGGTGATGGCCATCCTGCTCTGGGCGATCAATCTTGTTGTATTCGCCCTCTGGTATTGGGAGATTGATGGAGGCGGACCGCACTCGCGCCGTCCGGCAACGTACCGGTGGCCGGATTTCGCCTTCCCCCAGTTCCAGCTGGACCCGGAGAATGCGTCCAGCTACTGGATGCCCGGCTTCGTCGACTACCTGTTTCTGGCCTTCAACACCAGCACCGCCTTTAGCCCCACCGACACAATGATCATGTCGAAGCGCGCGAAGGGGCTGATGATGTCACAGGGCGCCATCGCGCTGGTGATCCTCGCCATCCTCGCTGCCCGCGCCATCAGCCTGCTTTAGAAGGCGCCCCACGAAGGCCGCTGCGGCTAGGGCTTAGATCTGGCAGTGCGAGATGCCGTGCTTCTCGAAGTAGCGCTGGTGGTATTCCTCGGCCTTCCAGAAGGTCGCCGCCGGCGTGATCTCCGTCACGACCGGCCGCCGCAGCCGGCCTGACTCCTCCAGCTTTCGCTTCGACTCTTCGGCGGCCGCGGCCTGCTTAGGGCTGTGCGTGAAGATAGCCGAGCGGTACTGCGTGCCGACGTCCGGGCCCTGGCGATTCAGCGTCGTCGGGTCGTGGTTTTCCCAGAAGACGCCCAAGAGGTCCTCGTAGGCAATCTCCTTAGGGTCGAACTCCACCTCAACTGCTTCGGCATGGCCGGTTCCGTGGCCGCAAACGTCGTAGTAGGTGGGGTTCTGGGTATGACCGCCTGTGTACCCCACGGTCACATCCCTGACCCCCCTAACCTGTCGAAACGCATCCTCCACTCCCCAGAAACAGCCCGCCGCAAAGGTCGCCGTCTCCAGGTCTATGGCGGAACTGCCTGTTGAGCTTGTCATCGCGCTATCACCTCTGCCATTCACAGCTGCGATTATAGCGTTCTGCTCCGAACGCTCATCGATGGAAGACTAGCAGTACCGCCTGGCCATACGTCTATCTAAACTCAGTCAAGAAAACGTGAGAATCTCATGACGAGGGGAAACGATACGTGAGAAGACGGCGACTCGCGATCGCCGCGTGCGCGCTTGTGATGATCGCGGGCGTCGCCGCTGCCGTCCTCGTGCGCGGCCAGGGCTCCTCCGAGACGCCGGACGAGCAGCCGCTGCTCCTCGGGCAACGGACGAAGACAACCGGCTGTGTCATAGCCACTGCCCTGCCCGACCGAGCATGCACCCCCGGCGCCATCTTCCCCGGCGTCTCCCGCGAACAGATTTGCACCCGCGGCTACGCGCGAACAGTTCGTGACGTGCCGAACGAGGTCAAGGCTGAGGTGTATGTCGAATACGGGCTTCCGCCCCGCCCGTCAAAAGCGGGGGAGTATGAGGTGGACCATCTCGTGAGCCTCGAGTTGGGAGGGTCGAACGACATCGCAAATCTCTGGCCGGAGAGTGCCGACCCAACGCCCGGCTTCCATGAGAAGGACCGCTATGAGAATTACCTGCATGAGGAGGTCTGTACCGGCGCGCTGAGTCTGGTGAACGCGCAGCGACGAATCGCGGAGAGCTGGTTCGAAGGCTGGCAGGACGCCGGGCGCCCGTGAGCTGCTTAGCCGGCGGGGCTCCGCCGCAGATACTCCTGCAGGCGGCGTTTCGGGCCGTCCAGGTACCCTGCCTCGAAGGCGCCCATCCCAACCACAAGTCCCACTCCGAGAGCGATCAGCAGCCAACCACCGATGGAGGCGACATTGGAGAGCACCGCCAGGATCACGCCCACGACGAGTCCGGCCCCGAGTAAACCGGCAGAGACAACGAGCCAGGCCGGCAAACGGATTGGCGCTGCACGTGACATCACGGGCGGAAGTAGCGGGATCGCATGGCCGCAGTTGACACACGTACCCGCCGGCCCCTCGTTCGGAGGCGCCTCCGGACCAGTGAGCACCGGCCCGCCGCAGCGTGGACAGCGCTGCCGTCGCGAGGCATCTTCCCGCCGCCTGGGCTCCCACTCAGGATCCGTTGCCCGCCTCCCGACAGCGCTCCACCAGCTTCTCTGTGACCAGCCCAAGACGAACCGCGTAGTGCGTTGCTTCAACGCGACCGCGAACGCCCAGTTTCCTGTAGACGTTGGCCGTGTGGCGCTCCACTGTGTTGAGGCTGATATTGAGCGCCTGGGCAATGCGCTGATTCGTGCAGCTACTGGCGATGAGCGAGAGCACCTGTCGCTCACGTTCGCTCAGCGCTGTCAGCGGCTGTGGTGTTGCCGTGATCGGCGTCGTAGTAGGCGACCTGGTCACCACTCCAACTGCGAGAGGTTGCGCCGTACGTAGGAGTTGCTCTGCCTGTCTCCTTAGGTCTCGCTCCTGTTGAAGATTCCTCCAAAGCTTGATGGCGCAGGCCACGAGGCCCAGAGCGGGAATGAGGCTTGCCTTCGCGTAGAAGTCCAGGATGCCATTCGACAACTCCGCCAGGAACCATGTCCCGAATGCCAGACAGAGAATCAACACCAGTTCGCGGACCGCGATGAAGTTGTGCTCGACCCGCAGCGGACGCTGCATGCATTCCTCCCTCAAGAATCGGCCGCGCCTCAGCCATTCCGAAGACTGGGGGCAGATTGTGGAACCTGCACCTGATTATATGGCGTGTCGCGACACGTAAAATGCGTTGGCACACATTCAGTTATGTCGCCGAAATACAAATTTAACCTTACCGTTATGCCATTTCAATCCGCTCGCTACGCATTTGCGCGTAATAGCGAGATTGACAGAGGATAAACGAGTATGACAGACATGGATACGGAAATGCGAGCGAGTAACAAAGCTGTATCTTGTCGAGCCCGATCACGCCGCCTTGCGTTGCACCATCCCGCCGCAAGTAGAATGGCCAGGATTGCCGACGACGGGCGCCGGCAGCGGCGGGGGCGGCGAGCGACGGGTGGCTCGGGTACGCCGTGACTTTCCGGCACGCGGCCGAAATGCCACGCGATGGAGGACAAGAGCATCATAGGTACGCTCGGCCTGCGGCCGGCAACCCGCTCTCGGACGGCCGCACAAAGCAGACACGCATCCGGTCCCTGCTCGAACGATCATCGATCGCTTCGAAGCCGGCTCCTTGTCTTGGCACTGGTCGCGCTGGTCGCGGCCGGGTTGGGCGGAGGCATCGCGTTCGGCGCCGGGGTAGTAACGGTAACCTCGCCTGACGGCTTGAACCTCCGGTCGGGGCCGTCCACACAGGCGCAGGTATTGGCAGTCGTCCCTCTTGGCTCGGTCCTTACACTCTCCGGTGATCCCACTGGTGACGGTTGGTACCCTGTCACCTTTGGCAGTGCTTCTGGGTGGGCATATGGCGCCTACCTAACAGCCGGTGAACTAACCCCAACTCAGGCGGCGGCTGCGGCGCCCATCGCCTCCGCTCCTGCTCTCGCTGTGTCCCCGCCGTCCTCACCCACGGCGGTGACCACGAATCTGCTCTCCACGACGGCTCTCGCGGCGGCCACGACCACCACCCCCGCGGCGGCGGCTGTCACGGGCGCGTCATCTGCTCTACAAGCCGTCACATCTGCCGCCTCGCCCACAGCGCCAACGGTCAAAACCACGGCGAGCGTCACGGCTCAGGGCGGACCTGCAACAACTATCTCATCGGCGCCGGCTCCGGCTTCGCAGACCAGCGGGGCTCCGACGCTCATCATGACGGTCAACACCGA
>Ga0193751_1001977_pt1 | contig 12709 bp, 10 predicted proteins | sample L1c2metaG_FD_143050 | JGI IMG/M metagenome (GOLD analysis project Ga0193751, IMG submission 143050) | Soil microbial communities from a riparian zone of the East river system, Colorado, United States - L1c2 | ecosystem: Environmental > Terrestrial > Soil > Riparian zone | place: USA: East River... | reverse complement strand
ATGCCCAGCTGGTCATTTTCGTTCAAAAAAGTCTGCTGATAAACCGCTCCCGCCTTCATATTGTGAATCCCTTTGACGTACGACAACTGCGCGCGCAGGCCGGCATTGGTTAACGTTCGATCCTGTCCCACCGCCTCCCGCTGCAGGTTCGTCGGGCCGAGGTCCGCGAACGGGTTGCCGCTGGGATAGTAATTAAAGTGGTCGCGCCGAACGAAAGCGCCCAGTGTGAATACGGTCGCATTGTTGACCAGCCGCGTCCACGATGGCGCGATATTGAACGTCTCAATCTGCGAGCGCTGGTCGGACGCGCCCACCACGTTTCCCCGTGGATCCAACCCGCCGTTGTTTACCACAATGCCGTTCCAGGGAGTGGCATTCTGCGTGTCGAAAGTGTTCGGAGTCTGGAACCAGGAACGTGTGTACTCAAAGTTGACGTGGATCGAATCCGCCGTCGACAGCTGATAGTCCACGCGGTCGAATAAGTTTTCCTCGTTCCCCTTATCGTGCATGACGGCAAATTCCGGAGGATCAAGGAATCGCCCGCTATTCAAACCACTCGCCGAAATGAAGTTGCCCCACTTCTGCCCGCCATATGCGAGGTTGAAGTCCACATTCGATGTTCCGAACGAACCGTAGGACGCCGTCAGGCTGCCGTGGGGCGTCGTAACGCCCTGTCCCGACTGTGTTGTCACATTGATTACGATGCTCGTCTTGTCGCCGTATTCCGCCGGCGGCGCCCCCGAGATCACCTCCATCGACTGGATCGCATCGAGCGGAATCTGATTGGAAAAGACTTTGCTCTGCTGATCGGTGATGGGCTGCCCGTCCACCGAAAAAGAGTTTTCGGCGTGGTCGCCCAGGCCGTGGAACAGTCCGTTCGAGTCAGCGGAAATTCCCGGAGTGGCAAGCGTAACCAGCGAACTTACCGAGGACGACTGGCTTTCCAGAGGCAGCTTATCGAACAGATTCTTATCCACGTCGGTGTGGAAGGTCGGATCGTTCTCGATCAGGTCTCCGCCTTCCGCCTCCACCGTTACCTGTTCTGTAGAACCCGCCACTTGCATTTTGATAGCAACACTAACTGGCACAGACGATCGTGGTTCCACGTCCTGAACGTAGGCTGCGAAACCCGGAGCCGTGACCGTGAGGTGATAGGGGTTGAAAGGAATGTTCGTAAACTGGAATTTCCCCGAACTGTCGGTCGTTGCAGACCGATCGAATCCGCTCACCGGATTCCGAATCTCAACTCGGGCCTTGGAGACGACTGCTCCGGTTGGGTCGGTCACGGTGCCGTCAATGGAGCCAGAATTTCCGGCAGATTGCGCGGCCGCAGTAGCGGCAAGCGATAGCGCGAGTGCCGCCAATGCAGCGAAACGCGCCCGATAGAACGTACGCATATACCCTCCTGGGGTGAATACTGAAGCTGGCTAATGGAGATCAATAGGAAAACCTGACGGCCTGACAGTTAGATCGTCAAGCGACAACGTCAAGCCGGAACTTTCAAATGGGGATTTCCTAAAGGGCAGGAGGACCGCGAATGCCCCGCTCCGAGAAATCGAAGCGCGCCTTCGCGAGAACGTCGTCTTGTCTCAAAAAACCGATCGCGGCAAATACCGGGATGGCATTGCTGGAAACTAAGGCAGGGCTGGCGCTGTGCGCCGCCACGCAAATCGAGCAGGAAGCGGATTCTGTCGCTGTGGGGTGAATATGAGTCGACTCGACCGCGGCTGCCCACAACATGAGCGCGACGCAGAACCATGCCGACCATCTCGTCCACAAGCGCATCGATTACCCTGATCGTGCTTTCCCGCTTCCGCGTTAGACTCTTCCCATCATATAAAGGTTATCCAATCCAAAGCAATGCCGGGCAAGTTACTATAGAAGGGAAGTTCATCGTGCCCACGCCATCAGTAGTCAAGAATCTGCTAAGACGCCGAAACGAGCTCGTGAGGCATTGGAATCGATTGCAGTGAAAAGGATTCCCAAATTGGAGCCGGCAAGCGGCGAAAGAATGCAGCCCACAGTGCAAGCTGTGGGTAATCCCGGCTAGAATCAACAAGCCCCACAGGGCCGAAAGAAGCACCCTACATTTTTCCGAAATCAAACGCGAGGAAATCATGGCCGAACCAACCTACGAAGAACTAAAAGCAAAACTCTCTCAACTGGAAAAAGAAGTCGAAACCAAGAAACGCAGTGGCGACCTGATCTTCAAAGTCGGCGAAAAAGGTGGCGTCAGCGTCTACGGCCTGGGCCGTTTCCCAGTTACTCTGTACTACGAGCAATGGAACCGCCTGCTCGGCGCCGCCAATGAAATCAAATCCTTTCTGGAAGAGAATAAATCCAAACTCAAGCTCAAAGATCAGGGATAAACGCAAGGCTCCGTCTCTTTTCAGGCGACAAGCCGTTCCACAAATGGTCTTCGGGAAGGAATAGTTTGGGAAGGAATGGTTTGGGAAGGGCACGGCTTTTAGTCGTTGCCGTTAAGTTCCAGGCAGCTTTGGGAAGGGCACGACTTCAGTCGTGCCGTTAAGTTCCTTAAAACCAGCCGCGCTTCAGCGCCTGCGGTTCGTTTTCGGCAGCAGAGATTAGTTTTCAGCAGCCTGCTAAGAAACAAATCGCGACTCTGCCCGCCGCCAAGTAACGCACGCCTTTGATAACAATTAGTCGTGATGAAGTGCAGGTATCCGGCACCGTCGTGGCGATGGAGGCGTCGAGGAACGATCGACCTCTACCATACGCCGCGAAGTGCAGGAGCTATTTTCGTTTGCCACTCATCTTGTCGTGGATCGGGATATTCCGTGTAAACCTCGTGCGGGCCGGCTGCCCCACCCTTTAGCGGTGGACTCGCACGTCTATTCCCGATCCAACACAAAGATGTTCTTGGGCCTGTTTTGACCCACCAGGCGCACGGTCATCGTCAAGGTCTTGAGATCTGTAGAAAGCTCGAGCTGCCGGGTGCCCGTAATTTTGCCTTTGAATTTGTCTGTGATTTCCAGACTGCGCTCGTTCACGCGGCGGCCCGAAGATGCAGAGCCTGGGTCCACAGAGCCAGGTGCCACAGAGCCTGTATCCCCATCCGGATCGACGTCCGGATAATCGTTTCCATCGAACTTCATCTTCTTAATCATTTCTGCACCGCGACCATTAAATGACAGGCCGTCACCCTCGTAGGGCTCGATCTGGAGCTCGATCCCTGCCTTCACTTTCTCGCTGTCGCTATCCCACGTGCCCGTGAAACCTGCGCTCCCCGCCGTCCGCTGGTATACATAGGGAATGCTCGACGGCGAACCGTCGGGCGCGTATTCCGTATAGGCGTCGTTGAGCGTTTTGCCGTCTTCGGAAAGCGTCCAATACGCCGTCAGGAGCGTGCGGCCCTTCAGCTTGCGGATCACCACCCAGCTGTTGGGTCCCTTCACCGTGACGGACAAGGTGGTTCCCTGCAGGGCTGGCTGGTCAGTCCCATCGGCGACGATTGTGTCGACTACGCCGGGGGCAAAGGTGATGGCGTATCGGTTTGCGCCCGCGACCTCAACCTTCATTTCGTCGTTGAGTTTGCTTTTGGACGGGTTCACCTTCCATTTGCCCACGAAGGGATCGTTCGCTCCCCATACCGAGCCCGTAACCAGACAAGCAACCAGCAGCCACTGAAACGTACGATTAAACATTTAGTCCTCCTGAAGCGTAATCGGTTCTAGCTCTCCTGCCCCGCATAGATTGCTTGTGGGGGCGGCCCATCTAGTGATGTTCGTGTGCGCCATTCCCACAGAGCGTGCCTCATCCTTGCGTTCTTGGCAAGAGCCTGCGCTGAGGTTAGTCGAAGGGGTGGTCCGTTCCAGGCAGCCTTGGGAAGGGCACGACTTCAGAGCTTGCGGAAAAACTCACAAACGCGCGCTTCGCCGTGGAAGAGCGGCCCTTTCAGAGCCTGCCCTGAGCTTGCCGAAGGGGCCGCGTAAAGCGCCTGAAATGAGACCGGGCTTCAGCCCCTGTGGTCGCTTTGCCTCCACGGAAGAGTTTTTCCGCAGCCACTTCCAGTCGTGCCGTAAAGCTCACCCCAAAGCGAGGCTTCAGCCGCTCGCAGGTACCCGGCACCGTAGTGGCAATGGAGGCGTCGAGGCATGATCGTCTTCTATCATGCGCGTGAAGTTCGCGCTGTGACGAATGAACACGGAATCTGGTTCCCAGTGGCCCACCTTTCGAAAACCACGAAAGATGGGGCAGCCTCAAGCCGTGACGCTCCCGGCAAACAACAAAACCAAAGGTGAGCCAGCCCCCAAAGGTGGGCCGTCCCCCTCCAATCATTCTTTCCGACGCGCGCGAACTAGTCTCAACTGCGTCACGGGAAAATCTTCCAGTTCATCTCCTCTGAAGATAGCCCACTCCGCTCTACTGAACTTGATCGAATCTGAGCCGCTCTTCGGGAAAGCGTCAAAGAGATGTCCAGCGTAGGTTGTGTCTTCCCGTAGTGGACGGTGCGCATCTCGGTAGAGGGTTTCATCGATTCCTAAATCGGTCGTTACGTCAAAGAGTTGACCGCTCGATTTAACTCTGGCTGTGAACGACAACGTACGAACCTCTTATTCCATATAGGTCTTAAGTAGCGTGTCGAACTCGTCCGAAGAATGGCACTGTTTTTCTTCTCCTGACAGGAGCGTCACGCTGCATCGTAGCGGCGGAACCTCCCAGTATTTCTTGACCTTGTCCGAACGCCACATGTATTCGCCATAAACCTTCCCTTCAAATGCATCAGACACAATCCTGTTCGTAAAGACTTTTCCCGGCGCGGTCTTCCAGTCGACATCCTCAACCCGCACGAAGCATTTGTTCAGCTTTTCATTGTAGTGATTCGAGAAAGAAGCACCTTTTTCTCCTTCAAAACCATCGCGCTTGAATGCTTCTTGGGCCTGCTTCGCACACTTGCTTTGGAGGTCGATACTGGTGGTCTTGGACACTGACTCAAGACTAGCATTCAGTTTTTGAATCTGCCTCTGTTGTTCCCGAACGACAGAGGTTTGCGAGTATACGAGCAGGATCAGCGCTCCGACGACAACTGTTAGCAGGACCAATGCAATATTTCTCATCGCCGTTCCTTCCTTGTTAGATTCCTGACCACGGTAGTCCACTTGTTCCTCAACATTCGGTCGTGAACGACAAAGCACGCGCCGACGAGCTGGGGGATCGGGTTGGCATTCCCCCGAATGGCATTCGGCGAGCATAGAGCGATATGGGAAGGAAGATTCGTTTCAGACGGCAAACTTGGGGACGACAAACCTGGGAACAGTCCCCGATTCCCTCGGCTTCATGCGCGTCTACTCCCAAGGTTCGTCGGCGCACTTGTGCCCTTTTTGCAGACCGGCCTGAAGGATCATCGCCGCACTGATGTAATAGTCGTGATCTCCCTTTTCGGGTTCGTCCTTGAGCATGATCTCCAGCTGGTCTTGTAACTCAGACTTTTCCGCTCTTGTTATCACCAAATGGCTGAGATTACCTTGTGAGTCCGGCTTCTGGTCGATCAAAGTCATGAAGACCAGCGCTGCCGCCTCAAAGATTGCTTTGCGAGTCGCATCGAGTTCAGCGCGGATTTGCGGTACCCTGGCCATCAAAGCTGGATAATCCGCGCTAGACTGCGGCCCGGCCAGGAATTTGGTGCTGATATCAATCAAGTTCTGGTGCAACTCGATCTGCCGCTGGTAAAAACCGATTAGATCAGGAATCAACGTGTCAAATGGTTTGCCCAATCGCATCCCCTTGAGCATCCTAACGTGCGATCGTAACTCTAATTGTGCCGACTTGCTGACATAGAGGCTGGTAGACAGCTGCTCGTTCGGCGTCTTAGCCTCGCCAAACTCTTTGACGCCAGTGGTCTTCAAGCCTTCATCTGAGATTAGTTCACGCACATATTCCTTCACAAAATCAATGGGCGGAGTTTCTGGTTTAACGCGTCCAGGCTTGTTCTGCCCTACGGTCACCCCCGTGCAGAGGAGCAAAGTCAGCAACACTGTCTTGCTCACGCCGGTCTCCTTGTCAGTGTCAATGGAATCGGTGGGGAAGGACTCGGAACGGGAAAACCTTACCTCGCTGCTACAGCTAAAGTAAAGTGAAAATCGGATTTACTGGAGTGTTGCCGCTGCCTCCTCTACAGTGTAGTGATACTGCCTTTCGCGTCCGCCACTAGCTGCCCGCCCGTTCGCCGACAAGGAGGTGTATCATGCCTCGGCATGACACTAGAGACTGAAATCAAGGAAGTGCAGGCCCTAATCAAGATTCAGAAGAAGTTCGTTCACGAACCTCGCGACGGGAAGCCAGTTCCCCGAAATGTCGCCAGGATGTGGCAGGTTCAACTCAGGAGCTCAAAAGATTACCTCAAGAAGTTGGAGACGCTTAGCAGACAGAGAAAGCGTCTGCAGAAGTAAACGGAAGTGGTCCACTAGCGGGGCCGGCTGGCCCATCTTTATAGTTTTGGCGTAGCTGGCACTATCACAACCCGAGGCTACTCCACCCTTGGCGATTTTCGAAGGGCGGGATTTGGATCGAGACCCTTCCTCAGTTTTCCACAACCCAATGTGACATCTAACCTTGACCTCAAAATTCAAAGAGCAGATCATGGCCAAGGCGGAGGCGATGCACGCAGAAATCGCGAACCAGGCTCTAACTCCTTTGTTTCACGGATTTTGACCTCTAAGCTCTTTGATATCCGGATTTTGCGGGGAATTTCTTGCTAACCCGATGGTTCCAAAGATTCGAGGGGGGAGGGGGATACCCGGTTTTAGCGGTATGGAAAGCGATGATTTCCCAGATCGACTCGCTGGAAGAGAGCTCATCAACGGTGCTCGCGGGAATTTTTTTCTGCGGGCTTCTCCGCTACAATCAAAGGTTGGTTCTGTGAGCCTCATGTCCCTAACCAAACAGCAAGCGCTGGAGATGTTCGAGTCCGATGACCTGATCGGCATTGGGATGGAGGCGGACGCGGTGCGCCGCAAGCTGCATCCCGAGGGCGTGGTCACTTACATCATCGACCGCAACATTAACTACACCAACTTCTGCACGGAGTACTGCACCTTCTGCGCCTTTTACCGGCCGCTGAAGGGGCCCGCGGCGAAGGAGGGATACATTCTCGACTTCGACACGATTTACGAGAAGATTCGCGAGACCGTGGAGCTCGGCGGCACCGGCGTGCTGATGCAGGGCGGCCTGCATCCGGACTTGAAGATTGATTGGCACGAGAAGATGCTGCGCGGGATCAAGGAGCGGTTTCCGCAAATCCATCTTCATTGTTATTCGGCGTCGGAAATTATTGCGATTGCGGAGTACAGCGCGCTCTCGATCCGCGACACCATCCTGCGGCTGCGCGATGCCGGACTGGATTCGATTCCCGGCGGCGGCGCGGAAGTGCTGGACGACGAAGTCCGCTACAAGATTGCGCGCCTGAAGTGCCTGACCGACGACTGGCTCAACGTGCATCGCACCGCGCATCAGATCGGCATGCGCACGACCGCGACCATGATGTTTGGCGTGGGCGAGAACTACGAAAACCTAGTCAACCACTTCCAGCGGCTCTACGAGCTGCAGGAAGAGACCGGCGGTTTCACGGCATTCATCCCCTGGAGCTTCCAGCCTCACAACACCGCGCTAGGCGGCCGCCACTGGGACGAGGCCACCGCGGTCGACTACCTGAAAGTCCTGGCCATCTCGCGCATCTATCTTTCCAACTTCCTCAACGTGCAATCCAGCTGGGTGACGCAAGGACTAAAAGTCTGCCAGATGGGCCTGCGCTTCGGCGGCAACGACGTCGGTTCGGTGATGCTCGAAGAAAACGTAGTACGCGCCGCAGGCGTAACCAACTGCACCACCGAAGAAGAATTGCGCCGAATCATTCGCGACGCCGGCTTCCGCCCCGCGCAGCGGGATACGTTATACCGGCAATACTTCCTGAACTAGAAAGTATTTCAGAAACAAAAAAAGAAGTTGGGTGCCCCATTTCTCGCATCTTTTGCGAGAAGTAGGATTTCCGGCTCTCGTCCGCCGCGCGCAGCGCGACCGGATTCCCCAACTCTTAACGTTACTGCGCTTCTTGTGGAATGATCTTCAACTCCAGCTTTTCCGTCCAGCGGACGACGGTCAGCGAGCAACTCACCCCAACGCGCACGTCGGTGAGAACGCGGTGCAGATCGTCGACGCCCGCTACCGGCTGTGAGTCCAGCGCGACGATGATGTCGCCTTCCCGCAGGCCCGCGCGCTTCGCGGGACTGTTGTCTTCTACTCCTACCACGATTGCGCCCATCTCTTTCGGCAGATCGTAGAAGCGCACCACGCGCCGATGCACCGGAACCGTTTGCGCGGAGACGCCGATGTAGCTACGGCGGATGCGGCCGTCGCGCAACAGACGACTAGCTACGAACTTGGCGGTGTTGATGCCGATGGCGAAACATATTCCTTGCGCAGGCAGAATAGTCGCGGTGTTTACGCCCACGACGCGCCCGGCGGAATCGACCAGCGGTCCTCCGGAGTTGCCGGGGTTCAGCGAAGCATCAGTCTGGATTACGTCGTCGATCAGGCGTCCGGAGTAGGAACGCAGCGAGCGGCCCAGCGCGCTGACGACGCCCGCTGTTACGGTAGATTGGAATCCATACGGCGCGCCGATTGCGATTACGATCTGGCCGACGCGCAGGCGCTGCGAATCGCCCAGCACTGCGGCGGCCAAAGCCGGTTCGTTTACGCGGATCACTGCAAGGTCGCTGGCGGGATCGTCGCCGATCAACGTTGCCGGCATGCGGCGCCCGTCGGTCAGCGTGACCGCAATACGGACTGCGTCATGAACGACGTGGCTGTTGGTGAGGATCAGCCCATCGGGAGTGAAAACGAAGCCGGAGCCTCCGCCGCGGCGTTCGCGCGGCTCGCCGGAGCGGGTGCGGCCTGCGGTTTGGTGCACTTCAATGTTTACGACAGACGGGCTCATGCGCTCGACCGCGCCGGTTACGGCGCGTGAGTAGGCGTCGAGCAGAGAATCGTCAGACGGTGCTGTCGCCGGCGCGAGGGCTGGTTCTGGTGAGGATTGCTCCTTCCAGTCCATATTCTGGGACATGTTCTCGGAGACGAGTTGCGATACCACATCTGGGTCAGAGACTACAGAAAGGGGCCCTACTTCTTCTTGGTCCATGATGGATAGATGCCGGTCGATTTAATTGGGATTCAGGAGCGGTGCTGACGCGCGGTCATTCTTTGTGGGAAAGAGAAAATCCCACTTCTCGCAAAGGATGCGAGAAATGGGGCACTCCGCGTAGATCTTTTTTTCTTAATTTTCTTTCTTTCCCCTTGACCCTCACGTTACGTTATCCCCGAGAATACAAAGGAGCCGCAGGGAGTAGCGTGATCCGTGCGGAGAAAACCCGATGGCTTACACAGTCAAACAAGTGGCCGCGATGTCGGGCGTGAGCGTGCGCACGCTTCATTTCTACGATGAAACGGGCCTGCTGAAGCCCGCCTATCACAAGGCCAATGGCTACAGATTCTACGAAGAGCCACAACTGTTGACCTTGCAGCAAATTCTGTTTTACCGGGAATTGGGGTTCGAACTGAAGCAAATCAAACGAGTCCTGGGTCGCGCCGATTTCGAGAAACTCGCTGCGCTCGAGTCGCATCGGAAGGTTCTGCAAAGGAACCTCACCCGGACGCGCACGTTGATTGAAACCATCGACAAAACCATCCAGCACTTGAAAGGAACAAAGAACATGAAGAGTGAGGAGATGTTCGTGGGCTTTAGCGTCGCCGCAGGGAAGGACCGATACGATGAGCACATCAAACTCGGCGGCGAACCCCTTGATTGTAAGGTATCGGCAAAGGATACAGATGGCGCAATGTGTGTTTTCGAGTTTACCGGCGGAGGCGGCGGGCCGCGCCACCTTCACTACGATCAGGATGAATGGATCTACGTTATTGAGGGCGACTTTAACTTTGAGGTTGGTGACAAGCGATTTCGGGCGCGCACCGGTGAGTCCGTTTTCCTACCCCGCAAGATTCCTCACGCGTGGGCCTGTGTGAGCAGTGACCCGGGCAAAATTATTAATGTGTACCAACCCGCCGGTAAGATGGAAGAGTTCTTCCGCGAGCTGGGCACGTATACCGAGCCACAAATCCATGAAGCCTTATCTTTTGACGAATTGAGCCGATTATTTCACGACCACGGGATGGATCTGCTCGGTCCACCCCTCACCGGAGAATGGAAAGTGGACGAAGGCGGGAGGATAATTCGAACCGCCTAAGCGTGCTGGCGGCATTCACTGGCGATCTTGCGTGCGACGAAGGATTTAAGAAAAAAGCCGGAACCAGAATCGGTCCCGGCTAGTGTTGGCTGGTTGCCCGGATAAAATCGAGGTTTCAAAGTGATAAGGTTTCAAAGTTTCAAAGTAAACCCGCAGCGAGACAACATTGAAACCTTGAAACTCTGAAACCTTGCTTTCTACGCGCTTCGCCTCGGGCGTATCGTCAAGTCGCGCACCTGGGTTAGAATGCTCGACATTTGCATTCCATTTAGTTGCGAAACGAAGGGCAAGAGTTCGGCGATAAATTGATCTTTCATTAGTTCGCTGACCTCTTCCTGACGGGTGCGTTCGCCGCCGCTGAGCAGATCGGGCACAGTGACCTCCAGTGCACGCGCGAGCCGTTCCAGGGAAGACAGCGTAGGCGTGGCTTTCTCGTTTTCGATTTTGGAAACGTAAGTGCGAGGCACGGACATGCGTCCCGCCAGTTGGCGTTGGCTGAGTCCGTTGCGCAGGCGCAGGGAGCGGATGGAGGTCGCCAGGTTCAAATGTCCGCGGCCATGGCTGGCCACGGGCATCATCAGGGGTGGCGCTACCATGATGGGTTCGGGTTCAGGTTCCTCGTCCAGGGACGCGTGGCAGCGTCGGCAATTATTATTGGATGTACGGAACTGGACCAGCAGGCAGTGATCGCATCGTACGACTTCCCTAGAATCTACCGGGGCAAGAGTCGTGGCCATCGGGTTGTGGGAGTGCCAGAGCGGGCTACTCCTAACAGCCTAAGTGCAGGAACCGACTGGGGGATCGTTTCCGACTGCAGGGTCAATCTGCGGCATGTGGCCTGTGGAAGTCAAGATTAAAATAATACGAGTGCGCGAAATTTATTGGCGATAACAAAACAACACGGCAAATACCCGGAGAAAACAGGCGAAGACCATGATCGATCGCGAGTCCGCGTGGTGTTTACTAACTGAGTTCACTCAGTCGCTGTTGCAAGGACGTATGTCTAGCAGGCGTGTACTTCGGTTCATGAGTCGAGTTGGCTATACGGCGGCGGTGCTCGCAACGGCTTTTCCGGCGCTTGCAGCCGGGGGCGTGAAGCCGGACTTCGGACCCAACGTGCTGATCTTCGATCCGTCGATGCCATCGCAGGAGATCCAGAAGCAGATCGATGCGGTGTATGCGATACAGGAACACAACGAGTTTGGGCCGCAGCGGCATGCGCTGCTGTTCCTGCCGGGAAGCTATTCGGTGGACGTGCCGGTGGGCTTCTACACGGAGGTGATGGGGCTGGGAGCGTCGCCCGATGCGACGAGGATTACGGGCAACGTGCACGCAGATGCGAATCACGAGCACAACAATGCGACGACGACCTTCTGGAGAGCTGCGGAAGGATTCTCGGTAGTACCGGCGGGCGGCACGATGCAGTGGGCGGTCTCGCAGGCGGTGTCGCTGCGGCGCATGCATGTGCGCGGAGACCTGGTGCTGCACCAGAAACATGGCTGGGCGAGCGGCGGCTGGATGTCGGATTCGCTTGTGGATGGGAATGTGGACTCGGGGAGCCAGCAGCAGTGGATTTCGCGCAACTGCGATTGGAAGAGTTGGACGGGCTCGAACTGGAACATGGTGTTTGTCGGCGTGGTGCATCCTCCTGAGGGCGCGTGGCCTTCGCCGCCGTATACGACGATAGCGCAGACTCCGGTGGTGCGCGAGAAGCCGTTCCTGCAAGTCAATGCTGCGGGCGAGTTCAGTGTGCGGGTTCCGGAGTTGCGCCGGGACAGTGTCGGGATTACTTGGCGCGGCGGGGAAACGGCGGGGGAGACGATTCCGATTTCGCGATTTTACATTGCGCGCCCGGATGTAGATACGGCGGAGACGATCAACGCGCAGCTTACCCAAGGCAAGCACCTGATTCTGACGCCGGGGATATATGAGCTGACGGCTCCGATTCGTGTGACGCGGCCGCACACGGTAGTGCTGGGGTTGGGCTTCGCTACGCTGCGTCCGGTGAAGGGCACGGCGGCGATGACGACAGCCGATGCGGACGGGATCGAGATTGCCGGACTGCTCTTCGATGCCGGGCAGAGCGAGTCTCCGATGCTGCTGGAGGTTGGGCCGGAGGGAAGCCGGGCGCGTCATGCAAAAGACCCGATCGTGCTGCACGACGTTTTCTTTCGCGTGGGCGGCGCGGCAGTGGGCCGGGCCAAAGTGAATTTGACAATCAACAGCAACGACGCACTGATAGACCATACTTGGATCTGGAGAGCGGACCACGGTGCTGGAGCGGAGTGGGATCTGAATACCAGCGAGAACGGGTTGGTGGTGAATGGAAACCAGGTAACGATCTACGGTCTGTTTGTGGAGCATCACCAGCAGTTTCAGGTTCTATGGAACGGCAACCGGGGCCGGACGTATTTCTATCAGTCCGAGATTCCGTACGATCCTCCCACCCAGGC
>Ga0193751_1001976_pt1 | contig 12712 bp, 9 predicted proteins | sample L1c2metaG_FD_143050 | JGI IMG/M metagenome (GOLD analysis project Ga0193751, IMG submission 143050) | Soil microbial communities from a riparian zone of the East river system, Colorado, United States - L1c2 | ecosystem: Environmental > Terrestrial > Soil > Riparian zone | place: USA: East River... | reverse complement strand
CGTTCGGCAGCGTCGTCGGCCTCGACGGCGCCGACTTCGATCTCTACCCGGGCGAGGTCCTCGTGGTCCTCGGCGACAACGGCGCGGGCAAGTCGACGCTCATCAAGTGCCTGTCGGGGGCGATGGTGGCGGACTCGGGCGAGATCCGGATCGAGGGCCAGCCGGTGGTCTTCCGCCGCCCGCAGGATGCCCGAGCTGCCGGCATCGAGACGGTTTACCAATCGCTGGCTCTCGCGCCGGCGCTCGATATCGCCAGCAACATGTTCCTGGGTCGGGAGATCCGCCGATCCGGCCCACTCGGAACCATCTTCCGGATGCTCGACCACGGCCAGATGCGAGCAAGTGCGAGACGGCAGCTCCAGGAGCTGGGGATCGGCACGCTCCAGGAGATCACCCAGGCCGTGGAGACGCTGTCCGGCGGCCAGCGCCAGGCCGTCGCCGTCGCCCGGGCCGCCGCCTTCGGCAGCAAGGTGATCATCCTCGACGAGCCCACAGCCGCCCTTGGCGTCCGCGAGACGGGCCAGGTGCTGAAGCTGATCCGCGACCTCCGCAACCGCGGCCTGCCGGTGATCCTGATCAGCCACAACATGCCCAACGTCTTCGAGGTGGCGGACCGGATCCATATCCAGCGGCTCGGGCGCCGCGTGGCGGTCGTCACGCCGCAATCGCACAGCCCGTCGGACGCGGTCGCGATCATGACTGGGGCGATGGACGTGGGCGCCGGCCTTGCATCGTCCTGAGGCCGGATGATCGTCGTCGCCGGTGAGAGCCTGATCGACCTGATCGTCGACGCCTCCGGACGGGTCGAGGCGAGACCCGGTGGCGGCCCGTACAACGTTGCCCGGACGCTCGGTCGCCTTGGCCAATCGGTGGCGTTCCTCGGCCGGCTGTCGCGGGACCGCTTCGGGTCGCTCCTGCGCGCGGGGCTGGCCGCCGAGCACGTCGATCTCGGCCTCGCCCCGCTGACCGACGCGCCCACCCTCCTCGCGGTCGCCGAGCTGGACGCCGACGGCGCCGCGACCTATCGCTTCTACGTCGAGGGGACGGCCGCTGCGGGGCTCTCGGCCGCCGATGTCCGCGACGGATTGCCGGCCGCGACCACGGCTCTTCACGTCGGGACGCTGGGCCTCGTGTTCGAGCCGATGGCTGCGACGATCGAATCGGTCGTCGCCGGTCTCGGGCCGGATGTTCTCCTGATGGCCGATCCAAATTGCCGTCCGACGGCGATCCGCGATGCGGCGGCATACCGCGCTCGGCTCGGGCGGATCCTGGGCCGGGTCGACGTCCTGAAGGTCAGCGTCGACGATCTCGCCTGGCTCGACCCCGGCACCGCACCGGTGGAAGGCGCCCGGCGGCTCATGGCGGGCGGCGCGGTCGCGGTTCTCATCACGGACGGCGCACGGCCCGTCCGTCTCGTGACCCCAGCCGGTGTCAGAGAGCTCGCGGTGCCACCGGTCCGAGTCGTGGACACGGTCGGCGCGGGCGACGCGTTCGGTGCCGGCTTCCTCGCCGCGTGGACCGCGGCGGGTCGCGGCCGGGCGGATCTCGCGGACCAGGCGGCCCTGGCTGTCGCGACGCGGTTCGCGATCGAGGTCGGGCGGCTGACGACGACCCGCGCGGGGGCCGAGCCACCGACGCTGGCCGAACTGGGTGGGGTCGCCGCCGTTTGAGCGCGGTGGACGCTCGACGGGGTGGGCCCGCGGCCGATGCCATAATGGCCGGGATGGCCACGAAGACGACCGATGAGGGTTCGACGGGCGGAGCGCTGACCCGCACGTCGGACCGCGCCCCGTCGAGCTGGGGCCTCGGCGACGGCCAGGCGATCCCCTGGGACTACGCCCCGGCGCCCGAATCGCGCGACGTGGTCCGGCTCAAGGAACGCTACGGGCTGTTCATCAACGGACGCGAGGTCTCGTCGGGCGACGGGGAGGTCTTCACCTCGGTCAACCCCGCGACCGAGGAGCCGCTCGCCATGGTCGCCCGGGCCACCCCCGCCGACATCGACAAGGCCGTCCGCGCGGCTCGGACCGCCCAGAAACGTCGCTGGGGGAGCCTGCCCGGGAAGGAGCGGGCGAAGTACCTCTTCCGGATCGCCCGGATCCTCCAGGAGCGGTCGCGCGAGTTTGCGGTCCTGGAGTCGATGGACTCCGGCAAGCCGATCAAGGAATCGCGCGACGTCGACGTCCCGCTCGCGGCGGCCCATTTCTGGTATTACGCCGGCTGGGCGGACAAGCTCGAGTACGCGTTTCCCGGCCGCGTCGCGAAGCCCCTCGGCGTCGCCGGTCAGATCATCCCCTGGAACTTCCCCCTCCTGATGCTGGCCTGGAAGATCGCCCCGGCTCTCGCGGCCGGCAACACGGTCGTCCTGAAGCCCGCCTCGACGACGCCGCTCAGCGCCCTTCTCTTCGCCGACGTCTGCCGTCAGGCCGACCTGCCGCCGGGCGTCGTCAACATCGTCCCGGGACCCGGCGAGATTGGGATGGCGCTCGTCACTCATCCCGGCGTCGACAAGGTCGCGTTCACCGGCTCGACCGAGATCGGCAAGAAGATCTACAAGGGCGTCGCCGGAACGGATAAGGGCCTGACCCTGGAGCTGGGGGGCAAGGCCGCGAACATCGTCTTCGACGACGCGCCGCTCGACCAGGCCGTCGAGGGGATCGTCAACGGCATCTACTTCAACCAGGGCGAGGTCTGCTGCGCGGGATCGCGGCTGCTCGCCCAGGAGTCGATCGTCGAGCCGCTGATCGAGAAGCTCAAGGATCGCCTCGCGACGATCCGCGTCGGCGATCCGCTCGACAAGAACACCGACGTTGGGGCGATCAACTCCAGGGCCCAGCTGGAGAAGATCACCGAGCTGGTCGCCGCCGGTCGCGCCGAGGGCGCGGAGATGTACCAGCCGGCCTGCGACTTGCCGGATCGCGGCTACTTCTTCCGGCCGACGCTGTTCACGAACGTGGCCCAGTCGAGCCGGATCGCGCGCGAGGAGATCTTCGGGCCGGTCCTGTCCGTCCTGACCTTCCGGACGCCCGAGGAAGCGGTCGAGAAGGCGAACAACACGCCGTATGGGCTATCGGCGGGGATCTGGACCGACAAGGGCAGCCGGATCCTCCACATGGTCAAGCGGATGAAGGCCGGCGTCGTCTGGGCCAACACGTTCAACCGCTTCGACCCGACCTCGCCGTTCGGCGGCTACAAGGAGTCGGGCTTCGGCCGCGAGGGCGGGATGCACGGCCTCCACGCCTACGTCCGTCTCGAGGACCGCTGACCGTGGCGTGCCCGACGCTCCCGTTTCGCCGGTTGACCAGCCCTGGTGGTGGGCCGACCCGAGAAAGAGGTCGGGTTAGCCTTAAGGAGCTAACGATCGCCCGATCTGGCCCGTCTAGCGCACGTTCCACCACTCCCATTGGGATCTCGGAAACCCAGGGCCGGGGGCGATGAGCGCCGACCGCATCGAGGTCCGCAAGACCTACAAGCTGTACATCGGCGGGGCGTTTCCGCGCTCCGAGAGCGGCCGCTCATACGCGATCGCGGCGGCCAACGGCGACCACCTGGCGAACGCCGCACGCGCCTCACGGAAGGATCTCCGTGACGCGGTCCGGGCCGCCCGCAAGGCAGCCCAGCCCTGGGCGGACAGGACGGCGATGAACCGCGGCCAGGTGCTCTATCGGGTGGCCGAGCTGATGGAGGGCCGCCGCGACCAGTTCGTCGCAGAGGTCGCGTCGGCCGAAGGCCTGCGCGACCCGAAGGCCCGAACCGTGGTCGACCGGGCGATCGACCGCTGGGTCTGGTACGCGGGCTGGGCCGACAAGATCGCCCAGGTCCTCGGCTCGTCGAATCCCGTGGCAGCGCCGTACTTCAACTTCACGATTCCCGAGCCGACCGGTGTCGTCGGGATCGTGGCACCTGAGACGAGCAGCCTCCTCGGGCTGACGAGCCGCCTCGCCCCGCCGCTCGTCAGCGGCAATGCCGTCGTGGTCCTCGCTTCGGAGACGCGGCCGCTTCCGGCGGTCACCCTGACCGAGGTTCTTGCCACATCGGACATCCCGCCGGGCGTCGTGAACGTCCTGACCGGGCTGAAGACGGAGCTCGTGCCGGTCCTGGCCGGCCATGTGGACGTCGACGCGATCGACGTCTGGGGCGTCCCGGCCGATCTCCGCACGGACGTCGAGATGGTCGCGGCCGACAACGTCAAGCGGCTCGCCCGGCGTCCGGCCGGCATGACCGACGCCGGCTTTGACTGGCTCGATGACCGCGCCGCGGAACGGCCCGAGTGGATCGCGGCCTACCTCGAGATGAAGACCGTCTGGCACCCGATCGGGGTCTAGCGCGAACCGACGGGCTCTCCCTCGATGACAGGGTCGCGCTCGGTGCCGGCAGCCTGCCCGATCCTCATCGCGAGGAGGATCGCCCACAGCGGAAGGAGCACGCCGGCGGTAACGGCGACCAGGACCTGGTTGAGGTCGCCGCCCAGCTCGAGACCGGACAGGACGACGCTCACGATCGCAACCAGACCGGTGAGCCACGACGCGAGCTGCCAGGCGGGCGACCGGATCGCGCCGACGAGCACGACGCCGGCCGTGACGACGCCGATTGCGACCAGCACCGTCCCGCCGTTCACCAGCCACGACTCCGCCCCCTGGATGAGAGTCAACCCCCAGTACTGGCTGATCGTCTCCTGGACCTTGAAACCGCAATCGCAATAGGGCACGTCGATCGCGACTTGCTGGGATCCGATGTGGATCAGCTGCGACGCCACGACCAGGAGGCCGCCGCCGAACAGGGTCGAACCGATCACGTTCGAGCGACCGTCGCCGGCCGGACCGACCGACGCCAGGAGACGACCCACGATCGCCAGGGCGCCGAACGCGACGGCGAAGAGCAGCGATGAGGCGAAGTCGAAGGGCCAGCTCGCCTGCCGCGCGGCGATCGAGCCGAGAAGTCGGGTCGGGAGATCGGCATCGTTCGGGAAGCGGGGCTCCGCGACGAACACGTTCCGGGAGAGGCCGAGGAAGAGCAGCGCCCCGACAACCAGGCAGATCGCCGCAATCACGGCGAGCCAGCGAATCAGCCCCATCGTCCGCTCCATTGACCGACCTCCGCTGATACCGGCCTGACGCGGCGAGGATCTCGTCGCGGCTGAGCGTGTGATACCACGCTCGCGTTCTCGCGGCGCCTCGATCCCGCGGCGAACCTTCTCGTCATCCTTCCCAACGTTCAGCATTGACTGAATCTTCTGAACGATGTACATTCACGTCATGACGCCCGGCGAGAGCCAGTTCGTGGAGGAGATGGGCCAGTTCCTCGGCTCCATCGGCATGACGCCGATGTCGGGCCGGATGTGGGGCTGGCTCCTCATCTGCGAGCCGCCGGAGCAGACCGCGGCGGAGATCGCGGAGGCTCTCCAGGCGAGCCGCGGAGCGATCAGTGGCACGGCCCGGCTGCTCGCCACGGCCGGCTTGATCCGTCGCTCGACCCGGCCCGGCGATCGGCGCGAGTACTTCAGCGCTCCGCCCGAGGCGCTCGACTCGATGCTCGCCAGCGCCAGCGCGATCTACCGCCAGATGCGCGAGATCGCGGAACGCGGCCTCGCCGCGACGGCCGATCGCTCCCCGAGCGCCCGCGCTCGCCTCGAGGAGTTCCGCGATGTGATGGAGTTCGTCGAGCGCGAAGTACCAATCCTCGTCGGCCGGTTCCTCGGCGATCGGGCAACCGACAAGAGCCGTCTCGCGGGCTAGCGGCCGGCGGGCAGACCCGCCGCGTTCCGCGCGACACGCCGGCCGATCCCGGCAGAAGGGACATTCCGTGACCGCGATCATCCAGACGGACAAGCTCACCAAGACGTACGGCTCCCATCGCGGAATCGCCGACGTCGACCTCGAAGTCGCCGAGGGCGAGGCGTTCGGATTTCTGGGCCCAAACGGCGCGGGCAAGACGACGACGATCCGGACGCTCCTCGACCACATCCGGCCGACGAGCGGCCGCGCGGTCGTCTTCGGGATCGAGACGACCGTCGACCCGGTCGCGATCCACCGTCGCGTCGGCTACCTCCCGGGCGAGTTCACGCTCTATGACAAGCTCACCGGCGGCCAGACGATCGAGTACTTCGCGAACCTGCGGGGCACCGTCGACCCGGCGTACCAGGCGGACCTCATCGCCCGACTCGACATCGACCCAACGCGGAAGTTCCGTGAATACTCGAAGGGCAACAAGCAGAAGATCGGCCTCGTCGTCGCGCTCCAGCACAGGCCGGACCTGTTGATGCTCGACGAGCCGACCTCGGGCCTCGATCCGCTGGTCCAGCAAACGTTCTACGAGATCATCCGCGAGGCAAAGGCCGAGGGACGGACGATCTTCCTCTCGAGCCACATCCTCAGCGAGGTCGAGAAGACCTGCGATCGGGTGGCGATCATCCGTGACGGGCGACTCATCAAGGTCGACCGGGTCGAGGCGCTCCGCGACCTCGCCCACCACCAGGTCGAGCTGCGCTTTGCGGGCGAGGTGCCGATGGGCGCGTTCGCCGCGCTGCCCGGCGTGAGCGATGTCTCGACCGAGGGCAACGTCCTCCGCCTGCGTGTCTCGGGCCCGATCACCCCGGTCGTGCGCGAGGCGTCGCAATACGAGCTCCTCGACTTCGTCAGCCGCGAGCCCTCGCTCGAGGAGACGTTCCTCGCGATGTACGGCCACGAGGCCGGTCAGGCGGCCTGACGTGACGTCCGACGTTCGACGCCAGCCATCGGCGCTCGTCCCGAACCCGGTCCCCTTCGTCCGGCGCGTCTACGGCCTCGGCAGCGTCTTCGGCAAGACGATCCGCGACTCGCGCCGGGCGACGATCATCGTCGGGGTCGTCCTCGGAGTCCTCCTCATCGGGGTGGCCAAGGCGATCGTGAGCGAGTTCGCGACCGTCCAGTCTCGCCAGGAGATGGGCGATCTCATCCGGTCGGTTCCGGCGATCCTCCAGGGCCTTGCCGGCAGGGTCGTCAACGTGGAAACCCTCGGCGGCTATCTCCAGTACAAGTACGGGGCGTTCTTCCCGATCATCGTGAGCCTCTGGTCGATCCTCGCCCTGTCCGGCACGCTCGCCGCGGAGGCCCGGCGGGGCAGCCTCGAATTCGTCGCCGCCGCACCGATCTCCCGGCGGCGGATCGCGCTCGAGAAGCTGTTCGGCCACGTCGTCGCGCTCACGATCGCCTGCTTCCTGCTCTTCCTGTCGATCCTCGCCGTCTCGTCGTTCGCCACCCTGCCGGGCGACGCGCTCCCGGTCTCGGCGGCGCTCGGCTTCGCCGTCTGGCTGGAGCTCCTGGCGCTTGCGGCCGGCTCGGTCGCGTTCGCGCTCGCGCCGTTCCTGGGCCGAGGCACCGCCGTCGGCATCGCCGGTTCGATCACGTTCGCAGGGTTCATCCTCAACGGCTACCAGGCCGCGATCCCCGGGCTCGCCCCGTTCGCGAACCTGACCTGGTTCGGTTGGACGTCGAACCACATCCCGCTGGCCGGGCTGTACGACTGGCCGTCCCTCGTCCTCGTCGCCGTCGTCGCGGTCGTCCTGCTCGCGGTCGGGGTCGAGGCCTTCGTCCGACATGACATCGGTGTCACGACGACCGTGCCGACGCCCAGCCTGCCGCGATCGCTCGTCGGCCTCGGCGGACCCGCCGGGCGGACCGCCGGTCACAACCTTCCGACCGCGCTCGCCTGGGGGATCGGCCTCGCGATCTTCGGCCTCGTCATCGCGGGATCCGGCGGGTCTTTCACCGAGCAGCTGAACAAATCGCCGGACTTCGTCCGGCTCCTCCAGTCCGTGTTCCCCGGGGCCGATATCAGCAGCGTGGGTGGCTTCCTTCAGCTCGTGTTCGTCGAGTTCGGCTACATCCTCGCGGGCCTCGCCGCGGCGACGCTCGTCGCCGGCTGGGCATCGGACGAGACCTCCGGCCGGCTCGAGCTCCTCCTCGCGACGCCGCTCGCCCGCGCGAGATGGGTCGTCTCGGGCGGGCTCGGCGTGTTCGCCGGCATCGCCGTCCTCACCCTGATCGCCCTCGCGGGGATCACGATCGGGGCACTGATCACCGGTGGCGACATTGCGACGCCGATGATCGGGACGTTCGCGCTCGGCCTGTATGCGCTCGCGGCGGCGGGCGTGGGGATCGCGATCGGCGGCGTCTTCGGAAGCGGCCGGGCCGGGCCGGCAGTGGCGATCCTCACGATCGTGACGTGGCTGATCGACCTCCTGGCGCCCGCGTTCAAGCTCCCCGACGCCGTCCACCAGCTGGCGCTGACCGCCCACTATGGCGTGCCGATGCTGGGCCAGTGGGATCCGGTGGGGATCGTCGCCTCGTTCGTCCTTGCCTTTGGTGGCCTCGCCGTCGGCGCCTGGGGCTTCAAGCGGCGGGACCTGCGGAGCTGAGCCACCGAGCGCGTCGGACGCCCGCTAGGATCGATCGGTGGACCCGTTCGTCTTCGTCCTCGTCGCCGGCGCCGCCGTCCTTCACGTCACCTGGAACGTCATCCTCAAGACGGCCGGCGATCCGCTCCGGGCGGCGGCGGTCGGGATGGCGACGGCGGCGGCGGTCGTCTGTCCGGCCGCACTCGTCATCTGGCTCGCCACGGGCCAACCGGACGTGCCGGCCCGGACGCTCGGGCTGTCGGGATTCGGCGAGGCCCTCTACTTCTCGTTCCTCGCCTCGGCCTACCGGCGCGGCGACCTCTCGCTCGTCTACCCCCTCGCGCGTGGCTCCGCGCCCCTGCTCGCCGTCGCCATCGGCGTCGGCGTCCTTGGTGAGCGGCTCAGTCTGCCGGGGTTTGCCGGCGTCATCGCGCTCCTCGCGGGCATCCTCGCCCTCCAGCGCCCCTGGCAGTACCTCCGGGCCGCGGGTCGCGCGAGCGGGGGGGCCGCGGGCTTCGCCCTCCTGACCGGGGTGACGATCGCCGTGTACTCGGCGGTCGATAGCGTCGCGGTCAAGGGAACGACCGCGGTGACGTACGCCGGGCTGATCTGGGCCAGCGGCACGATATTCCTCTGGGCATACGTCTGGTTGTACCGGCGGCGTGGCGGTGCCGTGATGTCGGCGGACGACGCGCGGTTTTCCAACCGGCGGGCGGCGACAGGTGGCCTGATCACGCTCGGCGCGTACCTGCTGATCCTCGCGGCGTTCCGGGTCGCGCCGCTGACGGCCGTGGCTCCTTTGCGCGAGTCCGCGATCGTCCTCGCCTCCGCCTGGGGGACGTTCCGGCTGCGTGAGGCGGTCAACCGAACGGACGCGATCCGCCGGCTTGGCGCAGCCGGCCTGGTTCTCGCCGGCGCATTGCTCCTGGCGGTCCGCTGACGCCGTGGACGACCGCCTCGACCCGGCGCGGCTCGTCGAACGCCTGCGAGCGGTCGATCCGGTCGCGGCGGAGGCCTCGCCCGACATGATCCTCGTCGTGCGGGCGCCCGGTCGCGTCAACCTGATCGGCGAGCACACCGACTACAACGACGGCTTCGTGATGCCCGCGGCGATCGGCCTCGAGATCCGGCTCGCATTCCTGCCGACGGACGAGCGGCGCGTCGTGATCACGCTCGACGATACGGGCGAGACCGGGAGCCTCGATCTCGACGCGATCGGCCCACGAACCGGCACCTGGATCGACTACGTGGCCGGGACCTCATGGGCGCTGGGCGAGGCCGGCCTTCCGATGAGCGGGTTTCGGGGGCTGCTCGCCAGCAACCTCCCTCGAGGCGCCGGGCTATCGTCGTCGGCCGCGCTCGAGATGGCGGCGACCCTCGCCTTACTCGGGCGGGAAGCCGCCGGCCCGCCCGAGCGCCGGGCGTTCGCCGGCCGGCAAGCCGAGAACGCCTACGTCGGCGTCCAGTCGGGTGTCATGGACCAGTTCGCGTCAGCCGCCGGCGTTGCCGACCACGCGATCCTCCTTGACTGCCGCTCGCTCGAGTGGCGGCCGGTGCCCCTCCCCCTGGCGGACTGCGCCATGGTCGTATGCCACAGCGGGTCATCACGCCGGCTCGATGCCTCCGCCTACAACCAGCGGCGCGCGGAGTGCGAGCGGGCCGTCGCGGCCATCGCGAAGCTGAACCCCGCCGTGAGATCGCTACGGGATGTCGATCCAGCGATGCTCGAATCCGCGAGCGATCGCATGGACGATGTGGCTGCCCGGCGGGCCCGGCACGTCGTCGAGGAGAACCTCCGGGTCCTCGCGACCGAGCGGGCCCTGGCGGCGGGCGATCTGGCCGCCGTCGGGCGCTTGTTCGCCGCCAGCCACGCCTCGCTGCGCGACCTCTTCGAGGTCAGCTCACCCGAGCTCGACGCGCTCGTCGAGATCGCGACCTCGACCGAAGGGGTCGTCGCCTCGAGGCTGACCGGAGCGGGCTTCGGCGGCTCGACGATCAACCTCGTCCGGCACGGCCGGGTCGAGGCGCTCCGCGCGACGATCGAGCGCGACTACATCGCGCGGACGGGCTTGATTCCAACCGTGCTCGAGGTCGACGCCGTGGACGGAGCGAGCTTCATCGACCGCTAGCTCGGTAGCTCAGCGGTGCGCGAGACCGGCCGTTGGCGGCTCAAACCGCCTCGAGCACGAAGATCCGCGACCAGAAGTCGCCGTAGGTGGCCGCCTCGTGGCGCTCGACGTCGAGCAGAAGCCCGGTCGCCTGGAGGTCGTCGCCGCGCCGCGTGAGCGTGTTGGCCCGGGTGATGGTGTCGTCGCGAACGGGCCAGACGCCGACCCGGTAGTCGAGACCGGGATCGAGCCCCCTGAGCCGTGTGCGCTCGGGGCCAGGCGCTGGCCGGTTCAGAACCTGGTAGAAGCCGACGACGGCTCGGCGCCGATCGTTCGACACGCACATCCAGGCCGTCTCGTTGCCGTCGCCGTCGAATGGGCCCTTGAGCCGGATGAACCGGCCGTACTGAAGCACGTCGCGGTGCTCCTTGTAGAACGCGATCTGGTCACGGACTTCGACCCGCTCCGCATCGGTCAGCGAGGTCGTGTCGAGCTCGTAGCCGAAGACACCGAAGAAGCCGACCGCGGCCCGTGTCGCGAGCGGCGTGACCCGCCCGACCTGGTGGTTCGGCACGGCCGAGACGTGCGCGCCCATGGAGCTGAGCGGGTAGGGAATCGACGTTCCCCACTGGATCGCGAGTCGCTCGACCGCGTCCGTGTCGTCGCTCGTCCATGCCTGCGGCGCGTACGCGAGCAGCCCGGCGTCGAACCGGCCGCCGCCACCGGCGCAGGACTCGAAGAGGACCTCGGGGAATGCCCGCGTCAGCCGCTCGTACAGGTCGTATACGCCGAGGATGTAGCGATGGAAGAACTCGCCCTGGCGGTCGGCGGGGAGTGCCGGGCTCCGCGGCTCCGTGATCCAGCGGTTCATGTCCCATTTCACGTACGAGATCGGGCCGCTGCCAAGGACGTCCGACAGGACTCCGAACAGGTGGTCGACGATCTCGGGCCGCGAGAGGTCGAGCACGAGCTGCTGGCGGCCCTCGGTCCGCGGCCGGCCCGGGATCCCGATCGCCCAGTCCGGATGCTCGGTGAAGAGCCGGCTCCGCTCGCTGATCATCTCGGGCTCGATCCAGATCCCGAAGGCGATCCCGAGGCCCTCGATCCGGCGAGCCAGGCCGTCGATTCCGTTCGGCAGCTTGCGCCGGTCGACGAACCAGTCGCCGAGTGAGGTCGTATCGTCGTCCCGTTTACCGAACCAGCCGTCGTCGAGCACGAAGAGCTCGATGCCGAGATCGCGGGCGATCGTCGCGATCGCGACGAGCCGGTCCTCGTCGAAGTCGAAGTACGTGCCCTCCCAGTTGTTGACGAGGACGGGCCTCGGCCGATCGCGCCATGTGCCGCGGGCGAGGCGTTCCCGGAACAGGCGATGGAAGGCGTCGCTCATTCCACCGAGTCCGTCGAGCGTGTGGACGACGACCGCCTCGGGCGTCGCGAGCTCGGCTCCCGGCGGCAGGGCCCAGTCGAACGTCTCGGGATCGATGCCGATCCGGAGACGCGACGTCCCGAAGGGCTCGACCTCGACCTCCCCAAGGAAGTTGCCGGAGTAGACGAGGGCAACCCCGATGGCTTCGCCGTGCTCCTCCGTCGTCGCTGACCGGCGGAGGCACAGAAACGGGTTGTGGACGTGCGAAGACGAGCCGCGGGAGCTCGAGATCGACTGGCGGCCGATGGCCAGCGAGCGCTGCCACAGGTGCCGTTCGCGGGCCCACGCCCCGCTCAGGTGGACGAGCTGCCAATCGGCGTCGGGCAGGTCGACGACGAGGCTCATCGCGCACGAGACGCTCAGCGGGTCAGCCCCGTCGTTCCGAATTCGCGCGCTGCGGGCGACGACGGGGAGGTCCCGGAAGATCGAGTACGACAGCGTGACGACGAGACCGGTCTTCTCGTCGGCGAGGTCGATCTCGAGGGTCTCGGCCTCGTCGGTGGTCTCGACGTAGGTCGAGGGGAGCCCGGCGATCGACGGCTTTCCCGGCACGATCCGGTGATCCCGGTAGGCGAGCTCGAGGACGGTCGAACCGTCGGGCTGACTGACGACGAGGCCGGGCACCCGGTAGTCGCCGCTGCCCGGGGTCGGATACTCGAGGGCCACCGGATCGCCGAGGCGGTTCGAGAAACCGGCGAACGGTCGGGCGATCAAGTGGCGGTACGACCGTCCGGCCGTCAACGGCGCCCCGAGATGGAGCAGGCCAAGCGCCTCGTTGTCGTGGATCGCGAGGACGTAGCTGAC
>Ga0193751_1001975_pt1 | contig 12716 bp, 13 predicted proteins | sample L1c2metaG_FD_143050 | JGI IMG/M metagenome (GOLD analysis project Ga0193751, IMG submission 143050) | Soil microbial communities from a riparian zone of the East river system, Colorado, United States - L1c2 | ecosystem: Environmental > Terrestrial > Soil > Riparian zone | place: USA: East River... | reverse complement strand
AGGGCCCATGGAGCCAGCACGTACAGCGCCCAGATTCCGTAGACCACGCTCGGGATCGCCGCCAGGAGCTCGATGCCGGTGCCGAGCGCGCCGCGCAGGCCCTGCTGGCCAGGCTCGGCGAGCAACACAGCAACCGCGATCCCGACCGGGAGTGCGATGGCCAGCGCGATGGCGCTCGTGACGACTGTCCCGAAGATGAAGGGAAGCGCCCCGAATGTGTTCGTGACCTGGTTCCAATCCTGGCCGATCAGAAAGCCGACTCCGAATCTCGTGACCGAAGGCCAGGCCTGCTGGATCAAGACGGCGACGATGAGGATCAGAGAAGCGGGCGCCGCCCAGCTGATGAACGCCGTGACAGTACGGTACCGGTCTGGCGGCCTCGGGACCGGCGCTACCGAGACCGCGGAGCTATCGACCGCGACTGCCAACGTGACTCGCTCGCGTTGGGGCGGGGATGATTTCGGGTGCCCCGCCGACCAGGTCGGCCGGCGGTGCCTGCCGGTCGAGCCGGTAGCCGATCCCTCGCACGGTCACGATCTCGAATGGGACGCGCGTGGCGAACTTCTCGCGCAGCCACCGGATGTGTACGTCGACTGTCTTGCGGTCGCCGGTGAACTCGCGGCCCCACACGTTCTCGAGCAGCGAGTCGCGCGTGTGAACGCGTCCCGGGAAGGCGAGCAGGTAGGAGATAAGGTCGAACTCGCGGGCGGTCAGCTTGACGTCAACGCCATCGAGGATGACGCGCCGCGCGGCCCGGTTGATGCTGAAGGCCCCGATCGAGTCCTGTTCGGGGATCGACTTCGGCTCGTTGGCCTCCGGCTGCGCCCGACGCAGGACAGCATGCACGCGTGCGAGGACCTCGCGAATAGAGAAGGGTTTGGTGATGTAGTCGTCGGCGCCGAGCTCTAGCCCGACGATCTTGTCGACCTCGGAGTCCTTCGCGGTGATGATGATGATCGGCACTCGGCTGCTCTTGCGCAGGGCGCGGCAGAAGTCGAAGCCACTCATGCCGGGCAGCATCAGGTCGAGCAGGACGAGGTCGGGTCTGGCGGTGCGGGCCGTTCGCAAACCGGACGCGCCGTCGGCCGCCTCTTGTACGGAGAACCCGGCGGCGGTGAGGTTGTACTTCAGCATCTCGCGGATGCCTTCGTCGTCCTCCACGACCAGCACCCGCCCGGAGTTGGCGGCGGCCGCGGAGCGACTCATCCCAGCTCGACCACCTGGCCGGTTTCGAGGAAGACGATGTCCTCGGCTACGTTGGTGACGCGGTCCGCGATTCGCTCGAGGTTGTGGGCGACGAGCAGAAGCGTCACCGCACGCAGGGCGCCGTCGGAATCCGTGTGGCCCTTTCCTATCTCGGAGATCAGTTCATCGAAGACTCGGTGATAGAGGCGGTCGATCTCGTTGTCGCGGCCCGCAACCTCGCGCGCGTGTGCCTCGTTTTCGTCGATCAGCGCCTCGAGAATGTCATGCACCTGGCCGATGGCTAGGTCGCCCATGAGCCCAAACTCCGCGCGCAGCGGCCGGTCGGGTAAGCCAACGAGGGTCTTTGTCATGCGGCCGATGCGAACCGCATAGTCACCCATGCGCTCGAGCTCGGTGGCGATGTACTGGATGCCCATGAGGCGGCGCAGGTCCCGCGCCACCGGCTGCTGCGTCGCGATGACCATGAAGATCTGCTCGCGGATCTGCTTGAACAGCTCGTTGAGGTACTGATCTTGCGCGCGAACCTTCTCGGCCGCCGGGCCGTCCCGCCTTCGCAGCGCATCGAGAGATGCCTCGATCTGCGACTCCACCAGCGTGCCCATGCGCACGACCGACTCGCGGAGGGTAGCCAGCTCTTTTTCGAATGTCAGGCGAGGCACGTGCTTAGCCGAAACGTCCGGTGATGTAAGCCTCAGTCCTCGGGTCTCGGGGAGCGTTGAAGAGATCGGCTGTGGGAGCGAACTCGATGAGCTCGCCGTGCCGGCCCTCCGGATTCATGAGCATGAAGGCGGTGAAGTCCGAGACGCGCGCCGCCTGCTGCATGTTGTGGGTCACGATGACGATCGTGTACTCGCGCGCCAGCTGGACCATCAGGTCTTCGATCTTCAGCGTGGCGATGGGATCGAGCGCTGAGCAAGGCTCGTCCATGAGGATCACCTCCGGACTCACCGCGAGGCAGCGCGCGATCACGAGTCGCTGCTGCTGGCCGCCGGATAGCGATGTGCCGGACTCGTCGAGGCGGTCCGAGACCTCATCCCACAGGGCGGCGCTCTCGAGGCTGCGCCGGACGATGTCGTTGATGCGCGATTTGCTCCAGCCAAGCAGTCGTGGACCGAAAGCTACGTTGTCCCTGATCGACATTGGAAATGGGCTCGGTCGCTGGAACACCATTCCGACCTTCTGGCGCAGGTCCAGCAGCTTGGTCGTGGTCACGATGTCGCTACCGTCCATCGTCACCGTGCCTTGAGCACGAGCGCCCGGCACCAGGTCGTACATGCGGTTGAATACGCGAAGGAGCGTGGTCTTGCCGCAACCGGAGGGCCCGATGATTGCTGTGATGCGGCGCTCGGGGATCTCGAAGGTTACGTCCTTCAGCGCGCGGGTCTTGCCATAGAAGAAGGAAAGGGAGTCGACCTTCAGCTTCGTCTGGGCAGATCCCGGCATCGCTCGAAGCTCCGGCCTCCCTGATTGCATCAGAGGCTGAATGATCGGTCTAGCGTCCGCCAACCCGATGCCTAAGATACGGGGTCCCTGGTTAACGCCGGTTTATGGGCTCGTTAAGGCTTCAGTTGGGATGGCGATCGTGAACACCTGCCCGCCGTCTCGGGCCGTTTCGGTCCAGATCCGGCCCCCAAGAACCTGCACCAGGTGCTTGGTGATGGCCAGACCCAGACCAAAGCCGCCGGCCTCGCGCGGGCGCGCCCGGTCGACCTTGTAGAAGCGTTCGAACACCCGGCTCCAGTGCTCAGGGGAGATCCCTGGGCCGCGGTCACGGACGCTGAGCCGCACCTCGTCCCCGGCGACCTGGGCGCTCACGTCGATCGCCGAGCCGGGCGGCGAGAACTTGGCGGCGTTGTCGAGCAGGTTGTCGAGGGCCTGGACGAGCTTTGGCCGGTCGCTGGTCATGGCCAGGGCCAAAGGGATGTCGGTGTTGACGGGCCGGTCGATGCCAAGCCTGGTCACGCTTTCTTGGACCAGCTCGGCGAGGTCGAACTGCGACGTCTCCATGGCCATCGTCCGAGCCTCGATGTCGCCCAGCTGCCGCAGGTTGTCGATGATCTTGCTCAGGAGGTCAGCCTCCTTGACGAGCCGGTCGGCAAACCTGTGACGGTCCTTTGGCGAAGGGTCGCCTAGCAAGCTTTCGGCGGTGAGCCGCAGCGAGGTGATCGGCGTCTTCAGCTCGTGGACCAGGTTGGCCACGAACTCCTGCCGCACCGTGGCCAGGCGGCGAAGCTCAGTGACGTCCGTGAGAAACATCAAGGTCTCTCCGGCCCGCAGGCTCGGCTCGAGCCTGACCAGGACCGTGCGCCGGTGGTGGACCAGGTGCGCCTCGGCCTCGTTGGCCGTGCCGCTGAGGACGTCTAGCAAGCTCGCCTCGAGCGTCACCTCCACGAGGCTTGCGGGCAATCGGTCCAGCTCGATCTCGAAGAGCTCACGCGCTGCCCGGTTGGCGGTCACGACGCGACCCTCTTCATCGAGCAACAGGGCCATGACCGGCGCGTTTTCGAGTAAGGCGCCAAACGGGTCGCGTTGCGCGATTCGCCTTTCCGGCTGCTCCTCGTTGCGGCCCCGATCCCAGATCACGGCCGGAGTATATGAGCCGTTCGATCGCGTTAGCGCTTAAGCGCGAGTTAACCCCGGCTTAAACGGTGCTGGGTAGTTTGAAGACGTAAATCCCGTTCATTTGGTGGAGGAGGGTTTGATGTTTGTAGGCAGACAAATAGGACGGGCACTGCTGGTGGGCATTGCGGCCACCATGGTCGCCGCGGCGTGCGGCAGCACCGACACCGGCACAGCATCACAGACCCCGGTCGACGTCGGCAGCGGGTCGCTCACGGGCGCCGGAGCGACGTTCCCAGCGCCGTTCTATCAGAAGGCATTTTTCGATTACAACGCGAAATATTCGGCCGTGACGGTCAACTACCAGTCCGTTGGCTCCGGCGCGGGAATCTCGCAGTTCCAGAAAGGCACGGTGGATTTCGGAGCCAGCGACGTGCCTATGACCGATGCTGACATCGCGAAGGTCCCAGGTGGCGCGACAGCGCTGACTCAGATTCCGACGACCCTGGGCGTCATCTCGATCGCCTACAACCTGTCAGGCGTCACCAAGCTCCAGCTCGACGGTCCGACGCTCGCCAACATCTTCCTGGGCCACATCACGAAGTGGAACGACTCCGCGATCACGGCACAGAACTCGGGCACGACGCTGCCCAGCAGCGCAATCCAGGTCGTCCATCGATCTGACAGCAGCGGCACCTCGTACCACTTCACCGACTACCTGGGCAAGGTGTCGAGCGAGTGGAATTCGAACGTCGGCGTGGCCAAGGCGGTCAAGTGGCCGGCCGGCATCGGCGCCAGCGGCAACCAGGGCGTCGCACAAGCCATCACCTCCACCGCCGGTGCGATCGGCTATGTCGAGCTCGCGTACGTGGTGCAGACCGGCATGAGCCAGGCATACATCAAGAACGCGGCGGGCACCTACTTGCAGGCCAGCGTGGCCGGAGCCACGGCCGCCGCGGCGCAGAACTCCAGCGTCAGCCCCACCAACTTCTCGATCACCAACGAGGCCGGCAACGACTCGTACCCGATCGCCGGCTTCAGCTGGGTGATCCTTCCGACTTCGGTAAGCGACGCCGCCAAGGGTCGCGCGCTCGTGTACCTGTTCAAGTGGCTCGTCACTGACGGCCAGGCCGATGGAACCTCGCTGCAGTACGCGGCTCTTCCGAAGCCGGTCCAGACCCTCGCACTCAACAACCTCAAGGCCATCCAGGCCGCAGGGAAGGCCGTCCTGACCTGACAACAAGAAACCGGTAATCACCTCTATGTTTCTTAGAGCGGCTTTCGTGCCGGCACGCCAGAGCGGCGCGGATACTGCGCGGGAGTCGGCCGTACCTTGTCGATGACGGCCACGGTCCCAGCCGCCCGTGCCTCGGACGGCGCCGCCAAAACCTCCGACAGGTTGCCTCCGAGTAAGTCGATTGCTCTGGCTGCGGCGGCCGGATCCTCGTCCGTGGTCTTTTGCGCCAGCAAGCGCCCGCCCACGCGCACCAGGGGCAGGCAGAGCTCGACGAGCACTGGCAGCGGGGCCAGCGCACGGGCGACGGCGACGTCAAATTTCTCCCGTAGCGCCGGATCGTGACCGGCCTCTTCCACACGCCGCGCCACGACCGCAACGTTTTCGAGCCGGAGCATGGCGCACGCGTGCACCAGGAAGGCCGCCTTCGCCTGATCGGCTTCGATGAGAGTCACCTCGAGCTCGGGCCGGGCGATTTTGAGCGGTATGCCCGGCAGGCCGGCGCCCGAGCCGACGTCGACCAGGGTGAGCGCTGCGCCCAGATGGTCCAGGAGTACCAGGCTGTCGTCGATGAGCGCGCGATCCGGCCTGGCCATCAGGCCGGGCCACGCGGATATCAGACGTAGGAACTCGTCGAGCTTAGAATCTTGCATTGAGATGCCCATCTACGAGTATCGGTGCGAGAGCTGCTCCGGGAAGTTCGAAGTCCTGACGAGATTCGCGGAGAGGGACACCAGCCAGATCTGCCCTTCGTGCGAGTCGACCAAGACCAGGGTGCTCGTCTCGAGCTTCGCGGTCGCGGGCGGCAGCGAGTCATCGCTCGATTTCGGGAGCGAGCAGACTGGCGGCGGAGGCTGCTGCGGCGGGGGATGCGGCTCCTGCGGCTCGAGCCCGAACTAGCCAGGTAACCTTGCTTTTCCCGGTGACGTACCGGGTCAACGCCGCCGGCCATATGGAGGTGGGCGGGAGTGACCTGGTCGCGCTTGCGCACGAGCACGGCACACCTCTTTATGTGTACGACGAGGCCACGGTGCGCCAGCGCGCCTCCGAGTACGTGGCCGCGATGGGCTCGGCCGGCCACGTGCTCTACTCGGCCAAGGCGTTCGCATCGCCGCGCTTCCTGCGCGTCGTGGCGGACGCGGGTCTCGGCCTCGATGTGGTTTCGGCGGGCGAGCTCTACCTCGCGCTGAAGTCCGGGACGAAAGCCGACCGCATCCATTTCCTCGGCAACAACAAGAGTCTCGAGGACCTGCAAGCCGCGTACGACGCCGGGGCCACCATCGTCATCGACGGCTCATACGAGTTCGAGCTGCTCCGCGGCATCGTGCCGGAAGGCAAGCGCACGCCGGTCATGCTGCGCATCTCACCAGGGGTCAAGCCAGACACGCACGCCCACATCTCGACTGGTCAGCTCGACTCCAAGTTCGGGTTCTCGATCGAGTCTGGGGCCGCGTTCGATGCGGTTGCCGAAGCGCTACGCCATCCGCGCCTCGAGGTCGTTGGGCTGCACTCGCACATCGGGTCGCAGATCCTTGCCCTTGGCGCGTACGAGCAGGCGATGGAGATCATGCTCGACCTTCTGGTCCGGCTTCGAAACGAGCTGAAATTCGAGCCGCGCATGCTCGGCGCTGGAGGCGGGCTCGGCATCGCCTATACGCGCGACGACGACCCGCCGACGCCTCGTCATTTCGTCGAGATCGTCCGTCACGCGCTCGAGACGGGCTGCGTGCTTCGTGATCTCGCGATTCCAGAGCTTGTGGTCGAGCCTGGGCGTTCCATCGCGGGGCCGGCGGGTATCGCCCTTTACACCGTCGGTTCGATCAAGGACATCCCGGGTATCCGCCGCTACGTTGCGGTCGACGGCGGCATGGGCGACAACATCAGACCCAAGCTGTATGGAGCCCGCTACGAAGCGTTCCTCGCTTCAGCTCCGGACCGTGCGCCCGACGGCAGGGTGACGATCGCTGGCAAGTACTGCGAGTCGACCGACATCCTGATCACGGACATCGACATGCCCCAGCTGAAGACGGGCGACGTCATCGCCATGCCCGCGGCCGGCGCGTACAACCTAGCGATGGCGAGCAACTACAACGGCATGCCTCGACCCGAGGTGCTCATGGTCGGCGACGGAAAGGTTCACGTGATGCGCCGACGCGAGACGCTGGACGACCTTATCGCGGCCGAGGTGTTCTAGCCCGTCTAAAGCGTGACGTTTACCGAGTTGGAGACCAACGAGCCGACAGTGACGTACGCCTGTGGGACTACACCTGAAACGGTAACCAAAATACCGCTTGGCGTTGCGAACGTTACGTATGTGGTGCTGCCGGGCGCCACGGTCACGGTCACTGACTTGGTGGTGCTTCCCTGGTGGATCGTGACGGTTGCAGAGCCGGCGTAGTAATAGTGGAACGCCATGGTCGTAGTACCCGGGGCCTGGTGAACGGAGCCCAGGTTGATCGATGGACTGGGTGTAGGGGTGGGGGAAGGCGGGGGCGGAGGAGGCGGCGTGCTCTTCGGGGTTGAGATCGGGCTCGGGCTCGGGTGCGGGCTGCCCGACGTGCCGCCGGTCGGAGTGGGGCTTGCGCCGGGAGTCGCGTTCGGGGTCGGACTGGCACCCGGTGTCACACCGGGTGTGGTCCCCGGAGTGGGCGAAGCCAACGCGACGCCTGGCTCGATCACGTGGAGCGTCACCGAGTTGCGGCACCTGGACGCCCAGCAGATGGTCACGGAGTGATCGCCGGCGCCGATGTTGCGCGGAACCACGATGGGAACGCTCACACGGCCGTTCGAGTCCGCATGAAAAGTAAATATGTGCAGGGTGCTGCGCAGCTGTATCTCCCCGGTCTGGTTGGCGGGCACGTTTGTCGCACTCACGACGACTGAGTCACCGGCGGTGACGGTTGACGACGACAGCGACAGCGTTGGCGTGCGCAAGGCCGCGATCAGCACGACGCTCGAGATGAGGAGAAGCACAATCGCAGCCGCGGCGATGATCGCGGAGAGACGCTTGCGCGATCTCCTCACCGCCACCGGCTGTGCGCCGGGCGCCGGGTAAGCCATCGCGACAGTTGCGCCCGGGTGCACCGCCTCAGCTCGGGCTACCGGCGGAGCTATGGCCACTGCGGCACCGGCCGTAATCGGAGCAGCCAGCCGCACGGTCGAAGCGATCGGCGGCGCCATGACCAGCGTCTTCGCCGCGGCCGGCACCGACTTGCCTGCCAGCGCGTCGGCGAGAGCGTCGACAAACGCCGTGGAAGTCTCCCACCTTGCGGCCGGATCCTTTGCCAGGCCGCGCATGATCACCGCGTCGACCTGCGCGTTCAACGCGCTATTGCGGGCGCTGGGCGGCAGGGGGTCGCGGTGCACCTGCGCGTAAAGGACCTCCATCAGCCCCTCGCCGTCGAAAGGGATGACGCCGGTCAGCATCTCGTATGCGATCGTCGCCAGCGAGTAGCGGTCGGCCGGCGGTCCGGCGTGACTTCCAGTCACCTGCTCCGGAGCCATATAGGCCGGTGTGCCCGTGGTCACGCCCGTCATCGATTTCAAGGAGGAGCCCTGCAGCAGCTTGGCGAGCCCGAAGTCTGCGATCACTGGCGTGTCGTCTTTCTCCAGGAGAACGTTGGCGGGCTTGACGTCCCGGTGGACGATCCCGAGCCCGTGCGCGTGGTCGAGACCAGATGCGATACCGCGGAGATATTTGAGAGCGGCAGCTTGATCGAGCTGGGGTCCGCTGAGCCGGTTCGCGAGGCTGCCGCCGGGGACGTATTCCACGATCATGTATGGCGTTCCCTGGTACTCGCCGAAATCGAAGACGTTGAGGATGTTCGGGTGGCGCATATGCGCGATCGCCTGCGCCTCGTGTCGGAACCGTGCGATCGAGTCTTCGTCCGGCGTGATCGCCTGCATAACCTTGACGGCGCCGGTGCGATCGAGCTGGGCGTGGTAGGCGCGGTAGACGACGCCCATGGCGCCCTGGCCGATGAAGTCTTGGACTTCATATTGGCCCAGCTTGGTTCCGGTTCCGATCGACACGGCCACTGATTATGCGGTCGTAGGAGGCGCCTTCCAGCCCACTTAACTTGGCCAGGCGGAGGCGGGCTGGTGGCGGCGGGGGATCACGATGAAGACAACGATCAAGGCCGCTACCGCGATCGTCTCTAACCCCGATCCAGCAACCAACCTCCCTGGCGCCCACGCCGTCGGGCGATGACCCCGGCCAGGATCGAGACCGCGATCTCCGCCGGCGTGACGGCGCCGATGTCGAGGCCAACCGGGCTCTGGATGCGTGAGATCACATCATCGTTGACGCCTTTGGCGCGAAGTGCCTCGAGGTGGTGGCCGGTATGGCGGCGGCTGCCGACCAGGCCGATGAAGCGTGGGTTCCTGGGCAGGAGGACCTCGAGGGACTGGACGAGGTCGGGAGCATCGTGGTCGGTGTGCACCGCATAGATCTCGTCGCCAACCGCCGGGCCGAGCTTGTCGAGGTCGCTGAGCGCCGGGGGCCACTCGGCGCCTGCGAGGCGTTGGGGGCGGGTCTCCACGAGCAACGTACGGAAGCCCAGGTCGGGCGCCCAGCGCATCAAAGCCTTGGCGACAGGAGTCGCGCCGAACACGACCAGCGTCGGCGCCGCCGCATGCGGCTCGAGGTACACCTCTATGGAGCCGAGGTCATGGCGATAGGTGCGCAGCTGCGGCTGGCCTCCATCCGCTATACGGCTCGCGTCCTCGAGCGCGGCGGCGTCGAACTCGCTGCAGCCGAGCGTGCCGGCGAGCGTCGCGGTGCGTGAAAGGAGCAGCTTGGCGCCCGTTCGCGATGGAGGCTCGCCGTCGAGGCGGATCACGGTGGCGAGCACGACCTCCTCGCCTTTCGCGAGCCGGGCCGCGAGCTCTTCTTCGAGGCTAGGCACGGGCGGGGGTGCGTGTGAGCGCGACCGTGATGATTTCGCGCGCCCGCGATATGTCGTCATCGGTGGTGGCATAGCCGGTCGTCAGGCGGAGACTTCCAAGCGCCTCATCAAGGCTCAGGCCCATGGCCAGCAGGACGTGCGATGGGTCGAGCGAGCCCGAGGCGCATGCAGACCCGCTCGATGCGGCGATGCCCGCGATGTCAAGCGCGAGCAGCATGTCCTCGCCCTTCCGGTAGTCGAAAGCGCAAGTCGCGAAGTTGGGCAGACGCTCTTCAGCGCCGGTGAGGCGCCCGCCCAGCTCGCTGAGAACATCGCGAAGAGCGGTCGATTGCTTCCGCGCTTCGAACGAGCGCTGGATTCGATCGCGCGCGCACACCGTGATCGCGGTAGCGAAGGCCAGCGCGGAAGCGACGTCTTCATGACCCGCCCGGCGACCCCACTCCTGAGGGCCTCCATAAAAGAGTGGATCGATGCGGACGCCGTCTCTGACATAGATCGCCCCACCGCGGCCGGCGCCAAGCTTGTGCCCGCTGAAGGAGACGATGTCGGCGCCGTCTGGAATTGGAATCCAACGCGGCCCGGCGCATGCGTCGACGTGCACAAGGGCCCCGATCGCGTGCGCGCGATCGATCACGTCGCGAACTGGTTGGATGGTGCCGACCTCGTTGTTGGCGAGGCCGATCGACACGAGCGCGATGCCTGGTTCGATCGCATCGGGATCCGCGCGGGCTTCTTGATCGACAGGGGCGATTTCGACATGGCGTCCTTCGACCTGGAGGCGCCGAGCCGCACCCAGCACGGCCTGATGCTCTGCCGCCCAGGTCAGGATCGTGCCGGTCGAGGGCACGCGTCGAGCCGCGCCGAACAAGGCCAGGTTGACGGCCTCGGTACCGGATGAGGTGAAGGTGATCTCGGTTCGGTTGGCGGCCAGCGCTTGGGCGGTCTGGTCGCGGGCATGGTCGACGGCCGCTCGAGCGGCGCGACCCTCTGCATGCAGGCTCGATGGGTTGCCCTCGGGCGGGTTCTGCAGCGTCGCGGCGACCTCGATAAGGATTGGCGCGCCCCCGGCGTCGTCCAAAAAGATCCGCTTCATTTGCGGACCGGGCGCGAGATCAGCCCCGGCTGTGGTCGGGCTGGTGGATGAGCTTCGCGAGGGTGCCCTGAAAGTTCTTCAGGTAAAGATGCAGGTCGAGGATCTCGTCCACGCTGATCGGCTCGCGCGCAGGCGCAAGGTCCTCTTCGGCCGGTGACTCGACCGTCTCGATCTCTTCGACTGCGCCGCCTGCGATTGCAATCACGACGATGAAAGTCACCTGGCATTGGACGCAAGTCACCTGGAGGTGAAAACGCTCCTCCTCATGACTGAGGACCTGGATGTCACAGCCTTTCAAGCTGCGCCCGCACACCGGGCAGTTGTAAAAACGGGCCCGGTCGCGGATGAACTCGATGATGCTCATCGGCACGCCCATATTACGCCGCACGTGTTTCGCGACACTGGTCCTAACGCTTGCCTTCGATGCAAGTACAGCCCGTGGGTCCGACGACTGCCGAGTGGACGGTGCCGGGCCCCAGGACCATCCGATCGCCGGGGCTCAAATCGACCCGCGTCCCCTTCTGCTCGAGCACAAAAGTGATCGAGCCTTCCACGCAATACAGGACCTTCTCGTAGGGATGGCTGTGCGCGGCGTACGTGTCGTGCGGACCGTTCGACCACGAGTAGCACGACCCCGCCTCGCGGCGCAGGGTCGACATCAGGTCGTCCATCGTCGTCACGCCTCGATTCTAAGATGGGGCAGGTGAAACCCAGGTTTCTCGCTGACTGCAACGTCGGACGCCTCGCGCGCTGGCTGCGGGCGCTGGGTTACGACGCCTCATATCACCCGCGAATCGATGACGCGGAGCTGGTTCGTGAAGCCGCTGCCGAGAGCCGCGTGCTGCTCACCCGAGATCGAGACCTCACCAAGCGGCGAGTGATCCAGACCGGCGCTGTGCGGGCGATCCTCATCCGCGACGACGAGGTCACCGCGCAGCTTCGCCAGGTTTTCAAGGAGCTGGGCCTCGAACTGAAGGAAGCCCTCACCCGATGCATCGAATGCAACGCCGAGCTGCAGGCCCGTGTCGCATCGACGGTGGCGGAGCGCGTGCCGCCCTACGTCCGCCAGACCCAATCGCGGTACTCCGAGTGCCCGGCGTGCGGCCGCATCTACTGGGCGGGCACGCATTGGCAGCGCATGCGCGAGGTGCTGGCGGGACTTTGAGAGACGTCCTACGCCGGCTGACGGCTGGCGAGCTGACGGAGGACGAGGCTCTGGCCGAGCTGAGAACCCTTCAGCTCGAAGAGCTCGGCGGGCGGGCGAGGCTCGACCTCGGTCGCTTCATGCGGCGCGGGATCCCCGAGGTGGTTCTGGCGACCGGCAAAGCCCCCGGCGAGGCCGCGCGGCTCGCTGTGTCGCTGGCGGAGCGCCAGGGCCAAGGGCTCATCAGCCGCATGACCGCCGAGCATCGCGCTGCGCTCGGCGAGGCCGCGGGCGAGGCGCAGATGGAAATCGTCGACTACTCGAACTCGGCTCGAGTGATGCGGGCGGGTTTTTCCGCGGACCCGCTCGACGGCAAGGTCGGCGTACTCACGGCGGGCACCTCGGACGTGCCTGTGGCCGATGAGGCGCGCATGGTCGTCGAGGCATGCGGAATGGGGGCGCGGCTCGAGGCCGACCTGGGCGTGGCCGGCCTGCATCGGTTTCTCGCTCCGTTGTCCGCGATTCTCGAATGGGGCGCCGACGTGATCGTGGTTGCAGCGGGTATGGACGGCG
>Ga0193751_1001974_pt1 | contig 12716 bp, 7 predicted proteins | sample L1c2metaG_FD_143050 | JGI IMG/M metagenome (GOLD analysis project Ga0193751, IMG submission 143050) | Soil microbial communities from a riparian zone of the East river system, Colorado, United States - L1c2 | ecosystem: Environmental > Terrestrial > Soil > Riparian zone | place: USA: East River... | reverse complement strand
TGTCAACCCGAGCGGAGTCAAACCTCCGGGAGATTACATTGAAGAAGTTATGACCCAGGTGAAGTCGAAGAATCCTGCCGAACCTGAGTTTCACCAGGCAGTCCAGGAAGTACTCGAGTCGTTGCGTCTGGTACTGCAGAAACATGCGGAATACCGGTCAGCGATGATTCTGGAGCGAATTGTAGAACCCGAACGTGTAATCATGTTCCGCGTGCCCTGGTTCGACGATCAGGGAAACGTGCAAGTCAACCGCGGATTCCGCATTGAGATGAACAGCGCAATCGGACCCTACAAGGGCGGTTTGCGCTTTCACGCATCGGTGAGTCTTGGAATCCTCAAATTTTTGGCATTCGAGCAAGTCTTCAAGAACTCGCTGACCACGCTGTCGATGGGCGGCGGCAAAGGCGGTTCGGATTTCGATCCAAAGGGCAAGAGCGACAATGAAGTGATGCACTTCTGCCAGAGCTTCATGGCCGAGTTGTGGCGGCACATCGGCGCCGATACCGATGTACCCGCGGGCGATATCGGAGTTGGGGGGCGTGAGATCGGTTTTTTGTTTGGCCAGTACAAGCGCCTGGCCAATAAGTTCACCGGTGTGCTCACAGGCAAGGGCCTGAACTGGGGTGGTTCGCTGATTCGTCCGGAAGCAACCGGATATGGCTGCGTTTATTTCGCCGCCGAGATGCTGAAGACCCGGAAGGACTCGCTGGAGGGCAAGCTCTGCCTGGTCTCGGGGAGCGGAAACGTTTCCCAGTATACGGTCGAGAAGCTGCTCGAGTTGGGAGCGAAGCCAATTACGCTGTCCGACTCGAATGGCGTAATCTTCGATTCGGACGGTATCGACCGCGAAAAGCTGGCCTGGGTCATGGAGCTCAAGAACGTGCGTCGGGGGCGCATTCGCGAGTATGCGGCCCAATTCAAAAAGGCCGTCTTCATGCCCACGGATATCACGCTGGACCACAATCCGCTGTGGAACATCAAGGCCGATTGTGCGTTCCCGAGCGCCACGCAAAACGAGGTCAACGCCAAAGACGCAGCGAGCCTGATCAAGAACGGCGTTAAGCTCGTAGCCGAAGGCGCGAACATGCCGAGCACACTTGAGGCGACCAAGATATTCCTGGATGCCGGCAGCCTGTACGGACCAGCCAAAGCCGCGAATGCCGGTGGTGTCGCAACTTCTGGACTTGAGATGGCCCAGAACAGCGCACGGCTGACGTGGGATCGCGAAGAGGTAGATGATCGGCTGCACAAGATCATGATTGCGATCCACAAGAACTGCTACGAGACGGCGGAGACCTACGGAACTCCCGGAAATCTCGTGAACGGTGCGAACATCGCAGGCTTCCTCAAGGTTGCCAACGCGATGCTGGACCAGGGACTCGTCTGAGCCTGGGGTCAGGATGCCGAGTATGATGCGGGGTGGACGAAGGTCCACCCGCGTTTCTTTGATTCAAACTGCCGACCATCGAGACTTCCGCTCATGGATACGGAGACATTGTTCGAAGGCTTCGAGAGTCTGATGCCCTTCCGGGTGCAAGACATTCTCCTGGTATCCAGCCTTTACGACTCTTTCATCCTGCGCGAGGACGGCCGGCTTAATGAGCTTCTGATCGGGGAGTCACTCGAACTCAATCTGCAGCAGATTCCCGGCATAACCCAGGTCTCCACCGGTAAAGAAGCGCTAGCACGCTACCAACCGCGGTTCAACCTGATCGTCACGAATCTTGAAGTGGGAGACATGGATGCCGCGCAACTAGCACACGAGGTTAAGGAGTCTGGACTCGACATCCCTGTCGTGGTCCTCGCCTACGATTACCGCAAGATCAAAGATTTCATCGCTCGCAATCCCGTTACCGATATCGACCGAATCTTCCTTTGGCAAGGGAATGCACGAATTCTGATCGCGATCATTAAGTACATCGAGGACAAGCGCAATGTGTTCCACGACACAGAAGCCATGGGCGTTCCGGTCGTGCTTGTGGTGGAGGACAACATCCGCTATTACTCCTCATTTCTTCCGATGATTTATACCGAGCTGATTACTCAGTCACGTCGCGTCATTCGAGAGGGAATGAACGTGGCCCATAAGCTGGTACGAATGCGGGCGAGGCCGAGAATTCTGCTTTGCTCTAATTACGAAGATGCGGCGCAGCAAGTAGCGAGATTCAGAGAGTACCTATTCGGAGTGGTCTCGGACGTGGAATTCCCGCGGCAGGGTGAGGTCAGCCCGGACGCCGGCTTCGAACTGGCGCGCATGGTCCGCAGCATGGTTCCGGATGTTCCCATCGTACTGCAGTCCAGCCGCACTGAATTCATGGCACGCGCACTGTCCGAAGGCTGCTGGTTCCTGCGGAAACATTCGCCGACGTTTCTAGGGGACCTACGCCAGGCCTTAATCGAACAATTCGCCTTTGGTGACTTCGTCTTCCGTTTACCGGATCGCACGGAGGTGGCGCGGGCGAGCGACCTGAATGCGTTCGAAGAGCTACTACACGAAGTGCCAGCCGAGAGCATCGCTTACCACGCCCAGAGGAACCACCTCTCCCACTGGTTGATGGCGAGGACCGAGTTCGCATTGGCGCAGAAGCTGCGGCCTCGTAAGGTGTCCGATTTCGCGAGCTACGAGGACCTGCGGCGCGATTTGATTGACTCGATCGCACAATATCGGCACGAGCAAAGCCAGGTTCTGATCGGCGATTTTAACCCGGCGACCTTCAAGGCGGCGGAAGGTTCTTTCCTGCGGATTGGCGGGGGTTCTCTGGGCGGAAAAGCGCGCGGACTGGCTTTTCTGCGGAACTTGCTGCACAAAAATCGGATGGGACAGTGCTTCGATGGAGTCCGGATTGCAGTGCCGCCAAGTGTCGTGATCGCCACCGACGTCTTCGACCAGTTCGTCAGCGAGAACGACCTTCTCGAGTTTGCCATTCACAGCTGCGATCAAGCCGACATCGAGCGGCGGTTCCAGGAAGCACCGCTATCGGCCTCACTCCGTGAAAACTTGCTAGCGTTTCTGGCAGAAGTCCGGTACCCGTTGGCGGTGCGTTCTTCCAGCTTGCTGGAGGATTCGCAGTACTTGCCTTTCACGGCCGTGTACGAAACCTTCATGTTGACCAACCAACACGCCGACCTGTTGCTCCGTCTGCAGCAGCTCATAGAAGCGATAAAACGCGTTTACGCCTCGACCTTCAGCTCGCATGCGAAGGCTTACGTAAGAGCTACGCCCTACCGCCTGGAAGAGGAGAAGATGGCAGTCATCCTTCAGCAGGTGGTCGGCGCGACGCATGGCACACGGTTTTATCCTGACTTTTCAGGGGTGGTGCGGTCACGAAACTTGTATCCCGTCCCGCCTTTGGGCTTCGAGGACGGTATTGCCGCAGTGGCTCTGGGCCTGGGGCGTGAGGTCGTGGGCGGCGGAAAATGCCTGCGGTTTTGTCCGCGGCATCCAAAACATCTTATGCAGTTTTCAGCGGTGGAGGACATGCTCGCGAACTCTCAGTCTGAATTCTGGGCACTGAATCTTGATCACGTGGAGCGCGAAAACGATTCGTCCAGCGAGCTGCGAGAGGTGCAATTTGGACTGGATGCGGCGGAGGCGGATGGAACACTCAACTTGCTGGGTTCTACGTATTCTGTGGACGACCACGCGGTCTATGACGGACTCAGCCGGCCCGGCGTCCGCATCGTGAGCTTTGCCCAGATTCTCAAGCATGCCGTCTTCCCGCTGGCCGCAATGCTTGATCAGCTCATGAGCATCGGGGAAGACGCGCTCGGGCGCCCGGTGGAAATCGAGTTCGCGGTCCAGTTGCCTCGCCGCCCGGAAGAAACCGCCAATTTTGGATTTCTCCAGATACGTCCGCTGGTGTTGTCGCGTGAAGGCGAAGAACTGCGGATCGAGAATGTGGATCCGGCCACGCTCGTCTGTCATAGTTCAAAGGTGCTGGGGAATGGCCGTATCGAAGACTTGCGCGACGTGGTGGTAGTCGACTCCGATCTGTTTGAACGCTCGCGCAGCCAGGAAGCGGCCCAAGGTATCACCTACTTCAACGGGAAGCTGAGCGAGAACAACACACCATATCTGCTCATCGGGGTGGGTCGTTGGGGGTCGAACGACCCATGGCTCGGAATCCCGGTCACATGGGATCAAATCTCCGGAGCCCGGGTGATCGTAGAGGCGGGACTCCGTGACCTTCGCGTGACGCCATCACAAGGCAGCCATTTCTTCCAGAATCTTACGGCCTTTCAGGTCGGGTACTTCACGGTGAATCCTGACGCCGGAGAGGGATTCGTGGACTGGCAGTGGCTGAGGTCGCAGCCCGTCCTGGAAGTAGAGGGCTGCGTTCGCCATCTACATTTTGAATCACCGCTCCCCGTGGTCATGAACGGCAAAACCAGTCAGGGAATGATCTTCAAGCCGACAGTTACATAGGCTGCGATTCTGATCGGACCTGATCCTTTAGGAATTCTGCGCTCGCCACGGGGCGACCTCGACTCGGAACTCCAGTCGCCGGGTTCATGCGCCTACGTTATTATGGCCCCGGACGCCTGCGGGTCCGGCTTTTTGAGGTTTGCAACGCGTTAGAGACCTGCTCGATTCTGACCACGACCCCAAACGCTGTGGCCTAGCCGTCCACGACCGCATGCCAGTCATTCTTGAAATAGTTGTCGCAAACAGGCGTGTCTGTTGAAAAAGTCCGTCAGTTGATGCTTGTGGCGGTGCAATGTTCAGGTTATAAGCAGGCCAGAGTACTCGATCCGCGAATTTCCTATCCGCCACTAAGCCGCGAAAGAATCGAATAAAGTAGAACACTTTCAAAACGCCGCAAGTCCCCCTTGTGTTCTCATAATCCGTAGGTCGGAGGTTCGTCCTCCCGCCACCAAACTGAAGTTCTTTGGTCCTGCCGTGTCTAGCTGGGCAGAGCTGGGTATTGTCAATCACGCGGTTGCAACCGACCCCGCTATTCGGGAGCCGGTCCGTGCAACTTTCTCGGAGAACGACGCCCGCAAGCCTGCCCAAAAACCTGCTTGCCCCGACGGCTGTAAATGCTTGACACGCCACGAATGCAATCTCCTCTTCGCTGCTGCCCAGAATCAGATGTTTCTGGGCGAGTCGACATTGATTCTCTCATCCGATTCTCCGCTCGATTCCAGATTGGAAGCTGCAAAGACTTCCTGCTCCTTGATTTTGTTCTCTCAGGCTTTGAATGGAATCTGAGTCTTGCGAAAGTCGCTAACCGTTTGGAGAGCTGTCGCAAGCTCAGTCTTAGTGAGTGATGATGCACCGGAATGACTCAAGCGGTTGAGGACAGCGGAGCGGGTGGCACTGATTCGTGAGATTAATGCGGGATCAAGAAACGCACCTTTTTTGTTGACGTGCTTCACATGACGACGCAGAATTGCTGTCCACAATCTGTCGGTAGTAATGTGCCTGGACTCAACTCTGTAACCGACTTCGATGCTCTTATCTTCGCGCGACGTATTTTTGGCGAGTCTGGCAGGTGTCGCGGCGCGCGGTGAACGTCGTGGCTGTTTGAGACCAGGGTAGGGCAGCACCCGAGGCTGGCATCTCCGCCTCGCATGCACCTGGGGTTAGGATGGTGACATTTCTGATTGAGCTTGATTAGCCAGATGCCGTCGGTGCCACTCGTCGCACCCATTTCATTCTGTCGCCCGATGGGTGGAGCAAGGGATCGCGTCCGAAGTCTCGCTTTATGGAGTCCGCCCAAGGGCGACACTTAGGCCGCGGCCTTTGCTTCTGTCCGAGAAGCACAAAAACTGCTGGTGATGTTTGCCGGACCGCGCGGGGCGCGAATAGCCCAAAGCTCCGAACCGCGTGCCCATAGCGTTCGGGAATGTGCTGAGCCCAACGGTCGATAAACTCTTCCGCCGAACACTGCACGTCAACAAGACGCCTCTCCCGTTTGGCCTTGGCCACGAACCTGACCACTCCTTCGCCAATGTGTGTGATTCGCCACTGCGCAATCGGGGGTCGTTTTACATATCGACCTGCGTACTGCAAGTAATGCGCTTTGGACTTGAAGGTCTGAATCTTGATACTCCACCAGCGTTTCTCTTGCTCCGTGAGTATCGCTTCCATCTCGTCAACCGTCATCTTCGTGTCTAGCTGGGCCACACGCAGGGCTGTGCGGAGAAGCTCAATGACTGCCTCCCGCCAGGAGTGCATTAGGGCGTCGCGGTCAAAGTACACGCTGGAAACCCAGGTGTCGGCGGACCCCTGCAGCCCTCCACCAGTGACCATTGTGTGGACATGTGAGTTGAACGCTAACTCCCCGTTAAAGGTATGGAGAATGGAAATCACGCCAACGCGCAGGCCGAATCCGGAACTTGCTCGTGCCTCAATAATTTTCGCAGCCAGAGTCGATAGAGCCTTAGCCAGATGCGGATTGTCACGGAAGAAGTGCCAGAGTACGTCCGGCATCGAAAACGTAATCCCCTTATAAATCACGTCCGGCAGTGCGGCCCATCGCTCACGCAGCCATTGCACGGTGGCGCGGTAACCGCAACTGGAACAGGCCCGCGATTTGCAGGTATGGTAAACGGTCAACTCCTCGTTCTCAAAGGCGTAAACCTCCGCTCCCAACTCAGCGGTGCGGCACTGCAACGCCCTGGTGAAGGCGTGCCGAACTGCGGGTCGGGTCACGTCCTGATCCCAGTACGTGCGGTTCTGAGCCAGAATTTGCTTAAGCGGATCGTTGTATTTCATTTCAGTTCAACTTCTTTTGGGGATGAGGCCCAGTCAGCGGAGTTTCGGCCGACAAGGACAATCGTGCGCTGAAGTCGGCTGGGCCGTATTACAACCGATCCAGGTTGTTGCATTTCCTTCGCTCTCAAAGCGTCGAGAAGGCCGACAACATCTTGGCTGGTTCTTTCCTTTTCGGGTCGAGGGATTGCCTGTCGGATCACCTTTCTAATGGAGCGTTCTGTGCTGTAACTGACGAATTGTGCCAATTGCTCCGCCTTCGGCAATTTGCAGAATTGGATTGCTCGGTTGATCGTTAGCATGTCATTCTGCAAGGCTGCTATCAGTCGAGGGTGAGCTGTCTTCAGTATCACCTTTACGTTGCCTACAGTCCGCGGGCTAACGCGCGCCACCCTAGAAATCGCTTGTAGTACATCGATACGCTGAAGGTCTGGCAGATTTGCCGAACCCTTGTACTGACCTCCCGCGCGCATGTTATCCAGAGCTTTCTGCTGCAAGTTGTGCTCCAGCGTCAGCGCCAAACACGTGCAAACAAATCTGTTCCATCCGATCCGTGTTTGATGGTAGGTCAGTATGAACTCTAGAGATTCTTCTTCAGTGAGTGGGTACTCGATGCAGTGGATTTCTTGCCTACCCTCGAACAAGGCCACCCGCCAACGCCCCATCCCGGCGAGAATCGTGCCGTCCCCCGTGATGAGAATCGGCTCGGGCACGGACTGATTCTTCGGTAGGGCGGCGCCATTGAATTCGGCGATTGCACCAGTCCAGCCGAGGTTACCCAAGGCGGGATGCAGCCGTAGTTGTTCGGGAAAACGAAGAACCGCACGACCTTCCAACCGACTCGTCCGGTTGCTGAAGATTGTCGAGTTGAGCTCTAAGGACTCTACTCGGTAGCCCGAATCTCTTATCTCGGGCACGAAAGCCGGACTGAATTTCAATCACATCCCCCAAGGAGTTGTCCGGAGCTTCTTGATGCGGTTTTGTTGAGGCAAACACCGCAATCCGCAGCTCTGGCTGCATTTTGGCTGCAATTAGTTGGGCAGTTTTGGAGGGAAGTAACGAGATAAGCGCTTGTGATCCAAGAAAGTAGCGGTGGTAGAGCGCAGCCCTGAAAAGGCTGGCGTCGGCGGTTCAACTCCGTCCATGGCCACCATATTTTCAATGAGTTACATCCTTTTCTTCAGCAATTTCTTGAAGCGCGAGGGCGCCGTATCGTGGGTGGAGCGGCAATCTTGGTCGGCTAGAGAGATCGAGGCATCTCAAGCCGCGTCAACTAGATAGCAGTAACCGAGTCGGCGCAGAGCGCAGCTTTTAAGCACTTTTTGCGCTCTCGCGTGCGATTTTCCGCGTTAAGTCGCGTTATATGTGCGACCTGAAGGCGACCGATCATTAAAATCTTCGCCAAAATTTCGCTAATTGGTTGGAATTCGATAGACATGGTTGGGGTCAGAACGTGCAGCGGCGTTTCGGTGTTAATGCCCTATGGGTGCTTGCGTTGATGAATATCGGACGCCATCCGACAAAGCGCGGCAGCAGCAATAACTTTCTGCGCGGTTTGTATTCCGTAGAGTTATACCGAAGGAATTTCTGAATCGAGTGTGCCAATCGTTCCCTCCGACATAAGCGACCGCGCGGCACCTCCGAGGACGATTGGACACGATAGCTCGCCTCTGCCGTGACAGGGCAACGAGTAGATCACATTTAAAACTGGGCCTTCTGCGCGAACACGGATGCTCCGCGAGCGTGGAGCCAGTCTCGAGCGAATCCGCAACGAATTGGCGACAACCCCCTATCAGTCTCCTCCGAGAAAAGAGCGGATGTTGCTTGAGGTCAACAGACCGACTAACAGGGATCCCGTCTGTCTCAAAGTGAAAGACCGGCTTTACAAAAAAAACGCAGGGATTGAGCCTGATCGCGATCATAATTGTAGGACTGAGTCATCGAACCCGCGGTAATAGGTAACGTTCGAGTGTCCGCACATGGATTTATCGCCCGCTGAAGTCAGTCTTCCCGAACCGGAGACTGCGCCACCGAGTTCACTCCCCGAGCCACGTCCCGGGACCCGTTCGCTTCGCGTTCCGACAATTGCGGCGATCGCACTGTTACTCGTGGCTGTCGTCCTGGTGGCAGTCTTTCGTCACGGTGCGACCTCGCGCGGGACTCAAGCTCCAGGTTCAGCATCCGCAGTCGGCGCAGAACCGGCGCTGCGCCTAAACGGCACAACCGAGGCAGTCCACATGCGCGCAATCGTAGCGCCTATGTTGGCCAGCGAGAGCTTTGGCACTCTAACCGTGACCCGTCTGGCCGCGAGCGGAACACGAGTTCGCAAGGGTGACCTGCTGGCAGAATTCGACCGCCAAGCTCAAATGCGGCAGTTTATGGATAAGCAGGCGGAATACGTGGATTTTGCGAATAAGACTGCGGAGGCACAAGCGAAGGAAGTCGCTGACCGGGCCAAAGACGAAACCGAAATCGGGCAGGCGGAGAGTGGGTGGAGCAAGGCCGGACTCGAAATGCAGAAAATCGAGTTGCTCTCCAAGATCGATGCCGAAAAAGCCCAGGAAACATTAGAGGAAGCCAAGGCCACGCTGCAACAGCTGCGGATGACATTTGATCTGAAGCGGCAGGCGGCGCAAGCCGGCATCCGTCTGCTCGAAATTCAGCGCGACCGCGCCAAGCAAGTGATGGATCATGCGCAGGCCAATGCGACGCTGATGGAGATTCGTTCCCCCATCGAAGGCGTGGTTGTGCTCAACACAATCTGGAAACAGAGCAAGATGGGCGAGGTACAAGAAGGAGACCAGGTTCGCGCCGGGGTCACATTTATGCAGGTGGTCGACCCTTCGCAGATGCAAGTGCGCGCCTCCGTCAATCAGGAGGACTTCCTGGGCCTGCGAATTGGTGTGCCGGCCCGCATCCGCCTCGACGCCTACCCGGAAATGCTTTTCTCCGGCAAGCTCGAGGAAATGGCGCCGATTGCCCGCAGCGGAGATTTTTCGCCCAAGCTTCGTACCTTCTCCGTGGTGTTTTCGATCGACGGTAACGATGCCAGATTAATGCCAGACCTTTCCGCTGCGGTGGACGTGAACCCAGCAACCCAAGTTGGCGGCGCTGGCGCGTTCCCATGATGTCCAGAGGTCGTATCCTATGATCCGCAGATTGCAACAACTTTGGACGCGGCGCAAACCGGTGATCACTGCCGCCGTTCTCATTGCCGGCACCGTACTTCTTCTGGGGGCGATCCGCTATAGCCATCGCACTCCTGCGATTCCCACCATCGACGTCAAACGCGGAGAGTTTCTAGACTCATTCGAAGTTCGCGGCGAAATCACAGCGCTCAAATCCATTGGCATCACCGCCCCTGCTGAGGCTGGCGACCTCCAGATCCTCAAGCTGGCCACCGACGGCGCCAAGGTGAAGCAAGGCGATTCAATCGTTGAATTCGACAAAACCAAGACCGAGCAGGACCTGGCGCAGTATCGATCGTCTCTGAAATATGCGACCGCCGATATCGAGCAGGCCCGCGCGCAGGCGCGCCTGACCGACGAACAAGACCTGACCGCGGTGAGCAAAGCCCGTTACGATCTTCAATCCGCCCAATTGGACGCCAGCAAGCAGGAGATAGTCTCCCAGATTGAAGGCGCCGAGGCGGAATTGAAAGTCGCCGATGCGAAACAGGCCTTGAAGGAAGCCGAGCAGAAGCTGAAATCGGATCGGGACGCGAGCAAGGCGACCATCGACGGCAAAATTGAGGCCAGCAAGAAGGCGGCATTCGATGCGCAGCGGGCCGAAACTGCTCTTTCCAAGATGACGCTGAAGGCTCCGACTGCGGGCATGGTCAGCCTGGTGCCGGTATGGCATCCCGAGGGTCCAGCTCCGTTCAAGGCTGGAGATCATGCCTGGCCGGGCGCGCCCATCGCCGAATTGCCGGATACATCTTCGCTGCGTGTCTCGGCGCGCGTCGATGAAACGGAACGCGGTCGCCTTGCTGTGAGTCAACCTTTGACTGTGCACCTGGACGCCATCCCCGACCAGCAGTTCACTGGCAAAATCGAGGAAATCAGCACCATCGCCACCGAAGACTTCAACGCGGGCTGGCCTATTCCGCGGGATTTCGATCTGCGAATCACCCTGAACCAGCTTGATCCGCGTCTTCGACCCGGCATGACGGCTCAGATCACGATTGTGGTTGACCGAATTCCGAATGTGCTGATCATTCCGGTTCATGCCTCCTTTCAAAAGGAACGAGAAACCTTCGCTTACGTTTGGGACGGTTCTAAGTTTCGCGAACAGGCGATTGAAGTGAGCCGAAGGAGCGGTGATCGCATTGTGGTATCGAAGGGCTTGCAGCCAGGCGACCGAGTGGCGCTGCAGGATCCGACTGCGAAAGAGTGAGAGATGAAGCGCACGCGTTTTATAACGTGGGGAATCATTGCTGGCGTACTGTTGGCTACCATCGGATTCGTAGTTTCGCGGCGCGCCGACGTGAGCGCCTCAGGTGAAGATATTCCCTTTGCCGAGGTCAAGCACGGCGAACTCGATCTGAAGGTGTATACAACTGGCGAGTTGCGCGCTAACCATTCCATGATGCTCGCCGCTCCTCCTATTGGTGGAGGATCGCTGCAAATCACCCGCCTGCTTCACACCGGAACCCCGGTCAAAAAGGGCGACGTGGTCATCGAATTCGATCCCAGCGAACAGCATTATAAGCTGGAACAGAGCCGTTCCGAGCTTCTACAGGCCGAGCAGGACATCATCAAAGCCAAAGCCGACGCCGCCGTGCAGGCCGCGCAGGATAAAGTCGCGTTGCTCAAGGCGCGCTTTGACGTACGGCGCGCGGAACTGGAGGTGCAGAAAAACGAATTGGTCAGCACCATTGACGCAAAGAAGAACCAACTCGCCCTGGAACAGGCGAACCGCGCGCTAGCGGAGTTGGATCAGGACCTTCAATCGCACGGCATCACTGGAAAGACAGGCATGGATCTGGCGCGGGAGAAATGGAACAAAGCCAAGCTCTCAATGGATCAGGCGCAGCAGAACATTGAAAAAATGCGGGTCATCTCACCCATCGATGGATTGGTCGCCATCCAGAAGAATCTCGACTCCACTGGCGGCATGTTTTTTGACGGGATGTCGCTTCCCGACTATCACGAAGGCGACCAGGCACAACCCGGCAGCGCCATCGCGCAAGTAATAGATTCCGGCGATATGGAGTTGACGGCCAAGATCAGCGAACTCGACCGCGCCAACATTACTACCGGACAAGCGGCGGAGATCGAGTTTGACGCCATGCCTGGCAGAATCCTTCATGGAACGCTGAAATCGGCTGGCGGAATGGTGCAACGAAGCTTCTTCTGGGAGGATTCGGGAAGCAAATACGACATTTCCATCCAGCTCACTGACTCCGACGCACGGCTTCTCCCCGGGCTCACGGCGCAAGTCGTAATCGTAGGCGAGAAAAAAGCTAACGCTCTCTACATCCCGCGCCAGGCGCTTTTTCATAAGGAAGGCAAGCAAACAGTTTTCCTGAAGAAAGGCGCTAGCTTCAAACAGCTGCCGATCAAAGTGGATTTCGAAAATGAGAGCCGGGCAGCGATTGAAGGACTAAGAGACGGAGATGACGTAGCGCTGATCGATCCCACGGAGGCAAGAAAGGCAGCGTCCCCTGGGGCGTCGCCGGCGCTTGGTGGAGGAACTCCTTAATGCCCGTCCTCACCGCGCCCACGCCAGGCCGCGTGCTCGCCGGCTACAAGCAATGGCTGCCCGATCTGCGCATGGGCCTGGAAAACCTTTTCGCCCATCGTCTGCGTTCACTCTTAACCATGCTGGGCATGATCTTCGGTGTGGCCGCGGTCGTCTCTATGCTTTCTATCGGGGCGGGCGCAAGGCAAAAAGTCATGGCGCTCATTGAACAAATGGGCGTGCACAACCTCATCGTCGAAGCCAAGGAGACCACGGAATGGCAGGCCCACATGAAGATTCGCAAGATTTCCCCGGG
>Ga0193751_1001971_pt1 | contig 12732 bp, 12 predicted proteins | sample L1c2metaG_FD_143050 | JGI IMG/M metagenome (GOLD analysis project Ga0193751, IMG submission 143050) | Soil microbial communities from a riparian zone of the East river system, Colorado, United States - L1c2 | ecosystem: Environmental > Terrestrial > Soil > Riparian zone | place: USA: East River... | reverse complement strand
ACTTTCCACCACTACAGTGTCGATGTCACTCACGGGCTCGTGCTTCTCTTCGGAATCGGCACCAGGGCCCTTCCATCATGGGATTCGAAGACGAGGTGGAACAATCTTTTGGTCGGCGTTGCCGTTAGACGAACGGCAGGTCCAAGCGGACATGCGAACTCACCTCATCCATCGTCCCGCGAGGGACATCATTCCACCTGTCCTTTCCGAAAATCATATCCGGACGTATTGATGATGTAGTCCGGCCAAGACGGGAACGCCGACAACAGCGCCAGACCGTTGGATGGCTCGACGCAAGGGCGCATCCTTCTGTAATGCCAAGTGCGTGCGCGCCTGATTGTAATAGGCCGCATACGCGGAAAGAATTCGCCGTAGGTGCGCCTCGCCGAAGATGACAATTTGGTCCAGGCACTCGCGACGCAATGTACCGATTAGACGTTCCGCATAGCCATTTTGCCACGGCGATCCAGGCGAGATCGGCCGGTCGCGAATACCCATGGTCCTGATACGGGACGTAAAGACATGCCCGTAGGCACGATCGTTATCGCGCACCAGATAAGCCGGCGCTGATGCCCAAGGGAAAGCCTCGGTAATCTGTTGGGCCAGCCACTCAGCGGTCGGATGCCGCGTCACCTCGAACCACAGCAGCTGTCGCCGGCCATGGCCCAGGACCAAAAACGCAAACAAGAGGTCAAAGGTCAGCGTCGGCACAACGCACATATCAATAGCGACGATTGCCTGTGCGTACCGAGAACTTCATCCGCATTGATTAGCCGAAAGAATCGCCTAACGTCGGCACCCCATGATCGCGCTGCTATGTTTCATACTGGCCGTCTTGGTCGCGCCATTCAAGTCGACGAGCCGGCTTGAAGCCGAACCGCGATGACTTTCAGAACCGACGGAAACCATCGATACAGCTGGATAAAGAATATGCGATCGCTGTTCGTAAGCCGGACGCGCCTATGCACTATCCGGCGCAACATAACCACCTGGTACCGAAGCGCAGCATTTTCGGCTTCAAGTCGGCTCGTCGACTTAAATGGCGAGACCAAGACGTTAAGGACAAAGCATAGCAGCGCGATCATTGTGCGCCGACGTTAGGTGATTCCCTCCTCCAATCAATACGGATAGGGTTTTCGGTACACACAGGGGAAGATCAGCTGTCACATCTTCGAAGGTTTCGTAGTCCATCAGATAGACTGCCTCGACCTTCAGTGTCTTCATGAAGCTCTCTGCCTTCGCATTGTCGTAGGGGTTCCCGCGCCGCCCCATCGAACCAACGAGATCGTGGTCGGCGAGCAGGCCGCGATAGACCTCAGACGCATATTGCGAGCCGCGATCCGAGTGGTGAATGCAACCCTTCGGTGGCTGCCGGGCTCGGATGGCCGCCTTCAGCGCAGCAACGGCCAGGCGCGCATCAATTGAGCGGCTGATTGCATATCCGACCACCCGGCGTGACCAGGCATCGAGGATGGCGGCCATATAGACGAAGCCGGCGTGGATCGCGATGTAGGTGATGTCCGCCACCCAGACCTGGTTCGGGCCGTCGAGGATCCTGTGGCGGGCGAGGTCGGGGAAGATCGGACCGTCGTGGTCGCTGTCGGTCGTAGCTACGAACCGCTTGCGGCGCTTAGGTTGCAGGTCGTTCTCGCGCATGAGACGGCGGATCTTCTTGGAATTGACGACTATGCCGCGATGCCGCAGCTCAGCGCCAACTCGGCGATAGCCATAGGCTTCGAACTCATCGCAGATCGCAATCATGGTCGCGACGAGCGCGGCCTCGTCAGTCCGCAATGACGGAACGTCGTAGTAGGTGGAGCGAGACAGGCCCATCAGCCGGCATCCTTCGGCGATGGAGAGGCCACCGGGCCGGTGATGACGGATGTACTCGCGCTTCTCGGCCGCGGTGCGCTTTTCAGAGCCCCTTTTAGAAACTCGATTTCGAGGGTCTGCCGACCGACCATGCGTTCGAGCGCCGCGATCTTTGCCTCGTAGTCCTGAAGGAGATCAGCCGCCTGGGCGTCATCATCGAACGCTCCAGCTTCAAACTTCCGCACCCAGATTCGGATGAGGTTGCGCGAGATGTCGTGTCGGTTGGCGAGAACATGGAGCATCTCGCCTGCAATGAAGTCCTGGGCGATCTGCCGTTTGAACTCGATGCTGTGGGTGCGGTGCTTGGCCATGGCTTTCATCCTCTGAAAGCCCGGCAGCCCCGGTCAATTCCCAACCTGCAATCTGTCCACCGTCAGGGGCGCACTCCACGGCACAGCTCTCATTGAACTACATGACTAATCCTTGGCACGAGAGAAAAGCCCATGGGACGGCGGGAGCCGACGACGGAGATGGTCAACTTTCGCAACGGATTCCATGAGTGGGGTTTGTCGAAAGCCAAACGCAATCGGCCCGGTTGCGATATTGTTTGCCTGATATCATACTGCGGAAAATGGCGGAGACTTTTATGAAGATTCACGATCTTTCCCAACCACTCAACCAAGATTGTTCGTTCTGGCCATTCTACCCTCCATTCGAAGTCAAATATATCAAGCGCAAGTCGGAGCACGGCGTAAATGCGCAGTACATTATGACATCCAATCACATGGGAACGCACCTCGATGCTCCTCGTCACTTCGTTTCGAATGGCAAGACGATCGATCAGATACCTATAGAATGGTGTTACGGGGCCGGTGTTATCGTCGATCTAAGCGATATGCTGGGGGAACTCGATTTATTCGGACCGGAAGACATCGAGAAGCGCGCTGAAGTGCGCGATGGGGACATTCTTTTCATTCACACCGGTTGGCATCGCTATTCTTTCCTCAGCCCGGATGCAGACGAAGAGAAATATATTCAGCGCCATCCTGGCCCGCATTACAGCATTTGCGATTGGCTACTGAAAAAAAAGATTCACATTTGGGGTGTCGATATGATTTCGACCGACCATCCGATGAATCTGCCGATCGGTCGATTCCTGGGCAAAGGTGGGCTCGAGCACTGGGCACGGGTGCGCCGGCAGTGCGAAGAAAAGTTCGGCAAGAGCAAGATCGATGAGCTGTTTCCGGAAAAAGCGTATCAGCTCACCCATAACGCGCTATTTCCCAAAGACTGTATCCATGTGGAAAACCTGGGCGGCGACATCGGGCTGAAGACATTGCACAATAAGCGTATCACGCTTGGTGCATTTCCATGGAAATTCCAAGGTGGCGAAGCCGCATTCTGCCGGGCCGTCGCGTTTACATGAGCGATCCCGATGACCATGGATTGAAGCATCCAGTGATAGTCGGGCCTTCCATCGCGGCTTTTGCCACGATGACAAAAAACAGCTAACACTACGTGAGGTGCGCGCGGGTCGGCAATGACCGTCAGCTGGAAGCACGTTGCGCATCGAGCTGTGCAACCGCTTAGCTGGAGGATGGTCATGCAAAGCTCTCAGAACTGGATCATTGGCGCAATGGCCGCCTTGGCCGCGTTTTTGTTGTCCCACAACACTGCTGCGGCGCAAGACAAAGTGACGGTCGGCGTGTTCCCGGTAAGCTCGACGCTGCCGTACTTTGTGGCACTCGAAAACGGCTACTTCAAAGAACAGAATATAGCGCCGGAAATGGTGAAGCTGATCGGCGGCCCGCCCAACGTCGCAGCCATGATCACCAATCAGATCGATGCGTCCGCGGTGCTCGTAACAATCGAAGGTTTAAACGCCGATCTGAAAAAGCCCGGCGTGGCGATGTACATTTCGCTTAACAGCCAGAACAAGACCTACCAAATGGAACAGTTCGTGGTCCGGACGGGGTACCCCGCGACGTCGCTCAAGGACCTCAAAGGCGCCAAGATCATGTCGGCGCCCGGACCGGCCAACGTGACGATGGCCAAGGCAGCGCTCGCCGCCGTGGGTTTGAAGGAAGGCGACTACACCATCGATCAACTTGACATGTCGCAGCACGTCGCCGTCATGAAGGCCGGCACGTACGACGCCGGATATACGCTCGAGCCGAACGCCTCTACCATGCGCAAGTTGGGCGTGGCGACGACCCTCGAGGCGGGCGTCATCGCCCATTACATCTTAGGCGACCCTAATGCCAATGCCTTTGTCGGTGGCTGCGCGCTGACGAGTGATTTCATCCAGAGCAGGCCCGACGTCGCCAAGCGCTTTGCGGCGGCCTGGGCCAAAGCAGTGAACTTGATCAACAACAATCCTCAGGAAGCGCGTAAGCATCTGCTCAACAACACATTCACGCCACCCGATGTGGTCGATACGGTGCCGATGATCCGTTATTACATGGCCGGCGACTTGACCGCCAAAGACAAAGCCGAGTTTCAGAAGTTTATCGACTTTTCGGTCAAGACGGGAACTCTGCCGGAGAACGTAGACGTGACAAAATACCTGAAAGCTTTTTAGAGGAAACGCGGAGACTAGCTGGTGCTCACACGCGCCGGGACAGAAATTGGCGCCAAAGCTGGAACGACGATTGCCACTCCAGCGCACGTCACGATCCGCGGCCTGAGCAAACGTTTCGGCGATGTCACAGTCTACGATAATTTCGATCTCGACATCCCGCGTGGTCAACTTATCTCCATCTTTGGGCCGAACGGCTGCGGGAAAAGTACGCTGATCAATTTGATCGCCGGACTCGTTCCCTTGGATGCCGGCGAAATTCTGTTCTCTGGCAAGCCTGTGAGCGCGATCAAGTTCGGTTACGTGTTCCAGAACTATCGCGAGGCGTTGTTTCCATGGCTTCGCTCTTTTGAGAATATTGAATATCCGCTCAAGCTGATGCGCATGCCTAAGCCCGAGCGTCGGGTACGGGTCGAGCAGCTAGCTGCACGCCTTGGCGTCGCCATTGATCTCGCCAAGTATCCATACGAGCTGTCGGGCGGCCAACAGCAGCTCGTCTCGATCATGCGCGCGCTTGTTGTCGAACCGGAGGTCTTGTTCTTGGATGAGCCCTTTTCGGCGCTCGATTATGAGATGACGTTGTTCATGCGCGATCAGCTGCAGCGCGTCTTTCTGGAAACGAGAACAACAACCGTGCTCGTCTCCCATGATCTCGAAGAAGCAGTCTACCTTGCGGACTGGGTGTTGCTGCTCTCGCGCCATCCAGCTCGTATTGCCGACTACGTCCAGGTTACTGCGGCGCGACCGCGCAACGATGATACGCTGTCGCAGTCCGATTTCATCGTGACCAAGGCTCATTGCCTGGAAATATTCCAAAGGGAAGTAAGGCGCGCATGAGGCGATTCGACCCTTATCTGCCGGTCATCGGCGTAACCGGGCTTATCCTGCTCTGGTATGTAGCCGTATGGATAAGGATCGTCGATCCGGTGCTGTTGCCATTGCCGACCGACACGTTCCGCGCCCTATGGACGGGCATGATCGGCGGAAAGCTGGGGAGCGACTTTCTGCATACGGTCGAGCGCACCATTCTGGCAACGATTATCGCTTCTGTGATCGCAATCCCGGTTGGCATATTCCTTGGAGCATCGGAGCGACTCTACCGCTCGGTAGAATTTGTCATCGACTTTTTTCGCTCGACGCCGGCTTCCGCGATGTTTCCGCTTTTCCTGGTGCTGTTCGGCGTCGGCGACCGCACCAAGATTTCGGTTGCGGCTTTTGGTGCTGCGCTGGTGATTTTGTTCAATGTCGCCTATGGCGTCATGAATGCACGCAAGACGCGGCTTCTGGCCGCCAAAGTCATGGGGGCATCGCGGTTGCGTATTCTCATGGACGTGACTTTGCTGGAATCGTTGCCGCAAACCTTCGTCGGACTACGCAATGGCGTTTCGCTGGCGCTGGTCATTGTGGTTGTCGCCGAAATGTTCATCGGTTCTACCGATGGCCTCGGTAATCGGGTCTTTGAGGCGCAACAGGTGTTTGCGATGGCCGACATGTACGCGGCAATTTTTGCCGCCGGCGCCCTCGGCTATGGCCTCAACCTCATGTTTCTCTTGGTGGAGCGGAGCTTCGTCCATTGGTCCGGAAAGTGACCGTATGCGTAGCGCTGACGAACTGAACCGGCGCTCGGCGACGGAGTTGGCGCGCCTCATTCGCGACAAGTCGATCAGCCCGATCGAGGTATTGCAGGCGCATCTGCAAGCCATTGAACGGCTCAATCCGAAGGTGAACGCGATCTGCACGCTCGCCGCGGAGTCAGCCATGGCCGCTGCCAAGCGCGCAGAACAGGCCATCATGGCGGGCGATCCGATTGGCCCGCTCCACGGACTTCCGATCGGCATCAAAGATGTCACGCCGACTGCCGGAATTCGCACGACTTTCGGGTCACCGCTTTATGCCAATAATGTTCCGACGGAGGATGCCGCGGTCGTGTCGCGGCTGAAACAAGCCGGCGCCATTATTTTAGGTAAGACCAACACGCCGGAATTTGCCGCCGGTGCGAACACGGTGAATAGGGTATTCGGCGCAACGCGCAATCCATGGAATCTCGCATTGAGCGCCGGCGGTTCGACGGGCGGCGGTGCGGCTGCAGTCGCATGCGGCATGATTGCGCTCGCCGAAGGCACAGATTTCGGCGGTTCGTTGCGAATCCCGGCAGCATTCTGCGGCGTCGTCGGACTGCGGCCGACCGCCGGACTTGTGCCCCGCTACCCGACCCCGCTGCCGTGGGACGTCAGCACCGTGCATGGGCCCATGGGGCGCACCATCGAAGATACCGCTCTGATGCTCGATGCGATGACGGGCGACGGTAGACTGTCGCCGATTTCGGTACCGGCGCCCTGGCAAAATCTTGCGACAGTGGTGACACAGGCGCAGGATCTAAGCGACGTGCGGATCGGTTTTTCGCCCGACATTGCGGGCGTTGGTGTTGACCCGGCTATCGGCAGCTCTTGCCGGACGGCTGTCAGTCGTCTTGCCGATTATGCAGCTACGGTCGAAGAATTGGAATTCTCACTTGCCGATGGACGCGACGCCTATCTTGCGTTGCGCGGAGCAACGATGGTCGGTCGTTTTTTTGAACGCTTGGATGAAACCGATAAGTTCGAACCGAATCTCAAAAGCAACATTGAATCTGGATTGAAGCTAACAATGAAGGAGGTGGCCGCCGCCGAGCGCAAGCGTGCGGAATTGTGGAACCGTTGGCGGGTCTTGTTTGAGCGGGTTGACCTGCTATTCACTCCGACAATGTCTGTTCCACCCTTTCCGGTCGAGCAAAACTATCCGGACACCATCGCCGGCCGGAAAATGTCTACTTACATCGACTGGATTGCCTCGACTTTTCTGGTCACGCTTAGCGGCCTGCCGGCTTTATCTGTGCCGTGCGGACGCACGGCGACGGGGCTTCCGGTGGGACTTCAAATCGTTGGGCCGCGGTTTGCCGAGCCGAAAATGCTTCGTGCCGCCAAATTCGTCGAACGCATGAATCCGATCGGATGGCCGCCGATCGTAGGGATTCAGTCGCGAGGTTAACGTGCGCGATCCTTACGGCGCATTCTGTGCGCACGGTCCTGGTCGCCTCGCCGGGGCGGTCGACGGCCCCCTCATGGGACTTACCTTTGCCGCCAAGGATCTCTTCGACATTGCCGGTCACATCACTGGCGGCGGTAATCCGGATTGGCTGGCCTCACGCGCGCCGGCGACTAAGACGGCCCCAGTCGTGCAGAAGCTGCTTGACGCGGGCGCTGCCTTGGTCGGCAAAACTCATACCGATGAGTTGTCTCGCGGCATTTTCGGCGAAAATGCTCATTACGGAACGCCCATCAATCCGAAGGCGCCTGGGCGCGTACCGGGAGGCTCCTCAAGTGGGTCAGCCGCAGCGGTGGCTGGCGAACTCGTCGACTTCGCCTTGGGGACGGATACCGGGGGATCGGTGCGAGTGCCGGCAAGTTTCTGTGGCATTTACGGGCTTCGTCCCACCCATGGACGCTTGCCATTCCAGGGAGTGCTGCCACAAGCCCCGAGCTTCGACACAATCGGTTGGCTCGCGCGCACGCCGGAACTGCTTGCTCGAATTGCCAACGTCCTCTTGGGCGTAAATGCCGATCAGGCAGTCCGTGCGCGGCGGCTTATCGTAGCCGAAGATGCGTTCGCAATAGCGGAGGCGTCAACGCGTGCAGCACTTGCGCCAGCGGTCGACCACTTCGCGAAGTTGATCGGCAAATGTGAAACACGAGTATTATCGTCAGTGCCGCTCACTGAATGGTCACGCCACCAGGGCGCTCTCCAAGGCCGTGAAGCGTGGACGACATTCGGCGAATGGATCGACAATCATAATCCGCGTTTTGCTTTCGAGGTGGCAGACAATTTCTTGCGCGGGATGCGTGTTGATGATGAGGCTGTCAAAACAGCAGCCTTATTTCGCGCTGAACGTCGCGCCGAATTTGCGCGACTGCTCGATCCGGAAACGGTGATCTGTTTGCCAACTACGCCGTTTCCCGCACCGGTCGCGGGGCAACCACGTTCTCGCATGTGGAGACTACGTGCTTCCATCATTACCCTTACTTGCATCGCTGGCATGACCGGCGCTCCACAGCTGAGCATGCCAGTCGGAGAAGTCGACGGCCTGCCGATCGGGTTGTCCCTTATGGGCGAGGCCGGTGCAGATCAGGTGATTCTCGCTCTGGCCTTAGCGGCCGGCAACCAATTGCCGCATAGTGCCGCCGCTAAATTGCCGCCGAGCGGATGATCCAATAGGAGTAATTTGCTGCGGTGCATGAGTCCGGAATTGGTCGATACTGTTCTCTAATTCCGGATCTGGGTGTCAAGCTCTCCTCAACGATCCTTGCCGGGTCCACTGTTCTCTCCGCGGTAGGAGCGTGCCCTCCGCATGATGGCGTAAGATGACGCTGGCGGATCAATGTTGAAAGCGCGGTCACCCTTTCGAGCGCACGCCAAGCATCGAGCGATCTCACCACCTGTCCTTTCCGAAAATCATATCCGTGCGTAGCGATGATGCAGCCCCGACAGGACGGGCGTAGCGGCAATGTTTCCGTATCGTTGGACCGCTCGACCCAGCGGCGTATCCTTGTGCAGCGATAAGTGCGTGCGCGATTCATTATAATAGGAGGCGTACAAAGTCAGTATTTGGCGCAGGTGCGCCTCGCCGAAGATCAGCATTCGATCCAGGCACTCGCGGCGCACAGTGCCGATCAGACGCTCCATATGACCATTTTGCCATGGTGACCGGGGTGAGATCGGCCGGTCGCGGATACCCATGGCCATCACCCGACGCGAGAAGACATGTCCGTAGGCATCGTCATTGTCGCGTACCAAGTAGGTCGGCGCCGATGCCCAGGGGAAGGCCTCGGCGATCTGTCGTGCCAGCCACTCTGCTGTCGGATGCCGTGTCACCTCGAACCACAGCAGTTGGCGCCGGCCGTGGCCCAGAATCACGAACGCAAACAAGCGCTCAAAGGTCAGCGTCGGGACCACGCACATATCAATAGCAGCGATCGCCTCAGCGTGGTTTTGAAGAAACGTCTTCCAGGATTGTGAAGGCGGCCTCCGACCCCGCACCATGTATTGGGAGACCGTCGACTGAGCGACTTCGAACCCCAGCATCAGCAGTTCGCCATGGATCCGGGGCGCACCCCATAGTGGATTCTCTCTGCTCATCCGTCGGATGAGATCACGTAGCTCATGGGCGACCTTCGGCCGCCCTGCCCTATTTCGGGATTTCCAGCCCCAAAATGCTTTGAAGCCGGAGCGATGCCATCGCAAGATGGTCTCCGGCTTCACTACCTGGGATATATCAAGCAGACTCGGCCAAATCCGCGTCAGCCATACCAACAATGCCCGATCACTGCCGTACAGCCGCAGCCGAGGCGGCGCTCGCCTCAATGCGATGTTGAGCTGATGACGGAGAAACAGGTTCTCGGCTTCGAGCCTGCGTCGCGACTTGAATATGTCGGCGACAAACATCACGAGCAAGTGCAGGATCGCAAGCATCAAACTTGATGATGCGATGATTCTGGCTCACGTTGCGAATCCAAATGGATCAAATTTTCGGAAGGGACAAGTGGTCCGCGCCGCTCCTGACGGATATACACTTCTCCTGGTCGCGGCGGTGCACACTATCAGCACGACGCTTTACCAAAATCTCAATTTCAACTTTGCCTACGACATCGCGCCCGTTGCCAGTATCGTCCGCACCACACTCGTGATGGAAGTTTCCGATCACCAGCGCTGGCGAGGGCATTGACGGCTTTTCTTTGGCGGACGCCAATGCGGTTTCTGCCGGCCCCAATGCGAAAGGCGGGACCGCTTTCGCCACGACGGCGATCACCAACTCGGGCGCGATTAACAGTGCGAATGACGGCATCGACGGTAAGGCATCCGCCCTGGACGAGGCGGTTAGCACCGGCAACGCGACGGGCGGCCTTGCGGGGGCCTATGTCGTCATTAGCAACTCCAACTCAATCACAAGTAAAGCTGATGGCATCTACGGTCGCGCTGAGGCCGATGCCAATGCGGTTAGCATCGGCAATTCGACCGGTGGGGTCGCCAACGCTTATACGTCGATTAGCAATTCCGGTGCGATCACCAGCGTTGAGGATGGCATTAGCGGGAATGCGACCGGCAACGCGTCGGCAAGTGCCGAGAATAACGGGTACGGCGGCACTTCGGAAGCGACGGTTGTCATCACCAATTCCGGCTCGATCACCGTCTCCGACGGCGACGGCATCCACGGCTATGCCCTTGGTAATTCCAGTGCCTATGCCGGGGACGCGGCACACGGCGGCTATGCGGCTGCCTCGGTGACCATCACCAATAGCAGTGCCGGAGTCATTATCAGCGAGGGTCATGCGATCAACGGCACCGCCTATGCAGACGCAAACGCGCACACAGAACCCAGTGGTGAGAGTAGGTACGGCACAGTGGACATCGCCGGCACTGCCATCGCGATGGTCGTCATCACCAACAACGCGTCACTGACCAGCTTCGACGGCCAGGGCATTCACGGCTACGCGGGGGCTTTCGCGCAGGCTGGTGATCGATCCGATCTTAACGACACCTATACGGCAATCGGTGGCAAGGCGATTGCGACCACGACTATCGTCAACACTGGTGCGATCAGAAGTAGTGACGTGGGCATCTTCGGCCGCGCAAAAGCCAATGCCAGTGCCTACGCGACGAACAACCAGACCACCGTTGGTAACCACACCTACTCCGGTAACGGCACCGGTGGTTATGCGAGCGCCAACGTAAACATCAGCAACTCCGCTCCCATCGTGGCCGGTGGTGATTTTGGCATTCACGGTGTTGCGAACACATTCTCTGATGGCTTCGGCTATTTCGGCAATGGCGGAACAGCGAGTGCCGCTGTCACCATCAGTAATGCCGATACTATTACTGCACCAAACGGCGTAGGCATCTTTGGAGCCTCTTTTTCAGGAGCCAATGGCAATCTGTTTGTTTCTTTTTTTCCACAGAGGGGGCTGGCCTATAACTCAGGCGCCCATGGTTATGGCGGCACGGCTAGCGCCGAGACGATCATCACCAATTCTGGGAATGTCCGCAACAATGGCGGTAATCTCTATGGCACCCCTGATGGGGGGGCGATCACTGGAGTTGCTGTCGCCTATGCCTGGGGGGTCGGATATCTCACGGGCACCGGCGGCACCGCTTACGCGTCAACCGTAATCACCAATTCCGGCAATCTCACGAGCGATGTTGGCACAGGTCTGGCCGGCTACGCGCGTACCGCCGCAGACGCACTCGCCACTGGATATCACGGTGTCGGCCAGGGCGGTACAGCGATCTCCTTTGTTGACGTCAACAATCGCGGTCAGATCGTCAGCTACCACGATGGCATTCGGGCCGATGCGCGTGCTTACGCGGGCGCTCAGCGCGACCTTTACGGGGGGCCGACGGGGCCGAACTATTCCGACAGGGGGGGTATAGCCCACGCCGCGGTGCTGGTTTCCAATTATGGCCCGCTCCTCAGCGGTGAATACGGCATTCGTGCATTCTCGCGCGCGGACGCTAGTGGCTTTGGTGGTTACCACGGCATCGGCGGCACAGCATTTGCGTTCACGGGTGTTTACAACGCTGCCAAAATTGAATCGCACGGTACAGGGATCTCTGGTGTAGCGATTGCTAGTGCCGATGCCGGTGGCGGGAATGGCGTGTTCGGCTCGGCGACCGCGGGGGTCGCCAGCGCGGAAGTGCAAATCATCAATGCGGCCGGCGACGGCGCTTTTATCAAGACTTACAACGACAACAGCCCTGGCATCTTTGGCAGTGCACTTGCGGTTGCAACTGCTTCTGGGTATGGCGGCAAGGGCGGCACCGCCAGCGCCGAGACCTACATTTATAACTTCGCGACCATCGTCACGAAGGGCGATGACAGCCCAGGCATTAAAGGGCAGGCCTTCTCCAATGCTGATGGAGACGACCTGACGGGCACCGGCGGCACCGCCTATTCCAAGGTCTTTATCGATAACTTCGGCTCGATCACGACCTTCGGAGATGGCGCGGACGGCATCTATGCGAAATCTTACGCCCATACCGATGGCTACACGCCCGGCAACGCCACCGCGGTCACGGTGGTGCAGAACTTCGGCTCCATCGTCACCCATGGCGAGGGCGCGCATGGCATTGACGCTCGCGCCAAGGCCTATGGTGATGCCGGCGCCTACACCACGGTGAAGAACAACGGGTCGATTCTCACCACCGGCCCCCATTCGGATGGCATCAAGGCTTACGGTGCACTTTAAGGGCGGCAATATCGGCACCTATGCCACTTACCTGAACGGTAGCTGGTTTGCCGATGCCTTGTTCCT
>Ga0193751_1001969_pt1 | contig 12749 bp, 13 predicted proteins | sample L1c2metaG_FD_143050 | JGI IMG/M metagenome (GOLD analysis project Ga0193751, IMG submission 143050) | Soil microbial communities from a riparian zone of the East river system, Colorado, United States - L1c2 | ecosystem: Environmental > Terrestrial > Soil > Riparian zone | place: USA: East River... | reverse complement strand
TCGCGGCTGCCCAGAATCTTCAGCAAGTTCAGGAGATTGTCAAGCTAAGACTGCGTTATCTGCAAGAATCTCACCGGACGCGGCTCTTCTACTATTGTTCTTTCTTGGCGTAATCCGAATCCGGAATACATCCCATGTCAGTTTCCGTATTGAGGCCGAATAGTCCCGCCCGGAAAGTTCTTGCTGAGCTTCGGCACGGTGCGCGGACGGTAGAGCAGATCGCTGCGAGCCTTCGGCTTACACCGAACGCCGTCAGGAATCAGCTCCGAAAACTGCAAGATGCTGAGCTGGCGGTTCGCTCGGGGTCTCGCCCTGGTCCCAGCAAGCCCTCAACCTTGTACACGATTACGCTCGAGGGACAAGTCCAGTTCTCCACGCTTTATCTACCCGTACTCACGCAATTCATGCGCGTTGCGGAGGGCCAGTGCGCCGGTACGCAGCTGGACTCGTTCATGACCGAAACCGGGAGATCACTAGCATCCAGATTTCCGAGACCCGTAGGCGGGATGAGGGACAAAGTCCGTTCGGCCGCCCATCTACTCAGGACTTTCGGCGGGATCACCGAGGTGCAGACGCGCAACGGATCCGTGGTTATCAGAAGCCTCGGCTGTCCCTTGTCGGCGCTTACTACGGAAAACCCCGCAGCATGCAAAATTCTTGAGGGTTTCCTCGAGAAATATCTGTCCACCCCTGTGAGCATCTGCTGCAACCGCGACAATGAACCGAAGTGTTGCTTCGAAGTGACCGCCCAAAGGGCACACCGCCGGCTTGCCCGATAGGTATCGTCAACCAGCTCGCCACCGGTTCCAACCATAGGGAATCGGCAACAGAACGGTTCTCTCGATACCACCGGCCCGATTCACCCTCACGTACCGAAGCACTACCTTACTAACGAGAAGGGTGGTGTTCCGTTCCTGATTTTTTCACGGCGTTGATTCCGGCATAAAATCCCATGAAAGTCGCGATCCTAGACCCGGCCAGCGGCATCGCCGGCGACATGTTTCTCGGCGCCCTCGTCGACGTCGGACTCGATAAGGCGTGGCTCGAGCGATTGCCGTCGACACTGGGCCTGGCGGGAGTCGAGGTTCGCATCAAGGATGTGGAGCGCTCCCACGTTCGGTGCGTCAAGGTCGATTTCGACATCCCCCCGCAGCCGCATGGAAGAGCTGTCTCGGAAATCCACCGGATGATCGATGCGGTAAAAATTCCGGAGAAAGTCGCGCGCTCTGCTCACTCTGCGTTCGACGCGATTGCGGCGATAGAAAGCGCGATCCACGGCGTCGCGCCGGACGAGCTGCATTTGCATGAAGTCGGCGCGGTCGACGCGATTCTGGACATTGTCGGCTCCATCTGGGGGGTCGAGCTGTTGGGCATAGAGCGCATTTACAACACGAAGGTCTCACTCGGTGAGGGCACCGTGAAGACCGCGCACGGGTTTCTGCCGGTGCCCGCTCCGGCGACCATACGCCTGCTCGAAGGATTCAACGTCCGACACGGCCCGCCGGGATCAGGTGAGCTCACTACACCGACGGGCGCGGCGCTGCTCAAGGTTCTATCCAAGGGCGAGCCGCCTCAGGAATACAGGCCGCTGAGGAGCGGATACGGTGCCGGCACCCGCGACATTCACGGACAGCTGAACGCGCTGCGAATAATTCTTGGCGACGCGGCAGTGGACAGCCACGAGCACCACCATCATCGTGAACATGTACACACCGAACATCTGCACGTGCTGAGCGCCGACATCGACGACATGTCGCCTGAAGAGGTTGCGGGCGCGGCGGATGTGTTACGGGCCGATGGCGCCCTGGATGTCGTGCTGCTCCACACTACGATGAAAAAAGGGCGTCTCGGCACTCGTGTCGAAGCGCTCGTGCGGGGTGCGGATCTGTCGCGGCTCGAGGAAAAGATATTCCAGCACTTCACCACCCTGGGAGTAAAGACCTTCGACGTTGTGCGAAGCGCGCTCGCCCGTGAATCGAGGATGGTTCGCTTCGACGGTCGAGACATTCGAGTGAAGGTGGCAACGCTTCCCGACGGCTCAAAGCGCGCGAAGCCCGAGTTCGATGATTTGCGTCGAATCGCCGAGGAGACGTCGCGTCCGCTGGCGGAGATCCGCTCCGAGGTCTTGAGCGCGCTCGGCGATTCGAATGGCAAGCACGACACACCCCGAGGTAAATGAAGTGGAGCTCGAGCAGAAACTTCTCGATGCAATCAGCGTCGCCGGGCGAGATCGCGTGGCTTATGTCTGCTTCTCCGGTGGAATTGATTCCACCGTTGTCCTCGCGGCCTCAGTGCGCGCTGGAGTGGATACAGTCGCGCTGCTCGGCGTGAGTCCATCGCTCGCCGCCGCCGAGCGCGCTGATGCTCACCGAATTGCGCATGAGATCGGTGTTCGGGTCGAGGAAGTGGAGACAAACGAGATGGATCTCGCCGGATATCGAAACAATGCCGGCGACCGGTGCTACTACTGCAAGAGCGCCCTTTATGACACGGTGCAGGCGCTGGCCGCGACCAGAAATTCGGATGAGGTGATCTTCGTCGGAACACACGTTGACGATCTCGGCGAACACCGGCCCGGATTGCAAGCGGCAATGGAGCGGGGCGTAGTGGCACCGCTGGTCGATGCGGGATTTTCCAAAGCCGACGTGCGCGCGCTCGCGCGCGAATGGAATCTCTCGAATGCGGAGAAGCCGGCAGCGCCCTGTCTGGCCAGAAGAGTTCCGGTCGGCACGGAGGTAGCGCCGGAGCGCCTCGCACAGATCGAGACCGTCGAAGAATTTCTGAGGCAGCACGACGTTTGGCCTGCACGAGCCCGATGGCACGAAACGGTAGTTCGCCTCGAGATTCCCGCGGAAATGTTCGAGCGTGTCGTAACCGACCCACTGAGGGGAGAGCTGCGCCGCGCCTGCAGGAAAGCCGGTTTCAAGTTTGTCGCGCTCGATCTTGGCGGACTGCAAAGCGGAAGTCTCTCGCTGCCTCTGGCAGGGTCATGAACCAGATCCGTTGGGACCGCGATCGCGAAGCCCGCACCGGAATTCCTGAGGTCGTCTACGGCCCGGGAAAGACGAGCACACACCTGCGCCAGATATTCGAGGGGACGACCGAGCTGCGAATCGCATCGCGCCTGAGCGACGACCAGATGCAGGTGTTGAGTGAGTTGGCGACGATTTATCCCGAGGCGCGGATGGCGGTTCGCAACGCGCGTCGGAAGAGGGACATTCCCGTCGTTCCGGTAATCACTGCCGGTACCGCGGACATACCTGTAGCGCTCGAGGCTGCCACGACGCTCGAAGCGATGGGTGTCCCCACCGCCACTCACTTCGATGTGGGCGTGGCGGGAATCCACCGACTTCAATCAGTGCTTCCGGAGCTGGCTGCAACCCGGGTGTGTATCGTGGTAGCCGGAATGGATGGCGCGCTGCCGGCGGTTGTCGCGGGTCTGATAGGCGCGGCAGTGATCGGTGTTCCGACGTCCATTGGAACTGGTGTGGCGCAAGGCGGAATGGTCGCGTTGAACACGATGCTTGCCAGCTGCAGCCCTGGGGTTGCCGTCGTGAACATCGACAATGGATTTGGCGCCGCGTGCCTCGCGCTCAAGATCCTCGGCTGCAACACTCCCGACTGAGATCGAGCTTTGAGATAAGAGGAACGCGGTGCGGGATCTTATTCCCGACGCGCGGCGTGCGAGTTAGACGTTCCCGAGTACCACAGCTGCATTTCGCGCGAGGCCGCGCCGCTTGGCTCGCTTCATCGGTGACCGCCTGAAGGCGGAGCGGAACTCCTCGTCGCCCATCGTGAGGAGATCCCGGGCGAGCGTCTCGGGATTCTTGTCGCGGATCGCATCTCGCGCAGAAAACGCCGGTTCCCGCAGCTCGCGTGCGAACTTGACGTTGTAGGGACAAACGTCCTGGCAAATGTCGCAGCCATAAATGTTCGATCCGATTGCCTCATGAAACGCGGCAGGGATCTCTCCCTTCAATTCGATCGTGAGATACGAAATGCAGCGTCTGGCGTCCAATACCCGGGGCTCGACGAACGCGTTCGTCGGACAGGCATCCAGGCAGCGTGTGCAGCTTCCGCAGCGATCGGCCTCGAACGGTGAATCGGGAGCGAGATCCAGATCCACCAGTAGAGAGCCGATGAAGAAGAAGGACCCCAGCCGGGGGTTTACGAGATTCGTGTTTTTGCCGAACCAGCCCAATCCTGCGCGGCGCGCGAGATCGCGCTCGAGGATGGGGCCCGTGTCGACGTAGGCCTTTCCGGCAATCGGGCGGCCGACCTCGAGCTGCATCCAGCGATGCAGTTCGTTCAACCTTTCAGTCATGACATCGTGGTAATCGTCACCGCGCGCGTAGCGCGCCACAGGACCGCCCGGCTCCCGACCGCCATAATCGAGTCCGACGACTATCGCACTGGTGGCACCGCCAAAGACAAGACGTGAGTCGCGACGCTTAGTCGCACCGCGCGGCAGGTAGTCCATTTCTCCTGCATAGCCCTTCTCGATCCATGCGTCAAATGTTCCCGCACTCTCCATTGGGCCAAGCGCGGCGATCCCGACGAGATCGAAGCCAAGGCCATAGGCTTGCGCCTTGACCATATCTTCAAGGGCCGTGGATTCAGCGACTGCACACGTCATTCGCGGGCGCTGGCCCAGCGTGCATAACGCTCTACGTCAGCGGCTGAAGGTACGGCGCCGTAGTCTCCATACGCGGTGTACATTCGCCAGCGGAGATAAGTGGGATCGGGCAACGGAAGGAAGGGGAACTGCCGGTACCAGTTAGTGGCCCTGAAACGCCAGGCAACCCGCATCAGATTGAGCGCCAATCGTGGGCGGCGTATTGTCCGAAGACTGAGTCTCAATGCAAGTCGTAGCCACGGCATCACGCTTCGTAATATATAGAAAGCACTATGGTACACCTCGTTACCCGCTTGCTCGGGCTCATCTCCGACACTCATGGACTCCTGAGGCCGGGGGTTCACGATGCCCTTAGTGGAGTGACGTTGATTCTTCACGCGGGGGACGTGGGTGGATCGGGCATTCTCGATGAGCTGCGCTTGATCGCGCCGGTCCGGGCCGTGTTCGGCAACACCGATCCAGTCGGTGACCCGGACCTCGCTCCCGAGATCATGATGAACGTCGAGGGTATGAGTGTCCACGTGAGTCACGGCCACGAGGTAGGGAGTCCAACACCGGCACGACTGGCGGATCGCTATGATGCCGATGTAGTGGTTTACGGTCACACGCACCGGCCGCTGGTGACCAAGCTCGGTGGAAGATTGTTCGTGAACCCCGGAGCCGCGGGTCCCAAGCGCTTCAATCTCGTGCCGAGCGTAGCGCGGTTGACAATTTCGGGCGGAAAAGCGGAGGTAGAGATCGTTGAGATCGCTTGAGCTGATGACGGAAGAAGTACAGGTGTGGGTAGCGCCGCTCGAGGTGACGGACGCGCGTTACGCGGACCTCGCGGGCACTCTTGCGGTCGAAGAGCGCCAGCGCGCGGACGACCTTCCGCCGGTCCTTGCGCGGCGCTTCGTGGTGGCCCGCGGAATCCTTCGTGATCTTTTGTCGGGGTTTACGGGCACGCCTGCGCAACAGCTCAAATTCGAGTACGGAAGCGCTGGAAAGCCATCGCTGGTGGATCACGACATCAACTTCAACATCTCGCATTCGGCCGAGCTGGGGCTGTTCGCCTTCGCGCCGGACAGAGCGGTCGGCGTGGACGTCGAGAACGAGCGGCCCGTTCGCCGTCTACTCGATGTCGCTCAGCGATTCATGTCGGAAGACGAGGTACGAACGCTGGCTGCCACCGATCCTGAAGAGCGCGACGCGAGCTTCCTCAGGTCGTGGGTGGTGAGAGAAGCGCGTCTCAAGGCCGAAGGAAAGAGTGTGTGGTCCGGAGCGGAAAAGGCGAACACGCGCGACAATATCAGCCACAAGCTTTTTTCGCCGCGGCCGGGGTATATCGCTGCGGTGGCTGCTACCGATTCTGACTGGCGGCTTTACACGTGTACGGTGAAACACTAGCCAAGCGCTACAACGCTCACCCCTCGGCCGCGGGCCCTCGCCGCCGTTAGCCATGCCCTTGCCGAGTTCAGCTTTGCGCTGACCGTGTACAGGCCCCTTATTTACGGGTTCATGCCTGCGCCAGATACCACGCCGGCCGGTCAGCAACGATACGGTTCAGTAAGAGGAGGTAGGATGCGAAAGGTCTCTGGTCTGTTTGGTGTTCTGATTCTGTCGATCGGCCTAATGTCGTGCGGCGGCGGCGGTGACGGCGAGACCGAGCCGGCCCCGCCCCCGCCACCACCACCACCACCACCGCCCACATGTGCCACTGGCACCTTCTGCATGGGCTCCGCGACGTTCCTGACCGCAAACGCAACGGTGCAACCGGTCGCGCTGAGTGTTGCGGCCAACGCCGCAGTGACCTGGACCAACGATTCCGGCATTGACCATAACGTCACCTTCGACGACCCCGCCACGGCGCTAGCGGTTGGAACTGGAGGTAGTGGTACCTTCGCGGCTCCTACGAATACTACGAACCAGCGTAAGTTCTCGGTTAGCGGAAGTAGCCATACTTTTCACTGCACAATTCACGCGGGCATGAGTGGGGTCGTCAACGTCCAGTAAGCGCATAATCCCTTAGAAGAAGGATACTCCGTCCAGAGTTTTCGGCGCCGTGATGCCGAGCGCGGCCAACGCGCTCGGCATCACGTCCACTGTGCGCCGCGGCGTGAGTGAAGGCGGACGGTTGAGAAGGAGCGGCACCAGCATGTGCTCGCGGTGCAGCGCTCCATGCGACGACACATGGGGAATCGGCTCATACTTCGCGCGATAATCCCAGTTTCTCGCGGCTGAAAGAATGATGTCTCCGCTGCGAGGTGAACCGGCGAGCTGCGCGATCTGCACCAGCCCATCGGGATAGTCGCTCTCGATGGTCGCGTCGTATGCGCCGCGATCGTCCAGAGACTCCTGCTGTCCGATGTCGAGCGGATCTCCACTTTCGGGCGTATAGGAGTAGACGGACTCTTTCCAAACCAGCCGGGCCATCCCGCGACTCCGCGAGTGGACCTCGCAGGACGACGAGCTCGTCGGGAGGATCATCAGATCGACCGACTCGCGCGAGAGCACATTCGCCGCCAGCTCGCGCCACTTCTCTCCCAGCGCGGGCCACCACGGTCGCGCTTTCTGCTCGAGATTCAGATACAAATGCGCCATCGCGTTCCCGCTGACCATAACGGCGATGTCAGCCGACGCATTGAAAGCCCACGGGTGGGCGAGCGTCGTATACCCCCAGCCGGCAAGAAGACCGGTGAGATCCTCGTGGTCGCGCACCGGCGAATGACCGTGATCGCTCCCCACCCAGAGCTGCATCCTGTTCCATCTGCCGTCCCGCTCGGCGTCGGAGCGGATCTGCGCGACGGTGTCGTCGACGATCCGCATCGCCTCGGCCACAATCGGCGCATCCTGGCCGGCCGCGTGCGACGCCTTGTCTATTCCGGTGAACGCTGCGAACGCGAATTTCATTCGCCGGGTGCGCAAGCGCCAAGCGACTTCATCTCCGACGTTTCGATCGATCGCAAGCCAGCCCGGGACATCTCCGCGGAAGTGCGTCGCCGCCGCGCGCGCAATGAAGGCAGCGCTTCGTCCGATTCTCTCGCGGCGCCGCAGTCCGCGCGCGATCACGCTCAGGGCACCCATGCTTGGCTTGGCGAGCTCGAAGATGGTCGGAGACGCTTTGTCGATGTCCCGGTCAACGAACCGCATCTCCGCGCCGACGTAGCTGCGCGAATGTCCTGAGAGTCGCGCGACGCGCCGCGAGCGGTCGTACCAGCGAAGTCCAGGCAAACCAACGCTACCCGGATATCTTCCCATGATGAATGGCGCGTACGCGGGTCCGGTCACCGAGGGGAACGCCGAGGTAATCGTGGAGAGCGATCCCTCGTCTCTGAGAGCGGCAAGTGCCGGCAGTTGACCGTTGTCGATGGAGCGAGCGAGCACATCGGATCGTACCCCATCCGCTATGATCATCACGACCTGCGCAGCCTCACCTGGCGGGCTTCCTGCAGACGCACGCAACTTTAGTTTCCGAATGAGAGAGCCGGCAGGATCGTTTTCTGTCGGCGTTTAAATACCGATCGCCGAAGCCCGCGACAGCGGCCAACAATGAAGAAGAAAGAAGATAAATCGAAACCTATGCCAGCGAATCCCGCAGGCAGGAAGCCCACGCGCGCGCGCACCGCCGGCGGAAAGAAGCTCAATCCGCAAGTGATGGCTTCAGCGGAGCAGCAAGCTCTCCAGGGACTCAAGGAGCGCACCGAGGAAGGGCATCTCAAGGCTGGTAGAACACCGCCTTCGCAGGGCGCAGGAAGAAGATCGGGTGCCACTCGCACCATTGACGACGCCATCCGCGATGCCAGTCCGGTTACCGAAGATGAAAAACTCCTGCAGCAAACCGGTCCGAAAATCGACTTCACTCGGACAGACCCCTGGCGTGTACTCCGCATCATGGGAGAATTCATCGAGGGATTCGATACATTCGCTCCCATCGACAAAGCCGTTACGATATTCGGATCGGCTCGCATCGGTCCGGATGACCCGCACTACGACGCGGCAGTGGAAACGGCCCGCCTCCTCGCCGAAGCGGGCTTCTCGATCATCACGGGTGCGGGTCCGGGTATCATGGAAGCCGGGAACAAGGGCGCTCAGCTCGGGCGGGCGCGGTCGATCGGCTGCAACATCGAGCTGCCGTTCGAGCAGGGTGCGAATCCGTACGTCGATACGCTGGTGAACTTCAAGTATTTCTTCGTGCGGAAAACGATGTTCATCAAGTACTCGGTGGCGTTCGTTATCTTCCCGGGCGGATTCGGCACGCTCGACGAGCTGTTCGAGGCGCTCACTCTGATCCAGACGGGAAAGATCTATCGATTTCCCGTCATTCTGTTCGGGCGGTATTACTGGGCTGGCTTGTTGCGCTGGCTCCAGGCCCGTGTGCTGAGCGAAGGAAAGATCTCGGAAGGTGATCTCGATCTCATGCTCGTCACGGACGATCCCGCCGAGGCGGTGCAGGCGATAGTCAGCGCCTACAAGTCCCTTGGAAAGACAGCGGGCGAACAGTTTGAGGAGACAACGCGAACCTAGCGAGATGCCAAAAAACACTAAAGGCAACGGCGAAGGCGGTCGTCGCGACCGTGGTGGCTTCAAATCATCGCGACATGGAAAGGCGTCGGCTGCCGGACCCAAGGCGCAGCAGAAGCTCGCCGCGGAGGATCGCGAGAAGCGCGGTGCGCAGCATACGACCCACGAGTCGAGCCGGTTCCTCAAGGGACAGCGCATCGACCCGCGCCGGATCAATGGAAAGGAAACAGTAGCGGATCTGATCGAAGGCACCTACCTCGCCTACAATGCAGCGCGTCTTCGTGAAGCCTGCCAGCTTTTCACCGGGAAAATGCTCAGCCCCGACGTGACCGTCGGTCTGTCGATCACAGGCGCTCTCACGCCCGCGGGACTCGGCATGTCGGCGCTGATTCCGCTAATCGAGGCGGGCTTCGTGGACTGGATCATCTCCACTGGCGCGAATCTCTATCACGACACGCACTTCGGCCTGGGGCTCGCGATGCATCGCGGCAACCCGCAGGAGTCGGATGTCATCCTCAGGGAGGAAGGGGTCGTCCGCATCTACGACATCTTCTTCGACTACGACGTTCTTCTCTCGACCGATGCGTTCTTCCGGAAGATCATCACCGGCAAGGAATTCCAGCGGGCAATGTCCAGCGCCGAGTTCCACAATCTGTGCGGCAAGTACGTTCGTGAGCGCGAAAAGGCGCTCGGCATCGGACAGAAGTCGTTGCTTTCCGCGGCTTACGCGTCCGGCGTCCCGATCTACACTTCTTCACCGGGCGACAGCTCGATCGGAATGAACATCGCCGCGCTCGCGCTGGACGGAAACAAGCTCGTTCTCGATCCCAACCAGGATGTGAACGAAACAGCGTCCATCGTGCTGGACGCCAAGCGGGGTGAAGGAAAGAGCGGGGTCATGATTCTCGGCGGCGGGAGTCCGAAGAACTTCTTGCTTCAGACCGAGCCGCAGATTCAGGAAGTGCTTGGCATCGACGAGAAGGGTCACGATTACTTCCTCCAGATCACGGATGCGCGCCCTGACACCGGAGGGCTTTCTGGCGCGACGCCGGCGGAGGCGGTAAGCTGGGGCAAAATCGATCCGGATCGTCTGCCCGACGCGGTGGTGTGCTATCTCGATTCGACTGTTGCTCTGCCGCTGCTCACTTCATACGCATTCGCGCGCCACGAAGCGCGGCCGCTCAAGCGACTGTTCGATCGCCGCGAAGCGATGATGAAGCGATTGCGGGATGAGTACGAGAAGTCCTCCTCATCACCGGCGGCGATCGACCACACGGACTCCAAGCTCCCCCAGCATCGGTAGCAAGGTCTTGAACCCCGCGCGGGCAGGCATCTAGGACGAAGGATTTAACACGGATGCTCCGGATAAGGGCCGGATCCTTCTGATCCGCTCCGTTTGGCGTTACGGATCCTCCTTGCAAGCCGGGATTTCTTTGGAACTACCGCTCGGAATGCTTCTGCCGGCCACACTCAGGAGCATCCCGGCTTCTTTCCGGAGCATCCGTGTTAAACCCCTTGTCCTAGATGCCTGCCCGAGCGGCAGTTGACAAGTGTAGGTCGGCACGACCGATTGCCTCTCCGGGCGGGACTGCCTAGCTTGGAGGTGTGGCGCCCGGCCGGTCATTCGGTCGGGCGTTCGGTTTTTTGCCCACGCAGGCGGTGTCTCCGTAGAGGCTCAGGTCGCATGATCGAAATACTCAAGAAAAAGCTCGGGGAAGAGGCCGAACGTCTTCAGCACGAGCTGAGCATCACGCTGCCGCAGGAGATTCGCCGCGCTGTCGAGATGGGCGATCTGCGCGAGAACAGCGAGTATAAGGCCGCGCTCGAGCGGCAGCAGTTTGTCCAGGCGAGACTCGGTCAGCTGCGTCAGCGACTGAGCAAGCTGTCGCAGATCGATGTCTCGCAGATCCCTGCCGACAAAGTCGGTCTTGGCTCGCAGGTTGTCGTGCAGGACGAGAAAACGGGGGAGCGCGAGAGCTTCAGCCTGGTGTTCGGAGACTCGGTTGAGTTCGAGGAGGGTCACGTCAGCATGTCATCGCCCATTGGCAAGACGCTCGTCGGAAGGAGCGTTGGCGAGACCGTAGTGCTCAAGCTTCCCGCGATGACGCGTCGTCTCAAGATCATCGAGCTCAAGACCATACACGACGCGGCGTAGCGTCGTCCCACATTATCTGTCAGCGTTCACGGCGCCCGGCAATGCTCTCGCCGACGCTTGGTAGTAATCCGCCGCAAGTGTCCAGAAAAATGCTTGAGACAGTCTGTGCGCTCCAATATCGTCCATGCAGAATCATCGTTTATGCACTGTCACTGGACGGAGACGAGAATGTTGAAGCAGGTTTGCACAACGGTCGCAGTCGCGTGTCTATTTGGATGTGGCGGAGGCGGATACAGCACGAGTCCCCCGCCGTCTGGCGTGAATACTCCTCCTCCCGCCACTAACGGAGTTTCAGTCACGAATAACGTATTCAGTCCTGGCTCTAAAACCGTGGCGGTTGGGACAGAGGTAACGTGGGCCTGGAACAGCTGCACTGGAGACGGCTACAACGGGCAGACGTGCGTATCGCACAACGTAGTCTTCGATGACGGCGCCACCTCCGGTCTTATGGATCAGGGGACATACAGCCGGACGTTCACGGTTGCCGGGACGTACCCTTATCACTGTGCCGTTCACGGGGCGGCGATGTCTGGGAGCATCACCGTTAATTAGCTGTCAGCCGCGCGGCTATCGCCGCGCCGGCCTTCGACTACCGGCTCTTTCGGCTCGATATCTCGAAACGGCACCGTGGGCGTCCGGAGCGATCACACCGCTCCGCGACATCCGCGTCGACTACTTCCGCAACCAGTGCCGTGATCGCCGCACAAACGCAGTGATCCGCCTCCACCGCGCGCGAGAGGGGACAGGCGCGGCCAATTATATGGAAGGTGCTCCCTGATTTCTCGACTGTGGTTACGCCACCCAGGGCGTTCAGAAGCTCGGCAGCGCCGGCAACTCGATGCGGAAGAGAGCCCGAGGAACTGGGCAATCCTCTAGCGAGTCGCCTTCCAACGCGCTTGAGGAACGCGACCAGCTGAGTGGTCGACATGGTCTCGCGGAGCTCAGCAACACAGGCCGCGAGCACTGGCGCGTAAGCGCGAGAGAATGACTCCTCCGTGTCGGGAGTGAGCATGTAGAGGTCTGCCGGCTTTCCGGCGCCCTCTTTTCTCAGGACGCCCTCTTTCCTGACAGTGCCTGAAGCCTCGAAGCTCGAGAGGTGAAAGCGGACGGCGTTGTCAGTGACTCCGAGCCGCGCGGCGAGATCGTCGACGGTCCACTTACCTTCGCGCAGGAGCGCCAACAAGCGCCCGCGAGTGGCTTCCTGCCGTGACGAATCCCGTCGGGTGGTATCAGTCATCTGTCCCCAATTTAGCCCCGCCCACGCGAATAAGTCAAAGAATACATTGACTTATTATCCCGGGACCGATATCCTCCGAAGCACAACGGCTCTCTCACCAACGCGTCCAACTGGAGGTTTTCGTAATGCACCTGCACTCCCGGATTCTCAGCGCTGCATCCATGATGGCACTCATTGTCGCGTTTAGGCATCCAAAGGACGCGCTCGCACAGGGGGCCGCG
>Ga0193751_1001967_pt1 | contig 12754 bp, 8 predicted proteins | sample L1c2metaG_FD_143050 | JGI IMG/M metagenome (GOLD analysis project Ga0193751, IMG submission 143050) | Soil microbial communities from a riparian zone of the East river system, Colorado, United States - L1c2 | ecosystem: Environmental > Terrestrial > Soil > Riparian zone | place: USA: East River... | reverse complement strand
AGATGGCGCGAAGCGCGGCGCTCAGTCCGGTCGAGGCGTTCATCAGGAACTGCACATATCTTGATGGGCAGCAGAAGACAGAGTTGTATGGTCTAAAATCGCGGCACATGGCAACCGGCAATCCTGCTGGCCAGCACCTGGCTGCGTTCGACAAAGTGCGGCACGCGGATTTTCTCAACCAGATGCTCTATCTGGATACCAAGATATTCATGACCACGCTGAACCTGACCTACAACGACAAAATGAGCATGGCGTCGTCGGTCGAGGTGCGGGTGCCGTTTTTGGATCGGGAGTTCGCCGAATTCGTGGCCTGGAATGTCAGGCCCGAGTCGAAGCTTAAAGGAAAATGGCGTCCCACGACGAAGCACATCTTGCGGAAAGCGATGCATAGCATGCTGCCAGAAGAAGTTTTGCGGCAGCCGAAAGCGGGTTTCGCGGCGCCAGTAGACTACTGGCTGGCGCACGATTTGCGTCCCATGGTGGACGATCTGCTTTCGGAATCTCAAGTTCGGCGGCGTGGTCTGTTTCGTCCGGAAGTGGTGCGCACGTACATTGACGAGCATCGCCGAGGCGCGGAAGACTGGTCGATGCAAATCTGGCAACTGCTGACGCTGGAAATCTGGATGCAGCTTTTTCTCGATGGCGGCGCGAGGTCGTTCGCTCAGCGACAGATCGGCGGGCAGCAATTGGCGTCCGCTTTAGCGGGCGCTTCGAACGAACGCAGACCCAGATGAGCAGTCCCGAGTCCAGTTCCAGCCGAAATTTCATGACCACCAGAACCGCTCGCGTGCTGACCGAAGCCGGGGGTCTGCTGCGCGCCCCCCAGCGTATTATTCCGCTGTTTTCCAAGCTCGCTTCGGACGAACTGCGGACAACATTTGAACATCGGCACCTTTATTCGTACGTGACCCCAACCATTCCTACCGCGAACGCGCTGCGATCAGTAGTTGACTGGATTTTCCATGCACAACGTCCCGATGGTGGCATCGCAGCGTACTACAGTTTACTCACTGGGTATTCCGAGTCGTATCCCGAGGTTACCGGCTACATCATTCCAACGCTGTACGATTTTGGCCGAGTGACTGGCGACCTAGTCGCGCGCCATGCCGTTTATCTTGCTACCGACTGGCTGCTTTCGCTGCAAATGACGTCCGGCGCATTTCCCGGCGGGCTTCACGGATCCGACAGCGGCCCCGACAACAGTGCTCGGCCCTCTGTGTTCAATACCGGCCAGATTTTGCAGGGACTGGTGCGCGCTCACACGGAAATGCAGGCTAAGACCAGAAACGCGAAAATCCTGGAATCCGCCGTGGCTGCCGGAGATTGGTTGGCCGCGATCCAGCAGGCCGACGGCTCCTGGTCCGGACCCGCTGCGTATCAGGGAACCGCGCACACTTACTACAGTATGGTTTCGTGGGCCCTGGCGCAGTTAGCTGCCGAATCCGGGGATCCCGGTCACGCGGCGGCAGCAGACAGAAACGTCGATTGGGTGCTGGCACACGTCAAGCCCAGCGGCTGGATTGACGGCATCAATCTGCATGGACACCCTGCTTACCTGCACTTCATTGCTTACGTGATCCAAGGGATGCTGGAGTGCGGGATTTTGCGCCGGCGCGATGACGCGATCCAGGCAGCCGCGAAGCCGGCTTGGGTTTTACTACGCAAGTTTGAGACTCACAAGCGATTGTTGGGGACATACGAGCCTGACTTTAGAGGCGGACAACGATTTGCATGTCTCACAGGGAATGCGCAGATGTCCTGCATCTGGCTGCGTTTGTTCGAAGTGACGGGCGATCTGCGCTATCTCAACGCGGCCCTCAAAATGAACGAGATGCTGAAGCAGTTGCTCCCGGCCAAGGGCCGCCGTGGAGTGGTGGGTGGGGTAGCGGGATCGTATCCGATATGGGGAGCGTATCAGCCGATGCGGCTAATCAGCTGGGGGTGTAAGTTCCTGGCTGACGCGCTCCTGCTGGAGCAGCGCCTTACGCATGACTTCCAGCCAAAGTCCGAGGCATCAGGATGCGCGTAGTGATCCTCTGCTCCAGTCCGTACAGCGAAACCGGCTGTGCCGTCGCCGCTCGCATGGCGCAACTCGGATACGTTCCGGTTGGAGCGTTGGCGCTGCCGTCCTGGGACCGCAGGACACTACTGCGAAAAGTTGGACAATGGGGCTTGCACGATTCGCTCCACTATGCCGTCGCCAAACTGAGCCCTGGCAAGTCCACGATTCAGAAGCAGATTCGCAATCCCTATCTCGAGAGCGCATTGCGGCATGGCGACGGAATATTCCGCAGCGTGCGGGAGGTGGCACGTACCTACGGCTTTCCGGTCGTGACGTGTAGTGATCAGAACTCACCACGTGCCGTCGCACAACTAAAGCAGTGGTCCCCCGATTTGGCGATCTTTACCGGCGGAAACATCCTGCGGGATGAGGTGCTTAATGTTCCTCGCCTGGGCATTTTGAACGCACATCTTGCCCTGCTGCCCGAAATCCGCGGCATGAGCAGCCCGGAATGGTCGCTCCTGTGTGGAGTTCCCCTTGGCATCACGATTCATTTCATGGACAGCGGCGTTGATACTGGAGCAATCCTTTTGCGCCGCGAATTCGCAGCCGCCGAAGCTTGCGACTCGCTGGCCGACTTGCGCAACAAAATGATTGCCGAGGGAATCGAGTTAATCGCAGAGGCCGTCGCCGGTCTTGACGGCGGCACGATCTCGGCTGTCCCGCAGGCCGACCGGGAAAAAGATCGTCAATTTTTTGTGATGCATGAGCAGTTGAAGGCTGTGGCTACGCGCCGGTTGAAGAAAGGCCGGTTGAATCCCGCGGGTGGCAGGTGCGACGGGTCTGGCGGATCCAATGGGTAAGCTCGGCACCCTGTTGCAGATCGTCCGGACATTCGGGGTGCGCGACGGTCTGCTGCGCTTGGGATACGAACTGCAGCGCAGTAGCGGGCTGATGTCGCGCCGCATGCAATCGGCCCGGGGCTGGGAATCATGGGACTTGAAAGACATCGCTCCGAACACTTCACCAGAAGATTTTCTGAGCATTCGTCGCCGGGGCGGCCGCCCTTTCTTCTTCTCGGATTCTCGCAGTCTGGAACTTGATCTCAAGAGAATTCTGGGCGTACACGGGGAAGAATCAGTCGTTGCCGAAGCGAATGGAATTCTCGAAGGCAACCTGCCCTTCTTTGGCCGGCTGTCGTTCGCCTGCGGCCTTCCTCCCAAGTGGTTCCAGAACCCGGCTACAGGCCAGCGCGTCTCGCCCGACCGTCCGTGGACACAAATGCGGTTTGCTTCTGACGACTATGGCGATCTCAAGTTTATTTTGGAACCCTCCAGATTTTTGTTCGTCTACCCGCTGGCCCGCGCGTATGCCATCAGCGGCGACGAGCGCTTTCCCGAAGCCTTCTGGAGTGCGATCCACAACTGGGCCGACAACAGCCCACCCATGTCTGGTCCGCTCTGGATATGTGGACAGGAATCCTCGCTGCGGATTCTGGCGTGGTCATTCGCTCTTTACGCTTTCCTCCATTCGCCGGCTACGACGCCCGAACGGGTAGGGCTGCTGCTGTCGATGATCGCTGCGCATGCCTGGCGCACTATGCAAACCTTGGGCTACGCACGATCGCAGCGCAGTAATCACCTGATCAGCGAAGCTGTCGGACTGTGGACTGCCGGAACTCTCTATCCTGAACTGAACGACGCGGCCGCGTGGCAGAAACAGGGTGCTCAACTCTTGCGGGAAGCGGTCCTCGACCAGATCACGCCGGAAGGGGCTTATCTCCAGGATTCTTTCAACTATCAGCGGATGGTTCTGCACCAGTTGCTGTGGACGATTCGCCTCTCGGAAATTTGCAAAATCGAGATCGACCCGGAGATTCGCACGCGCACGATCGCAGCCTTCGAGCTCATCCATGAGTTTGTGGATTCAGAGTCCGGACACTCGCCCAATCATGGCTCTAATGACGGCAGTTACATACTTCCGTTGGCCGCGTGCGACTACGGCGATTTTCGTCCTCTGGTGCGGCTTGGAAGCTGCGTTCTGGATCGTCCGACCGCGCTACAACCGGGGCCTTGGGACGAGGCCGCGCTGTGGCTTTGCGGGAAGTCGGCGAAAGCGACGGAGCGCGAACCTGCTTATCAGGTGACTTCGACTCCGGGATATCATCGCCTTGGCGCCGAAAATTCGTGGGCACTCGTGCGGGCGGGGCGTTACACGCGGCGTCCCTTTCAAGCCGATCAACTGCACGTGGACCTGTGGTGGCACGGCCTCAATCTGGCGCGGGATGCCGGGACGTATCTCTACAACGGCGAGCCTCCCTGGAACAACGGCCTTGCCGGCACCGCTGTTCACAATACGGTCACCGTGGATCGCCGCGACCAAATGCGGCGCGCCGGCCGATTTCTCTGGCTGGATTGGGCGCAGGCGTCGGGCATATCTTTCTCCACGTCTTCCTCTACAAACCTTGCGGATTCTCCAAACTGTTTTGAGGGCGAGCACGACGGCTACCGGCGCCTCGGAGTGAAACATCGGCGGATGGTCCAGTGCGTCGCCGAAGACGCCTGGGTCATCGTGGATGATCTGCTGGGTGCGGGTGAGCACGAATTGCGGTCGCACTGGTTGCTGCCAGACTTGCCGTTCGAGGTGATTGTCGATTCACCGTTTTGCGCGGTCCTCTCAGCCGACAAGCAGCGCTTTCGCTGGAACGTCTTTTCCAGCTCTCCGGGAAGCGCTGCCCTCATCCGCGGCGGAAAAATTCTGGCGGGGAATATTGAGGTCAGAGATAGAGATGAGGACTTGCTCGGCTGGGAATCGCCTACCTATGGCGAGTTGTGTCCAGCGATTTCTCTCCTGTATAGAGCGAAGGCGCGCTTGCCGGTTCGAATTATCACCGTGATTCTGGCGGGTGATCCGGTTCAGCTTCGGCAGAACGATAGCAATTTGGTTTTGTCGCGCGGTTCCTCGCAAGTCTATCAAGTGAGTCTGGCGCCGGACCAGACCGTGGGTGGTGGGTCAGTTTGAGTGTTACCCCCATCGCACCAACTCTGAACCCATGGCATGATGGAACAGCAAATGGAGCGGTTACGGAATCGTTGCTTATCATTACGGGCACGATGGGAGCAGGCAAAACAACCGTTCTGGGCGAAGCATCGGACATCCTTGCCTTGCGCCACATTGCCCATGCGGCGATCGACTTGGACGCGCTCGGGCTTGTCCATCTTCCGTCCGCGCCTGGCAACGATGGCGTGATGTACCGCAATCTTCAGTCTGTCTGCAACAACTATGCTTCCCTCGGCGTGAGGCGACTCTTGCTCGCACGTGCGATGGAAGACCGCGCCGAGCTAGAACTCTGTCGTCGCGTTGTCTCAGCCAAAAACACAGTCGTCTGCCGTCTCACTGCCGGTATCAAAGCGATGCAACAGCGCGTCCAGACGCGCGAGTCAGGTGTATCGCAGCGCAAATACGTTGCTCGCGTTGCGAATCTGAACGTCATCCTTGACCGTGCGCGATTAGAGGATTTCACCGTCACTAACGAGAATCGCTCGTTGACCGAGGTTGCACACGAAATGCTCGTCAAAGCAGGATGGATTTCAAACTGACCCACTACCAAACCGTGAGAGCGAGCGGCTGACCATCGTACAATTGCGTATGCGGTAGGTTTTGAGCGGCTGGACGGCTTGGCGACATTCTCGCGAAAAAAGTATGAAACAGCTTCTCCAACAGGTCAGTGGCGGCGAGATCGAAGTGGTCGACGTGCCCGCTCCGAAATTGCTTGCGGGTTGCGTATTGGTCCGCACTGCCGCATCTTTGGTGTCGGTGGGGACCGAACGGGCCTCGTCTGAATTCGCTCGCAAGAACCTGCTGCAAAAGGCCAGGATGCGTCCGGACTTGGTGCGCGAGGTATGGAACAAGGTTCGCCGCGACGGTGTGGCATCGACCTTGGCCGCCGTCCGCAGCCGCATGGATCAGCCGAGCGCGCCGGGTTATAGCAGCGCCGGAACCGTAATCGCTGTGGGAGAGGGTGTTACTGATATCCGTCCCGGCGATCGGGTGGCCTGCGCCGGCGCCGGGCATGCTGTGCACGCTGAATTCGCCTGCATCCCGCGGCTGCTGCTGGCGCGGATTCCGTCGGACTCAGAAGTGAGTTTCGATCACGCTGCCGCAACTACGGTCGGAGCAGTCGCGTTGCATGGCGTGCGAACCGCTGACGTCAAGTTGGGTGACATTGTCGGAGTGATCGGACTTGGCCTGCTCGGACAACTGACCGTGCAGATTCTCAAGGCCGCAGGTTGCCGCGTCGTGGGAATGGACATCGACCGCGGCCGAGTTGACCTCGCGCTGCGTCTGGGTGCTGATGCTGCCAGCGACTCCTCCACTGCGTTCCGCGAGGAGTGCATGCAACAGTCTGGCGGGCGTGGCGTGGATGCCGTCCTGATTGCAGCGCAGACGACCAGCAGCGAGCCGGTCAATCTCGCCGCCGAAGTGGCACGGGACCGCGCAGTGATTGTCGCGGTTGGCGCCGTGGGCATAGCCCTCGAGCGCAGGCCTTTTTACGAGAAGGAACTGGACTTCCGCGTTTCGCGCTCCTATGGGCCCGGGCGTTATGACGTAGCGTACGAACAGAAAGGCGTGGATTACCCCATCGGGTATGTGCGCTGGACGGAGACTCGCAACATGGAGGCTTTTCTCCAGCTTCTCGCCGATGGGAAAGTGGATGTCGGCGCTTTGATTACGCACAGGTTTCCGATTGACCAGGCGCAGTCGGCATACGACCTCATCACGGGTAAATCTCAGCAAGCGTTTCTCGGAGTCCTGATTACTTATCCGGAGCTTGCTGAGGAAACCCGGCGCGTCACAATAAAAGTAGCAGGGAGCGCTAGAGCAACCCCTGTTAGCGCCGCGAAATCGGTTGCCATCGGACTGCTGGGGGCCGGCAACTTCGCCACGAGCACATTATTGCCGGCAATAAAACGAGTTGGTGGTGCGACATTAGTTGGTGTGTGCGCCGCGAATGGCTCCCATTCCCAGTACACCGCGAAGAAGTTCGGATTCCACTACAGTGCCACCGATGAAGACAGCTTGATCGGCGACGCGGCGATCAACACCGTAGTAGTCGCCACTCGTCATCACTTGCACGCCAGACAGGTGCTGGCAGCGCTGAAGTCCGGTAAGCACGTCTTCTGTGAAAAGCCGTTGTGCCTGAATGAAGATGAGTTGCGCGAAATCGTGCGGGTATACGAGGACTCGGGCGGCAAGGCGCTTCTCATGGTTGGTTTCAATCGTAGGTTCGCTCCTCTCGCGCTTCGGCTCAAGAGTTTTCTTCGCGGGATTCATGAGCCACTGGCATTGCATTACCGCGTGAATGCCGGCTTCATTCCTGCCGATCACTGGCTGAATGATCCGGAACAAGGTGGGGGCCGCGTCATCGGCGAAGTCTGCCATTTTGTGGACTTCCTGAGTTTTCTGGTCGGCGCTGCCCCGCTTGAGGTCGAAGCCCACAGCCTTGCCAATCCTGGCAAATACAGCAACGATAACGTGATCTGTTCGCTTCGCTTTGCGGACGGCTCGCAGGGCACGATCAGCTATTTGGCCAACGGGGACAAATCGTATTCGAAAGAACGGGTCGAAGTTTTCGGTGGGGGCGCGGTGGCTGTGCTTGAGGATTTTCGCCGGCTGGAACTCGTTGGCCGGGGGCGGAAGCAAGTGTTTCGATCGCTCTTCGGTCAGGACAAAGGTCATCGTGGTGAATGGGAAGCGTTTGTTGCCGCCCTTCGCACTGGAGGAGACTCCCCCCTGCCTCTGGCGGAGATTGTGACCACGATGCTGGCCACATTTGCCTTGGAGGAGTCGCGTTCTTCAGGTCAGCCCGTTTCGGTCGGAGGACTTCAGAGTCATAGTTAAACCCCGTGAAGATTCTCTACGTTTCGCAATACTTTCCCCCGGAGATGGGAGCGCCGGCGGCGCGCGCCGCTGAGTTGTCCCGACATTGGGCGCGGATGGGGCACGATGTGACCGTCCTGACCGGATTTCCAAACCATCCGACCGGCGTTGTGCCCGAGGATTGGCGCTCGCGGCTGCACCGACTTCGCTACACGGAAACCGTCGATGGGGCGCGCGTCGAGCGCACGTGGCTCTGGCCGTTGCCGAACCGAAAAGCGCACGAAAGGATCCGTAATTACGCTTCGTTCTGTATCTCGGCGGGGATCAGCGGGTTGGCTCTGCATAAGCCGGACGTAATCATCGCCACGTCTCCTCAATTGCTGTGCGGGCTTGCGGGATGGTGGCTGGCGTGGTGGAAGCGCGTCCCCTTCGTCTTCGAAGTGCGCGATCTTTGGCCGGAGTCGCTCGCGGCCGTCGGCGCAGGCAGCGAAGGGAGCTTGCTCCATCGCACGCTGGGCGCAATCGCCGGATTTCTTTACCGTCGTGCCGACCGCATCGTTGTCGTGGCGCCGGCCTTTAGGGACCACCTCATCCGGTACTGGAACGTTCCCGCAGCAAAGATTTCCATTGTCGAAAATGGAGTGGAGCTCGATCTTTTCCGGCTCGACCCGGCAGCGATGGAAGTGCGAAAGCAATTGAAGCTCGAAGATCGTTTTCTGATTTGCTACATCGGCACAATGGGCAATGCGCATGGTCTGGAGACGTTGATCGCCGCCGCCGAAGAACTACAGACTGCGCTGCCGAGTGCGATGTTTTTACTGATTGGGGAAGGGGCAGAAAAAGAACACATCGTGGAACTCGCTGCTGCGCGCCGACTAACCAACGTTCAGTTCCTTGGTCAGCAGCCGCGAGAACGGATTCCCGCCTATGTTTCGGCCGCCGATGTCTGCCTGGTCATACTGAAAAAGACCGAGCTGTTCAAAACCGTGATTCCCACCAAACTGCTCGAATACATGGCATGCGAGCGGCCGGTGATTGTCGCTGTCGATGGTCAGGCTCGCCAGATTGTCGAAGAAGCCGGTGCCGGAGTTTTTGTGGAACCCGAGAACAGTCAAGACCTGGTGAAAGCGGTCCTCGACTTAGCGGAGGATCCCGAACGCAGACGACAAATGGGAGCCAGCGGGCGGCAACACATCGTCAACAAATTTTCCCGGGAAAAAACAGCGCGCGACTACATCACTGTGCTTGAAAGTTTGGAAGTGTAGAGCGAACGCTCTTGTGCTGGACACACGCCCTAACGAACCGCCACGACTGCCAGGGACGTGGACAGCGACATTGCCGCATCCGCAGTGCGATATGCCGCAGTCTTGGCCGCGCTTCCGGGGATGAACAAGACATCCCCTTTTACAAGCGCTATGTCCGGCGCCTTGGCATAAAGTACCTTCTTAAGGTTGACCGGAATTTCCTGAATCCCACTCGGCGTCTCGCGCAGGATCTTGGTCTTGCTCAAGGCAGACGTGCGGGTACCGCCGCCCGCGAGCGCCAGGGCTTTCAGAACGGTGATGGTATTGTCCTCAATCCGAAAGCCGCTGGGACGGTTCACATCGCCCACGACATAAACGATCCCGGCGCGCGAAACAATGATCGTGTCTCCCGGAAGAACATCTACGTTGTCCTGGGTATCTTCCGTCAGGTTCGCCGATAGCTGAAGCTCAACCTTCTGACCGGGACTTCCCTGATGCTCGATGGTCACGTTGCGGCCGGCCTTGTCGGTCAATCCTCCCGCCGCCGAGATCAAGTCGAAGAGTCGGCGGTCACCAATCGCTGGGTAGGCCCCGGGACGAACCACCTCTCCCACCAAAGTGATCGCTTGCGAGGCGGATTCGTCGACGAAAATCGAAACGTGCGGGCCGCGGACAAAGCCTCCATCCTCCAGCCGCTTTTGAATCAATTCCTGCGCTTCATCGGTCGTCAGGTTGGCAAGGTGAACATAGTCAATCAGGGGAAGATAGACGTCTCCGGAGCCACTGATGCGCGCTTTGGTCAATAGGTCAGGCACTCCGAACACGCTGATCTCGATCAGATCGCCGACGCCCAGCTTTACATTGGAATTCGCCAGCAGACGAGGCGATTGGGGTTTGGCGGTTTCATTCGCAGGCGCAGGCTGCGGCGCCTCCCCCGTAACTGGTGTCTGGGCCAGGAGACGGAGGCTGCAGGAAACGACAAGAAACACGTACAAGCTTCGCAAAAGGAAGCGGCGATTCCGCCTGAACATACCGAGACTCCTGGATTTACGCGTGGATCGAGTTTAACACACGAAACCCAGTAAAATCGGCCTGGGGCGCTCTGTTTCGCAGCCCCCTGCAAGCCTCAAAGGCTAACTTTTCCTTAGACTAGTTTAGGAGCAAAGAATGAAGTTAAAGGTATAATTTCCAAAACCACTGAAATCTGAATTCTCTGGCTTTGGTCCGGGCTCGATGAGCCGTCGGCGGCGGAGGACGAATCGTGAAAATAGAAGTGCCAGCGCCGGAGCCATTGGTCCGGCGCTTCATGCCCGAACTGGACGTGCTGCGCGGAATTGCAGTTCTCGGCGTGCTGTTCTTCCATGGGTTCAGGGCGGAATACGGGGGGTTGCCCTTTACCGGGGCACGCAGAATTCTCCTAATGGCGACTCAGCCGGGAGCCCTCGGCGTAAACCTGTTCTTCGTTCTCTCGGGATTTCTGATCACCGGAATCCTCCTCGACTCCCGAACCAGGCCCGATTACTATCAGCGGTTTTATACCCGCCGCGCTCTGCGAATTCTTCCGGCATACTATTCGCTCTTGATCCTCTTAGGCGTCCTGCATCAGGCCTCAGCGGCATTTCTCGGCCTGAGCTTTGTTTATTTGTCCAATGTCACGGGTCTTTTCGGCGTGTCCATGGATTATCACCCGCTGTGGTCCCTGGCGGTCGAAGAACACTATTACATCGTTTGGCCATCGGTCGTGCGCAAATTGAGAGCTCGCTCGCTGGCGCTGTTTTCTCTGGCGCTCTGCATTCTCGTACCCGTCGCCCGAGCAGTCTCATTCCACTACGGTCATATGCTGGGGGGCGAATGGTACACGTGGTTTGCCGCTGATGGCCTCGCCGAGGGCAGCCTCTTAGCAATTGTGCTGCGAAGTTCGATCACCCGGAAACACGCTGCTGTCGGGGCCACGTTTCTCCTGACGATGGCAACGATTCTAGTGTTGGCAGGCGCCCCCTTCGGGATGCTCTCACGCCAAACTATGCTGGGAGCAAGTCTGCAACTGACTCTGGTGAATACTTTCTTTGCGGGAGTTCTTCTTCTCTTCCTGATCCTCGGCACCAGTTCACGGAAATGGCTGGTGAACAGCGCAATCCTGGCGTTCTTCGGCTATATCAGCTATGGGCTTTACCTGATCCATCCGATGATCTTTCGCCTCTACGACAAGGTAACGGGAAGATTTTGGCCGTGGTTGCAGCCCTCGGTCGGACACTTTGGCCTGATCGTGCTCCGGTTTGCAGTTGTGAGTGCGGTCGCAGTTGGCCTGGCGTATCTTTCGCGGGAATATTATGAGGAATGGTTCTTGCGGCGGAAGGAGCGCATCGCACCTCCACCCGCGGAGACGGCAGTGAAGGTCGTATTGACGGCGCCTTCGGCGGCCGCGATCACATCCGAAGTGTCGGAGCCGTCCTCAACATGACGATGAAGCTGGCGGAGGCCCTAAAGGTTATTCAGTCAGTCCTGCCCGATGCTCCTCGGTTGGAGGTAGCGCTGCTGTGTGGTTTCACTCCTCTACATCTTGAGACATTCCTTCGGGCACATCTGTGCAAATTGTTTCCCGGACGTTCTCCGAATGTGCAGACCGGTTTGTACGGTGACTTGATTGGCAACTTGCAACGTGTCGCCGGCGTTTCCGCAGCGGTAGTCGTGATCGAGTGGCCTGATCTCGATCCCCGGCTCGGCCTGCGCCGGCTTGGCGGTTGGGAACCATCCCAATTGCAGGACATTCTTAGCGAAGTGAATCGCATCTGCGACCTTCTGCGGAGTGGCATGGCAGCGGTTGCACGAAACATTCCGCTGGTCGTCTGTTTTCCAACCCTTCCGCTGGTTCCTGTTTCTTTTTCACCGCTGGCGCGGGCAAGCGAGTTCACCCTTGAACTTCGCAGCCGCGTCGCCTCCCTTAGCGCTGCTCTATCCCATCTTCCCGGCGTCAGAATTGTTGACCCTCAGCGACTGGACGCGCTGTCCGAGTCCCGGCGTCTGGACGTCAACTCCGATCTCTCGGCTGGCTTCCCCTATACGCTGTCTCACGCTTCGGCGCTAGCCGAGGTGCTGGCCGGATTAGTTCTGAATCCGCAGCCCAAGAAAGGTCTGATCACAGATCTCGACGACACTCTTTGGCGTGGTATTCTCGGCGAGGTCGGAGTGCAGGGAATCTCATGGGACTTGGACAATCACAGCCAGATTCATGCGCTGTACCAGCAGTTGCTGCACTCCCTGGCGGCATCCGGCACCCTGATTGCCGTCGCCAGCAAGAACGACCGGTCACTGGTGGAAGAGGCGTTTGCCGCCCGAGATCCCATCCTGCGCGAGGCTGACATTTTTCCGTTCGAGGTGCACTGGGGCGCAAAGTCTGAATCGGTGGCGCGCGTCCTCGGCGCATGGAACATTTCCGCCGATGATGTGGTGTGTGTCGACGACAGCCCCATGGATCTGGCGGAGATCAAAGCCGCACATCCCGGGGCAGAATGTCTCTTGTTCCCACGCGAGAATCCGCAAGCTACTTACGAGTTGCTGGAACGGCTGCGCGACTGGTTTGGCAAGGACAAAATTTCCCAGGAGGATGGCCTCCGTGCCGCAAGCCTGC
>Ga0193751_1001966_pt1 | contig 12755 bp, 12 predicted proteins | sample L1c2metaG_FD_143050 | JGI IMG/M metagenome (GOLD analysis project Ga0193751, IMG submission 143050) | Soil microbial communities from a riparian zone of the East river system, Colorado, United States - L1c2 | ecosystem: Environmental > Terrestrial > Soil > Riparian zone | place: USA: East River... | reverse complement strand
AGGCGTTGGCAAGTAACGATCAGGTGCGGTCCTCGTCATTGCCGTTGACGGCCCGTCCTTCGGGTTTGCCGAACGTATTGCTCTTGGGAAAGCCCTTTGGCGCGAGCCGGCCCGCGTCGGCCCGGTTGCCGCGCCAGTTGGCGAGCTCCTTAAGCGATTGAGTGAAGACCCGGCCGGCGGAGTCGGCCCAGTTCAGGCCCTTCTCGACCTCGAAAGTCTTGATGTCGGACAAACCGCCGTCCTTGTAGCGCTGCAAACGCACGCCACGGCCGCGCGTCATCTCAGGCACCTGCGCGATCGGAAAGATCAACATCTTGCGGTTTTCGCCGATCGCGGCAACGAGATCGCCCTCGACCGGCGCAACGGCGCGCGCCTGATCGGGTGGCTTGACGTTGAGAACCTGCTTGCCCTTGCGAGTATTGGCAAGGCATTCGTCCTCGGGCGCAACAAATCCCCTGCCCTGCCGGCTGGCAACGATCAGCTTGCGACCGCCCTGATAACGGAACACCGACACGATATCGGCTTCCTGTTCGAGGTCGCTAAATAGCCTGATCGGTTCGCCGTGGCCACGGCCGCCCGGCAGCTTGGCCGCTTCGATCGTGTAAAAACGGCCATTGGTGGCGAACACCAAGAGCTTCGACGTGGTCTCGGCGAAGAACGCGAGCTTCAAACTATCGTCAGCCTTAAACGACAATCCCGAGAGGTCGGCGACCTGGCCGCGCAATGCGCGAATCCAACCTCTTTCCGAAACCACGATAGTAACCGGCTCGCGCTCGACTAAAGCCTGTTCGATCGCCGCTTCATCGTGGGCCGGCGCCTGCGCAAAACCGGTGCGGCGCTTACCGAGCGGTGTCTTCGGTCCGAACTTGTCGCGTACAGCGCGCACCTCGGCGGCGATTTTCTGCCATTGCTGCTTTTCGGAACGTAACAATTCCTCAATGGACTTCTTCTCTGCGCGCAGAGACTTGTCTTCCTGGCGGATCTCCATTTCTTCCAGCCGCCGCAAATTCCGCAGCCGCATGTTGAGAATGGCATCGGCCTGAACGTCGGACAATTTAAAACTCTTCATCAGCACAGGTTTAGGCTCATCCTCCTTGCGGATGATCTTGATGACTTTATCGATATTGAGATAGGCGACGAGGTAACCGCCCAACACTTCGAGCCGGTGCTCGATCTGGGCGAGCCGATGCCGCGAGCGCCGCAGCAGAACTTCGCGCCGGTGCGTCAGCCATTCTCCGAGCACCTCCGCCAGGCCCACCACTTTAGGGATTCGCCCACGCAGCAGGACATTCATGTTGAGCGGCACGCGGCTTTCGAGTTCGGTGAGCTTGAACAGGCTTTCCATCAGCAGCGCCGGATCGACCGCGCGCGAGCGCGGCTCAAGCACGATGCGCACGTCTTCTGCGGATTCATCGCGCATGTCGGCGAGGAGCGGCAATTTCCGCTCATTGATCAGCTCGGCAATGCGCTCGACCAGGCGCATTTTCTGCACCTGCCAGGGGATTTCGGTGACCACGATCTGATAGGTACCGCGGCCGGTCTCCTCGGTTTTCCAGCGCGCCCGCACTCGGAACGAGCCGCGGCCGGTCACATAGGCCTCGGCAATCACCTCGGGAGGATCGACGACGAGACCGCCGGTCGGAAAATCCGGTCCGAGCACAAATTTGAGCAGCGTGCGCGTACGCGCTTTGGGTTGTTCGATCAGATACAGCGCCGCATCGCACAATTCGGCGACGTTATGCGGCGGAATCGAAGTCGCCATCCCGACCGCGATGCCCTGCGCGCCGTTAGCCAATAGATTGGGGAACGCCGCCGGCAGGACGGCCGGCTCGTCCATCACGCCGTCATAGCTCGGCCGGAAGTCGACGGCGTCTTCGTCAATACCATCGAGCAAAAGCCGCGCGACCTCGGTCAGCCGCGCCTCCGTGTAACGATAGGCGGCGGCATTATCGCCATCGATATTGCCGAAATTGCCCTGGCCGTCGACCAGCGGATAGCGCGAGGAGAAATCCTGCGCGAGCCGCACCAGTGCGTCATAAATCGCCTGATCGCCGTGGGGATGGAAATTACCCATGACGTCGCCGACGATCTTGGCTGATTTTTTAAATTGTGCGCCAGGATCGAGGCGCAGAAGGCGCATGCCATAGAGGATGCGCCGATGCACGGGCTTGAGCCCGTCGCGCGCATCCGGCAACGCACGGTGCATAATCGTGGAGAGCGCGTAAGCGAGATAGCGCTCCTCGAGCGCCTCGCGCAGCGGGATTTCATGGACCCCGCTCGGCTGCGGCGGAATCACTTTCTTGTTCATGGTGGATCAGGGCTAGCGCGGTTGCCGCTGCCGAACAAGTGATGAACAGCGGTACGGCAACGAAAAGATCTTCGCCTCTGTGGCTCGACAGTGCTGATTTGCAGCCCTTGGGGCTGCCATTGGCGCCCCCGCTATTGGGGGGATGGTACCGCGGCCCCTATCCGTATCCGTATCCGTACCCGTACCCCTATTGGGGTTGGCGCCGCCATTATTGGTGGTGCTGGCATCGGCACCGTTGGTGGGGGTGACACCGCCATTGGCGCCGTTGGTGACCGGCCTATTGTTGGGTCGCACGCGTCAGCGCCGTGACGAAATGCGCGCGGGCCTCCGGCAAGGGGAGCCCGCGCGGCGCGAAAGCGTGCCGTTCCAGGAAAAATCCAGTGAGTGTGAAGGCATCGGCAAGATCGGCTGCCGATAGGGCCGTGTGCTCGTCGCGAAGGAAACCCGGCAGCCGCATCAGCTTGTCCCGATAGGCCTCGCCCGCAGCGCGCGAGACCGCGCGGCCCGAACGCGGGGAAACGAAAGCCAGATCGTCCTTCGTGCCGGTCGCGGCGCAGGCCGCGAGATCCAGTCCGAAACCAAGCTCCGCCAGAAAGTCGAGCTCAAAGCGCGCGATCATCGGCGCCGCCGCGCGCGGATCGTCGAGCCGCTCAAGGATTGCCTGCAGCGCATCGTAAATGGCCGCATGCGGTTCGCGCTCGGCGAGAAGCCGGCATAACGCGGCGAGGTGGGTGACGCCGTGGAGAGCATGGGCCGCGGCCATGAAGCCGGCCACGCGCAGTGTCGATCCTTCCACGAGGTAATGCCCGAGATGCTCATCAAGCCGCGCCCGCCAGGTCGCGTGCACCGCATTGCCCGGCTGCAAAATGCCGCGCAGGCGCGCGCCGGATCCGCCGCGCACCAGCCCAAGGTGCCGGCCATGCGCATGCGTCATCAATTCCAGAATAACGCTGGTCTCGCCGTGGCGCCTGACGCCGAGCACGATGCCTTCGTCGACCCATTCCATGATTGCGTATTTACATAGTCTTTGACTGGGAAGGCAGCACTGTACTGGCCGTGGTTCTAGTCCTTGCTACTCCTTAGGAAATTCCAGCCCCATTGCGCGGTAGCGTTCCGGGTCGTCGGCCCATCCTTCCCGCACTTTGACGTGGAGAAAAAGATGCACCGGCTGCTCGATCGCCGCCGCGATTTCCGCGCGCGCCGCGGTCCCGATCGCCTTGAGCGTCTGGCCGCCCTTGCCGAGGACGATTTTGCGCTGACTCTCGCGCTCGACATAGAGGGTCTGCTCAATGCGCACCGCGCCGTCTTTGAGCTCTTTCCAAACCTCGGTCTCGATTGTCGACTGATAAGGTAATTCCTGATGCAGCCGCAGATAGAGCTTTTCCCGCGTGATCTCCGCCGCCAATTGGCGCAGCGGCGCGTCCGAAATCTGGTCTGGCGGGTAGAGCCACGGTCCTGCCGGCGCGTGCGCGGCAAGCCAGCGTTTCAGGTCGGGCACGCCGTCGCCGGACAGCGCCGAGATCATAAATGTGGCAGCGAAACTGGCGTGCTGATTGGCCTCGTGCGTCAAGGCCAACAGCGCCAGTTTGTCGACCAGGTCGATCTTGTTGAGAACGAGCACCTTTGGCGGACGGATTTCGCCAAGCCCCTGCAGGATTTTTTCGTCGTCCTCCTTGAGCCCTCGGCGCGAATCGATCAGGAGCGCGACGAGATCGGCATCCTGCGTGCTGCCCCAGGCCGTGCCGACCATGGCGCGGTCCAGCCGTCGCCGCGGCGAAAAGATCCCCGGCGTATCGACGAAAATAAGCTGGGCGTCGCCTTCCATGGCAATGCCGCGAATGAGGCTGCGCGTGGTTTGCACCTTCGGCGTGACGATCGACACTTTCGCGCCGACCAGCGCATTGATGAGCGTGGATTTTCCGACGTTCGGCGCGCCAATCAGCGCCACAAAACCGCAGCGCTGCGCGGCTGGCGCCTGTTCAGCCATTGCGGCGCGCTGGCTCGACACCCTCGCGCGCCAGCATGGCGGCGGCGGCCGCCTGTTCGGCGGCGCGCTTGGAGCGTCCCAATCCTTCAGCCGGCGCCAAGGCCGGAAGCTGCACGGCGACCCGGAACTCGGGACTGTGATCCGGCCCGGAGCGAGCGATCTCGCGATAGGCCGGCGTCGGCAAGCCACGCGCCTGCGCCCATTCCTGCAATACCGTTTTTGGATCGCGCAGCGGCTGAGCGGTGGCGCGCAGCCGCACCTGCCAGAGGCGTTCGACGACTTCTTCCGCAGCTTTGTAACCGCCGTCGAGATAAACCGCCCCGATCACCGCTTCGCACACATCGGCGAGGATAGCCGGCCGCGAGCGCGCGCCGGCATTGTGTTCGGAGGATCCGACCCGAATGACTGCGCCGAGGTCAACGCTGCGCGCGATCTCGGTGCAAGTTTCCTTGCGCACCAGATCGGCGAGGCGGCGCGACAGTTCGCCTTCGTCGGCTTTCGGAAAGGCGCGGTACAGCATGTCAGAGATCACCAAGCCGAGCACGTGATCGCCGAGGAATTCCAAACGCTGATAACTGCCGCCGCGATTGCGCGCGCCCTTGAGCGCGGAAATATGCGTGAGCGCCATTTCCAGTGTCGGGGGATCGCCGAACCGGTAGCCGATACGCTCTTCGAGGACGGTGCCAGCAAGCTTGCGGCGGCGCGTTCGCTTGCTGCCATCGGCCTGCGCAAGGGGTGCAACGGGTGCAACGGGTGCAACGGACTGCGCGGCGGCCGGTTCGCAAATTGCAGCGGATTTGCCTTTGCGGCGGCCGCTCATCGCACCAGCGTGAACAGACGGTCCCATCGAACCGACCAGGGCCAGCGCCACACCTCCCAAGCATGGGTGTCGTCGCGGATCGAGAAAAAGATGATTTGCGCCTTGCCGATAATGTTCTCGCCCGGCACGTAGCCGACTTGGCTGAGCACGCGACTATCGGTCGAATTATCGCGGTTGTCGCCCATCATGAAATAATCGCCGGGCGGTACCGTATAGACCGGCGTATTGTCATAAAATCCATTGTCGGTGAGATCCCAGGTGTTGTAGCTGACGCCGTTGGGCAGCGTCTCGCGATATTGTTTGACCCGCTGCACCACGCCGTCGTCATCCGTGACCATATCTTCGACGCGTTGCCGCGGCACTGCGACCCCATTGATATTGAGCACGCCGTCGATCATCTGGATGCGGTCGCCAGGCAGGCCGACGACCCGTTTGATGTAGTCGACCGAATCATCCTTGGGCAGGCGGAAAACCACAACATCGCCGCGCTGCAGCTGCGAGCTGAAGATGCGGCCGGAGAAGATCGGCGGCGAGAACGGGAGCGAATAATGGGTGTAGCCGTAGGAGAATTTCGACACGAACAGATAATCGCCCACGAGCAGCGTGGGAATCATTGAACCGGACGGAATGTTGAAGGGCTGAAACAGGAACGTGCGGATCACCAACGCAATGATCAGAGCATGAAAGACCACGCGTACCGTTTCGGCAAAGCCACCCTCTTTCCGTTTGGTTCCGGTTTGCACACTCATCAGCCTGTCATCTCGTGTGGAAGCGCCCCGCGGCGGTCTTGTAGCGTCTGGGGCGGCGACAAGCAATTACGCGCGGGATTTGGTCGCGGGCTCGCTGGAGCCGATTTTACGTAGCGTTCCCATGTGCTTATGATCGGTTCTTGGCGCGCATGAAGAATTTTTCATCGCAGCGATGCGCATCGAGTCCGAGACAATTTAGGAATCTGCGGTTGGGACCGCCGAGATGACGACGAAGGCATGGGCCATGGGCCCTTCGTCGGTAATCGTCACGTCGATGCGCGGCTCGTAGCCCTTGGGCGTGATGGCGTGCAGCCGTCGTTGCGCGCCGCCGGTCAATTCCATGGTGGGGCGGCCGCCAGGCAAATTCACCACTCCCATATCGCGCCACCACACTCCGCGGCGCAGTCCAGTTCCCAGCGCCTTGGCGCAAGCCTCCTTGGCGGCAAACCGCTTGGCATAGGTCTCTACCCGGTTGCGCCGCTTGTCGGCCCGCGCCCGTTCGATCGGCGTAAACACGCGATCGAGAAATCGGTCGCCGTGCCGCTCGATGACCTTGGCGATGCGCCGTGCATCGGTGATGTCGGAGCCGATGCCAAGGATCATCGCATCCTGCTTCCCGCAGTGCCTGGAGCACCGAGCTGTGCCCTGCCCCGGTCCATGGCGGAACGCATTAAACGCACCGCCGCGCCCAATCCGCCAAAGATCGCCTCGCCAATAAGAAAGTGTCCAATATTGAGCTCAACCACTTCGCCAAGGCTCGCGATTTTTTCGGCAGTGACAAAATCGAGACCGTGGCCGGCATGAACCTGCAACCCCGCACGGTTGGCGAGCCCGGCGCCGCGCGCAATCCGATCGAACTCTGCCGTGGCTGCAACGGTCTCGCCTGCCGCGATCGCGTCACACCATGCTCCGGTATGAATCTCGATCGCGGGGGCCCCGATGCTCAGCGCCGCCTCGATCTGCGTCGGCTCGGCGGCGATGAAGAGTGAAACGCGAATGCCGGCATCGGCCAACTCCCCCACCACCGCGCGCAACGCCTCGCGCTGACCCGCGGCGTCAAGACCGCCCTCAGTGGTCCGCTCCTGCCGGCGTTCGGGCACGATGCAGGCGGCGTGCGGCTTGAGCTTGCGCGCAATCTCCACCATCTCCGCGGTGGCCGCCATTTCGAGGTTCAACGGCTTGCCAATGCGATCTTTCAGCCGGGTCACGTCCGCATCGAGGATGTGGCGGCGGTCTTCGCGCAGATGCGCGGTGATGCCATCGGCGCCGGCAGCGATTGCGATTTCGGCAGCCTTGACTGGATCGGGATGCCGGCCGCCGCGTGCGTTGCGCACGGTAGCGACATGATCGATGTTCACGCCCAATCGGATCGGAAGGACAGCCATATCAGCGGAAAAGTCCAGTCACGGATTTGGCACAGCGCGGCATCCCCTGACTATCCATTCACCCGGTCGGCTGCGGCCACGACTTTTTTCGCCCGCAATTGCGAGATGATCGAGGTCAGGTGTTTGAGGTTGTAGACTTCAAGATCGATGGTCAATTCGGTGAAGTCCGGTGATTGGCGGGTCATGCGGATATTGTCGATATTGCCGTCGTGCTCGGCAATCACTTGCGCGATTTGCGCAAGCGTCCCTGGCTCGTTCACCGACTGCACCGCAAGCTGCGCCGGAAACCGCTGCGGCACCTTGTCGTCGACGTCCCAGCGCACGTCGAGCCAGCGCTCCGGTTGATCCTCGAACTGCTTGAGCGCCTCCGACTGAATCGGATAGATCGTGATCCCTTCGCCGGAGGTGAGGATGCCGACGATGCGGTCGCCAGGCACCGCACCACCCTTGGGGGCGAAGCGCACCGGCAAGTCGGTATTGATGCCGCGGATCGGGATTGCGCTGCTTTCGGATTCTGCCGGCAGCTTGAACTTTACTGCTCTACCCAATTTCAGGCCAAACCAGCCGCTGTCCGGCTTCGGCGCGACCGGGGTGACGCGTTCGTCGCGGTAGTCGGGATACATCGCACGCACGACGTCGGACGCTTTCATCTCGCCGCGGCCAACCGCCGACATCACGTCATCGATCGAGCCGCGGGCAAGCCGCGGCAAAGCGCCGGCGAGCTTTTCGTCGGAATATTCAATCTTGGCCCGCTCGCAGAGCCGTTCCACGATGCGCCGCCCCAATCCGGAATATTGGTGGCGCACCGCGGCACGCGTCGCACGGCGGATAGCGTCGCGCGCCTTGCCGGTAACGACAATCGACTCCCAGGCCGCCGGCGGCGCGGTCTGCGCCTTCGAGGTCAAGATCTGCACTTCGTCGCCGTTTTGCAGGGCCGAACTCAGCGGCCCGATCTTGCCATTGATCTTGGCGCCAATCGCCATGTTGCCGATGTCGGTATGCACCGCATAGGCAAAATCGATGGGCGTGGCGCCGCGCGGCAGCGCAATCAGCTTTCCTTTTGGCGTGAAGCAAAAGACCTGGTCATGAAACAGTTCGAGCTTGGTGTGCTCTAGGAACTCCTCGGGATTGGAGCCTTCCGCCAGCAACTCGATGGTGCGGCGCAGCCAGGCATAGGCACTCGATTCACGAGACAGCTTTTCTGTGGGCGAGCCCAGACCATCCTTATAGAGCGCGTGCGCGGCAATGCCGTATTCGGCGATCTGGTGCATGTCGCGGGTGCGGATCTGCAGCTCGACGCGCTGCTTGCCGGGACCGACCACGGTCGAATGAATCGAGCGGTAATCGTTTTGCTTGGGGGTCGAGATGTAATCCTTAAAGCGGCCCGGCACGACTGGCCAAGTCGTGTGAACGATGCCGAGCGCCTGGTAACATTCGCCAACATTGCCGACCACGACGCGAAAGCCCAAAATATCCGACAACTGCTCGAAGCCGACGGCCTTGCGCTCCATCTTGCGCCAGATCGAGTAGACGCGCTTGCGCCGGCCAATCACTTCTGCGCCGATGCCGCGGTCAGCAAGCTTTTTTGTCAACTGCTGCTCAATTTCGGCGATCCGGCTGCTCGATCGGGCGGCCAAGGCCTCGAGCCGTTCGCTCAGGATCTTATAGGCTTGCGGATTGAGTTCATGGAATGCGAGATCTTCCAGCTCCTCGCGCATCCGCTGCATGCCCATGCGGCCGGCGAGCGGGGCATAGATTTCAAGCGTCTCGTCGGCGGTACGGCGGCGCGCGTCTGGCGGCTGATGCGCCAACGTGCGCATATTGTGCAGCCGATCGGCGAGCTTGATGAGCAGCACGCGAACGTCATCGGCCACCGCCAGGAGAAGCTTGCGCAGGTTTTCCGCCTGTTTGGCTTCCTTGGAGACGAGTTCGAGGCGTTTGAGCTTGGTCAGTCCTTCGACCAGACGCCCGATCTCATGGCCGAAGACCCGGTCGATCTCGGCGCGGGTGGCGTCGGTATCTTCAATCGTGTCATGAAGTAGCGCCGCCGCGATGGTGGCATCGTCGAGCTTAAGCTCGGTAAGGATCGCGGCCACTTCAAGCGGGTGCGAAATATAAGGATCGCCAGAGGCCCGCTTCTGTTCGCCATGGGCGCGCATCGCATAAACATAGGCGCGGTTAAGAAGCTCCTCGTTGGCGTTCGGATTGTACTGTTTGACACGGTCGATCAGTTCATATTGCCGCATCAGCCGCGGCCGGCGCGGCTTTGCCGGCGCTTTTTCGAGTTCGAGCGGCACCAGGTCCCGCGCCAAGTCCGGCGCCAAATCGGGGCTGTGCGCCACCGGCGCCCGGGTACGGGGCTGGTTCTGCATCCGCGGCAGGTCGATCGGCATGCGCGGCATAACAAATTCCCGGGCGTCCTTAGGCGACCCCGCGGTCACCCATCTGCGCCCAAAACGGGGCCAAAGTGCTCACAAAGATATCATGGCGTGGCCCTGACGCCACAAGGACGCCACGGGGCGCATCCCCGATGGCATCTCGATGGCACACGCCGATGGCGGCCGTGAGCCAGGTCAAGCCCCGACAGCAGCCGACAACAAAGACAGATTTCGTTAAATTATCGTCAGAGGATGAAAAGGCGAAGGCCCGCCACAGGCGAGAATGCCTATCCCTCTTCTTCTTCGTCGCCCGCGTCCGGTTCGGGCTGGCTTTCGGGAGGAGTAAGGCCTTCGAGGCCCTTGAGGAGCTCCTCTTCGGACATCCGGTCCGTGGTCACGTCGGTATCGTCGGCGTCCACCCCGGTACCCGGCGCGCCGATGAGCGGAACCGCTTCCGGCTCGGGCTCGTCGACTTCCACATATTTCTGCAATGAATGGACGAGTTCCTCGCGCAGGTCCTCGGGCGAAATCGCCTTCTCGGCAATCTCGCGCAGCGACACCACCGGGTTCTTGTCGTTGTCGCGCTCCACGGCGATCTGCGCGCCGGATGAAATCAACCGCGCGCGGTGACTCGCCAACAGAACGAGATCGAACCGATTCTCGACCTTATCGATGCAATCTTCAACTGTGACGCGGGCCATCTGATATTAGCTCCTTGTCGGCCTGCCGCAGCTCCCGGTTCGGGGCAGGCGGCAAAGCTCTCGTACCTGTAATCATTGGGTAATGTGGCGCTTAGGTATCCTGCCTGAGGCTGCGGTGCAAGGGGCGGACGCTAAGAACCGCGCCGAAAGGTCAGTAAGCAAGCCCATCCAGCCGGTTCGCCGCGCCGGAACGCGAGCCGCGGCGGCGCTTCGGCTTGCTTTTTTACGGCCACGTTTCGGCTATGGTTTTTAGCGGGCCAACTTTTAACTTGGCGGCCATGGCTTCCTCTGTTACCGAATTTTCCAGGAACCTGCCGCGGAGTTCCGCGTCGTCAATATTGGAAGCACCGCGACGGCGTGCCACAGTATGTCCACCGTGGATTTTGCCCAACGATGGCGACAGTATTTCGTGTGTGAAATATTTTCGGTGGCGGGACACTTGATTTAAGCACCGGCGGCCGAATCCATTTGCGATCGAGCCGGTTTTATCACCAGAGACAGTCACGAGACACATCATGTCGGCACAAATCGAAAAAATTGCATTGTTCATCGATGGCGCCAATCTTTACGCGACAGCAAAGTCGCTCGGCTTCGACATCGACTACAAACGCCTGCTGCGCGAATTTCAATCGCGCGGCTATCTCGTGCGCGCGTTTTACTACACCGCGGTCATCGAAGATCAGGAATATTCCTCGATCCGCCCGCTGATCGATTGGCTCGACTACAACGGTTATACCGTTGTCACCAAAGCGACCAAGGAATTCGTCGATCAAACCGGGCGTCGCAAGGTTAAAGGCAATATGGATATCGAGCTTGCCGTCGACGCGATGGAGCTTGCGCCGTTCATTGACCAGATGGTGCTATTTTCCGGCGACGGCGATTTCCGTTCGCTGGTCGAGGCGGTGCAGCGCCGCGGCGTTCGCGTCGTGGTCGTCTCAACGATTTCGACGCAGCCGCCGATGGTCGCCGATGAGCTGCGCCGCCAGGCCGATCAGTTCGTCGACATCATGGAGCTCCAATCCAAGATCGGCCGCGATCCGACCGAGCGCCCGATCCGCGAGCCGAGAGAAGCCCGCGAACCGCGTGAGCCGAGGCACACGCCGCAATTTCTGCAGCGCAGTCCGACCGCACAACGCGTCGAAGTCGAAGACGAGTTCGAAGACGAATAGCTTCGATGACGCGCGGCAGCGGAATGCCCGGCTGCGATTGCCCGCGTTGCCCGCGGCTCGTGGCCTTTCGCGAGTCCTGGCGCCAGCGCGAGCCGGACTGGTTCAATGCTCCGGTTGATTCTTTCGGACGAAGCGATGCGCGGCTGCTGATCGTCGGTTTGGCCCCCGGCCTGCGCGGCGCCAACCGCACCGGCCGGCCGTTCACCGGCGATTATGCCGGCGATCTGCTCTATGCGACGCTGGCTGAGTTCGGCTTCGCGCGCGGCAATTACGCGGCCCGTACCGACGATGGGCTCGAATTGATCGATTGCCGTATCACCAACGTGGTGCGCTGCGTCCCGCCGGACAATAAGCCGACGCCGCAAGAGATCACGACCTGTCGCAATTTTCTAAAGGCCGCCATCGCCGAGATGAACAAGCTGCGGGTCGCGGTCGCTTTAGGCCGTATTGCGCATGAAAGCTTTGTGCTTGCAAGCGAGGTACGGCGATCGCAATTCCCCTTCGCGCATGGGCGGGCGCATGTGCTGCCCGCGCTCACGCTGTTCGACAGCTATCACTGCTCGCGTTACAACACCAATACCGGCGTGCTGACACCGCAGATGTTCCGCGACGTGATTGGCCAGGCGCGCAAATTCATCGATGCGGATGCGCAGGGCGTGATCGAAGCCACGCCATGACTTCTTCGGCGTTTTTGTCAGGCGGAAATACCGGATAAAAAACGCGCACGATCAAGGCGCCCTCGAGCACCATTGCCATGCGTTTGTACAGAGTCATGCCGGATGTGAAAAAACTCGGCAGGCCAATTGCGGTTTTCAGTTTCAAATCGGCATCGGACAAAAGCGGGAACGGCAGATGAAGCCGCTGCGCCGCTTCGCGCTGATAAGCGCTGTCCTGCGTTGACAATCCATAGACTTGAGCGACGCCGAGCGCTTTGAGCTCTCTGAAATGATCGCGAAAGCCGCACGATTGCGGCGTGCAGCCGCGGGCGCCGGGGATATCATCCCAGCCGGGCGGCGCATCGACGCCGGGAACGCCAGTGCGCGGGTAAACGTAAAGGACGGTGAGCCCGGTGAGTTTCGCGAGGTTCACGGCCGTCCCCGTGGTGGCCGGCAGCGTAACATCCGGAAGTTTCATCCCGGTGAGATGCCGCGCTGCGCCGTCGTCTTCCGGAACCGGAAGATTGGACGGCAGAACGGTCGGATCGTGCATTCCCGGGGCTTCTCTCATCTCGGTCTCCGAAATTTGGGCACAGACATCA
>Ga0193751_1001965_pt1 | contig 12759 bp, 11 predicted proteins | sample L1c2metaG_FD_143050 | JGI IMG/M metagenome (GOLD analysis project Ga0193751, IMG submission 143050) | Soil microbial communities from a riparian zone of the East river system, Colorado, United States - L1c2 | ecosystem: Environmental > Terrestrial > Soil > Riparian zone | place: USA: East River... | reverse complement strand
CTTCGACCTGCACGTTCGGTGTCGCGTACTATGTAGACGCCCTCGGGAGCTGTGCTGCGGGTGAGCACAGCTGCCGCTCCAACGATGCTGCGCGCGCCCACCGTAATCCCGTGCCCTATCGCCGCGTTCACGCCGAGAAAACAGAATGGTTCCACGGCGGCGGTGCTGGAAATGGTGCAATTCGAGGCCAACCAGCAATGATCCCCGATGACCGCGTGATGGCCGACCACCGCGCCGTTCCAAACGAAAACGTCGTCGCCGATGCACGCGTAGGGCTGCAGCGCAACCCCGTCCATGACGCAGCAATTCCCGCCAATCGTGCAGGTCGAAGGGACGTAGGCACGCGGACTCACCCAGGACACGAGGCGGAAACCCTTCCTGCGCGCCTGGGCGCAACGATCCGCCCTCACCGAGTTGAGTTCGTGGTAGCCGATCGCCACGAACATGGCAAAATCGGAGGGCGGAAATGCAGCTTCTACCTCCTCGAACGGCACGAGAGGGAGCCCATGAAATCTGGGGCCGGGCATGAATTCGCGATCGCAGGTGAACCCGGCGATCGAAAGGGTAGAATCGTCGAGCACGGAGGCGTGAAACACCTCGGCGATCTTCCCGGCGCCGAATACGACGATCTTGGTCATGTGGTCCCTGTACGATGAAGCGATCAGGATAGTGAGTTTGGAGAGGATGAAGCAATGGCCAATCAGGGAACGGTGACGTAACAATCTGTGTCAGGCAGGAAAAGGGGTACTCCCCTGTGGCTGTCCAAAGCCCACAACGGAGCACCCCCATGTCACAGCGAGCTGCGACGATCGAGAGTTTACCAATGGCGTTTGAGGTCGTGAAGGTAATGCAGGCGAACGGGCTGGACTGGGGCGAGGGTTATCGCCCGCTCGGCCGGCAAGCCATTGCCGAGATCCTCGAGGATCGCATGTCGGCGGCGATTGACGCCTACTTGGACGGGCTTGGCGCGGACGACGCGCCCGACCGGCGCAACGGCTCCTATCGCCGGCATCTGCTGACCGAGCTGGGCGACATCGAGCTGAACGTCCCGCGCACGCGGCGGTACAGCCCGGTCGAGGTGGTGCGGGCCTACGCGCGGCGCGCGCCCGAGCTCGATCGCGTGATCCTGGCCGGTTTCGTGCTCGGCGGGCGTCAGTACCCCTTTCCTGCTGATACAGAACAATTGACGTTACCTCAGGGAACCTCCACGGATTGTTATTCGGTAGTATAGCCGATGCGGCTGGTCGATTCGCCCGACCAATCGTCGTCTACATCATGAATAACGTGAGTTTTGCAAAAATGACTGAACGATGCGCCGTTTGTGGGTTCGCCGATTGGCGGCCGCTGCCCCCGCCCAGGACGAAACTGGTGATAACAACGGCCGGCAAGTTGGTCCCCAACAGATTCGGCAAGAATCAGTGTGGCCAATGCGGCGCAGTGCAGAAGGTGGTGGAGGGTCGGCTTGCCGACACGGATTACTATGAGCGTCAGTATACTTACTACGATCGACCGGGCGCCGAGGCGTTCGACGTCGTCCGTTACCGCGCCTTGGCAAGCTGGGTCGAGGACGCCGTCGTTCCGTTCCGTCCGTCAAGCGTTTTAGACGTCGGCTGCGGTCGCGCTGGAACCATGCGTTACCTGCGCGACGCGTGGCCCGATGCCAAGTTCGCCGGGATCGAGCCTTCTGCGGACGCGGCAGCGGCGGTGCGTGCGCTTGGCTTCGAAGTCATTGAGGGCCGCTTAAGCGCGGATACGCCCATGAGCGCGACGTTCGACCTGGTCTTTTCCAATAACGTTTTGCAGCATACAACCGACCCAGTCGAATTCATTCGCGGGCAGGCACGTTTGCTATCGCCTCATGGCCGGCTGGTGCTGAGCTGTCCCGACGGCACGAGGCCGAGCGTCGAACTGTTGATGGCCGATCAGAATTTCTCGCTTTGTCCCCCGCATCTTGACGCCGTTGCGGCCAACGCAGGCATGCGAGTCGAGCGGCATCTTCCTTGCCCGGGTGGCCCAATTCGAAACGAGCAGCTCATAGTCATGCGTCCGACAGTGGCGCGCACGCCGAAAATGCCGTCCTTCCTGGCGCGCGGGGAGATCGACGCAGCCTACGATAGACTCGTGGCCTATTTCAATGCCTGGATCAGCTTGGATGCTCATCTCGGGCAGGCGACAGCGGATGCGCGGCGCCTTTTCAACTTCGGCGGCGGACTGTGGAGCTATGTTCTCGCCGCCTATTGTCCGCAATATTGGGCCCGGGTGGAATGCTGCCTCGTGGACGGCTTCTCCGGTCGATGCATCGATCGAGAGGTGAGGCCGTTCGAAAGCGCGGGAGTGTCGCCGGACGACGTCCTGGTACTTGGCACCAATCCCTACGTTCAGGCGAAGCTGGCGACGCGGTTCGCGGGTGCAGGGCTGCGAGCCGTGTCCTGGAACCATATCATCACGGACTAAGCCGAGCGAAAAAGGGGTCTTAGTCCTCGAGCTTGGCCCAACCGAACCCCGAGGCGCCGAATCCGCTGCCGTTGTAGAACATGAGCACGCCAATCGGGGTCGTGACGACGCAGGGATAGGCAACCATGATTGAGTCCCATCCGTTCTCTGACACGTCGATGCCCGCGGCGCTGTCGTCTCGCTCCCATACTTGCAGGTCGGTCGAGCGAGCATAGCCCATGCGATAAGCGGATGCCCCGTCACGGAATTGCCGGCTCCCGCGATGGCAGAACCACATGTGCCATTGCCCGCGCCGATACAGAACAGTTGGGCGCGACTGTGCCTCGAACCGGTCCAGAGGAGAGACCGCCGGTCGACCGTCCCGCATCCATTCGACACCATTACGGGACCACGCCTGAGCGATGACATAGACCGGTTCCATCCGGTCTTCGCCTTCGACCCACTCGGTGCCGGTCGAGTACCACATGTGCCAGATTCCGTCGGCATCCACGACAATCCACGACAGCGTCGCCGACAATGGTTCGCGCGCCGATCGGGTCAGTACCGGACCGCGGAAGAGGCGCTCGAAGGTGGTGCCGCCATCGCGGCTGACTGCGACGCCGGAGGAGTTGTTGTAGGGCGCCTTGCCTCCCAAGCGCGACCAACCAGTGTAATAGAGCAGTAAGTCACCGTTGAGTTCGACCGGCATGACCGGCATAATTCCGTGCTCATCGAAGCTCCCCGGCAGACCGAGGTCCAGCAGCGGTCGCGAGCAGATAGCCAGCACCCGGGACGGATCGTCGACGGCGACGTCGAGGAAGGCAGGCACGCTGACCCCTGCGCTTGGGCGGGTAGAAAAAAAAATTCGAAGCCGGTCAGCACGAACCTGCACAGCCGGCATTTGCGCGTGGCTGTTCATCCAGCCGCCCTGCCCGGACGGCACGAACACATGACCTTGCTTAATCCAACGCATGACGGATGCGAACACCTTTGCCTCCACATGCTGGCAGAAATGGACCGTCGCAAGCAAGATGCGTCCGCCGAGGGAGTTTCTTGCGGTGCAGGGCGGCGTTCCTCTAATGTGCGCCGCGCGAGCAAGGACGGGCTCAAAAGGATTGACAAGAATGAAATGGCTCAAAGCGATCAAGACGCCCCCGATTTCCTTGATCCTCCTCTGCTACAAGCACGAAAAATTCGTCGCCGAAGCCATCGATGGCGTTCTCGCCCAAACCTATGCTCCGCTGGAAATCATCGTCATCGACGACTGCTCCCCAGACAGGACGGGAGACATCATCGCAGCCAAGCTCGCTGCGCATCCAGCAGGATTGAAGATTCCATTCATTCGTAATCCGCATAACCTCGGTGGCAAGTCATCGGCCGAGATCGGATTGAGACGGACGACAGGGAACTTTGTGTTTATCGTTTCCGGGGACGATGTCATGCTTCCGGAGATGGTAGCAGAGATGGCTGGCGTCTGGATGAAGGAAGACGTCTCGCTCGTCGCTGCAAATGCGATGTACATCGACGCCAATTCGAATGCGCTTGGTCGAACTTTCCGCGATCCTACCACTCGCGCGGACGACAGCTTCGAGACACTGGCAAGAGACGGCGCCAATGCCTGCTGTTTCGGCCCAGCCATGGCGTTCGAGCGGGAGGTCTATGCCACGTTCGGGTGGCCGCCGCTCTATCTGGGCACGTATGACATCATGTTCCCGTATTACGCACACCTCCTGAAGGGCGCCCGGTTCATCGAAAAACCTCTTCTGAAATACCGGGTCCACGCGGGAAACACGTCGCTAAGCCTCATCGAGGAAAGCGGAGATGAAACGCGTAGACTCCTCATGCGGGAGCGCATGTACTTCGGACATCTCGCGCACGCATTGCTGATGCAGGAGGAGCTGCGACGTTTGAAAGGCGAGCAGCGGGAGCGTTACGCGGAGTTGGCCGAGCGGATCGCGCCGCTGCTGACCGTTCAGATCACTGAGATGGGGAGGAAGCTCGTAAATGCGAGGATCGACCTGCAACGGATAGGTACAAGCCTCGATCCCGGTCACTTTGGAATTCTGCCTAAGACGAGTGAATAGGCCAGGTGGGATGGCAGTGTCTCGGTTCTGTGCAATTCACCGTGACGCGCCCTTAAGGTGAGGCGCTTAACAATTGATTTTACTGCGGGATTTTGCGGGTAGGCATTTGTCTAAGCGCCGTCGGCATAGTTGGGCCGAATATTGATTTGATGGCGGTGCCGCTTGAGCTAGACTTAATTCTTCCGCTTTGGACAGTCTGGTGGCGCCGCTCGAACGATCGGCGGGATACAACGGGAAGTTAGTGAGCCACAATGGGAGGTTGACAGCCGAGGATGTTCTGGAGTGCCGTCGTGGGAGCGGCGCTGCTGATGCTCCCTAGCGTTTCCGCGACGCGAACTTGGCGTCCGGCGCCCGCAAGACCTGGGCAGGAGCAATTTCAAAGACCGCGCCCGGCGGCGAGTGACGCACTGGATCCGGGCGGCTTCGGGGCATTGACCATCACGAAGTCGATCACCCTCGATGGCGGCGGGGCCGGATACCGGCCGGCGGTCGCCGGCAACCGAGCGTGGCAATTTAAACTTTGCGTAGGGTCAAATTCGGGGGTCGGTTGCGCGCGACGATTCGTTAATGTACATTCGGACCAGCGGCCCAGGGATCAGGAAGGGACCTGAGCCCGCCAACGGGGAGTGACACCACCATGAGGAAGATCGCGCTTGCTTTGGCTATTTTGGGCGCCACGCTCGTGCCCGCGCTTTATACCGCACCCGCTTATGCCCAGGCGACGCGCACCTGGGTTTCCGGGGTCGGCGACGACGCAAATCCGTGCAGCCGCACGGCACCCTGCAAGACTTTCGCCGGCGCAATCTCCAAGACCGCGCCCGGCGGCGAAATCAACTGCCTCGATCCGGGCGGCTTCGGCGGGGTGACGATCACCAAGGCCATCTCGATCATCTGCGGCGAATCCGGCGAAGCCGGCGTGCTGGTCTCCGGGACCCCGGGCATCACCGTCGCGGCCGGGCCGGCCGACAGAGTGATCCTTGAAGGCCTCGACATCTACGGGCTTGGGACTGGCACCAATGGCGTCAACTTCGTCTCCGGCGTGGAACTCTACATCAACAAGTGCAAGATCTCCTACTTCGCGACCACCGGCATCAACGTGGCCAGCAACACGGCGGGTGCGCGCGTGGTGATCAACAGGTCGGAGATTCTTTCCAACGGCACCAGCGGCAACGGCGCTACCGGCGGGGTGGCCGTGCAGGGGAACGCGGTTGGCAACATCGCGATCCTCATAGACACCGTGGTCGAAAACAATCTGAACTTTGGCGTACAGTCCACCGGCGCGGCCAACAAAGCCGCGTTCCTGCGCAGCTTCGTCAACCCAACCGGGATAGCTTCCGTGAACAGCGGCCAGCTCCTCTCGATCGGGCCGAGTAACTTCTTCGCCTCAGTATCGGGTACGCTGACCACCAGCAATTTCCAATAAGGCTGGTACGCTCGCCCGCGCAGGCTTTGAGCGCCTGCGCCAAGCGCTAAAATGGGCGCCGCAGCAAACGCTGCGGCGCTTTGTATTTGGGCTTGGTGATGGTGATGAGAGGAAAAAATGTGTCCTTCGCCTTCCAGCAGCGGTCGGAAGGGGCCATCATATCGTCTGAAATCGGGCGCTCGCGTCACACCAGCACCTTCGAGTGGCCGAGGGTAGGCGCCCTCCGACCGGGGCAATGCGACCCTATTGCGCCCTGATGAGCTCAAACCAGGAAGCAGCTTTAGGGTCATGCCAGCATGCTGTCGGTGAATACCCTGCATCAAGTTCTATGAGCTGACCGCAGAGGAAGTACGCGCCGATTGCCACAGAAAACAGGCTCAGGTGATCTGATTGGAGAAGCTACTAAAGGGACCGTGCGAACTCCTCGAAGAAGAACTCTTCCAAGTCAATTGTCGACCCTGGGACGTCGAAGATGAATTGCGCGGCCTCGAGCAGGACGACTTCGACGAGAGCTTTGTCGAGATTGCACGCTCTGTTTACACTCAACGACCAGCGCTCGATGCTCAAGCGAACGATCAACGAGGTAACCGGTTCCGCAATCGTTGAGGAAAAGTCATACACTTCTTACGGTTGAGGCTCCTGCATTGACTATAAAGCGCTAACGGGTAAGCTTCGATCCGGGTCGTGGAAGGTCACAAAAGAGAAGCACCCTAGCGGGACCGGCGCCGGCATTGTGGCGGGCGCAAGTGTTCGGGAGGTAGACGATGCCAAATAATCTGTCGGGCCAAGTCGATCTAGTTTCAGCCATCGAGGGGACGCCGCTTCCGGGCAACACCGACGTCGCCAGCTTCACCGACGGCACTCTCACCGACACGGCAGCCAATTTTATCGCCACCATCGATTGGGGCGACGGCGTTACCACGACCGGCACGGTGGTCGGCTCGAACGGCAATTTCACCGTTCAGGGCGGTCACACCTACGCCGACGACGATTTCGAATCACCCGTCGTCACCGTCACCCGCACCACCGACAGCGCCCAGTTGCAGATGTTTGGCGGCGTCAACGTCAGCGATGCGGACAATCTGTCCGGCCACAGCGCGCCGACCATCAGCGCCAACCCGAACCAGGCGCTCACCAATGTGACGGTGGCGACCTTCACCGATGCTTATACGGGCCACACAGATGGCAGCGACTTTACCGTCAATATCGACTGGGGTGACGGCACGACCACGGCGGGCACCCTGACCGGCTCAGGCGGCTCGTTCACCGTCACCGGCTCGCACACCTATGCGACCGCCGGGAATTTCACCATCACCACGTTCATGAACGACGATTCGCCGGACGCCTCCTTCGCCTCGGCGACGACGCAGGCGGATATCGGCTTCGGCGGGACCGAGGTGTTCAGCGCGGCGAACGAGACGGTCGCCGTTCCAACCGGCACGACCGTTGCTACCTTCGCCGACAACGCCGGGCTCACTGCGGCCGACTACACGGCGTCGATCGATTGGGGCGACGGGACGACCACGGCCGGCGTGGTGTCGGGGTCGGGCGGATCGTTCACGGTCACCTCCGCCGTCAACCACACCTACGCCGACGAGGGCGACTTTACCGAGGTCGTGACGATCACCCGCACGACCGACAGCGCGACCATCGCGCCCTCGGGCACCGTCACAGTTTTTGATACCGACGAGTTGAGCGCGTTGGGCACCACCATCCACGGCGACCCCAACGTGGCGCTGAACAACGTGACGGTCGCGACCTTCAGCGATTCGAACACGGCGAACGTCGCGGGCGACTTCGTCGCGAGCGTCGACTGGGGCGACGGCACGACGACGACGGGCACGGTCTCGGGCGCGAGCGGCTCGTTCACCGTCACCGGCTCGCACACCTATACGCAGAACGGCCAGGACACGATCGTCGTCAATGTGACCGAGGAGCCGGATAACCCCGAAGCCATCGCCAACGCCAACGTCGCGAGCACGGCGCTCATCGGCATTGCTCCGGTCTCCGGCGCGTCCATCGACATCGCCGAAGGCAACGCGGTTCCCGCGGGCACGCAGGTCGCCACCTTCAGCGACAGCAATAACACCGACACCGCCCTATCCTTCACCGCCAGCATCGATTGGGGCGATGGCACCACGACGACCGGAACCGTTGTCGGCGTGTTGGGGTCGTTCACCGTTTTCGGCGGACCCCACACCTATACGGGTCCTGCGGGTGATGAGGGCCAGGATGCGGTCACGACGACGCTCACCCGTACGACGGATAATTCGACCGCCACCGCGGTCGGAGTCGTCAACATCTCTGAGAGCGACAGCCTGACGCTCACCGCCGACAACATCAGCGGCAGCCAAGGCACGGCGTTGAACAACGTTCAGGTCGCGACCTTCACCGATACGTTTACCGGCAATTCCGCGAGCGACTTCACCGCCACCATCGATTGGGGCGATGGGACCACCACGCTCGGCACGGTCGCGGGCTCGGGCGGCTCGTACACCGTCGATGGCTCGCACACCTACGCGACCGCCGGGACCGATACGATCACCGTTGACGTGGCGGACGACTTTCCGGGTACCGCAACCGCGAGCGGAACGGCCACGGCCACGATCGCGGCAAGGACTCTGACGGGCACGATGGTGCTCGCTTCGGCCACCGAAGCCGCGGCGCTGGCCAACACCACGACGGTCGCCACCTTCACCGACAGCATCACCAGCGACACGGCAAGTGATTTCTCGGCGACCATCGACTGGGGCGATGGTGTCACCACCACTGGAACCGTCGTCGGCTCGAACGGCTCGTTCACCGTCAAGGGCGGCCATACCTACGCGGACGAGGGCAGCGACCCGGCGAGCGTGACCTTGACCCACACCGCGGACAACGCACAGGCGACGGCCACCGGCACGGTCTCGGGCGGAAGCGGTACGTTCACCGTGAGCGGGACGCATACCTACGCGCATGCCGGTCACGAGAATGTGACGGTGACGCTGAACGATGATGCGCCCGGCACGGCCACCGCCACCGCGCAGTCCTCGGCCAACGTCTCGACGCTCGCCAGGAACGACTTCAACGGAGATAACAAGTCCGATTTTTTGTTGCAGAACAACGGTTCGAACCACCCAGACGTGATGGTCGAGGTGCTCAACGGGACGACCATCGCATCCTCCGCGACGATAACCACGCCGCGGGGAACGGTGGTCGAGGCGGCCGGCGATTTCAACAACGATGGCAAGTCGGATATCGTCGTGCAGACCAGCGACGGCACGCCGCAAATCTGGCTGATGAACGGCACGACCAGGACGAGCACCGTCACGCTGGCGAACCCAGGCTCGGCTTGGCACGTGATCGCCGCCGACGACTTCAACAACGACGGCGCCACCGACCTGCTGTTCCAGAACACCAACGGCGCGGTGCAAATCTGGGGGATGAACGGCACATCGGTTGCCAGCATGGCGACCGCGGGTAATCCGGGAGTGTCCTGGCACGCCATCGGGGCGGGCGACTTCAACAACGACGGTAACGCGGACATCCTCTTCCAGAATGACGACGGCACGCCGCAGATCTGGGAGATGAACGGCAGCTCGATTATCGCCCAGGCGACCCTGCCCAATCCCGGCAAGTTCTGGCACGCTATCGGGACCGGCGACTTCAACGGCGACGGCAAGGCCGACATCCTGTATCAGAACAAGGACGGGACGCCGCTGATCTGGGAGATGAACGGCACCTCGATCCTCACCCAGGCGACGCTGACCAATCCGGGAGTGCAGTTGCACGCCATCGGGACCGGCGACTTCAACGGCGACGGGATGTCCGACATTCTGTACCAGAACAGCAACGGCACGCCGGTGGTCTGGAACATGAACGGCACCTCGGTCCTGTCGACCGCGACCTACCCAAACCCGGGATCCTCGTGGGTCCTCAAGGACGACGGGCCGATCACGTCCGATCAGAAGGGCTCCGGCCCTCAGCCGCCCGCGCTTCATCTCAGCGCGCCCGACGGGGGCGGCTCGTTGCAGCTGAGCGCGCCGCCTGACACGTCGCCGACTCCGCTCCCGCTGCTGGGCATGCCGGCTGGACTTCTCGGCGGCGTTCGGTAGGTGCGCTTGCGCACCTCGCTGCGCTCTCTGCCGCCCAGAGGCTCTCGTGTCCGCGCGTTCGGACGGCGGCGTGGCTCGGGATTGCGATCGCGATCGTCACCGACTATCGGGTCGAGGCCGACTGCTTCGATCGGGTCGAGATCGTCGCAGCCGAAAACGACAACCTGTTCAAGCCGCGGCACATCCTCCGATCGCCCTTCGATCGCACGATCCTGCTCGACGCCGACACCTATTGCCTGGCTCCTTTCCCGGAGGTCTTCGACCTGCTCGACCGCTTCGACCTGGCGGCCGCCCACGAGGCAGGACGCTTTGCCACCCGGAGGGTGGACGGCACGGAGGTGTTCATCTGGGCGCCGGACATGTCGGAATGCTTTCCCGAGCTCAATTCCGGCGTGCTGGCGTTCCGGCGCCAAGCCAACGTCCTCAAGCTGTTCGAACGCTGGCTCGTTCTGGCCGAGGAGGCCAGGGCGGCGCCTGCCCCGTACACTCAGGACCAGCCGGCGTTCCGCCGCGCCGTCTACGAATCCGACGTGCGGGTCGCGGTCCTGCCGCCAGAATACAATTTTCGTTTGGTCATCCCCGGCTTCGCGCGGGGCTTGATCAAGCTCATCCATGGCCGGTGGAAATACGGCCGGTTGGGCGGCACCCCGGAGGAGGCGTTCGCGACGCTGGCGCGAACCTTCAATGCAAACCTGGGGCCGCGCACCTTCGTTCACGCCTTCGGCATGATTTGCGGCCACGGCCCGTTCGCGATTGCGTATGACGACCCGGAGCGACCTGCGAGCTGGGCGAGGTTCGCCCATTGGCCGCGGAGCGGGACCGGGCCGCCGCCGAGCGGGACGGGTACCGGGCCGAGCGGAATCGACTGGTGATGGAGCGGGACCGGCTCACGGCCGAACGCGACCGGCTGCGCGCGGACCTGGAGTCCATGCGGCGCTCGAAGAGCTGGTGGATGACGCGGCCGCTGCGCCTCATCCGGGGAAAGCTTGCGCCGGTGTAGGACAAGGCGCGCGCCCGCGCCAATGGACCTCGGCCCGAGGCTGGGCTATGGGATCGCCACCGTCCGTCGGAGCAACAATCCAATGACGTCGCCGCACCTGCATGAGGACTTGAGCCGGCACACCGACGAGCCGCGGGCAAGCGAGCGCAACCTCGGCCTCACCTTCGCGGTCGTGCTGGCGCTCGTCGGCGCGCTCAGGCTCTACCGAGGCAGCGGCACCGGCCTCTATTGGCTGGCGGCCGCCGCCGCGTTCCTGCTGTGCGCCTATTTCTGGACCGCGCCGTTGCGTCCGCTCAATGCGGTCTGGCACCGGCTCGGCCTGCTGCTGTTCGCCGTGATCAGCCCGATCGTCATGGGGGCGGTATTTTTCACCACGGTCGCGCCGATTGGGTATCTGATGCGCTTCTTCGGCAAGGATCCGCTGCGCCTGAAGATCGACCGCGCGGCGCGCTCGTACTGGATCGAGCGCCATCCGCCCGGGCCCGCCGGGCCGCAGATGAAGAACCAGTTCTAAAGAGGAGTTACCGTGCTGAGCATCGTCGCCGAGTTGTGGAGCTTTCTGCGGGTGCGCAAGAAGTACTGGCTGCTGCCTGTCGTCGTGATGCTCGCCCTCATGGGCGGTCTCATCGTGCTGACCAAGGGCTCGGCGGTGGCGCCGTTCATCTATACTTTGTTTTAAGCGACGAGCAGATGAGGAATAGTAGGGCGGATTAGCCGAAGGCGTAATCCGCCGTGTTGAACAAAGGCGCGTTACGCTTCGCTCATGCGCCCTACCAGGGACAACAACGCAACGTGCGCATCCTCGGGATTTCCGCCTTCTATCACGACAGCGCCGCCTGCCTCATCGAGGACGGCCGGCTGGTGGCGGCCGCCCAGGAGGAACGCTTCACCCGAAAGAAGCATGACGCGAACTTTCCCCACCACGCCGCCCATTACTGCCTCGACGCCGGCGGCGTGCGAATCGACGAGGTCGACCACATCGCGTTCTACGACAAGCCGTTCCTCAAGTTCGAGCGGCTGCTCGAGACCTACGTCGCTTTCGCGCCGCGCGGCTTCCGCTCGTTCCGCATGGCGATGCCCCTGTGGCTCAAGGAAAAGCTGTTCCAGAAGCTGCTGCTGCGCGACGAGCTGAAGAAGCTCGGGCCGGAGATCGACATCGAGCAGCGGCTGCTGTTCGCCGAGCATCATCAGAGCCACGCGGCGTCGGCCTTCTTCGCCTCACCGTTCGCCGAAGCAGCGGTGCTGACCATGGACGGGGTGGGGGAGTGGACCACCACCTCGGCCGGCTACGGCCGCGGCAACAATCTGGAGATCCTCAAGGAGCTGCATTTCCCCCATTCGCTCGGCCTGCTCTATTCGGCGCTCACCTATCATCTCGGCTTCAAGGTGAATTCCGGCGAGTACAAGGTCATGGGGCTCGCGCCCTACGGCGAGCCCAGGCACGTCGACCTGTTCTTCGATCATCTGATGGACCTCAAGCCGGACGGCACCTTCCGGCTCGACATGAACTACTTCGACTATTGCACCGGCCTGACCATGACCAACGGTAATTTCGACCGCCTGTTCGGCGCCGCGCCGCGCAAGGCGGACGAATTGCTCACCCAGCGGCACATGGACGTGGCGGCCTCGCTGCAGAAAGTGACCGAGGAGGTGATGCTGCGGCTCACCCGCTCGCTCGCGCGCGAAACCGGCGCGAAAAACCTGTGCCTTGCCGGCGGCGTCGCC
>Ga0193751_1001964_pt1 | contig 12761 bp, 13 predicted proteins | sample L1c2metaG_FD_143050 | JGI IMG/M metagenome (GOLD analysis project Ga0193751, IMG submission 143050) | Soil microbial communities from a riparian zone of the East river system, Colorado, United States - L1c2 | ecosystem: Environmental > Terrestrial > Soil > Riparian zone | place: USA: East River... | reverse complement strand
GCGTCAGCCGGGCCAAGGCGGCCCAGATGGCGCTGGACCTGATGCGGCGGGTCGGGATTCCCGATCCGGAGCGCCGGTTCCGTGCCTACCCGCACGAGTTCTCCGGCGGCATGCGGCAGCGCGTGATGATCGCGATCGCCCTCGCCTGCGAGCCGGAGATCATTCTGTGCGACGAGCCGACCACCGCGCTGGACGTGACGATCCAGGACCAGATCCTGCGGCTGCTGGCCAAGCTCTGCCGGGAGTCGGACGTGAGCCTGGTGTTCGTCACGCACGACCTGCCGGTGGTGGCGCAGGTCTGCCAGCAGCTGTCGGTCATGTACGGCGGGAAGCTGGTGGAGTCGGGGCCGGTGCGGGACGTGCTGCACGTGCCCTGCCACCCCTACACCCTGGGCCTGGTCCGCTCCGCGCCGGACTTCGACGACGTCCGCGAGTCGCTGGTGCCCATTCCTGGCTCGCCGCCCAGCCTCATCTCGCCGCCGGACGGCTGCCGGTTCCACCCGCGCTGCAAGTTCGCCGAGCAGGACTGCCAGGTGACCGAGCCCCCGCTCAAGGTGCTGGCGGGCGGGCGGGCCACGGCCTGCCTGCATCACGAGCGCTGCATCGAGGAAATCGAAGCGGAAAGGGCAGCGCGGTGACGGCCCCGACGGTTCCCGCTGCCGCGGCGTCGGCCGGGACGGAGACCGGGCCGCTGCTGACCGCCCGCGATCTGTCCGTCAGCTTCGCCGTAGGCTCCTCGATCGTCGCCCGGCTGCGGCACGAGGAGCGGATGCTGCACGCGGTCGACGGGGTCGATCTGGAGATCAGGCGCGGGGAGGCGCTGGCCCTGGTCGGGGAGTCAGGGTCCGGCAAGTCGACGCTGGCCAGGGCACTGGCCGGCCTGATCCCGCCCGGTAGGGGGGAGATTGCCTTCGAGGGCAGGGTCCTGCCCGCCCGGCGATCGCGCTCCGACCAGCGCCGGATCCAGATGGTCTTCCAGGACCCGTACTCATCGCTGAATCCGCGGATGACCGTGGGCAGCATGCTGGCCGAGTTGCTGCGGGTGCACCATGTCGTGCCCAGGAGCGAGGTGGGGTCGTTCAGCCGGGAACTGCTTGGCCTGGTCGGGCTGGAGGAGGAGGCGCTGTCCGCGTATCCGCGCCAGTTCTCCGGCGGGCAGCGGCAGCGGGTCGCCATCGCCAGGGCGCTGGCGCTGCGGCCCGACATCCTGCTCGCCGACGAGCCGGTGTCCGCCCTGGACGTCAGCGTGCAGGCCACCATCCTCAACCTGCTGCGGGACCTGCGCCGCGAGCTCGGCCTGACCCTGATGCTCATCTCGCACAACCTGGCCGTGGTCCGGCACCTGTGCGACCGGGTGGCGGTGATGTACCTCGGCCGCATTATCGAGGTGGCGCCCACCGAGACCCTGTTCAGCAACCCGCAGCATCCCTACACCCGCGGGCTGCTGGCCGCGATCCCGCGGATCTCGGCGGGCACCGATGACGAGCCTCCCGCCGTGCAGGGCGACCCGCCGAGCCCGCTGCGGATCCCGACCGGATGCCGGTTCCGCACCCGCTGCCCGATTGCCCAGCCCAGGTGCGAGCAGGAGGATCCCGCCCTGAACGCGGCCGCCGGTGATCCGGCGCACAGCGCGGCCTGCCATTTCGCCTTCACGTCCGCGCCGCCGCCCGGGGCCGCGGGGATCGCGGGGATCGCCGGGATCACGGGGATCGCGGGGGAGGAGCAGCCATCGCCGAGCCAGTGATGACCCAGGAGAGAAGGCAGATATGAAGGTCTTCCTGTCGAGCGACATGGAGGGGACGGCGGGCGTCGTCGACTGGGAGCAATGCGTCGGCGACGGGCCGGAGGCCGCGGCCGGGCGTCGGCTGCTGCTCGCCGAGGTCAATGCGGCGATCGAGGGGGCGGTCGCGGGGGGCGCCACCGAGATCGTGGTCAATGACTCGCACGCCACCATGCGCAACCTGCCGGCCAGCGAGATTGCCGGGGGCGCGTCCTATATCTCCGGCAGTCACAAGCCGCTGTACATGATGCAGGGCCTGGACGGCAGTTTCGGCGCCGTCCTGTTCGTGTCGTACCACGGCTCTGTCGGGGCCCCGGCCGGGCTGTCGCACACCTATAACCCCCGCGCGGTGGTGGAGGCCAGGATCAACGGCCAGGTGACCGGCGAAGCTGGCATCAACGCGCTGGTGGCTGCGCATTACGGGGTGCCGGTCGTCCTGGTCACCGGCGACAGCTGCGCGTGCGGGGAGACAGCAGCCCTGATCCCCGGCGTGCACAGCGCCGTGGTCAAGGAGCATGTCAGCCGGCTGGCCGCCCACAGCCTGCATCCCTCCCGCGCCTGCGCGCTGATCCGCGAGACCGCGCAGCGGGCGGTCGCCGGAGCGGCTCAGGCGGAGTCATCCCCATTCGCCGCTCCGGTCTCCTTGGAGCTCTCGGTCCGCACGACCGACATCGCCGAGGCGGCGACCTGGGTACGTGGCGTCGAGCGGGCCGGCCCGAGGGAGCTGCGGATCTCCGGTGACGACCTGCTGGCCGTTTATCGCTCCTTCTGCGCGGCCATCCTGCTGACCCGCACGGTCGCGGAGGCAATGTGACCCCCAGCCAGGACGTGCTCGGCGCAGCGACGGCCAGGACCGGGGAGGCCGGCGGGCCGCGGGTCGCGGTGGTCACCGGGGCGGCGGGCGGGATCGGCGAGGCAATCTGCCGCCGTCTCGCGGGCGACGGGTTCGCCGTCGCCTGCCTGGACCTGCGCGAGCAGGCGGCGGGCCGTCTGGCCGGTGACCTGCCGCTCTCTCGCGGCTACGGCGTCGACGTCCGCGATCCTGGTTCGGTGCACGAGGCAGGCGAGCGGATCCGCAGTGATCTGGGCACGCCCTGGCTGCTGGTCAACGCCGCGGGCGTGTTCAGCATCCAGAAGATCACCGATCTCGGCGAGCAGGAATGGGATCGTATTCTCGGCACCAACCTCAAGGGCCCGTTCCTCACCTGCCGGGAGTTCCTGCCGGGGATGGTCGCGGCCCGTGACGGCTGCATCGTGAACATCGCCTCGACCGCGGGAGTGCGCGGCGGCCGCCAGCGCGCGGCATACTGCGCCTCCAAGGGCGGCCTTGTGCTGCTCAGCCAGAGCCTCGCGATTGATCACGGCGGCGACGGCGTAAGGGTCAACTGCCTGTGCCCCGGCCTGATCGATACCGAGATGGCCGACTGGATACGGCACGACAAGGAGGCGATCGCACGGTTCTCCTCGAGCATTCCGGCGGGCCGCATGGGCACGCCGGAGGAGATAGCCGACGGTGTTGCCTTCCTGGCCTCCGATTCAGCACGTTACCTGCACGGCGCGGTAGTGATGGTCGATGGCGGCGTTACCGCGTGATCCGGCACCAGGTGATGGTCAGTTGTCCGAGACCCCGGACCTGACCGGGAACGTGGCGCGCCCGGTCCCTGACCAGGCGCCGCTCCCGGCATCGGCCAGGGGCCCGGCATCGGCCAGGGGCCCGGACCCGGCTAGGGTCCCGGCACCGCGGCGGTCCAGGGACTCGGCGAAGTCATCGCCTGGGGTGCAGCGCCGGGCGTCGCGCCTGGTGGATATCGCTGAGGCGGTCGGCGTGCACGTGTCGACGGTGTCACGGGTGCTCAACGGTGATCCGGCCCAGTCCATCCGCCCGGAGATCTACGAGCGGATCCTGAGCACCGCACGGCAGCAGGGCTACCGGCCCAACGCGCTGGCACGTGCGCTCAAGCGCCGCCGTACCGGAGCCTTCACGTTCGTCATCCCGCTGCTGCGCAACCCGATCTGGGCCCGGCTGCAGCGCGGCGCGCTGCAGCGGGCCAGCGAGCGCGGCTACGTCGTCATGATCATGGAGGAGCCCACCGACGATCCGAAGCCCCCCGACAACTACCGCTACCTGGTCGAGGAGAGCCGGGCGGACGGCCTGCTGCTGGCCACCGCGCTGCGGATCGGCGAGCACGCCGGCGGAGTAGCCGGCGTCCCGCATGTCTATGTCAACCGCCGCGGGCCGCACCGCGGCAACGACGTGGTCATGGACGAGACCGGCGCGATCCGCCTCTTCCTCGACTATGTGGCCGGGCTCGGTCACCGCAGTGTCGCGCTGATCGACGGACCGTCCGAGGTCGACACCGTGCACCGGCGGGTGAGCGCGGCCAGGAGGATCTTCGCGGCGCGCGGGGTTGACCTGACGGTCCGGCACGCCGCCCCCACCGAGGACGGCGGCTGGGACGCCGCGACCCGCCTGCTGCGCCGCACACCGCTGCCCACCGCGTGCGCCGTGGGCAGCCTCAACCAGCTGTTCGGCGTGCTGGCGGCGCTGCGCGATGCGGGCGTGCAGGTACCCGGCCAGATGTCAGTGGTGAGCTTTGACGAGGACGAGTGCCTGGCCTTCCTTGAGGTCCCGGTCACCAGCGTCAGCATGCCGCTGGCCGAGCTCGGCGTGGCCGCGGTGGATGCGCTGATCGCCCGCATCGAGCGGGTGCCGGCGGGCGACGTGATGGTCCGCGAGCCGATGCGGCTGGTGCTGCGAGACTCGGTAGCGGGCCCGCCCCGGCCTGCCGCCCTGGATTAGCCATCCGGGCCGCAGGCCGGCGCGGTGCCGCTGCCTGCCTCAGCCGCCGATGGGCAGCGGGTCGGTGGCGAGGCTCTCGTCGCCCTCCAGCAGCGCGGGGGCTCGCTCCAGTACGCCAGGCCGCCAGATGGCCAGCACGAGCGCGTAGATGACGCCGAGGGCAATCAGGCCGAGCGTCAGCCAGGGCAGGATGTTGAACGGGCTGGCCTGGCCGGGCCGCAGGTCACCCCAGACCGGGATGGCCAGGACGATGACCCCGATCACCGGGGTCACGACCCACAGCCACGGGTTCTTGCGGATGCCGCGGCTGCGGAACTTGGCCCACTCGACGACCAGGGCGACGTTCGCCGCCAGGTACATGATGATGAGCCCGAGGATGCCGAAGGTGCCGAGGATTCCGGACGCCGTGCCCGGATCGGTGAAGGCAGTGGAAACCACGCCGATCAGGATGCTGGGCGCCACGAAGGCCACCGCCGCGACAGCCGGGGTGCGGAACCGGGGGCTGACGCGCGCCAGCGCATGGGGCCAGAGCCCGCCGCGCGCGCCGGCGAAGATCACCCTGGAGGTCTGCGTGTTCGCCGCCACGTAGGAGCTGGTCACGCTGGACAGGAAGATCCAGGTGATGAGAGGGGCCAGGACCGGCAGGAATGCCTTGGCCGCGGTGTGGAACGGGTTGAGATCCGCGGCGAGCGTGCCGGCGTGGCCCGCGCCGAAGGATGTCACCAGCGCGTACGAGCCCAGCACGTAGATGATGCCGCTGACGACGACGGCGCCGATCACGGCGATCGGCACGTTGCGCCGGGGATTGCGGGTCTCCTCGGCCAGCGGCGCTGCCGCCTCGAAGCCGCCGAAGGCCAGCACGGCGAGGCTGAACGCGATCAGGACATCCTTGGACCCGGCCGGCCAGCTGAACGGCGTGGCCGACAGCCCGCTCGCCCCGCCTCGGAACAGGATGGTCAGGCTCAGCCCGATCAGCAGGATGACCTCGAACGCGTACAGCGCGACGGTCACCCGGACACCGAACTTCAGGCCGACCACCACCGGGGCCACCACCAGCACGCCATAGAGGATCGTGACGATCTGGGTGATCCCCCAGATGTGCGGATCGCCGAGGACGTTCTGCACGATGTAGCTGCCGACGAAGATGTAGATGCCGCCGAAGGCGATGATGTACCCGACCACGGTGATCACGCCGATGGCTACCGCGGCCTTCGCCCCGATGGCGCGGGCGATGTAGGTGATGAACGACCCGGCGCTCGGGTAGACGCCGGCGAACTGGGCCAGGCTGCTCGCGGTGGCGCCCATGCCGACCATGCTGATCAGGAAGATCAGCGGCGCCGACGCGCCGGCCAGGCCGACCATGAGGCCGGTGGTGAAGAAGAGGTTGAAGGCCGGGGCCACCTGGGCCAGGCCGGGCATGATCACGCCGAATAGCCCGAGCTGGCCGCGCTGCAGCGCCCGCGGAGATCGATCGGTGGTGGCCATTGCTAGCCCCTTCCGTGCCGTTGAACGAACTTGAGGAAGGCCTGGTTGAACTCGGCCGGATGCTCCCAGAGGCAGGCATGGCCGCCCTTGGCGGTGGCCCACTCCGATGCCGGGATGGCCTCGTGCAACTGCCGGGACAGCGAGACCGGGATGAGGATGTCGCCGTCTCCGGCGAGCACCAGCGCGGGCGCGGCGATCTGGCCGAGGCGCGCGGTGGTGTCGTGCTGCTGGATCACGGCCAGCTGGGCCAGGTAGGCGTGCACCGGCATGTCCATGTACCGCATCGCCGTCTCGAACTCGGCGAGGTCATCGCCGCGCTGCTCGAAGAACGGCACCGTGAAAGCCCAGAGGGTGACGTCCCGCATGATGAACGGGACGCCGAGTACCGGGGCCATCTGCTCCCACATGGCGAACATGCGGGAGCAGAACGGGCCAGGCGCGGCATAGGTGCAGCCGAGAGTGACCGAGCGCAGGTCGCCGGGGTAGGCGAGGGCGTACTCCTGGGCGATCATGCCGCCCATGGAGACGCCCATCAGGTGAAAGCCGGTGATGCCGAGCGAGTCGACGAGCGCCTTGGCATCGTCGGCCAGCATCCGGCTGGAGTACGGGCCCGCGGGCTTCGAGCTGGCGCCGACGCCCCGGTTGTCTAGCCGAAGTACCCGGTAGCCTGCGGCCAGCAGGTCGTCCATCTGCAGCACCCAGGTCTCCAGATCGTCGGCCAGGCCGTTGATCAGGACGATCGTCTCGTCTCCATCGCCCTCCAGCTTGTAGTTGAGCTCGATGTCATTGACCCTGGCTACGGGCATCAGGTTCCCCTCCAGATCGAAGCCGGATTCGGGCGTGCAGTTCGGACAGCATGTCCTCGGTGAGCGAGAAGTGCCGGGCGGCGAAGCTGGCGGCGCGGCCGGAGTCGCCGGCGATGACGGCCTCGGCTAGGTCCGGGTGCTGGCGCAGCGCGCGATGCCGCACATCGGGCGAGTAGGGCTCCGCATCGAACCCGAGGCTCACCTCCCGCCGGATCCGGGCGCTCAGCTCCACCAGCCGGCCGTTGTGCGTCGCGCGCGCGATCGCCTGATGCAGCGCGTGGTCGGCCAGCCGGGAGGCGTCGCGGTCGGCAGCGGCGGCGTAGGCCTGAACCGCGTCGCGGATCGCCCGGATGTCGCCCTCGTCGCGGCGCTCTGCTGCGGTCCGCGCGATCAGCTGCTCGATCAGCCGCCGGAAGTCGAGGATCTCGCTGAGCTCTTTCCAGGCAGGCAGCAGCGTGCGGCGGATCATCTCATCGGAGTCGGGACCCCGCCCGGTCCGGACGAAAGTCCCCCCGCCGCGGCCTCGCTTGGTGGTCACGTAGCCAGACGCCTGCAGGCGCTGGATCGCCTCGCGGACGGTGGTCCGGCTGACCTCCAGCATCGCGGCCAGGTCCCGCTCCGCGGGCAGCCGCTGGTCGGGGACGAACTCGCCCAGCGCGATCGCGGTGACAAAGCGCTCGGCGATCCGCTCGCCCGCGGTGCGCATCGGGATCGGGCTCAGCAGCGCGCCGAAGGGCTCGTCCGCGGCAGGCTCGGCTGTCCCCCGGCCGAAGGGCTCGTCCACCAGCGGCTCAGTCATCCCCGCTGCCTCTCTGGCCGGAGGCGACCGCCGGATCCCCCGGCAGGCCGCCAGCCGCGAAGAACCGGGCGATGAAGCGGGCCAGGGTCTGCGCGCCCGGCGACGCGTTCGCCCGCATCCGAGCCTCCTAGGTATAGAGGACTGATCTTTAGACCATTTTGAGGTCGGGCCACCTCCGCGTCAATAGTCCGCGGTGCCGTCGATGCCGTGTAGCCGGTCTCTGCCCAGGTCAGCTGCCCGGTGAGGTGACTGAGCGGCCGAGGGCTGTTTAGCCAGCCCGGATCGGGTGACAGGAGGGGCGGCACTCAAAAGGAGGAGTTCGTCATGCTGATCATCCTGTTGGTCCTGCTGCTGGCACTTATTCTCGCCGGTGCCGGATTCGCGCTTCATCTCCTGTGGTGGATCGCACTGATCGTGATCGTGATCTGGCTGCTCGGGTTCCTGTTCCGCGCCGCCGAGGGCACCGGCCGCAGACGCGGGCGCTGGTATCGCTGGTAGGCAAGCGGCCTCGGTGACGAGCCAGCAGCCGCGCAGGCCAGCTTAGGCGCGGTGCCCAGGCCGTCGCGGGTGCCACGATGACGGCTGCCTGCCGGCTGGCCGATTCAGGGCCGGCCGCCGGCAGGCAGCGTGTGCTCACTGCGGCAGCGGACACCGGTGTCCGCTGCCGCAGTGAATCCAGCCGGGTGACCGGGATGAAGGCAGGGAAAGATGTCGGAAGGACACAGACGGCACCGGGGTGCTGGTCGTGCCAGCATGAGCCAGGAACTGGCCGTGCAGGGCATCGACCGGCTCATCCGCAATGTGCGGACCGGCCGCTTCGAGCGCAGCCTCTCACTGCTGACGGCCGCCGGAGCCCTGATCACGGCGGCTGAGATCTACTTCGAGCACGACAGCGCCAGCTTCGGGAACAAGATGATGTGGGTGCCGGTGGCGCTCGGCCCGGTCGGGGCCGCGGCAGGCATGGCCGGGTTCCTCAGCCGCCGGATGGCCAAGACCGCGCTGCCGGTCGCCTCGGCGATGATCGTGGCCAACGGCCTGCAGGGAACCTACCTGCATGCGCGGGGCATCGCGCAGAAGCCGGGCGGCTGGGCCAACGCCCGATACAACATGGAGATGGGCCCGCCGCTGCTGGCCCCGCTGCTGGTAACGATGGTCGGCGGCATGGGCCTGCTGGCCGCCGTGCTCCGGCGCGAGCAGTGACCGGCGGCGACGGCAGCGAGGGCGGCCGGCCGGAGCGATTCCCCGGCTTTGATGTGCTGTCACAGGCCAACAGGTGGGATCCCGTCACGGCCGGCACCGTGCTGTCCCGGCTCTCGCCGCAGCCGGGCGTGCGGTTCCTCACCCCGGCCGAGCAGGCTGCGGCATCGGCGCTGCTCGATCAGCTTCTCGGTCAGGTGGACGAATCGAAGGTGCCGGTCGTGCAGATGATCGACGCCCGGCTGGCCGAGCAGCAGACCGACGGATGGCGGTATGAGGACATGCCCGAGGACGGGACGGCCTGGCGCGATTCGCTGTGCTACCTGGACTCTGACGCCGTCGAGGCGTTCGGGGCCGGTTTCGCGGCCTGCTCGGGCAAGGAGCAGGCGGAACTCGTGCAGCGGGTGCAGGACCTTGGTTCCGCGGACTGGCACGGGCTGGCCGCCGGCCACGTGTGGAGCCTGTGGACCCGCTACGCCTGTACCGCGTTCTACTCCCATCCGCTGGCCTGGAATGAGATCGGGTTCCCCGGCCCGGCCTACCCGCGCGGCTATAAGAACGCCGGCGTCGACGCGCGTGAGCCCTACGAGGTGCGCGACGCGCAGCCGTCGCAGGACCCGGTGCGTGAGCAGGACCCGGTGCGTGAGCAGGACCCGGTGCGTGAGCAGGACCCGGTGCGTGAGCAGGACCCCGAGCAGGATCCGGAGCAGGATCCGGTGCGGGAGGGAGCCTGATGCGCGGAGTGCGCGCCCGCAACGAGTCCGCCTGGCTGCTGCCCAATGACGGCAGCCGGGCCAGTCATGCGCTCCGCCGCGACATGCGGCGGTTCGCTGACGAGGACGAGGTCGACCTCGTCGTGGTCGGCTGCGGCGCGGGCGGATCGACCCTGCTGCAGCGGCTGGCCCGAGCGGGCTGGCAGGTGGTGGCGCTGGAGGCTGGCCCGTTCTGGGATCCCGACGCCGACTGGGTCAGTGACGAGGCGGGCTCGCACCACCTGTACTGGACCGAGCCCAGGGTCATCGCCGGCGATGACCCGATTCCGATGGGCTCCAACAACTCAGGCCGAGGCGTCGGCGGCTCGATGGTGCACTATGCCGGCTACACGCCGCGGTTTCACCCCAGCGACTTCATGACCTGGAGCCGGGACGGCGTCGGTGCTGACTGGCCGATCCGGTATGCCGACCTGCGGCCCTATTACGCCGCCATCGAGCAGGAACTGCCGGTCGCAGGCGAGCACTGGCCGTGGGGAGACCCGCACTCCTACCCGCACCGGGCGCATCCGGTCGGCGGCAACGGCGAGCTCTTCCTGCGGGGGGCCGGCCGGCTGGGCATCACCGCGAAGGTCGGGCCGGTCGCCATCACCAACGGCCGCTTCGGCAACCGCCCGCACTGCATCTACCGCGGCTTCTGCCTGCAGGGCTGCAAGGTGAACGCGAAGGCATCGCCGCTCATCACTCACATACCCGACGCGCTGGCCCGCGGCGCTGAGGTGCGGCCCGATGCCATGGTCACCGGCATCGGGATCGACGACCGCACCGGGCGGGCCACCGGCGTCCGCTACGCGCACGGCGGCGTCACGCGCTTCCAGCGGGCCCGGATGGTCGCCGTGGCCGGCTACTCGATCGAGACTCCGAGGCTCCTGCTCAACTCAGCCTCCAAGCGCTTCCCCGCGGGCCTGTGCAACGACTTCGACCAGGTCGGGCGCTACCTGATGGCGCAGGGAGCGCCGCAGACGGCCGGCCGCTTCGACGCGGAAGCGCGGATGTACAAGTCGCCGCCGCCAGAGGTCAGTACCGAGCAGTTTTACGAAACGGACCCGGCCAAGCCCTACAAGCGCGGTTTCTCCATCCAGACCGTCTCACCGCTGCCCATCACCTGGGCTGAGCACGTCGCGGCACAGGGTCACTGGGGACCGGCGCTTCGCGAGTACATGAGCGACTACGTGCACTGGTCCTGCCTGGGGGCGCTCTGCGAGCTGCTGCCGCAGCGCGAGAACCGGGTCACCCTGGCCGCGGAGACCGACCGGCTCGGCATGCCCGTCGCGCACGTCAGCTACTCCCGGTGCGACAACGACCGGCAGCTGATGCGCGCGGCACAGGAGGTAATGGAGAACATTCTGCGTGCGGCGGGGGCCGGCGAGGTCATGACGATAGACCGCTACGCTCATCTCGTCGGAGGCGCCCGGATGGGCGCCGATGAAAGACACGGCGTCGTCGACGGCGACTGCCGCACCTTCGCGGTGCCCAATCTCTACATCACCGACGGGAGCGTGCTCCCGACTCAGGGCAGCGCCAACCCTGCCCTCACCATCATGGCGGTCGCGGCCCGCGCGGCCGACCAGCTGATCGCCGGTGCCCGCGGCGGGTCCGGCTGCGGGTCCGGCTGACGGCTCGCGGTGCGCCAGGCCAGGCCCGCGGTGCGCCAGGGCCGGCCCGCGGCGGGCCAGGCTGACGAGGGCCTTAGCTCTGGCGCCGGTCCCTGACCCTCTTGCGCAGCTTCCTGGTATCGCGCAGCTCGACGAATGGCTCCCGGTCGGCCGGTGCGCCGGCCGCGATAGCCCGCCCGCGCTCCAGCTCGGCGTTGAACTCCGCGCCGAACAGCACGGCGATGTTAGACAACCACAGCCAGAGGAGCAGGACGATAACGGCGCCGATGCTGCCGTACACCTTGTTGTAATGCCCGAAGTTCGCCAGGTAGACGGTGAACAGGCCGGAGGCGATGAGCCAGAGCAGGACCGCCACGATGCCGCCAGGGCTTACCCACCGGAATCCCTGCTTGGCGTTCGGGCTGGCCCAGTACAGGACAGCGAGCATCAGGCTGACCAGGATGAGCAGGACCGGCCACTTGGCGAGGTCCCACGCCGTGACAGCCGCCGTGCCGATGCCGAGCACCTGCCCGACGTGCCGGGCGATGCCGCCGGTGACCACCACGATCAGGGCGGACGCGACGAGCAGCACCATTATCACCAGGGTGACGCTCAGGCGGATGGGCAGTGTCTTCCAGATCGGGCGGCCCTCAGGGACGTCGTAGATGGCATTGGACGCTCGCATGAACGCCGCGATGTAGCCGGACGCAGACCACAGCGCCGATGCCATCCCCACGATGGCGAGCACGCCGGCGGTGGCATGGCCATGCTGCAGCCGGCTCACCACCGGCAGGACCATGTGCCTGACTGAGCCAGGGAGGGCCGTCGCGAGATTGGTGATCAGGGGCTGAGTGGCCCGCTGGCCGAGCAGGCCGAGCAGGGACACCAGGAAGAGCAGCCCGGGGAAGATCGCCAGCACGCCGTAGTACGTGAGCGCCGCGGCCCGGTCGGTCAGCAAGTCCTGCCTGAATTCCGTGACCGAGCGCCTGGCCGCCGCCAGCCACGAGCCGCGGCCCAGCTCGGATGGCTTTTCCGGCGGGCCGCCCGGCGGGTCGCCCGCCGGGCGGCGGGAGGGCCCGCTGGCGGCGGGCGCCGCGCCGGTCCCGGCTGGCTGAGCGTCAGGTGCCGCCGCTGGGTCGGATGTCACCGGCGCCGTCGCCGCGCGATCAGCCAGCCGACGAGCAGCGTCCCGGCGGCGGCCGCGGCGAGCGGCGCGCGCCGCCGCCGGGCACTGTCGGCAGCACGCTGAGCTGCCCGTTGCACCTGCTCCGGCGTCCTGGCCCAGACGGTGGCCGCCGCCTTCGCTGTCCCGCTCGTGACCTGGTCCTTGACCTGGCCGCCCACCGCCAGGACCTTCTGCCTGGCGTCAGCTGCCTTTTCCTGCGCCCGTGCCTTCACGTCGGCCTTGGCGGCAAGCGCGCCGACGGTCTCGCCGAGCTGGGTGCGGGTTCGCTCGATCTCCTCGGTCAACTCCTGCACGTTGTCAGGCGGGGCGTCGGCCGGCCTGACCTCACCTTCTGTGCTCATTG
>Ga0193751_1001963_pt1 | contig 12764 bp, 8 predicted proteins | sample L1c2metaG_FD_143050 | JGI IMG/M metagenome (GOLD analysis project Ga0193751, IMG submission 143050) | Soil microbial communities from a riparian zone of the East river system, Colorado, United States - L1c2 | ecosystem: Environmental > Terrestrial > Soil > Riparian zone | place: USA: East River... | reverse complement strand
TACCGGGACTTCAAACAACTGCACTGTGATTCGTGCCCCGACAAAAAGCCCCGTCCCGAGGGTTGGCGCTACACCGACGACGTAAGGCGAGAGATCGATGCCCGCAACTATGAATTTGTCGCGCGACTCGCGGGCACAGAGCACGGGCTCAGATATACCGACAAAGACTGATGAAACCCGGGGGCATGAGCCGAGAGCAAACGGGACGTTTTCTGCTATTTTTGTCTAACTCCTGCAATCTGACCTCTGCCCTTTTTCATCACAAACCATCCGCAAAAATCATTGACTACCAATCCGCCGTGCGCGATAATAGAGATTCTGATTGGGGCAGTTTCGAGGGGCGTCCGTCAACCAAGACGACCCTCGAAACTGCCCCAAAGCCGTTTCAGCGCTCTTTGACAACTTAACTCCTTATTCCGCAATACTTTGATATAAGTCCTTTAGAATCAAAGACAAAGTGGAATTTTTCCCGCTAACTCTATGATTCCAGGAGACCGGGGGGGAGGGGGGTACCAGTACCAACTGGTAAACAGGCAGGCAAGAGAGGACCTTCTCGGAAGAAGTTACATGGTTCTCGATCGCCCGATGACCCGATGGCCAGATCACCCGATCCGCTAGACCCGTAACTCGACCACCGTGGCTCCGCCGCCGCCCTCGTTGGTAGGGGGTTCAGTAACGGACTCCACGTGCGGGTGCTTCTGCAGATACTGGCGCAAAGCTTTGCGGAGGATGCCCATGCCGCTCCCGTGGACGATGCGCACCCGCGGCATGCCAGCCAGAAACGCGCGGTCGACGAATTTTTCGACTTCGCTGGTGGCTTCGTCCACGGTGCGGCCGATGACGTTGATTTCGGCGGGCATGTTGAGGCTGCTCGATTCGTTTTGCAGCGAGACGGTGATGCCACGAGCGCGAGCGGCCTGCACCGGCGAGTCGGAGACGCGAGTCAGCACTTCGGCGATGTCTTCGCGGGCGATGCGCATTTTCATCGAGCCGATTTCGACATCGAAATGATTGTCGCCAACTTTCTTTTTGACGATGGCGGAGCGGCCCATCGACTTGAGCTTCACCGTGTCGCCTTCGGAGACGTGCTTCACCAGGCTGGGTTGGGCGTTCGGGTCGCCGCGATCGGCGCCAGTCGCGTGCGCTACTACGGTGGAATCGAACTGCTCGCGAAATTCGCGGCGCATTTTGGCGATCCGGCGTTCAGAGTCCTTCGATAATTTCTGCGCGGCAGCGCGGTCCTGTACGGCGTTCACGGTCTCGCGCGCGTGGTACTCGAAATCGCGGAAGAGAGTTTCGAGTTTGTTTTCCATCTCGCGAATTTTGGCCTGCTGCTCTTTGCGGCCCTCGGATGCCAGGCGTGATTTTTCGCGCTCAAGCTCCTGCTCGCGAGCTTGCATGCGCGAGCGCTCTTTTTCGAGATCGCGAAGGTCGGCATGCAGGCGGTCGAGGAAGCGCGCGACATCTTGAGTTTGCGAGCCCAGACGCGAGCGCGCGGAAGCGATGATTGCCGGATTCAGTCCAAGCCGCTGCGCGATGTTGATTCCCGCGGATGCTCCGGGAACGCCGATCTTCAGTTCGTAAGTCGGTTGCAGCGTGGTTTCGTCGAATCCGACAGAAGCGTTGATCACTCCAGGAGTATTCGCGCCATAGACTTTCAGCGAAGTATGGTGCGTGGAGATCACGATCATGCATCCGACGTTGCGAAAATGCTCCGCGATCGCAACTGCCAGCGCCGCGCCTTCTTCGGGATCGGTGGCGGAACCGAGTTCGTCGAGCAGCACCAGGGAATTCGCAGTCGCAGTGCGCGAGATGAAATCGATGTTCGTAACGTGCGCCGAAAACGTCGAGAGATTCTGCTCGATGGATTGATAGTCTCCGATGTCGGCGAGAATGGCATCGAAAACCGGCATATCGGCGCGATCAGCAGGGACGGGCATTCCCGACTGCGCCATCAGAGCGAGCAGGCCAAGCGTTTTCAGAGTGACAGTTTTGCCTCCGGTGTTAGGTCCGGTGATTACGAGCTGGCGATGGTCGCCTTCCATTTCGATGGTGACGGGAACGATCTTCGCATTCTTGAGTTTCAGATTGCGTTCAAGTAGCGGATGTCTTGCGCGGTGGAGGAGCAGGTGAGCCTCGCTCGCCGTGGACGGGTGAGAACGCCCGTTGCTCCACAAGCCTTCGTCCGCAGACAGGCTGACCGCTACGCAGTTGTAGTCTTCGGCGAAGCGGGCTTTGGCGAATTGGAGTTCCAGTTCGGCCAGGATGTCGGCAGCGGCCAAGATCGCGTCGGCGTTTTCGCCGATTTGACGCGTCATCTCGAGGAGGATGCGATGGATCTCGGCTTGTTCTTCATCCAGCAGGCGCACAAGTTCGTTGTTCTGCTCGATGGTTTCGAGCGGCTCGACAAAGACGGTTTGTCCGCTGGAACTGGCGCCGTGGACGACACCTTGCACTCTGCGTTTCTGCTCGACTTTCACCGGGATCACGAAACGCTCGCCGCGAATGGTGATCAGTTCGTCCTGCACGGTCCCGCCTTCGGCGAGCTTGCGCAAGTAGCCGCGCAGCGATTCCTGGATCTGACGCTTTTGTTTTTCGGTGTCGCGGCGAATGCGGCTGAGCTCGGGCGACGCGCGATCGTCGAGCGTGCCGTCAGGCAGGATCTTGTTGTGGAACGAGCGCAGGAAGCCGGTGAAATCCTGGATACCGGCGGAAAGCGCTTCTACGGCGGTCCACGCAGAGCGCATCGCGGCTGGAGGTTGACGCACGATTTCGCGCCACTCCGATGCGCGGTCGGCGACGAGGACTACGTCGCGGATCTCGGTGGTCTCCAGAGCGGCTCCGGCAATGCGCGACTTCTCGATCAGCTTTCTGACTTCGGGCAGCCCGGCGAATTCGAAACGTCCGCCGACACGGCGATACTCGCGGATTTCTGTGGTGAGCTGCCGCTGGGTTTCAATCCATGTGCGATCAAGTGAAGGCAGAAGTTCGGCGATGCGGCGTTTGCCCAATGGCGAAGAGGCGTAGCCGGCCAGCAAATCGCGCAAGTTTTCGAACTCGAGCAGGCGCGAACTGCTGTGGGTGACCGGATTGGGAACGAACGGCATGCGTTTGATGGTGCTTTTTTAGGGCGCTTTTTTTATGGTACAACGCAGGGCAAATTTCCGTTGGGGATGATGATTCGGGGCTGCGAGCGGTGCTAGAATCGGCGGACGGCCCCGTAGCTCAACTGGATAGAGCATCAGACTTCGGATCTGAGGGTTGGGGGTTCGACTCCCTCCGGGGTCGCCATTCAAAAAAGCCGGTTTGCCGTTCCTGCACACTTCCGGCAAGCGTTCCTGCGAACGACTAGCACCAACACTCTGGTTACTTGCCAGCGGTCATGTTTCGCGGTGCAATGGCACTTGCGGAGCAAAATATGGGACGCGTTCTTGGATTTCTCGGCACGATCATCACGATGGCGATCGGGATGTACATCTACTCTCTGCAGATCAAGACCCTGACTCCGGGCGCCGGGAGCGGCAATTCTGAAGAAGTTGCCACTATCACCGGCGTGAAAAATGATCTGATCGGCATCGCCAATGCGGAGCGTGGGTATCTGGCGTCTCAAGGAAAGTATGCTTCGTTTGATGAGCTGATTTCAGGCAACTACATCAGCATCAAGAGCGAGCGCCCTCCATATATCTACGACGTCGAAACCACTTCCAGCAGCTTTCGAGCGACTGCCACTCGCACCACGAAAGGCGCTCCAGCGCAGCTCTGGATTACCGAGACGATGCAAATTCAAGCGTCGGACTGAAAGTCTCCTGCCTGTGATGCCAGCCCTCGACGGACTCAGCAGTATGAAACGGCGAGACTCAGGTTTTTTTCCAGTCAGTCAACGACATTAGTTCGTCCATGATTTCCTGCAATCTTTGCAGTCGCCGTTCCTGATCGGATGCTCCGATGATTTTTTTGCCACCTTGCAGGTACAGGCGGTTTGCTTCGCTGATTTCTGCGATTTCCTCTCGCAACTTTCCAACGCGCTCTTTGACGGACTGGGGCATGGGAATAGGCTAGCAGAGCATTTCACACCTTTTCAACGGTGTTGACAGTGCTCAGTGGGAGCGGCTAGTCTCGGGAACTGAGGCGGGAGCCGCTTGACCCCACGGGCGGCAGATCTTACCCGAGACATCGATTGCAGGTTGCTTTGTGCGGACCACATCTGCACTGACGCTGGACCCTCATCAAATACTCTCCGAGGTTGATCAGTAATGAGCGTTCGCACGCACTCGTTTATCTGTAGCCGTGCGCTGTGCCGCGTGGTCTTGGCTGCCGGCGTGGCGTTCACGGCTTTTGCCCAAGCTCAAGTGAACCTCACCCAGTTGAGTGAGGACACCTTTACCGATACTCCAAGCCAGCACGCTACCGAGGTCGAACCCGGTACGTTCTCGTATGGCTCAACTATTGTGAGCGCCTTTCAGGTGGCTCGGATTTGGAGTGGAGGCGGCGCCGACGTTGGGTTTGCTACTTCGACCAATGGCGGCGTGACCTGGACCAACGGGTATCTGCCGGGAATTACGATTTATCGGGGTGGAACGAACTCGGCGGCCAGCGATGCGGCGGTGGCGTATGACGCTTTGCATAACGTTTGGCTGATCTCGACGCTGCCCCTCGGCAGCAACACGTCGGTGGCGGTAAGCCGGTCGACGGACGGGATCAATTGGAGTAGCCCGATCGCCGTTACGGGATCGAGTTCCGCCGACAAGAACTGGATTGTCTGCGACAACACGGCCACCAGCCCTTTTTACGGCCACTGCTATTCGGAGTGGGACGACACGTCGCAGGGCGACCTGGTCCGGATGAGCACCTCAAAAGATGGCGGGCAAACCTGGGGGCCGGCATTGGGCACGGCGGGACAGGACCACGGAATAGGCGGCGTGCCGGTGGTGAAGCCGGGAGGGAAAGTAATTGTGCCCATCGTCGGATTCAATGGAGACGTAATCGTATTCAATTCGACGAACGGAGGGAAGAGTTGGACGAAGGCAGTGAACGTTGCCAGCGATATCAGTCACGCAGAGGCAGGGAGTCTGCGGAGCGCGGGTCTGATCTCGTCGGCGGTGGATGCAGGTGGCAAGGTGTATGTGATGTGGCCAGATTGCCGCTTCCGGACGAACTGCTCGTCGAATGACATCGTGTACAGCACCTCAACAACAGGGACGACGTGGTCGGCGGTCAAGCGCGTGCCGATTGATCCGGTCACAGGCACGGTGGATCACTTCATCACGGGCGCGGCGATTGCGCCTGGCACAAAGGGAACCACGGCCCACATTGCGCTTGCGTATTACTTTTATCCGGTGTCGAACTGCGGGAACAGCTGCTCGCTGTCTGTCGGGTTTATTCAGTCTTCCACGGGAGGCTCGACGTGGACTGCGGCAGAAACGCTGGCCGGTCCAATGCAGCTGACGTGGCTGCCGAGTACGTTCTCCGGGACGATGGTGGCGGATTACATCTCGGTTGGATTTGCGGGCGGCAAGGCGTTTCCAGTGTTTGCCGCGGCGCAAGCGAAAACGGGATCTCTTTTCCACGAGGCGATCTACACCACGACATCGGGTCAGACTGCGTCCACGCCGGAACTGGAACAGATGAGTGCGGCGGGGGATGTTCCGGTGCCGAATGCGCACTCCGATCACGGGCCGATGGAATATCTGGATCAGGAGCACCTGATCCCGATTCCAGGGAAACGCCCGCCGGAGCGTGATTAGGGTGAGGACGGAATTTGCCGGCCGCCGCGTCAGACTGGCGGCTTTTGTGTAGGACATGAAGATCAAGAGCTCGAGGACGGTGTCCCCCAACCGTTTGCTCCCCGACCCCGCCCGGCGATATATTTGCGAAGGTATCTGTTTACGGGATATTCGCGTTCTGAGTTTTCTCATGTTTACCGACTTCATCGCCGCCGACCGCTGGACCAAGAAACAAGTGCACTGCCTCTACCAGGCCCTGATAGTAGCCATCGCCACCCGCCACGCCGATGCGGTGGACATCAAGTTCCTGGTCGATGGCCGCCCGGTCTGGGTCGCCCTGCCGCATCCGGCCTGGGTCGAATACAAGAACCGCACCGGCAAGCTGATCACCGATTCCCTGGCGAAGGAAATCGCCGGCCATTTTCTGAAAACGGCGCTGGAATCGGGTGAGGGCTTAGGTCGCGAAATGTATTCGCTTACCATCGATGAGACCCTCAAGCACCTGGAAGGCGTAGTATCGGAGGTCGAGTCCCCGGTCGCCACCACAAGCTAGCAGCGCGACCGCGTAATGAGTCAGACGATGGAGGGACGGGCGTCTCGCGGGTCCAGCACTGTGGCGGCCGGGCGGGGACGCCCGGCTTTCCACCAGCAAGAAGGAGAGCGTTTTGTATGTCCAGCCTAATCTCCGATATGGAAACCATGAGCGAAAATAAGGCCGACACGAAGCATAGGGGGCTGACCGCATGGGTGGAAGAAGTCGCCCAGCTCTGCAAGCCGGATCGAGTGCAGTGGTGCGACGGTTCGCACGGGGAATATCAGGCCATGCTGCGGCTCATGGTAATGACGGGCAGCGCCATCTGGCTGGCCGACGACAAGCGGTCGAACAGCATCGTGGTCCGGTCGAGTCCGGGCGACGTTGCTCGCGTCGAAGACCGCACCTTCATCTGTTCACTGACCCAGGAAGCAGCTGGTCCCACCAACAACTGGGAAGATCCCGCGAGGATGAAGCTGAAGTTGCAGGGGTTGTTCGCAGGTGCGATGTCCGGCCGCGTCATGTATGTCATCCCGTACAGCATGGGCCCCATCGGCTCGCCGATTGCGAATATCGGCGTCGAGATCACCGACTCCCCTTATGTTGTGGCCAGTATGCATGTCATGGCCCGCGTCGGCACGCGCGTGCTCGAGGTCCTGGGAAGCGAAGGCGATTTTGTGCGCGGCCTGCACTCGGTCGGCGCTCCTCTGGCTGCGAACCAGGCGGATTCGACTTGGCCGAACAATGCTCAGGAAAAATACATTTGCCACTTTCCGGAGACGCGTGAAGTCTGGTCCTACGGTTCCGGCTACGGTGGCAACGCGCTGCTCGGCAAGAAGTGTCACGCACTGCGCATTGCTTCGGTGCAAGCCCGTGATGAAGGCTGGATGGCGGAACACATGCTCATCCTCAAGATGACCAATCCCTCCGGTCAGGCCAAGTATTTCACTGGCGCGTTCCCCTCGGCCTGCGGCAAGACCAACCTGGCGATGATGATCCCGACTATACCGGGGTGGAAAGTCGAGACCATCGGAGACGATATCGCTTGGATGAAGTTCGGCGCCGATGGCCGCCTCTATGCCATCAACCCCGAATATGGATTCTTCGGCGTAGCTCCCGGAACGAGCATGAAATCGAACCGGAATGCCATGCTCACCGCCACGAAGAATTCCATCTTCACCAATTGCGCCATGACTCCCGACGGCGACGTATGGTGGGAGGGGATGACCGCCGAAAAGCCCGCGGAATTGATCGACTGGTTGCGTCGCCCGTGGACTCCGGCCTCTTCTCGTAAAGCAGCCCATCCCAATGCCCGCTTCACCGTTCCGGCGAGCCAGTGTCCGGTGATCGCCCCGGAGTGGGATGACCCGAAAGGTGTGCCAATCGACGCCATCCTTTTTGGTGGCCGCCGGGCTGGCGTTGTCCCGCTGGTGACTGAGTCGTTCAGCTGGCAGCACGGAACGTTTCTGGGCGCGACCGTCAGCAGCGAAACAACCGCGGCCGCCGCCGGCAAAGTCGGTGAACTTCGCCGTGACCCAATGGCCATGCTCCCATTCTGCGGCTACAATATGGGCGATTACTTCGCCCACTATCTGAAGATCGGCTCCAGGCGCGGCGCAAAGCTGCCAAAGATCTATTATGTTAACTGGTTCCGCACCGATGACAACGGCAAATTCCTCTGGCCCGGATACGGCGAGAACAGCCGCGTGCTGAAATGGATCTTCGAACGCTGCGACGGCAAGGTGCACGCTGTGGATACTCCGATCGGCAGGCTACCCGAGCCTGCCGACCTGGATACCAAGGGACTTGACCTTCCTGCCGCGGATATCGCCAAGTTGCTGGGCGTGGATGTGGAGGGCTGGCTCGCCGAAATACCATCGATCCGGGGACACTTCGCTAAGTTTGGCAGCCATCTTCCCGAAGGCTTGAACCGGGAAGTCGACGAACTGGAAGAGCGGCTCCGGAAGGCAAAGAAATAGATCAGCTTTCGGCGCTCTCTGCGTCTCGGCGGTGGACAGCTCTCTGTGCTTAAATCAAGGCATGTTCGCCCGGAAACTCCGCGTGGAATATCAGCACGAAGCGCAGCTTCAACTTTGTCCGTTGAAATGGCTCGACAATTTCAGCATGCGCAACTTCACCAACGCATCCGTCTTTGACGACACGCTGCCGGTGGCCGACGGGTGCCTGGAAATTGGAACGCATGTTCCACTCGATCAACTCCGGGACGCGATGGAAGACTGGTTTCGCCGCAAGGGCTATCTGCCCAAAGACGCAACCCTGGTGCTGACCCTGATCTAGGTTCCGCCGCCCAGACTGGAGGCTCTTTCCATCTTAAGCAGTCGGGCCAATAAACGGACGATCATGCCATCGAAGCGGGTGCCGCTTAGCTTCCCCAATTCCACCATCGCTTGCTCGTCGGTCTTGGGGGGAGAGAAGGAGCGATCGCTCGTCATGTTCACGTAAGCGTCGGCGACTGCGACAATACGGCCGTACAGCGGGATACTCTCACCCTTCAGTCCGAAAGGATACCCGCCGCCGTCGAAGGCTTCGTGATGGGATTCGATGGCTTCGGCCACGCGCTCGATTTCAGGAATCGCCCGTAGCACCTCCGCCCCTACTTGCGGATGGGTCTTGATCACGGCGAATTCATCTTCCGTAAGGGCGCCCGGCTTATTCAGGATTCGATCGGGGATGAACAGTTTACCCAAGTCATGCACGCGCCCCGCGAAGATTATGTCTTCCACCTCCTGAGCAGGGAGGTTGAGTCCGCGCGCGATCATCCCGGTGTAGTGCCCGCATTGTTCGCCATGCCCCGCCGCGTTGTGCTCCCTCAGTTCGGCGGCGCGCGACAAGGCTTCGACGGCCTCCTTCATCGCCCTCTGATCCGCACTATCCTCGCGCCCGGATAGCTTGCGGAGCGTGCTGACCAGTTCTTCCAGGTGCTCAGGCCCATTGTGCTCGCGCTGCAGAAATCCTTCGATATAACCGGACACAAGCTGGCGCTGCACTGCGGAGCCTTCGCCGAACGCATCGGAAGTCGAAACCTGGTTAGCCACGTACATGCCTGCATCCGCCACGCGAATCAAGTCCTCCATGGAAAATCCGTGCAGGGGGAAACTGGCGACGCCGAAGCTGCCGGTGATGTGGTGCTCTTCCAGCATCGGATCAGTGGCCAGCCACAGCCGCAATCTCTCCGCCAACACCTGTGCCTGCTCGATGCCGGTCTCGGGCATCAGGATGATGAATTCGTCTCCGCCGTAGCGGGCAACCACGTTCGACTGGCGGCATTTCTGTTCGAGCAGCCGGCCAACGCGAGCCAGCACCAGATCTCCTTCCAGATGGCCGAGCGAATCGTTGACTTCCTTAAATTTATCCAGATCGACCAGCACCACCGAGAACGGCCGGCCCGAACGGGACGCGCGCTTCCACTCCGAGCTCAGCGCCTCCCAGAAAAATCGTCTCGTCTTGATGCCGGTCAACCCGTCCGTGATCGATTGCTGCTGCAGCTTCCGAAAGACGAAGGAATTGTGCAAGGCCGTGGCCAGAAGATCCGCCAGCGTATTCAGGATCAGAACATCCTGAGGGGCGAACGCGTTTTCATCCCGGCTCTCTATGTTGAGCACTCCGAGCAGCGTCTCGCCGTAGCTGATCGGCAGGCAGAGCACCGCCCGCGATTCCGCCAGGACACCAGCAAGCTGTCCCGGGCCAGCGTTTTGCACCAGTGCGCTGACTCCGGTGCGCGCGACTTTTCCCAGAACTCCGCTGCCCACCGCGATCCGGCGGCCCAAGGTTTGCGATGTCGTTCCCGCTTCGGCTTTGATTTCGAGATCCTTGGTGGCGTAGTCCATGATGCCGATGCCGATATGATCGTAGCGGAAGTTCTTCTGGATCTCTCGCACGATGTCAGCCATCATCTGTTCGGCGTCTTCGCTCGAGATCGCCATTTTCGAAATGCTGTTAAGAAACGCGAGATGCCGGGCGCGGCGCTGCTCCTCGGTAAACAGGCGCGCATTCTCGATGGCTACCCCCAGTTGGCCGGCAGCGGTTTGCATGACCTCGAGGTCCCTGTCCAGGAATTGCGATTCCCGCTCCGTACTAAGCGCTGCCATCACTCCCACGGGCTTACCGCCCAGAAAAATAGGCACGGCGCAGAACGACCGGGCTGGCCGCGGAGGCACGAAATCCACTCCCAGTTTTGACCGCACCTGTTCAAGATCGGATTCGATCAGCAGCGGCTCTCCGGTCTTGATAATGTACTCAGTCAATCCATTGCTGGCCTTGCGCGAGCGCTTGGGAAGAACCATGCCGCCTTCGATCTCAAGTTCAAAGTGAATCTCATCTTCTTCCTGAAACGCGATGTAGAAATTGCTGGTGTCGAAAATCTGGCCCAGTTCCACGTGCACCGTGCGCAACACCTCGTCCTGGTTGAGATGAGAACTGATGGCCTGACCGATTTCGGTGAGCAGTTCGTATTCCTTGGTTCGCCGCTGCGCTTCATGCATTACGACATAATTTTCGAGCGTCAGTGCGATCTGCAGCGCCAGCCCGATCAGCAGCCGCAAGTTCGAAGAGCCGAACATGCGCCGTTCGGCGTGCGGAAAAAGGATCACCCCGAAATTGTGCTCCCGCGTCTGCAGGCTCACCGCCATCAGGTCGGTAATTCCCTCCGCCAGCAGCGTCTGCTTGCAGGCCTCGAACTTTCCTCCCGAAAGCGCCGGCAAAGGCTCTTCCAGTTCCGCGAGACCTCTGAAAGTGACCACTCCACCACGCCTGTAGGCAAGCTCGGCGATGTAATCGCCGGCCTGCGTTTTTTGCAGCGTTTCCAGGAATTCCGCTGAAAACCCTTTTTGTACCGAGGGCAAGGTGCCCCGCCACTGCTGGGAAACAAAAAAGACGGCGCGGCGCGAAGGCAGGGGCGCCACTAACCTATCCACAAAAGTCTGCAAGCTGGGGACGAGGTCGGATGCCGAGAACAATCGGCGCGGATCGACGCCGAGGGTGGAGAACGCCAACGCGTTTTCCTGCACTGCATTGCGCTCGTTTTCAAACAGCACCATCACCATTGCGATGGCCAGCAGCATCTGCGGAATCGGCCCCAGGAAACCTCCCAGCTGGCCAACGATATCGAGGAAAGGTTGATGGAGCTGGCCCGCGCCCATCAGCGCCGCCCACAGCGCGAGCGAAAACGCGAGCGTCCGGAACGCCACGGAATTCCTGCGAAAAGCGTGACGATAAAAATGGAACGAGCAATATAGGAGCATCGCGGCCAGCCCGATTTCCAACTGCAAATAAATCGGCGGCGCAATCGCTTTCTCGTGGAATACTCCGCTTGCCATGTGTGCCCGCAAGCTCACATATGCCAGCAGTATCCCGGCCACGGTCAGTGCAACGTCATACCACCTCAGCTGAAATGGTTCCTTCATCAGCCGGGTCGAGACGAAGATGCACATTGCCATGCCCACCAGCAGCAGCGAGCTCAGCAGAAACAATAACGCGGAAGGGCCCTGATAATATTCCAGCGCCTTCAGCGCGTAGTGCAGCGAGTAAGCTGCCCACGCCAGTTGCCAGGCACGAAAATAGTTGTGACGGTTCTGCTCATACAGGTAGGTGAAGACCAGCAGCACCAATAGGGCCACGGCCCCAGGAATCAGCACCAGACCTGTGGCAACGCTATTCATTGGTTAACGTTCCTCGATTAACGTCTCGTCATCACTCGCAATTGCGTCCCGGATGGAACTGTCTTTGGCCTAAATGTTGGCCTAATCCTGTCACACCAGACAGATCGAAACAATAGGTGTCTTCCGGCAGGTTCCGCCCTGGGCACGGCGTTTCCAAAAAGTATCTTCTTATAAGATGCGATGCCGCTAGAGCGATATTCGCGGGAAGAGTTACCTTCGTAACCCGTTGGTAACCACGCTGACTCCCCGTAACCGCTCTGATTTCCCGTAGAGACGCGGCTTGCCGCGTCTCGGCAGTGCCTCGCTGCCGGAGACGGTGCAAGCCCCGTCTCTAGAGGAGCTAGAGAGCAAAGCCCCGATCCCGCTATACTCAAAAGCCATGCTTCGTGTTCGATTCGCGCCGTCTCCCACCGGTTTTCTGCACGTTGGGAGTGCCCGCACCTTTATCTTCAACTGGCTCTACGCCCGCCGCAACGGTGGAACCATGGTCCTCCGACTTGACGATACCGATGTCGAGCGCAACACCGAAGCCTCCGTCAACTCCATCTTCGAAGGTCTGCGCTGGCTCGGCCTCGGCTGGGACGAGGAATACAAGCAATCCGAACGCCTAGCCCTTCATCGCCAGATCGCCGACGCCATCTTTCAGAAAGGACTAGCTTACCGCGACTTTACCCCCGCCCACACCACTGCTGTCCAGATCAACGACAGCGAAAAATCCGGTGCCAATCAAACCTGGCTCTTCAACCCCGGCATGCGCGAACTTTCCCGCGCCGATAGCGATCGCCGAGCCGCGACGGGAGAGTCTTTCGCCCTCCGCTTCCGTGTTCCCCG
>Ga0193751_1001962_pt1 | contig 12765 bp, 16 predicted proteins | sample L1c2metaG_FD_143050 | JGI IMG/M metagenome (GOLD analysis project Ga0193751, IMG submission 143050) | Soil microbial communities from a riparian zone of the East river system, Colorado, United States - L1c2 | ecosystem: Environmental > Terrestrial > Soil > Riparian zone | place: USA: East River... | reverse complement strand
CATCAGCCTGAAGCGCAGCACCCAAAATCTTCAGCTATCCACAAGCTCGCCGGCCGATTGCCCCATCTTTTGGGGGTAAAGCGGACATCACGCGGACGTAAGGCGATGTCCGCTTAAGACCCTAAGCGGACGTCGGTGGAGCGTGCGATTTTTCCACTGCGCTCGCGGCACGTCGCTACCGAGCAAAACTATCCGAAATTCGAAGGCATGCCCCGCTGAGTTGACCCGCGGCAGTTGCGGATAGCCATTGTCGGAGCGAATGGGCCATTGGCTGCTGAGATCGGGGAGAGGTTGATGGAGCCATCTATTGGCCGGGCGGCCTGTAGGACGCCTGAAGCCGTGCTCTCATTTGCCGGACGGCCACCACTTCGTCCATTGTGAACAGAGGCTGCGCCCTAACGTTGTGAACGCCATCGGATGATGCCACGAGGGCTGCTATTGCTGGCGCTACGCTCGGATCAACATCGATGATCGCCATCGCGCCAGGACCGTCGACAATGGTGCCGTACATAGCAACCAACTTGCCGCCAGCGGCTGTCACCAGTTTCTCGACCGCTTCACTACGCTTGAAGTTTGGATTTTTTGCCATGGCCTGCAGCGCGTTGGGCGCGTAATTGGCGGTGATGCAGTACAACATGGCAGATCCTCCATGATTTGTTTTACGATCGCGCGGCCACCGAAGACACAATCGCTGCCTTCAATTACGCAAACTCGGCATGCCACTGACGGCAGGGGATCATGAGGGATTAATAACGCGGACTGTCATGGTCCAGAGTGACCTTTGTCACAATGAAAGACACTGATGCCGTGACGGTGCGGCGGTGAACATGGGAACGGCACGCGAAGGGTATTAAACAGCCAGCGATGTCTGTTATTGGCCCGTTTCGGACCTCGCGCGATGTCCGCTTTGAGTCCGCTACGAGGAGTGAAACGGACCGTGACGCGGACATCGTATTTCGTCCGTTCGTGACCCTGAACGGATATCAGCCCATAGCGCGGGACTCGCCCCACAGGCCCCGATTCATGAGGCTGATTACTAGGACCGACAGTTAATTCACATGAGAAAGCCTAGGAGGCCGTCGTGGCCTCAATGCGGATTGGATCCGGAAAGGAATGCGATTACGGAAAAAGCGAGTAACGCCATGATGAGTGGAGGGAATAGCATTGGGGCTAGTTCGAACCTCAGGAATCTAGGACTCTCACCTGCGCGGTTTGGAAGCCCGAGATAAAAGAGAACAGCCGCAGCGGCGAATAATGCTGTGCCTATTAAATATAGCTCGTTCATGTCTCGCCTCTCGCAGGGCACTGAACTGGAGAGAACTTCAAGTTATCACCGGGTATGCGCCCGCTCTGAGCGTCTAAAGGTCGCGCAGATTGCGCCGCCTCCGGGCTCGCTGACGCTTCATCTTTGTGCAGCAGCTCTGGCAGCTTGGCGAATGTTGGCCGTGTATCGTCGTCCGCTGCTACGTCAGAATGGGTGCATGAGTCCGAGTCTGGCCCTTAGCGGAAGTCACGCGATGTCCGAGTTGAGTACGAAAGGCGCACAAGAACGGACATCGACTGACCGCAGTTTAGGCATAGTGGTCGAAAGTGATCAATTACGAGCAGCACAGTCATTTTGTTAAGACGAGATAGCTCTTTCTTTCTCGAGCGCTTTGGCCTCTTTTAGTAATGCAATGCGCATTTTTTCAACCCCGGCACGAAGGCCGCGATTGGATGTCCGCGCGGTCAGCCACAAGCAAAACTCCGCCTTTTGCCGCAGGCAAGCCGGTTTGTTTCCAGCTAAAGGGCAGGACGGACAAAGCGCTGCGTCACAGAATCTCATAGTCGACAGCTAATGCCCAGCCTGTTGCCGGGCAATCGCGTCAGACGGAAAAACAGGATGAATACTTGATCTGTGTTCGACTGTGATCTTTGCCGCGACATCGGTTCTCTCTGTTTTAGCGGATGACAAGCTTGGTCTTTCCATCAAAATAAGGTCTTAAAGGTGGGCGGCCTTGATTTGGATCAAGCTAGTTATCAGTGAAGCCGATAAAGCTGCTAACGTTGACCTAGATCGACGCGGTCTTCTGATCGCTGACTAATCAGAATGCCACTCAGTGTTCGAGCGTTTTTAGGTAGGCGATAATGTCACCGACCTGCCCGGGATCGAACCGAAATTCCGGCATGGTCGGATGACCGGTAACGATCCCCTCTGCCAGCGGCTCCTCGAGATCTTCAACGGGATAACGCTGGTGCAAGGTCCGAAACGGCGGCGCGATCGGCAGCGGGCTGTCCCCGACCTTGCCGATCGCATGACAGCGCGAACAGTTGGTGCGGACGATGACCAATCCGCGCTGCGCGGTGGGCGATAATACCTCTTCACCTTTCACCCTTGACGGCGTGAGTGTCAGGAAGATCGCCGCGAGATTGGCAACACAAGCGAGGCCAATGCAGAGTTTTACGGTCCTTACCATCGCGATGCCCCGATCCCCCTCTTGGCCCGCCTGCTCAGGAAGCCGCGCGCTCTTTGACCTTATCTTCGGCGGAAGGGAATGCCATGCCGGACATCGGCTCGACCCAAACAAGGTGGTCGTGCACCTGTTTAACGCCGGCGACGTTCTCGGCCGCGACGATCAAGCCCTGACGCTCACGGTCGTCGGTGACGATTCCGTGCAGCTCAGCCACGCCGTCCTTGACGATTACGTTAACGTGCGGAGCCCAGTTCAGCTTGCCGATCGCGGTCAGCACATTGTTACGGATCGCCACATCTCCGCCGTCCGGCACCGCACGGTCGCGGGTAAGACTCGCGAGCGCATGCATCAGGTTCGCTCGACTGACGATGCCGACCATGCGCCCACCGCGCGTGACAGGCAGCCGTTTGATGTGGTGACGCTCCATCGTCTCGACGACTGTTTCCAAGGAATCGTCTTCCCTAATCGTGCGGGGATCGGGCGTCATAATCTCTTCGACTTTTCTGCCTGAAGTATGCGTGTATTCCGCAGCGAGTTTGCCGGGCCCAAGGACAAATTCGAGCCACTTGGGCCGCTGTCGTTGGGTGCCTAACTCGCCCCGCCGGAGAAAATCGCCTTCGGTGACGATGCCGAGCAACTCGCCTTCCTTGTCGAGCACCGGCAAGCCACTGATGCGGTTCTGCAGCATCAAACGCGCGGCTTTGAGCACCGGCTCGTCCGCGCCGATGCAAATAACCTTGGTTGTCATCACGTCTTTGACTTTCATATTCGCTCTCCGGCGTAAGGGTTTTGGGGTTTCGGTTTTAGAGCGGCTCAACCGTTCATGCGCGACAGCGCGGAACGATTGCGCAGCACAATATGGCGCGATGTCGAAACCTCGATTGCCGCCGCGCCCTCCAACGACGTAAGCGTGCGCGATACTGTTTCGATCGTCAGTCCCAGGTAATCGGCAATATCCTGGCGCGACATCGGCAGTTCGATGGCGTTGCCGGAAACGCGCTCTGCCATTTCCAAGAGAAAGCTCGCGACCCGTTCCTGTGCATTTTTGATGAGGAGTAAGATCCGATCCTGCACGCGCCGCAACTCGCGACCGGTCAGGGCAAAGAGCTGCTGGGCGACTGATGCATCATGACTCGCGAGCGCGTTCAGCGTGCTGCGTTTGACGATCAGTACTTTCGTGTCGCTTATGGCTTCCGCGGATAAAGTGTGCTCGTCGGCAAATTCGAGGCCGAAAATATCTCCTGGCAAGTAAAAGCCGCCGACTTGGCGGCGTCCGTCACTTAGGATCTTGTAGGTGCGCACGCTGCCACTCACCACCTTATAGAGATAGTCGGCGGGTTCGTTCTCGCCGAAGATTTCGGAATTACGCGGATACGCCATTGTGGCGCCCATCAGCTGCATGGACTGGCTGAGCGCATTGGCACCGCCCGTAGCGGCACGCGGGCTACTGGCGACAGCTGCAACGTTGGTGCGACGGCCTATATGCGCGGAACGAACTGCATCGAGGTGAGACGCGTGCATTGCTTACCTCCACAAATTTTTCTGGAAGTATTGCTAAGCCACACCTGGCGGGCAGAAAATTCAGGCATTGCCCCTAAGGGGTTTCCCTTAGGTCGGCATGAGCCGGTAAAATGTTGAATCGACGACTCTATTTCTGATCTACTAGAGCGTCCGAGCAACAACTGGCCCGTCTCAATGGCAGATGCTGTCCCCCATTCGAAAAGCTATCCGCCTGGTGCGGCGCTACCGCTCGCATTCTGGCGCCGAATCGCGTGGCAGTATGGAATTACGATTCTGGCCGTCGGGCTCGGGCTTGTCGTCAAACTCGCCTTGGCATCGGTATTAAGCGGTGCCGCGTCATACCTGCTGTTTGTGCCGGCCATCCTGGTCGCCTCGGCACTCGGCGGCTGGGGACCGGCATTGCTGGCCACCGCTCTTGGTCTCGGGCTGGGATTGTTTTTCGTCGTCGATGCCCGCCTTCTAGAAGGTGGGGACGTCGTGGATGCGGTTGTATTCGCGTTGGTTGGCGTTGCCGTGTCCTGGCGTGGTGCAATCCTTCGTCGTTTCCGGCGTGCCGCGACCGCGAGCGCCGAAGATGCCGAAGCGCGTGCCGCGCATCTGCAATCGATTCTCGACAGCATCCCCGAAGCTATGGTGGTCATCGATGAGCACGGGCTGATCCAATCGTTTAGTTCCACAGCGGAACGACTATTCGGCTATGTCGCCGCCGAGGTGTTGAGCAAAAATGTCAAAATACTGATGCCGTCGCCGTATCGGGAAGATCACGACGGCTATCTCGAACGGTATTTGCGCACCGGCGAGCGGCGAATTATCGGCATCGGCCGCGTCGTCGTCGGCCAACGCAGCGACGGTTCGACGTTTCCGATGGAGCTCGCGGTCGGCGAAATGCGGGTGCGCAACCAGCGCTTCTTCACCGGCTTCATCCGTGACCTGACTGAGCGGCAACAGACCGAGGCGCGTCTACAGGAGCTGCAGACCGAGCTCGTACACATTTCGCGGCTGACCGCGATGGGCGAGATGGCCTCCGCACTGGCGCACGAACTCAACCAACCGCTGTCAGCTATTGCCAATTACATGAAGGGATCGCGCCGGCTTCTCGAGAATCGTTCGGACGACGATTCGAGTCTTGTCCGCGACGCCATGGATAAAGCGGCGGATCAGGCGTTGCGCGCCGGCAACATCATCCGCCGGCTGCGCAATTTCGTCGCCCGTGGCGAGAGCGAGCGGCGGGTGGAGGACGTGAAAAAGCTGATCGAGGAGGCAAGTGCGTTGGCGCTGGTCGGCGCCAAGGACCGAGGCGTGCGCGTTCATTTTGCCTTCACTCCAGGACTCGATTACGTGCTCGCTGACAAGGTGCAGGTTCAACAGGTTCTGCTCAATCTCATCCGCAACGCCATCGAGGCGATGGAAGAAGCGACAACGCGCGAACTTGTCATCTCAACAGCTCCGGCAAAGGATAATATGGTTGAAATCAGGGTAGCGGATACCGGCAGCGGCATTGCGCCCGAGATCAGCGGCCAGCTATTTCAGCCGTTTGTCACCACAAAAAGTCACGGCATGGGCGTCGGGTTGTCCATTTCGCGAACCATCATCGAGGCGCATGGCGGATCAATAACGCAGCGAGCGAACCAAGGCGCCGGGACCGTTTTTTCCTTCACCCTGCCTGCCGTCACCGAAGCCGAGGCCGGCAATGAGCTTTGAACTGGCTGCAGCACAAACGGCCGTCAGAAAAGTCGTCCACGTCATCGACGACGACGAGGCGCTTCGCGAGTCACTGGCGTTTTTATTGCGTACCGCGCAGATTGAGGTGAAGAGCTACGCATCGGCCAAGGCGTTTCTGGATGCGCTGCCGGACGCGACACTGGCCTGCATCATAACCGATGTGCGCATGCCAGACGTAAGCGGCATCGATCTGTTGCGGCGATTGAAGGAGCTCAAGATTGCGGTGCCGGTGATTGTGATTACTGGCCACGGCGATGTTGCGCTCGCGGTTGAGGCGATGAAGATCGGCGCCGCCGATTTCTTCGAAAAACCGTTCGACGATCGGCTGCTGCTAGCCAGCGTGCACGCGGCGCTGCAGCAGCAAGAGGGCTGGACAAAACGCTACGCCGAGCGTGCTGAAATCGAAAGCCGCATTGCGGCATTGTCGCCGCGCGAACGCGAGGTCCTTGCTGGCCTGGTCGAGGGCCGTGCCAACAAGCAGATTGCTTTCGATCTCGGCATCAGTCCGCGGACGGTCGAGATCTACCGCGCCAACCTGATGAATAAAATGCAGGCTGACAGTCTCTCCGACCTCGTGCGCATGGCACTCATAATCGAGATACTAGGATCCGACTGAGGAGTTATTGGGAATCAATCCGATCGTTGTAAGCGACGTGGAGCAGATGTGGTCCCGCGGTCGATGTTTAATCGGAATGCGCCAACCCGGGTACTAGGATCGAGTCGAAAATCCTATCACGCTGTAAGCTGGGCAAGTCCCGAAGATTGCCGTGAGGATGGGCATCACTCCGATCCAGCCGATCCAATTCCATCCTGTGTTTGGAAATTCGAGCGGAATCGCAAAGCAAATCAGCAACACGCCAATGACGATGCGAAGCGCGCGATCGATGCTGCCCACATTTTCTGACATGACCATCCTCCATCGCAACTGAATCCAGAGTGGCGGGCCTCGTGCGACTAGCAAGCCGCCTACGCCGCCGAACCAACAAAGCTAGTATGAAATTCTGCTACGACGCCGTCTTTGATAAATATCAACATCCAGCGGCTGCCGAGCCGAATTGAGCCATATCAATGCAGCTGTGTCGGGTTCCCTCCATTTTGCTCGCGAACTGATAGCTGAATATGAGCGCAAAGGTGCAGGCGAGCACGATGACGCCGAGGTCCCAATTGACAGTGCCGCCACCTGTCATCGTCGTCGACGACGACCTGGCTGTTTGCAATTCGCTGAAATTCTCGCTCGAGCTCGAAGGATTCGCAGTGCGCGCCTATCACAGCGGCGCTGAATTACTTGCTGCCGACAATTTTCGCGATTGCGGCTGTCTTGTCATCGACCAACGGATGCCCGGAATGAACGGGATGGAACTCATCGCGCGCTTGCGCGCGCGCCATGTCACGACGCCGGCCATCCTCATCATCAGCTCTCCCAACGCGGCGCTTAGCGCTCGGGCTGCAACCGCACAAGTGCCGATCATCGAAAAGCCGCTGTTGAACAATGCGCTGGTTGAGAAAATCCAGGAAGCTTGCGCAGGCTCCTAAGACGGGCGTCCCCGCCCCGTTACCACTCCCGCCGCGCTGCCCATGGGAGTTCGCTCAGCGCCGTGAGCGTGCCGGTATTTGGACAATAGTCGTTCCAGGTTTCGATCTTAGCTTTGCGGGCGAAATCCCGTGCACAGCGCCTGTGACTCTTACATAACGTGCAAACCCGCTGCAAATCGCGGAGCGTTTCCGGCTCTAAGCGAGTCACCTCTTTCGGATCGAGGTCAAGAGCAGCCATTCGCTGTTGCAATAAGTCAGCCGCCCCCGGACCTAGCTTCATAATAGCGCGGAGTTCCGAAGCGGACATGCGAATGTCTCTTGCCATCCGCTCAATTTCAAATTCACCACAACATTGCATTTCAGGTTCAGAAGACCGTTTAGCCCAGTTTCGGCACCAAGCCAAAATGGCTGTGATCGGCGATCGACTTTGCATTTCACGGGATAGGCCGAACATTTGACCCTCCTTTTTCCCAGGACGGTATTCACAGTATTTTTCGATAGCATTCTGAACTCATCGGTCGAGCGTGCTTTGATCTAGGTCAATTTGCGGGTGCGGATTTTTCAAACCTTTGATGTAGATCAATGCTCAATTTCCGCTAAAGGGAACGATTAGCTCTAAGTGATGTCCCGCTTGGCCTAACAGCGCGGCTAATTACGGGAGACGATCATGGTCGAAAAGATTCGACAAAGCCCATCGCGAACTGATGCCTTGGCGTCGCCGTGCAATTTCGACGCTAGCCTGCTGTTTCGCTGCATGGATATGCTGCAAATCGATCGCAGCAAGCTGACGCGCGATGAGCCGCTGCTATATCGCGAACTCCAGGGCGTATGCACGTTGTGCCCGAACAAGCAGGACTGCTCGTTCGATCTCGCCGGTGGATTCGATGGTGTCCGGTGGGACGCGTGGTGGCTATATTGCCCAAATTCTGCAATGCTGACGACGATCGGAGCGTTGCAAAAATGCGGTCGGTCGCCACACTACGTCAGCGCGAGCACTTTTAGTCACCTGCGGCTTCCTAGCGAGTAGCGGCAGGCAGCGGCTCTTGGCAAGGAGGCTCCTGCCCGCGCCGTGCGGGCGACTCAACATCGGGATAATTCGGTTACTTAACAAAACTCAGATAGGAAGCGAGCGCTTCAATCTGATCGTCCGACAATTTGCTCGCAATGCTGATCATCGGTGGACCTGCCGCCGCGTGGTATCCTTCGGTCCACTGTTCCAGCCGGCGTTTCAGGTAGGAATAGTCGAGCCCGCCCAAGCGAGGAATCTCTCTGACGCCTTCGGCGTTAGGCCCGTGGCAGACGACACATGCAACGATGTTCGAGTCCGGCATGCCTTCTTGATAGATCGTTCTTCCCAGCGCGACGAGGTTCGGTACGCCGTCATTCGCGGCTCGCGGCGGCAGACTGGCAAAATATATGGCCAAATTTCGCACGGATTGGGCATCGAGATTTCTCGCCGCCCCCCACATGTATTGTCGCGCAAACGGATTGTCGCGCGTGCGGGCGTGGAAGTCGGCGAGCTGCTTCTCAAGATATTGCGGTCTTTGCCCCGCCAGCTGCGGAGCCGGCGTATAGCCCCGGGCCGCCCCACCATGGCACCAGGTGCAATTGCGAATCGCAAGGTTCTCGGCGCGGCCTGCTGTCGCAAAAAATGCGCAGCAGAGAGCGATGAAGATCGCGAGATGTAGCCCTTTATCTTTCATCGCTTTCCTTCCACGCCGTCCTCTCATCCAGCCGTGCGACGTAAAAAGCTATCTCAGGGTACTGACAAACGCCGCGACCGCTTCGATCTGCGATTTGTTCAGACTGTGCGCAACCGGGCTCATGATCGCCGATGTGTCTGGCACCGTCGGATTTCGGCCACGCTCTTTGTCCCAGTTGCTTAGCGTCTTGATCATGTAGGGATAGAGCTGTCCCGCCAGGCGGGGGATTTGCCCGCTGCCGGTCGCGTTGGGTCCGTGGCAGGCAGCACATGCCGCAATGTTTATATCCGGCATGCCGTCTTCGAAGATTTTTCGCCCTGTTCCCACAAGCTGACGCGGCGCGCCGCCGATCGGCGGCGGATTGAGCGCAGCAAAATGACCGGCAAGAGCGCTCAGCATCCCTGAGCTAAGCGAATGCGCCACGTTGAACATAATATTGTTGGTTCGCCGGTGCTCGATGAAGGCACGCAGCTGGTTTTCCAAATATTCGGGCTGCTGTCCGGCGAGTCGTGGTATCGGGAAGTAGCCCCGATAACCCTGGGCCGCTGGACCGTGACAGTCGGTGCAATAGCTGATCTTCGCTTGCACGCCGCCCGAAAGCTCGATCCGGTGTTCCGCCCTTACGCCGCCTATGAAAGCAAGCGTCAGTGCCCCAGCAAGCAAGCTCGCGCGCGATACACGCTTGATCTGGATGGTCTGGAGCGAATTCAGCGCGCGCACGGATCTACTCCAGATAACTGAGATATGCGGCTACCGCCTTGATTTGCGGCTGGGTCAAGCTATGCGCGATCGGTTGCATGACTGCCGACGTATCCGGTTGAGCCGGATTTTGTCCGCGCTCTTTGTCCCAGTTCGTCAGCTTGTTCGTGACGTAGTCGTAGAGCTGTCCCGCCAGACGCGGAAACGGCCCATTGCCGCTGGCATTCGGCCCGTGGCACGAAACGCAAGGAGGAATATTTGACTGCGGCACGCCTTCCTCAAAAATCTTTTTGCCGTCGGAGAGTAGATTCTTCGGGCCGCCTCCGAGCGGCTTGGGATTGAGCTCGTGAAAATCGGTGGCGAGCGCCGCAATCATCGCAGGGCTCAGGACGTGCCCGACGTTGAACATGATATTGCTCGTCCGGCGGTGCTCGACGAATGCCTGTAATTGATTTTTTAGGTACTCGGTTGGCTGGCCTGCTAGCCGCGGGATCGGGTAATAGCCGTGGAAACCCTGGGCCGAAACGCCGTGGCAGACTTCGCAATAGCGCAGCTTGGAGTCGACCTGTTGTTTTGAAACGGCGTCTTCCGCCGCGGCGGCCGAGCCAAAGAACACCGCTAGAAGTACCGCCGCCCCGACCCGAGCTGCGCCGAGCCGCGCAGAGCGACATCCGGGCTGTTCGCTTGGCGGCAAGAGCTTCATTGCCTCTCACCAATCAGGTCCGGATCGCGCGTGGAAATTCACGCCGAGCGTTACGACTTGAATGTCCTGCTTGATGTTCACTGAAGCGTTGGTCATGGCGATCGTGCTGTCGACAAACAGCACGCTCTTTGTACCGAAGCCGTAGTAGTCGTATTCGAGTTTAACCGACCACTCCGGCGTAAAGGCCCATTCGATGCCGGCGCCTCCCGTCCAGCCAAGTCGATCCTCGGTTCCGTCGAATGCGTAATTCGGTACTGCATCGCTGGCGTGATACCTGTCGCCGACCAAAGCCACGCCGCCTTTGCCATAGAGCATCCAGCGATCCCAGGCGTAGCCGATGCGGCCGGTTACGCTGGCAAGGAAATCGCTTGTCGCCTTGAAGCTTGCAGTGTCGCCGGCAAGATTGGTGGGAACGCTGACGGTCTTTCCGATATTTCCACCAGATCCCGCACCTTCGATACCGACAACCCAATTCGGGGCAAACTGGTAATCACAGCCGATTTGTCCGCCAATCATGTAACCCGTAATGTCAGCATTCGCAGAAGCAAATCCTCCCGTTTGGCTAGACAGATTGCCGACCGTGTCGGTCAAATTCTTCTGGCCCCACCCGCCGCCGGCGTGCACGCCGGCATAGCAACTCGTCCATGTGAATGGAGGAATTACGACCTGCGGCGGAGCTGAAGGTATTCCGAGATCCGCTGCAAATGCGGAAATGGTCAACAGCGAAGCCGCGGCGCCTCCGAGCAGTATTGCTTTCATTGCGACCCCCTCCGCTCTTTGACTGCGTCTCATCACATCGCCAACCACACGTAAGCGAACAGCGTGTTGTTGGTCGAAGCACCGACGCTGGTGCCGTTGAACCTTTCGTACCAGGTGTATTGCAGCCCGATGCGCGTATTGAACCACGGCCAACCCGGCGCAAAACTAGTGATAAATGGGATATAGGCGATCTCGGCGATCCAGCCGTTGGTATCCGGGCTGAAATTTGGGGAGCTGGCGTAGAGGATCGAATCCGGGCTGCCCCAGGCAGTAAAATATTGTCCGGTCAAAACCACCCTGTTGTTGTTGCCATAGGCCAGGGACGCGTAAGCTCGCGCTTCGTTGAGTTCATTTTTAGGATTGGCAGCAAGAAAATTATTAAAGCTGGCATCCAGTTTTTGATATTCATGAATATAGCTGCCGCGCAGCGTGACCCAGAAATTACTGCCCTGATACTGATATTGGGCATCTACGCCGATATCGGTGAATTTGTCGGTCTGCGGGAACGTCGCGGTCGATGTCGTTCCCGGCATGATCCAAGGATGAACGCTAGCAACCATGCCGAACGTTCCGACCTCAAGCCAGTGCGGCCCCCAATGCGGTTCGATGGCAGCGCGCCAATACGGCGCTGCATCAAACAATCCGATCGCGCCGAAGGGATCCGCGCCGAGACTGTTCTGAGTCTTGGGATCAAGCGTGCGATAGACGGACGCTTCGAGATAGATCAGATCGTTGATGTAGACGTAGGCGCCGGCGCTGCCGACATGTGCCGCAAATCCGCCGTCAATGATCGGGGTCGGTCCGAATCCGGCACCAAACGGCGATGCCGCGTAAGGGAAACCCCACGCGGGCGTGGTGTTCCAAGGGTCTTGTACGGTCGGATTGTTGTTTGCCGTGATGCCGTAGGTGATGTTTACATTTCCGATGCTTGTCGAGTTTGCGTAGCGAACGTCGGTATTGTCCCAGCTCCATGAATGGACGAACGGATCGCCGCCGATGCTTGCCGTCTGGGTTGGGGTATAGGTCAGTTGTGAAAAGGCGCCGATATGATCGGTAATGGCGCCACCCCAAAAGAAGCTAAAGGGGGGAATTGTAATGTTGTCGTTGTTCGCAAACGGATCGGCCGGAGGACCCATGGCCGTCGCCGTATGCGTAAAACCGACGATGGACATCATCGATATCGGCGGCGCCCATGTCTTTTTGCTGTCTTTGGTGGAATCGTCAAACGGGAAAAGGGTCGTGCGGTATTGCCCACCGCCATTCGTATAACCGTTGATCTTGAATCGCCGCCCGTAAGGGGTGAGCCCGGCAAAATCTGTGTGGCAGGCGCCGCAGGGCTGGCCGGTTTGCCGCGCAAAGCTGGGCAGAGCGTTCGTCGGCGCCGCAAACATGGTCGCGACCACCGCGAAGAATGCCGCAACGAGCATGATCGTCGCCGCGGTCATCGGCAAGCGCCCGAAAAACCAAGATCGTAGTCGTGCACCGTGCATCGCCGCGTCTCCGATCGGGGAGCGGTTTTCTTCACGGGGGTAGGTCAGACGATAAAAAATAAATCCTCACCCGGCTATGTCGGCGTGACGACGATACGAGTTTTCCTTCGCATGATGCATTTGGGCAACACAATCCGGATTGATCTGAGTCAATGCCGGTTACCGGCCGAAGCCACAGAACT